>Ga0307513_10004192_pt1 | contig 19284 bp, 27 predicted proteins | sample 15_EM_MG_FD_202174 | JGI IMG/M metagenome (GOLD analysis project Ga0307513, IMG submission 202174) | Populus trichocarpa ectomycorrhiza microbial communities from riparian zone in the Pacific Northwest, United States - 15_EM | ecosystem: Host-associated > Plants > Roots > Unclassified | place...
TCTCAAGCCTCAAAATCCAGGTTCTTTCATCTCCCACATATCTTGGTCCTGCTTGGAACGGGCCGGGTCGTTTCGCTTCGTCTGGTGTAAGGAGATCCTGAAATGTAAATCCACGAGCAAGGTATTTTTCCTCTGCCGCAGGGAAACGGAGACTCTCGCTGATAACCAGAGCCCGGCGCTGTTCAAATGTTGCATACGGATATAGTGACACAGCTTTGTTCCATGTGATGTAGTTCAGGACCACAGCTAGGGTGGAGTATGAGGCGTGCCACTTGGACAGTAGGAGTTGGAGTTTGCACGTACTAGAGTGAAACCACATAACACTGCATATGGGTGGAACGAAGTTGTGGGTTGCAATGATTTGCACAACTAGTGTCGCGTTCTCACGTTGGCGAAAGGACAGGACATGATGAATGCAAGGCCCGCAATAGGGAGGACCCTTGGTCCATCCCGAGTAGCCCGTGAGGTAATCTTCCTTCTCGCGGGGCTCAGCCCCCTTCTCAAGGTCAGTCAGGAGACTTTCGAGATCGGCTGACCGGTTCGCCCGCTTTCCTGGGAAGAATTCATAGTTTTGCGTCCTCAGAAACACCACCACTTCTCGTGTGCGTGAAGAAGACACGTAAAAGTCCAAGTCGCTGTCCTTGTAGAAAATGCTGAAAGTTCGGGTTGCACATGGTGGGGGGATGAGCGATGAAATTGTAGTTGTGGACTAGGACTCAGCACGTACCGATCCATGAACTGCAGTGCAGATGATCCAGATATCAGGAGGTCGGTTTGAGCCTGTAGGACGCGAAATGCGACTGGGTCCTTAAAAAATCTTTCCAGGAAACGGTTGATGTTGTACAAAACACGCTTCCAAGCAATCAGAGCAGCTGATATGACTTTGCATGTGCACTGAAGCCGCGCCACATCTCCTGGCGAGAGATATTGAAGTACGATATCGACCAATGGCGAGCGGGAGAGGACGATGACGGGATCCGAGACTGGAGGGGGTCCGTTGGGGAAAAGTGGGTTGTCAGGTGGCTGTTTCAAAGACATGGATAGGTGTTAGCTAGGCAAGTGACGCGTGGTTTCAGTTCCATTGTGATATCCTCTTGCCACCACGAGCATCCAAAGCAAAGAGGTCTTCCGGGAACAGCACCAGGCTATTATTGGGCGGAACGACTCTGATCAGCGCGAGGCGGACAGAATACAATTCTTACCCTTGGTGCAAGTAGTAAGACCGGTATTAGGAGACTTTGCAATATGGGAACAATATGGCGTCTGAACAGTCGTCCAGGGTATGTCGGAATTTGGGATTTCATATGCGAGCGCTCAGTGATCCGGTTGTCAGGGGCGCTGGTTGATTGGGAAACCGTGTCTCCCATGGTCATGTCTGGGGTATGTTAATGTATTCTCCTTCATGTATCCTTACGTGTTTGTAGCGGGCTCCAACAAACATGATTGTCTTCGTCCGAGTTAACGACCAAGCGGAAATTTTAGTAATGTGGAAATCTTGAGAAGGGAGAAGTTGATAAGCAGTGCTGGGAGCAATAAATATATCCATCTAAAAAAAATCGCTTTCAGAAAGCACAGGTTCCAGTCGTAGTGGGTTTATTTCTTGCGACGGTTCCGCATTTGGTTTGCTGGTATGTAGATGAATGGCTGAGAGTTTAAAAGGCGTATCGTAGTCCTGGCGTGGTGCTATCAGTGAGGCTAAAAGCCCGTAATGTGGTTTGTGGTTTGAGCCAATGTGGTCTATGATGGAAATAGGTATTCCGGTAGAGGGATTGAGACGCTGCAGAAAGCGAATTAGATAGGGCTGCCCACCGGGGTCCTCAATAAAAAGGCCTGGAAGTGAGGGAGCTCGGATTAAAAGGACCTATTCAGGCGAGTTGGGTTGGTACAACTTCAGACAAGAACCTAGACGGGTTTTGTGTGGCCTGGGGAGGAAGCCAGTTGATTTTGTCATCCGACAATCAAAGAAACAAACACAAACACTTGCCCGACCCTCACCGCGATGCAGCATGAGTGTATTAAATTGATAAAACCCGATATTAAGGTCTCCTTCCCGCGGTCCTCACAAACCTAGTTGGCTTGAATACATGAACATACACTTCCACCAACCGCCACCCGAGCGCCTAACCCTCACTAATCACTGTCAGTCCGGTCAAGGGTCTTGTAATGTAAGGAAAAGCCAACGTGAGGGGCAATTTGAACGCCTGCCCGCCCCAATGCCGCCACAAATATATACCTATAGGCCTCAGCTGGCCTTTGCTTCTAAATATTATCCTACAGCACTTCCAAGCCACAACTCCGGGAAGATACTGACATCACCTGTCAGGAGTGAAGGCTAGGAGTGAGTTTTGAGTGTCCCCTCCCTCAAAATACAGGTTCTGCCTTGAAACTCGGCTTAGGTGATGTAAACAACCATAGTACTTCTCGTGCATATTTCAGCGTAGATTGGGAGAATGCTTGGGGAAAACATCGTCATTCGCAGGAAAGGGGCTCTGGGAGGTCCGCGCTTCGGAACCACGATTTGGACATGGGACATGGGGCTCATCTCCACTATTGCTGTAATGTGTAATGATGTAATTAATGAACGTGTGGTGATGTGGTGCATCTGTGGTGCATCTGTGTATGTGTATGGTATGTGAAAGTTGACGTAAATTCATCACGACCTGTGCCACGTGGCCCCCTATTTACTTTGTCGCATGCACCACCTGCACCTGTCCTTCCACATCCTACGAAAAACGAAAAACGACGTCGACGCGTCAATCACGACGATGCTGGGCACATTTAACGACAACAACGCGTCTGAGCTGCGAAAACGGTCAATGGCCCAAAATTCGTCGTCTGAGACCATCCCAGCCCAAAACCAACCCCACCGCCAGAAGCGACGCTCAACGTCAATGCGGACGTCGTATGGGGCAAAACACCATCGGGAGAGCGTACGAATGTCTTTTGATTACTTTGTACATCGCTAATATGCACTCGTACAGCTTTCAAAGTCCCTACGACCCACTATACCCTCACCCTCCTCGACCCAAGGTACCCAAAATCCCACTTTGACCTAATGAACCTTGCTCTTTTAATCTCCCAAGTTGTCCTCTCCTCCCTCTCGCCTCGCTCCTTCTCCCGCCACTTCATTTTCTGGTCCTTACTCTCTGGCGTGCGGCCTACAACGCTGGTCTCGGCTGGGTCCTGACCAAGCAGAGCAAGCGCAAGTGGATCGTACGCGGCGAGGTCTCCCAACGCGGCTGGCTCGATGGCTCCAAATGGCCCAAAGTGCGGAAGTGGGCCGTACGTAATTGCCTGCATAGCAGTCTGTTGCCGGAGGCTCTGAATTTGTCCGTCCATGTTCCTCCGTAAATATGCGGGTCAGGTGCCATTGTTCCTGGCCTGGAAAGGCATTGCCCGGATTGCAATTGCGATCCGAGTTGGTCCGGACCCTTTCCCTATTCGTTGACACCTCATCACACACCAAATCAAAGGGTTGCCTCGTGTTGCTCCCTTTATGAAACCCAAATTTGCGTGCCCCGTCCGCCAGTCTGGCGGTGGCAAACACGAGCGCACAGTTTATTGTGCCGAATCGTACATGTAGCGGGCCTTTGTCGTTCGTTTCTTCTTCACCCACTCGTTCGGTTACTGTACGCTCCACCTCCGGACCCAACAACCCCTGACCGTCGCTTTGCTCGCACCAAGCATAAGATAACTCCCAACAAACTCGCGGGAATGTTATACCCCAGCTCCCAGCCTGTAGGAGCTACGCAATGTGCCCTGCAGGTCTCACTCACCGGCAACATCGTCTTCGCCAATGAAGCGATCGTTGAAGCGATCTTCCAGCCGTCGAAGGTGGACGGCCAGACTGTAGCAAACATACTTGCTGAGATTAATGATGACAAGACTTTGAAGGCCGCCCGAGGCTCAGTCCTCAGCGGCAAACTCGCTGAAACGAAAATGCTTAAATCGCTAGTTCGTCGTCGAATGGTGAAATTCATGTGAGGATGCTAATTTTATACCTTTAGCTTACGCTATTTCAACACATAGCGACCTACAACCATCAAGACGCCCCGCTAATGAACAACGACTACGCACGCCATGTACGCCGAACGTGGGTGGATACCCACAACCAAAGTATCCGAACCGATCCGGAGATCTACCTCCCTGGAGAAGTTGACGAGGATGCTGAGGATGGCGACAGCGACGAGAGCGACGAGAGCGACGAGAACCATGACGACGGCGAAAACGAGGATGGGATATCCAATGTGTTCGCTGGAATGAAGAGGAAGACAACCATAAGGACCAGGGACATATTTCCAGCCAAAGTCGCCAAACGAATGGCTCAAACCTCCCCTTCGACTGCCACCCTGAATGTGATTGGTGACCGCCGCGCGGACCTTACTCTCATTGATACTCCCGTTGGTGAAAATGTTCTGTCCCATCCATATGGACGTCACAGCTGCCTTTATATGAAGGTGAAGGTCAATGCAAACAAGAGACCAAACCCCCAGGAAGTCGTATGTCCTTTCTTTCTTCGAGTCCCTGTTACTGAATCTATTTCTCCGAATAGGTCGCGAAGGCGTCAGGCAAAAACCACGAGAGCCTATGAAAAAACCCTGATAGACCGCCGAAAGTAAAATCGATCCTCCGCCAAATCGCGGGTGTTGCACGTCTCCACCTTGCTACTCGACCTTTCATGCGTTATTCACTCCACATTACGCTCTGCGGAGCCATATTCAACGTCTGTCTTTTCGATCGCGCCGGCGGGGTGGTCTCGAAGGACTATGATCTCAAGGACTACGCTGATTTCGAAACGTTCGTTCGGACCATCCGTCGTGCTACCTGAGACATGGACGCCTATGAACTGGGACTCGATCCGACCGTCACTCCCCTCGACTACCTTGGCTCCATCATACGTTACCCTCGCTTCAAAGTCGCGATCGGAGACAACGTATATTACATACACGACTTTCCGATCTGGCAGTCAACGACGTTGCAGGGCCGCGGGACATGGGTGTTTGGGGCTACGAAGCAGGACAATCCGAGTCCGATGCTGTCCGAGCGTCTCATATTGAAGAACGCTTGGAGAGCTTCTGGACGTCTTCCCGAATCGACCCTCTATGCGATTATCAACGAACTCCAAGCAGGCGACGATATGCCGACACAAGTTGTGTCGCAGAGCTCGTGGATGGCGGGGACGTCATGATAGGGGAAGAGGTTCAACAGGGTGGCTCTGCCATCTTCTCCACGAGCAAGGAAAGTGCCGTTAAACAGCGAGTCGCTCTGCAAGTTTCCAGCCATCGGAAATTTGTCGAGGCTTCAGAATCGAATCCCCATAATCCCACTCTCCACCGTGTTGTACTTGCGACCCGTGGAAGAAGCATGGTATTGTACACATCGTTGTTAGAGTTACTGAGCGCGGCGGAGTGCGCCGCTGAAGGTATACAAGCAATACTCCCGCTCATACGCCTGTAACTGATACCTCCCTAAGGTCTCCATGCCCTCAATCAGCTCGGGGTCGCTCACAGGGATGTCAGTATTGGCAACGTCCTTCTCGGCACGGACCCGGAGAAAGCGGTGGGATTTATTTCCGATCTTGACCTCTCTTCCGTCAATGAAGAGGCAATCAAGGTCGCTTGTCCTAACGACCATGACGCGATTATCAAGCAGATGAAAAATGGGGAGTGGCGAACGGTATGCAAATTGCATCTCGATGTAACCTGGACGAGTTTCTCATACACTCTTTGTGCACAGGGGACAGCATTATTCATGTCTGGTGACCTTTTGAATGCTCTGGGAGACCTGGAACGCTACAGCAACCGACCCAACAAATTAGACTTTACGTTTCAACACAGGCTCTGCCACGACTTCGAATCTTTAATTTGGGTCGTTGTTTACGCCATGATGATTCACCATAGAAATGGCTTGGCAGCAACGGACCCGGAGATGTGTGGACTATACAAGAAGGACTTGGATGCCTGCTGGGCGGCTCACGCATACAGCAACTTACACCGTTCCCAAAACCATATGATCGCAGTTGGGTGCACCCTCAACTCTCAATACATGGTGGACTCGTGGTTCCCCGATCCTCGCGAAGCCGCATTTTTTCGCGACGCCATGCGCTTGCTCCGAGACCAAACACAAGATGGGGAGTTTATCACATATGAGGGCCTCTGCACACTCTTCCAGAAACATATTCGGCTGGCAAAAGCACTGCAGGTTATTGATGTCGTGTCCAAGTGACCCTTGCTCGATGTCCTAGCTTTCAATGTCCGATATTTGGGAGATCTTAACACACTCCGAAGCTGAATGGGATGCGGATGGAGTCGCTTTGCTCGTTATTCGTTTGCCATTTGCTCGATCGCTAAATATCATTTGGCTCCCAAAAATGTCAGGGCCGTTTGTTGCTCGATCTATTCATGAATATTGACAATTGAGATGGAAAGTACTAGCCGACCATCATTTTTCGGACTACACCATTAGTCGGTCGTCGTTCTCTACGTTCCAATGGTGTTTACTAAGTATGTGCCATTTCGGATACTCCTGTCGGTTTCACCTATTGGATGTCCGGTACTTGGAGTCCTCACTCTCCTAACTTCTGGTTGATGGGAAACTGTGATGTCCCTCGCGACGTACCTTTGTGGACCCACCGCTTTCGGGTGAGAACAGATTGCTATTCTGTTACTCCTCTGTCCACAATGTAAACCTCAGTGGCACCCCCGCGTGACCTCCGCTGTCGAACTGTCCTGTTTTCATCTCCACCACCCCAGCCGTTCTGTGAGAATGTACATCACAGTTATATCATCCTCAATTGGACTAGTAAAAGTATATTCACAGCTTCCACCAATAGCATTGGTTCGGGCGTGCTGCCATCTTTGACTGAACCTCAGTCACCCACTCCGCGAATAATGGCAAACATTCATTGAGCTTTTCGTCCAGCTCGGGTCTGAATGGTATCAGTACTGTGCGAGATCAGTGGATGTTGTCCAACGTACAAATTCGAGTCTTCACGTGGTAGTGAAGCTGTGGGAGGTGTTGCCCGTGCCAGTGATGAGCCAAGGCACGGCTTAGTAGCAAGCCGATGGAACTCCCGATGTACCACGTATTTGTGCTTCAAGTTCTTTTCCTGTAAGATAGAGAAATATATGATAGGAGCGTGCCATTTGGCTGTCCTCCCAACCACACTGTTGGAGATGTTCAATGGGGGGGCTTTGTGTAGCCACTCAGAATACTGGAGATTCGTAAGATCCCAGCTATGTATCATCTCAGGGTCATACACCCAACGACTCGCAGGGACAGATGCGGAAGGGATCGAGTCAATCTCAAGCCTCAAAATCCAGGTTCTTTCATCTCCCACATATCTTGGTCCTGCTTGGAACGGGCCGGGTCGTTTCGCTTCGTCTGGTGTAAGGAGATCCTGAAATGTGAATCCACGAGCGAGATACTTCTCCTCGGCCACAGGGAAGCTGACATTCTCGCTGATAACCAGAGCCCGGCGCCGTTCAAATGTTGCATACGGATATAGCGACACGGCTTTGTTCCATGTGATGTAGTTCAGAACCACAGCTAGGGAAGTATGAGGCGTGCGACTTTGGACAGTAGGGGTTGGAATTTGCACGTACTAGAGTGAAACCACATAACACTGCATATAGGTGGAACGAAGTTGCGGGTTGCAATGATCTGCACAACTAGTGTCGCGTTCTCACGTTGGCGAAAGGACAGGACATGATGAATGCAAGGCCCGTGATAGGGAGAACCTTTGGTCCATCCCGAGTAGCCCGTGAGGTAATCTTCGTTCTTGCAGGGCTCAGTCTCCTTCTCAAGGTCAGTCAGGAGGCTTTCGAGATCGGTTGACACGTCCGCCCGCTTTCCTGGGAAGAATTCATAGTTTTGCGTCCTCAGAAACATCACCACTTCCCGTGTACGTGAGGAAGATACGTAAAGGTCCAAGTCGCTGTCCTTGTAAAAAATACTGAAGGTTCGGATAGCACGTGGTGGGGGATGAGTGATGAAATTTTGAACTAGGATTCAGCACGTACCGATCCATGAACTGCAGTGCAGACGATCCAGATATCAGGAGGTCGGTTTGAGCTTGTAGGACACGAAATGCGACTGGGTCCTTAAAAAATCTTTCCAGGAAACGGTTGATGTTGTACACAGAACGCTTCCAAGCAATCAGAGCATCTGATATGACTTTGCTTGTGCACTGAAGCCGCGCCACATCTCCGGGCGAGAGATACTGAAGTACCATATCGAGCAATGGCGAGCGGGAGAGGACGATGACGGGACCAGAGTCTGGATTGGGTCCATTGGGTAAACGGGGGTTGTCAGGTGACTGTTTCAAAGACATGGATAGGATCGCCAAGGTGTTAGCGGGGCAAGTGACGCTGTGTTCCGGTTCCATTGTGAAATCCTCTTGCCACCACAACGGGCGTCCCAAAGCAAGGTGGTGTTCCGGGAATAGTACCAGGCCGTTCCAACTGATCCGGTGAGCCCATTATTGAGCGGAACGACTCTGACCTGCGCGAGGCGGGCAGAATACAATTCTTACCCTTGGTGCAAGTGATAAGACCGGTGTACGGAGACCTTGCAATATGGGAACAATGTGATGTCTGAAAGTCGTCCAGGGTATGTCGGAATTTGGGATTTCAAATGCGAGCGCTCAGTGATCCGGTTGTCAGGGGGGCGCTAGTTGTTTCGGAAACCGTGTCTCGCGTGGTCATCCAACAAACACGATTGTCTTCGTCCGAGTTAACGACCAAGCGGAAATTTCAGTAATGTGGAAATCTTGAGAAGGGAGAAGTTGATAAGCAGTGCTGGGAGCAATGAATATATCTATCCAAATCCTTTTTTTCGCTTTCAGAAATCACAGGTTCCAGTCGTAGAGGGTTTATTTCTTGCGACGGTTCCGCTCATGGTTTACTGGTGTGCCGATGAATGCCTGAGTTTGAAGGGCTTATCGAAAACCTGGCGTGGTGCTATCAGTGAGTCTGATGATGTGGGTTGTGAACACCGGGTTGTTTTGAGCCAATGAAGCCCATGATGGAAATAGGTATTCCGGTAGAGGGATTGAAATGCTGCAGAGAGCAAATTAGATAGGACTGCCCACGCCGGGGTCCCCAATAAAAGGCCTGAAAGTGAGGGAGGTTCGGATCAAAAGGGCCTAGTCAGGTTGGTACAACTTCAGACAAAAACCCAGACGGGACTTGTATGGCCTGGGGAAGAAGCCAGTTGGTGTAAATTTGTCGTCCGATAATCAAAGAAATAAACACAAAGACTTGCCCGACCCTCACTGTGATGCAGCCTGGATATATTAAATTAGGAGTGTGAGTTTTGAGCGTCCCCTGCCTCAAAATCCAGGTTCTGCCTTGAAACACAATCTAGGTAATGTCAGCAACCATAATACCTCTCATGCATGTTTCAGCGTAGATTGGGAGAATGCTTGGGAAAAAAATAGTCACTCGGAGGAAAGGGGCTCTAGGAGGTCCGCGCTTCGGAACCACGATTTGGACACGGAACATGGGGCCCCTAACGTCTTGAAGTGACCCCGGGGGTCATCCCCGCTACTGCTGTAATGTGTAATGATGTAATCAATGAACGTGTAGTGATGTGATGTGGTGCATCTGTGTCACCTGTATCTGTGTGTAATGTGAAAGTTGACATAAATTCATTACGATTTGTGCCACGTGCCCCCCTATTTACTTTGCCCCAAAGTCGCTTGCACCGCTTGCATCTGTCCTACCTGTCCTTCGGCCACGTCCTACGAAAAACGAAAAACGACGTCGACGCGTCAATCACGACGATGCTGGGCGCATTTAACGACAACAACGCGTCTGAGCTGCGAAAACGGTCAATGGCCCAGAATTCGTCGTCTGAGACCATCCCAGCTCCCAGCTTAAACCCAACCCCACCGCCAGAAGCGACGCTCAACGGCAATGCGGACGTCGTATGGGGTAAAACACCATCGGGAGAGCGTACGAATGTCTTGTGACTATTTTGTGCATCGCTAATATGCACTCGTACAGCTTTCAAAGTCCCTACCACCCACCATACCCTCACCCTCCTCGACCCAAGATACCCAAAATCCCACTTTGACCTAATGAACCTTGCTCTTTTAATCTCCCAAGTTGTCCTTTTCTTCCTCTCGCCTCGCTTCTTCTCCCGCCACTTCTTTTTCTGGTCCTTCCTCTTCTGGCGTGCGGCCTACAACGCTGGTCTCGGCTGGGTCCTGACCAAGCAGAGCAAGCGCAAGTGGATCGTGCGCGAGGTCTCCCAACGCGGCTGGCTCGATGACTCCAAACGTCCCAAAGTGCGGGAGTGGGTACGAGAACAGCTTTCCGTGAAGATGGGACGCGATTACGACTTTGATGTGAGTCCCCTCTCTCTCTCTGTGGTCTCGTGTGCACCTCACAGGCGGTGCGGGTGGGCGGTGGACCCGCTCCCACCCGGTGGGACCAGAGAGGCATTTTGTGAGGTGGGGGTGGACCCTAGCGACCCTACTAAGGGCCTCGAAACACACCCAAGTCCACCAGACACCATTCGGCGCTGTCGAGCGCGTACCAGCTTTTCGCCCCAAGCACCGATCGCGGTGCATCAGACACGCTCGACGAATATAGGGCTGACGCGCGCTTATTTTCGGGCCCCTAGAAGCTCCCACTGGAATACAACACGTGGCTCCTCTTCCGTCAAGTAGTCGATATCATACTCCTAAAGTAAGCTTCCTTCTTTTCCTGTCGGGCGAATCCCGACGGATTACCCGCAGCGACTTCGTCTCGTACTGCATGTTCGCCTTCGCGTGCTTCCGTGTTCCCGACGGTCTCTCCCAGGCCGTCCACATCACGCGTTGGGTGGCAGGCCTCGCCCTCATCGCCTTCAATTGGTGGGTCAAGACCGAGGCCCACCACGTCGTCAAGGATTACGGGTGGTATTGGGGCGACTGCTTCTTCACTCGCGGCGGCCTCGTCTTTGACGGCGTGTTCGAGATGGCACCTCATCCTATGTACTCAGTTGGTGCGTCTTGGGTCGCTTTGTTGTGATGAGGACGGAACTAATGATGTGCGTCTCTGTAGGGTATGCCGGTTTCTATGGTCTCTCCCTTATTGTTGGAAGCTATGCTCTCTTGTTCGTCAGCATGGCCGCACACGCTGCCCAATTCGCTTTTCTCGCATTCTTCGAAAACCCTCGTACGTCTACTTCATTTCTTCCCCCGGCTCCCGTTCTCGGTTTCACTCTCCCAACCGTTCCTTGTCTACACGCGCAGACATCGAACGGCTCTATGGCGAACGCAAGCTCCTCGCAGAACGCAAGCCCCTCCCGGTCAATGTCGTTCAATGCCTCCAACGCGCCGCAGCCCTCCAACGCAACCGTTCTTTCTCAGCCGCGTCAGCCTCCTCCAGTGCTGGCGTCTCCGAGGAAACGGCGATTGAGCCCGAAGGACCCGAGTTTGATCGCATGTCCAGTTCGACTAGTACTGGCGGCATAGGCAATGGTACCACTGGAGCGGACACCCCTACCAGCATGGCCAAAGTTACCAAGCACGATTTGCTTAATCAGTATTTTAGGAAAGATGTCGTCGTGTGGAGTAACTTGGATTGGTTCCGGTATGTCTGTCCTTCCCGATGATGCACCAAAATGTTATATTTACGTTTGTGTGGGACAGGACGTCTGACTTCCAACTCGCCTTGTTAACGACATACACCATCACCTGCGCACTCCTAACACCTATCGTCATCCGCCCAGCACACTGGGCACTCGCACTCCACTTCACGCACGCGCTTCTTTGGCGGCTCTTCCACACCTTTGGACTCGGGTTGGTGCTCCAGGCACAATCGCGGAGCAAGTTTGTTGTGCGCCATTTTGTGAAGAATTATTACTACCTACCCGAGGAGGAAGGGAAGGCTGCCACGGTCGAAGCGTTTGATAATTGGAAGAAGGTGTATAATTGTAGCCTGGTTATGACGTATGGTGCGCCCCTATCCACAGGCACGTTTTCTGGAGCGGGGCCAACTGACTGGTATTCATGATAGTTTCGTTTGCTGGCTTTGCGTACCAGACATACTCTATCCCATCAGATTGGACGGTCGGCGATCAACTGTTGAGGCACACACTTGGTGGGGTACGTCCATCCTCACTGTACACGGTGTTCACCAAACCCAGTGGTCGGCTGACATGAGATCGTTTTACAAGCTCTTGATCGCCCTGCATATTTGGGCCGCACGCGAATCGTATGAGGTTCTTGGGATGTTCGGTATGTTTGCCTTTCTCAATCCCCAACAAAACGTTTGGAGGGACAGTGAATTTGATCACACCTGCTCTGCAGGCTGGTTCTTTGGCGACTTTTTCATTGAGGACTTCCCTACCAGTTTGTCCTACACTGGTATCTACAGGTATGCACTGCACCTTCCGCCCTCTCACCAACTGCTACTCTTCCCCCGTCCCACACTTATTCTTCACACAAAGGTTCCTCAACAACCCAGAGAAGACGATGGGTGGTGCGGCATTATTTGGTCTAGCTTTGATCAGTGGGAGCAAAGCAGTCTTTGCGCTCGCGGCATTCTCGCATCTCTCGCACTGGTGGTTCCTGAGCTATGTCGAAAGGTATGTCCGCTCCCTGTTTCTGCCTCTGTTCTCAACCCCCCATTCATATTCTCTCTCCACCACACCGAACGAACCAACGGATGAATGAACAGCCCACACATGAAACGTTTGTATGGTGATACTCTCCGGAAAGACGCTGGCCTCATGCGAGTGCTCAAGACCGTCACGCGCAAGCACGCGCAAGTGCTCGATAAACATGTGCCCGAGCTCTCCGAGGTCGCCCAGGACCTAAAGAAGCGACTGGAGTGTGTGTATGGCGGAACCGCGGTTGCATTTGAGGATCTCTTAGCGCGTTGTAAGTACCGTTTCGAGCTTTTTCGTTTTTTACGCAGAAAGGGGTATTGATGGGTATTAAGCGAGACCCAAGGTCAAGGAGTTGGTGCATGATACGACCAAGGCTTTTAAGAGGAGGCGGTACACGCTTATGTATACGTACGCGTGCCCTCCACTTATTTGCTCGAGAGGCTAAGACTTACCCCCTGGGGCGTGCAGGCCACTTGCCACTAGATTGAATCTGTATGACACGAACAAGTATCACATCTCGGTCGTGCCCACTAACCCTGATGGTCTCCCACGTTTCCATTGGGGCGAACCGATCTCGGTGACTTGGCGTGGACCAGGAAACCATTCGAGGCGAGACTGGGTGGGAATCTATCCTGTACGTTACCTCTTCCCTGCTTCTACCCGTCCTGTTCCAGTTGCTGGATGACTACCTCCTTTAGTTGGGTGCCGACCAATCGAGGCTCATGACGAGAGTATCCTCGCTCGGTCGATGGGTGCCGATTCACGACCAAGAGTGGGACGGAGATTTACCGCTACCTCTTAACAAGCCGAAGCACATGCTAGAAGAGGATACCGATTGTGGGGAGATTATGTTTCAGAAGGATACATTGCCTTGGCGAGCAGGAGAATATGAAGTGCGCTTCGTTCCTCCATAAGCATCAGAGAATGACGATGGCTAATGAGAGGGATAGATCCGATATCACCAGGACGGGAAATACAACGTCGTTGCGCTTGTTGAACCGGTACAGATTTACAGTGCGTCCCATTTTTGTCCCCCTTCATCCAGCCATTGAAACCAGCTCCACTCGCTAGTCGACCGACCAGATGCCCTCGACTTCAGTTCGATCCGCCGCTGGCTCCTAAAGATTGTAACTCTCGCACTCGACTCTGACCCTTCGCTTATTCCTCGTTCCTCCTCGCTACCCGGAATGGGCGCAAACGACGACGACGACGACTTCCGCTTCTGGTCCGAGCGCCAGGCCCAGCGCATCGCAAACGCCATCCGGACCGTCCTCGACATTGAGTTTGCCCCCGAGGTGATTGTTGCAGACGCGAATGTTTCCACGCTTACGAGACGCATTCTTGCTTCCAAGCAACTGTTGGGACTCTAGATTAGCTCCAGCGGGTTATTGGTGTTTCATTGTTGTTGACATTTGTTGGAAGTGGACGGCCCCTGGTGTGCATGCATGGGATGGACCTGGATGATACCAACCTTGGCAATAATGTACATATCATAAATGACCTCGGTTTGGAGAGTACTTTGCTTTGCGCGGATTTAGCCTTTTCTCAGAGAGGGATACATGAGCCTGGGTGTTAAAGTCAAGATCATTGTGAATCGTGCCTGGATACCTTGAGGACAAGAGGTAGCATGTCGTGGGGACTTGCTGTGATCATGGACCGTGATAGGATTACCAGTACAACTTATAGGTTGAATTCAATACTGTGCCAGATCAAGTAACAATTCAGGGCCCACCTGAACCCAAGGAGTCTAGCCAACGAGACTCAGGCGAATAAAATACCTGGGCGGCCTTCAAATGACAAAAAGGATCACCCCATCACATTTCCTGGCTCTGTTTCATTCTTACAGTTTTCTTGCCGCGTCCTTACTCGAGCCCGTTGTGCATGCCAGCCCACTTTCTTAGAAGCAAGCCGATCGACTGTTCATTTCAACTAAGCTCTGCATTATACCTGGTGTGTTACCGAGGTCATGAGTGCATGGTCCTCCACGCGATCTACTCCCGCTCTGCGGCGACAGTTGCCTTCTTGGACATGTCGGCGCAAATTCTTTTGGAGGAGTACAAGGCCGCTGCGTGAGTGTGTCAGGGCATCCTAAATCATATTAAGTACGGCTTACCATCTATCGCAGGCGATCCTTTTCTTCTGCCTGACCTCATGACTATGAAGGTCATCTTTAGAAAAGAACCCTTCCCGACTAGCGAAAGGGTTAACTCTGGGTAATGCACGGTCTGAGTTCACCAGTTCACCTACCATCTTATCTCTCCACAAGCGCCAGTGCACTTGTGGACACGCGAATTGAGGTGGCAACGAAGATGCGCAAGTGCACGGTTCCGTCTTTTCTGGTAGTCGTGGCACGCTTGTCCATATTCAACAAATGGACAAAAAAAATATTCCCCCTCTTTTCTAAGAAGGATTGCGAGGTCTTCGTCTGAGATTGAGTCGCGTGGCTGGAGAAGCAGCTGGTGAAAAGCCCGATACAACTCCTCGTCTGTTGGAAGCACTGTCAAAGCTGGTAATCAAGTTAGCGGATCCACGAGTAAGAGTTGGTGGTGAGGTAGAGGGGTTTTGTAACTACTGACCCAACTCTGCGAAACGGGGAGGTGCTTCTAGTACACGGGGATCTTGCAACATCCAATGGTAAGGTGCTGGTTGATTTATTATGTCGAGGGAATTGCCTACCAATACACAAGGAATTAGTGTCGATCGGAGACGTCATGGACGCGAAAACGATGGATTCAGTGGTTGCGATGGTTGAAGACAAAGGCTGGTCCGTGTTACTCTGCGGAGTGATGGTTTAAAAGGGGTTTCCGGCGCTAAGAGCCTAATCAATCAATATAAAAAACTATCGATAGGGGCAAGAGGGCATCTCATCCAGGCTTCTTTAAAGCGCGTATAAGCCGCCTAACGCGCTTCCTTGCTTTGTCGCGCACCGCATATCCAGTAACCTTCGTTCCCCATGGCCAAGATCAGCGGATTGCAGACACTCTCCTTGAAAGTCTATAAGATAAGTTCAGCCTTAGTTGGGGCACTATCGCACGTCATCGTCATCCTGGGAATAGGGGACAGAGGTGTGAAGTTCTTACTTCGTAAGTCCCGAGTGCTAAGATTAGTCACTCGCGCCATAATTACGGATGTATTATATAGAGGTGAACTGTAGAGGCAGTTCTATGTTTGTTGCGTGACATGCGTTAGAGGAACCTACTGTGGGTGCTGAAACTAAGTAAAGCGAGACTCAGTACAGACATTAGACACCAGGCTCCTAACAGCGAGCGTTGAGCTCAATACAGAATAGCGAACTAAGTCTGAGATATTCTACAATGTTTATAAATGGGGTACTATCGGGCTGTGTGCGAACGAAAAAGTCAATTGTCGAGGCGATGCGAGACCGCTGCGCCTTACCTAAGCTCGGCTGTCAGCGCACCTTTCCGACAGTTGAGGCCACAATGACATAGCTCAACGTCTGATAGGAATAACATAGGCCCCCGGAGCCCACGCCGCTGCATCACTGAGTGTCCCTCCGCTCCGAAATTTCGCAGGTGAATTTTGGAGTCTGGGGAAACCTGTGCTTTTGGCGAGCGTGCCCCTTCCTGTCTTGCAAGACCTAAAACTATTGTACCCCAAGGCACCAGTGAAGGATAGTGGGCCATCACGTGAAGTGACTTTTACGTGATTGTTTCCGTGTGTCATCAGTTGACAAGCCCAGGATTTTCTGCCTCTTCCCTCTGAGAATTGGATTTTATTGCAAGTCTGCGAAACCCTGTCAATCCAGCTGTACCAGGGCCAGATTGTGGCGTATATCAGCGGACCAACTCATCGCTTTCGATGGTCATTGGCCAACCACTCAATCCCGGTGCTCATCTCAGCAAGTGTAGGTGGAGGCGCCTACTCGTTTGCTGATAGAAAGGCAGTAGCGAATCTCTGAGCAGTAATATAACTTTGTCCATCCCTGGCAATATTTCACTCAGCACGCGCCCGGCCTGGACACCTTGACACGGATTAAACCAACTATACACGCTGTCCCGTTGATGCCATGTCAGCTTCCCTTCACTTGGAGTCTCCCAACACCAGGACATTGCCCTCGACGAGATCACGAACCACTTCGCGACGATGAACGTGCAAGGCCCTAGAAACGTGACCCATCGTTTGGTAGCCCCAGCCAGAGCTCTTCCAAGTCGCCTCAGATTACGACAAATGGGGCCAATGGACAGCATTAACCCATTTCTACCTCAGCAACTCCAGCGCTTTATCAGTTGACATGGCATGTCACAGCCAGCTACTCCAGTCCCCCAAGGCGTGCTCAATACTCAGTCCAGAGGTGCCTTTAGCATGTCTTGCCAATCAATTAAAGTCCTATTGCTGATCATAATCTCACCTGGCCCAATTGAGAACATCATTCTGATCTTGCTTCCAGCTCTAGTTGCTGACTGGCCCACCAACAATACCTCTCAGGTCTCGTCACCATGACGTCCATTTCCCGCGACTCTGTCGCAGCTCCTCATCATTGAGTCTTGCTGACCAGCTTGAGTGCCAAAATGCTGTGGATACACTGCTGGGCAAGTTTACGGAGATATTTAGTGCGAATCATGCATCAGGAATGGGTTCTGTGCTACAGGTGGGCTTCCAATTCGTTGTGAGTTCCTGGCAGCACCCTCCGGAGTCGTGATACTTGCTAATGTTGCACATGGGTGCGTGCGGTTGATGACTGGCTGACTCACCCTCCAGCCTACATCCGCACCTCGGGCACTCGGATCCGGGGCCTCTCAGGCCGTGTTAAGCCATTCAATCAACCCCCCTCAGAGGGGGTCATCCTGCTCAGGTTCAGGTTTGGACCCTGCATTTAAATGGGGTGCTGCTCAGGATGCCATGGTTGTCAGAATGCCTTGCTGGTCCATTCCGCCCCGCAGCACAGCTACTCCCTTATGTGCCCTCTAGCTTGTGTGAATATTGTTTATATGAATATACTCATTTCCTCCATCCGTTTTGCACCCAATCGGCATGTGAGCAAAACCTGAGCATGGTGAACCTGAGTGCGCTCACCATTAAACCTGGCCACTCACCTTTAAACCTGAGCCCACTCACCTTTAACCTGGCAGCTCACCTTTGACCCTGTGCACTCAGGTTTAAACATGAGCACACTCCATCAGCTGTCAGCATCTCACCCATCACCCTCTCTGTCCTCAGGGTGTGTCATGGAAACCACCCAGACAATGCAATACTGACTTGGTTTTGCACACCCAGCACACTTGTGGATGCCCTGTGTGTGTTCTGTGTTGTACTGTTTATAAAATGAATATATGTAACTGTCTAGTAGCCTGGGTCTCAATCTGAAGACTATTATTTCAGTCTCACATATATAGTCTTATTAATCCTTAGAGAAATATGAATATATATGCTTTTTAGGAAATAGGGGTCGTGGTATCTACAGTAAGCAGCAATATATATCCTAGGTTCTTATGCCTCAGACAAGTAGTTGATATATATATTACTTATAATAGATAAAATGTAATAGTTGGATATAAGATGGTTGAGATACAGATGTCAATTGCCTTATTGTAATTGTACTGCATACTGCCTAGTGCTCAGTGCATTCATTTTAATGCTATACTAATGCTACACTTTCATATTCACATAGCCTAGTAGTTCAATAACAGTATCAATGAATGAATACCATGTCTTTGGGTATTGCAGATGCAGGTGGTGGACAAAGCAGCTTGACTCAAGGGCAGGCTGCTTGAGGGCAGGCAGGGTGCAAGGTCACAGTTGATTTATGGTGCTTATTGATCATAGCACTTAAATATAATGCTAATGATATATAAATACCATAAATAGAGCATACATCAAAGCATATAAATAAGGTCCCCTCTCTGTCCTCATAGTGCATGTCATGGAAAGCACCTGGACAATACAATACCTGGCTAGGTTTGCACACCTAGAACACTTGTGGACATCAGTGACATCGTTAATGGTAGTTTCATGCACAGAGAAGTGGTAATTCATACACCTGTGTGGTTCAGTGTGTGTTGCAAAAAATCACATCATTTCCTGTAAATACTGAGTGTAACTGCTTCTGATATGAATACAATGAGATATTACTGATATCATTTGAGATACAACACTGCTATGGTGGGCAGGAACACTCAAATTTGACAAGTAGATGAAACACTGATCAGTGATGTCTCACTGTATTACAAGCAATAAGAGAATCATTAATAGTAGTTCCATGTACAGAAAAGTGGTAAATCATCTGCATGCATGGTCCAGTGCCAAATTTCAAGAGGCCTCCAATACTTAACATTTCTCACATTTCTTGTCACTGCAGTGATGCATAGAACAAACAATCATTGATATATCTCTGATACAGCTCATTTACAATAGCAAGAGCACACGAATGTGATCCATGAGCCACCACAGTTGTGATAAAATGTGGGATGAACCATCGCGAGTTACTGATAGGGGGCACGGGGAATGGTCTTGACTAAAGGTAGAGTAAAGGGGGAAGGTGTTGTGGACTGTAGGGTCAAATAATGAGTAAAGAGTAAGGATCCTAAGGCCAATTAAGGCGCTCAGGTTGGTAGGGTAAAGATAGGGATAATGCAGTCATGAAGACAAGATGGGGAACACTTCGCCCACTAAGTCCTGCCACTTATATTGTAGAAGGTAACACTATGAAGAAGCACTACATGA
>Ga0307513_10004193_pt1 | contig 19284 bp, 17 predicted proteins | sample 15_EM_MG_FD_202174 | JGI IMG/M metagenome (GOLD analysis project Ga0307513, IMG submission 202174) | Populus trichocarpa ectomycorrhiza microbial communities from riparian zone in the Pacific Northwest, United States - 15_EM | ecosystem: Host-associated > Plants > Roots > Unclassified | place...
AACACTTCGTGGGTGGTCTCGTCGCTGACGACGGCGAGTGTGCGACCCATGCCGAGCGCGCGTACGACCTCGGCCTCGCGGCCGGCGAGCGAGCGGGCGATCACCGCGGACTTGGTATCGACGTGGAGCGTCGCACCGCCATCCGGATCCGGATGCGTTCCGGCAAGCAGTCGATCGAGGGTGCTCGGGGGCATGAACCGGTGCTCCACAGGCTAAGTCGGACGTGCATCCGCCGCGGCGGCGAAGAGCGGCGTCAGCGATTGGAACAGTTCACGATATCGGCCATAGGCTGCGTCATAGGCGGCGGCCGTGTTTGTGTCGGGTGCGAGATGCCGCATGCCCCGTTGCACCGATTGCACCGCCGACGCCAGATCGTCGAAGGTGCCGATCGCCACCGCGGCGAGCAGGGCTGCGCCGATCGGCGCACAGTCGACATTCGCGGGAACTTCCGCACCGCGCTTCGCGATGTCGACCCGCATCTGGGTCCAGACACCGCTCCGCGCGCCGCCGCCCAGCAGCAGGAGGGAATCGGTGCCGACGCCGAGTGCGGCGAGATGGTCGACGACATCGCGCATCGCAAAGGCGCAGCCTTCGAGCACGGCGCGGATCATATGGCCCCGGCCATGAGACGGTGCGAGGCCGTAGAAGCAGCCTTTCGCATGGGGCTCCCATCGGGGCGCCATCGCACCGCTCAACGCCGGTATGAACGTGACGCCGTCGCAGCCGGCCGACACGTCGGCCGCCAAGCCATCCATCGCCGCGAAGTCGGACATCTGCAGGATCGTCGCCAGCCATGCCAAGGCGCCGCCGCCGAGCCATCCTGGATTTTCGATGAAATAGGCGCCGCCCGGATAGGCGTGGGTTTCGACCATTGCGCCGTAATCGCGCAGCGGCGTTGGATGCAGCGCCCCCACCACCTCACCGGTTCCGAGCGAGACGGCGACGCGCCCCGGTGTCACCAGCCCGCCGCCCAGGGGCGTCGCAAAGTCGTCGCCGGTTCCCACCGCGACCGGAATGCCCCGCGGCAGTCCGGCGATCGCGGCACCTTGTTCGGTGAGCGTTCCGGCAAGGCTTTCCGCCGCCGCGATCCGCGGCAGCTCTTCGAGTGAGAGCCCGAACCTGGCGAGCAGGGCGGGATCGTATGCCTTGCGCGCGAGGTCGTAGCCCATGCTGGTCGACGCCAGGGAGTGATCGATCACCGCCGTGCCGGTCAACCGCTCCACCAGGTAGGAAACCGGCTGGTGGAACCGCGCGATCGGGCGTGCGGCCGCGGCATGCCGCTTCAGCCAGCGGGCCTTGGCCGCCAGGTGGCTCGGGTCGAGAACCAGTCCGCCGGTCTCGCGGATGACGGCGGCGGGTATGTCCGCGATCTCCGCGCACGCCCGGCGGTCGATCCAGGTGAGGCACGGGGAGAGTGGTGCGCCATCCGCATCGACCGCGATGCAGCCGTCGAGCTGGCCGCAGAATCCGATGGCTTTGACATCGCCGGGTTCCGCGCCGGCACCCGCGAGACTCTCGGCCACCGCCGGCGCCAGCGCCGCTTCCCAGAGTCCCGGATCCTGCTCGACCCAGCCCGGCTGCGGGTATTGCAGCGGATAGCGCCGCGCCGCCCGGCCGCGGACCCGCATGTCGCCGTCCAGCAGGCAGACCTTCAAGGTCTGCGTGCCGATATCGACCCCCACGATCATGCGCTTCTCAGCAGCATGCCGGGACCGGTTCCTTGGCCTGCCCATAACTCTTGAACTTGTCGATCACGCGATCGATCTCGGCCTTGGAGAGGATGTTCGGCTTGCCGATCTGCAGGGCGCGCCAGTATTGGGCGGCGAGCGTCTCGACCTCGACGGCGAGCCACATCGCCTTCTTCAGATTGGGCCCGATCACGATCATCCCGTGATTGGCCAGGAGGCAGGCATTGCGGTCCTTCAACGCGACGACGGCGTTGTCGGCGGTCTCCTGGGTGCCGTAGGTGGCATAGGGCGCGCAGCGGATGTTATGGCCGCCGGCCGCCGCCACCATGTAATGCACTGCAGGAATCTCGAGCCCGAGGCAGGAGAGGGTCGAGGCGAACATCGAATGCGTGTGCACCACGGCGCCGACCTCCGGCCGCTGTTTCATCAGCGCGTGGTGGAAGCGCCATTCGCTGGACGGTTTGCGCTTGCCGACATGGCTGGCGTCCGGCCGCATCAGCACGATGTCGGCCGGTTTCATCTCGTCATAGGCTATGCCGGACGGCGTCAGCAGGAAGCCTTCCTTCACGCGGACGCTGATATTGCCGGAGGTGCCCTGGTTGATGCCGCGGCGGTTCATGTCCTGGCAGGCCGCAGTGATTTCCTTGCGCTGGGCTTCGTGTTTCATCGGAGATTTCCCCTGCTATTCGCTGTCGCGGCCATCCGCGATGAGCACGTCCAGCGGCAATGCCTCGAGTGCCGCCATGATCTCGGGATCCGGCCCTCGGTCGGTGATGAGATGGGTGACCTTCTCGAAGTTGCCGACGCGGATCGGCGCGAAGCGGCCGAACTTGCCGTGATCGGCGACCACCACGGCGGTGCGGGCCGATTGCAGCATCAGGCTGTGCAACTCGCCTTCTTCCCGCGTGTAGTCCATCAGCCAGCCGGCCGGTGAGACCGCACCGGCGCCGATGAAGACGAAGTCGGCAAAGTAGTTGGCCAGCATCACCGTGGTGTCGCGGCCCAAGGTCGCGCCGTTGATCGGTTGCACTTCGCCGCCGAGCATGTAGACGCGGTTGCCGTTGTGACCCATCAGCTTGCCGCAGACGATGACGCTGTTGGTGAAGACCGTGAGGTCGCGATGGCCGGTCAAGGCCTCGGCGACCGCCTGCGTCGTCGTCCCGCTGGCGATGATGATGGAGGCGCCGTCCGGAACCAGGCCGGCCGCGGCCTTGCCGATCTTCCGCTTGCCGTCCGGGTTCATCACCTGGCGGACCGTCATCTCCGGCTCGCTCTGCTCCAGCGAGACCGCGCCGCCATGGGTCTTCCGGAGGCGCTTGCCGCCATCGAGGGCGACGATATCGCGCCGGATCGTCTCCCGCGAGACCCGCAGCTTGCGCTTGATCTCGGCGATGGAGATCGACCCGCGGGTGTTCACCAGGGAGAGGATCAGGCGCTGTCTTTCTTCAGCGAGCACGGTCGATCGTCCTTTTCTTCGGCTTGAGGCGCCGGGGCATTTCTAGCACTCTCTTGCAGTTTCTTGCAATTATGTTGTAATTTGTGGCATCGGTACGAACAATGAAAAAAAGCGAGTGCAACCGAGGGCCGACCCTAAGGCTCGGCTGAAACAGGGAGAGTGAAATGAAGACACGCAGTTTGACGCGCCGTCGCGTTCTGGCGGGTACGGCCGCAGTCGCCGGTCTCGCCGCCTTCCGGCCCTCAGCGCCCTTCATCAGCCGTGCGGAGGCGGCGGCGACCACCTTGCGGCTGTTGATGTGGCAGCCCTACGCGATCAAGGAGACCATCGCCGAGTTCGAGAGCAGCACCGGCGCCAAATTCTCGCCGACCTTCTTCGACGGCAATTCCGAGGCCTTCAACAAGATGAAGGTGGGCGGCACCAAGGATTTCGACATCGTGCAGGCCGACGGCTTCTGGCCGCGGCTCTATTTCAAACAGGGCCTGACCCAGGGCGTCGACTACGACAAGCTGCCCAACATCGCCAACGTGTTCCCCGAGTTCCTGCCGTCGAGTTTCACCCTGCTCGCCGACGAGAAAGGCGAGACCAAGGTGGCGGCACCCAATTGCTGGGGCGGCTACGGCATCACCGTCAACACCAGCAAGGTGGCGCCGGAGGATATCGGTTCGATCAGCCTGCTGCTGAACGAGAAGTACAAGGGCCATTTCTCTTCGAACTCGCGGTTCGAGGAGAACATCGCGCAGATGGGCATTCTGGCCGCCACCAATCTCGGCACCATCACCGCGCCGCGCGAGGACGGCAATCCGTTCAATCCGTATCACCTCACCGACCAGGAACTGGAAGAGACCAAGAAACTGCTGATCGCCCAGAAGAAGCTGCTTCTCACGCGCTATCAGGACTACGACGCCTTGGACCGGCTGATGCGTGGCGGCGCGATCTGGGCGGCACCCGAGTTCGCCGAGACCTATCGTCATCTCAAGGTGTTGCGCGCCGAGGGCAAGATCGACTTCGACGTCCAGCACGTGCTGAAGCCGAAGGAGGGCGGCCTCGGCTGGGTCGATACCTGGATGATCAGCTCGGGCTCCACTTCCGAACAGGCCGAGCTCGCGCTGAAATGGATCAACATCTATCTCAGCAAGGAGAACTTCGCCCGCGTGGTGCGCTCGACCGGCTATGGCGGCACCGTCGATGTGCGGGAGCTGCTGAAGCCCGACGAGATCGACCTCTATTTCCAGGAAAAGAGCGCCGACGCCAGCAAGCTCTTCATGTTCGACCAGCCTTCTTCGCCGGAGAAATGGGAGCGGATCTGGTCGGACGTCGAGGCGTCCTGAGCAAAACAGGGCGTGATATACTGGTGAAGCTCTATTCCTGATTTCGCTGCGAGGGTCGTTTGGCAGGCGTCACGCTAGAGCTTCAATCCGTCACGCGCCGATTCGGGCCGGTCACCGCGGTCGACAAGACCGATCTCTCGATCGAGCAGGGCGAGTTCTTCGCCTTGCTCGGTCCGAGTGGATCCGGCAAGACCACCTTGCTCCGGATCATCGCCGGATTGGAGCGCCCCGACGAGGGACGCGTGCTGATCGGCGGCCGCGACGTCACCGACCTCCCGCCCTATCGGCGCAACGTCGGCATGGTGTTCCAGAACTTCCTGCTGTTCCCGCATAAGACCGTCGCCGAGAACATCGTCTTCCCGCTGCGCATGCAGAAGGCGCCGAAGGCGCGCCGCGACGAACAGCTGAAATGGGTGATGGCGCTGCTCCGGCTCGATGGGTTGGAGGCACGCTATCCGAACGAGCTCTCCGGCGGACAGCAGCAGAGAGTCGCTCTGGCGCGCGGGCTGATCGCCCGCCCGGCTCTGCTCCTGCTCGACGAGCCGCTGGCCAACCTCGACCGCGAGCTGCGCTCGGAGATGGAGGTGGAGATCCGCCGCTACCAGAAGGAGCTCGGCATTCCCTTCATCTATGTGACGCACAATCAGGAGGAAGCCCTGACGATGAGCGACCGCATCGCCGTGATGCGGAGCGGCCGGTTCGAGCAGATCGGCGCGAAGACCGAAATCTACACCAATCCGGCCAGCGCCTTCGTCGCGACCTTCGTCGGCCATTCCAACCGCATGACCGGCGGGATCCAGGAGCTCCAGGGCGGCTACGCGCGGATCTCCTGGGGCGGCGGATCGGTGCTGGTGCCGCGGCCGTCAGCAGCGGAGCGGGGAACCGGCATCAGCTGCTTCGTGAAGCATGAAGACATGGAGATCCGGAGTTCCGGCCCTAACGGCGCGGTACCGGCCGGCGTCAACCAGCTTGCCGGGGTGCTGCGCGACGTCATCTTCAAGGGGCAGACCGCGAATTACATCGTCGCGCTGCCGACCGGCGAGGATCTCATCGTCAGCGGAACGCCGCGCGCCGCGACGGTGCGTACGCGCGATGCCGTCGTGGTTTCCTGGCCGATCGCCGCCGGCGCCAGCTTCGAAGAGCCGCGCCCATGACCGGGATGAGCCTCCGCGCCGCATCGGGCCGGCGGCCCGGTTTCCGGTTCGCCGCCTTGGTGGCGCCGGGCGTGGTCTTCATCGGGATCGGATTGCTGCTGCCACTGCTCTCGATTGTCGTTTTCAGCTTCTGGCGCACCGAGAGCTACGAACTCTACGCCGACTGGTCGCTGAACAACTACTACACCCTCTTCGGCGAGGCGGCCTATCGCACCTTCTTCCTGCGCTCGCTGGTGACGGCGATCCTGGTGACTCTGGTCTGCCTGCTCTGTGGCTGGCCGGTCGCCTATTTCATCGCGCGCTATGGCGGACGCTACCGGCTGCTCCTGGTGCTGCTGCTGGCCGCACCCTTCTTCACCGGCGTCATCCTCCGGATCGCGGCTTTGCAGGGACTGCTTGGGCCGGTCGGCTTGATCAACATGGGCCTGGCCGTCGTCGGCCTGTCGCCGATCGAAGCCTTGATGTACACCAAGCTCGCCTCCGGTCTGGGGCTGGTCTATCTGTTCATTCCGTTCATGGTCACGGCGATCTATCTCTCGCTGGTCAATTTCAACTTCGAACTTCTTGAAGTCGCCAAGATCAACGGCGCCAAGCCGTGGCGGGCCTTCATCGAGGTCACCTGGCCGTTGAACTGGATCGGGACGGCGATCGGCATGATCCTGGTCTTCATTCCCTGCCTCGCCAATGCGGTGACGCCGCGCTTCCTCGGCGGACCGGAAGCGACGTCCCTCGGCATGAGCCTCTCCGGGCAATTCGGCGAGACCGGGACCTGGGCCTTGGGCTCGGCCATGGGTGTCTTCCTGTTCGTGGTTTCGCTGCTCGCCATCCTCTGCATCGCGCCGACGATCCGCCTGAAGCGATCCGGATTCACCGGCACGGCGCTCAAATGAGAGCGAGCCCCGCGTTCCTCTCGATGTCGGGCGCGCTCGGCCTGCTCTATGTCTTCCTCTATGGGCCGATCGCCTATGTGGTCTATACGTCCTTCGCCGCCGACATCGTCTGGCCGTTTCCGCCGAGCTTCACGCTCTCCGCCTATACCGATCTCTTCTCGAGTTCGCTTTACAGCACGGCTTTGGTCAACAGCCTGGAACTCGCGACCGGCAGCGCCGTCATCTCGACCCTGCTCGCCGGCGCCGGCGCAATCGGCATCCTCCGGTTCCGTTCGCGCTACCGCACGGCAGCGCTGCTGGTCTTCATCGCGCCGCTGTTCGTCGCCGACTTGCTGATCGGCATCTCGGTGCTCGCCTTCAATGCCCGGGTTCTGGGACTGCCGGGAAACCTGCTCTCCGCCATGGCTGCCAACGCCGTCCAGGGAACGGCGTTCGCCTTCCTCATCATCCTTGCCCAGCTGGTGCGCTACAATTGGGACATGGACGATGCCGCGATGGTGTTCGGTGCGAGGCCGCTCCGCTGCTTCTTCGAGATCACGCTGCCGACGATCTGGCCCTCGCTGTTCGGCGCCTTTCTCATCAGCTTCATCCTCGCCTTCAACAACCTCGAGATCTCGTTCTACAATCTCGGCGCAATCCCCACCTTGCCCTCGGTCGCCTGGGGCTCGCTGCGTTTCGGCCTCGGGCCGGAGCTGTTCGCGCTCGCGGCCCTGGTCAACGGCTTCGTCTTCACGGTCTTCGCCGTGATGTACGTGCTGATGCGCTTCGGGATCGTGCGCTTCGGGTATCGCGGCACGTAAAGTTCCAGGGCCTGCTTTTTGCGGCGGCAGCCGGCTCTGCGCTCCGGCGCTGAAAGGCCGGTCTCGTCCCCAGGACTTGGCCGGTTCGGACCTCAGGCAGGAAAATGTGGTACTATGCAGGGACTTGCCGCAAGCAGAGTGTGGAGTGTCACATTCGCGTTTGCCAGGCACGGCCGAGGGGATACTTTTCCCGTAGGCTGGCTGATGTCGGGTGATTTCGCCTCGTCCCGGATTTCTTGTGCCCCGGGGAGAGGTTTGAACGGTTTCGCCGCAGCGGGTGACAGACTGAGGCTGATGCCGTCGCGGAGGGAAGATGTCGGCCGCAGACGAAAGAATATTTCGCAAGGTCGCCCTTGAGCGGCTTTCCTCTCCGGAACAGCTGGATCAACTTGTTTCACTGACCTCTCCGGTCGGCTGGGCGGCGGCGCTGGCGGTTTGCCTGGTCGTTGCCGCGGTCATCGCCTGGAGCATCTTCGGTATCCTGCCCATCGCGGTGGACGGCGCGGGGATTCTGGTCAGCCGGGGCGGGCGCGTCTTCGATGCCATGGCGCCCTTCTCCGGCACGCTGATCACGGTCGCGGAGGCCGGCACGGTCGTGAAGAAGGGCGACAAGCTGGCATCCCTCGACGACACCGAGTTGCGCCAGAATTTCGCGCATGCCGAAGAGGTCATCGAGGAGAGGCAGGCCGACCTCGTGAGCCTCAGCCAGAACTTCGCGGATCAGATCGCCCTGAAGCACAAGAACGCCATCGCGCAGCGCAGCAACCTCGCCCATATCATCGCCGCCGCCGAACAGCGCCGCGATTTCTATCAGAACCTGCTGGATCGGCAGGGAAAGATCGTGCAGCAGGGATTCCTCACCCAGCGGTTCCAGGAAGAGACGCGCCGCTCGATGAACGAAGCGGACCAGCAGGCCGGCAGCGCGGAGACCGATCTGCTGCGCCTCGACGCGGAGGAGGCCGATCTCATCGGCCGGCGGGACCTGGCGGTGCTCGATGCCCAGCAGGCGGTCAACGACGCACGTCGCCGTGCCGATGAACTGCAGATCCAGCTCGACCAGGCGACGCAGGTCATCAGCCCGCTGGACGGCGTGATCACGGAACTGAAGGCCACGCCAGGCACCGTCGTTGCGCCGGGAAAGCCGATCCTCAGCATCGAGACCGCCGGGAGCGGCCTCGAACTCCTGCTCTACGTCCCGCCGGCATTCGGCAAGAAGGTGACCGCCGGCATGGAAGTGCGCATCGAACCGGCCACCGTGAAGAAGGAGGAATACGGAACCTTGCTCGGCAAGGTGGTCGCGGTCTCGGATTTTCCGATGACGGCGGAGGGCATGGCTTCGGTGCTGCAGAACCCCGACCTTGTTTCGCGCTTCATGCAACAAGGGCCGCCCTACGCCGTGCGGGTCGAGCTCGCGCCCTCAGTGGATTCGATTTCGGGCTATCGCTGGTCCGGAGGGCTTGGACCGCCGGTCCGGCTCAGCAGCGGCACCACGGTGAACGCCGCCGTGACCATCGACCGCCTCGCGCCGATCAGCCTGCTGCTCCCGTTGCTGAAGGGGCAGATCGGCGTTTCGCCATAGCAGGATGGGGAACCGGACGATAGGGGAGATGATGCGCGCCGTGCTCGGTCAGGCATGGTGGGGGCGGCGTCGCGCCCGTACGCCCACCGTGTTGCAAATGGAAGCGGTCGAATGCGGTGCGGCTTCGCTCGCTATGGTCCTCGCCTATCATGGGCGTTGGGTGCCGCTCGAGGAGCTCCGGATCCGTTCCGGTGTCTCCCGCGACGGGACCAAGGCCAGCAACATCCTGAAAGCGGCGCGCCACTACGGCCTGGCGGCGAAGGGGTTCCGCAAGGAGCCGGAAGAGCTTGCTTTGCTGCCGCTGCCCTCGATCGTTCACTGGAACTTCAATCACTTCGTGGTCTTCGAAGGCATGGCGGGTCGCTTCGCCCATATCAACGATCCGGCACTTGGCCCGCGCCGCGTGACGGCGGAGGAGTTCTCGGAGTCCTTCACCGGCGTCGTCCTGGCGATGGAGCCGGCCGAGGACTTCGTGACGGGCGGCGCACGGCCGGCCTTGTTCGGCGCGCTCTGGCAGCGGCTGCGCGGTTCGACCGGCTGTGTCGCGCTGGTGCTGCTGATGAGCCTGCTGCTGGTGGCGCCGGGAATCGTCACGCCGGTCTTTGCCAAGGTCTTCGTCGATCACGTGCTGATCGGCGGATTGCGGGAATGGCTCGGGCCGCTCTTGCTCGGCATGGCGGCGACCGCCTTGTTGCGTGCGGCGATGCTCTGGATCCAGTCGCACTATCTGCTGCGTCTGGAAACCAAGCTTGCGCTCGCCATGGGAAGCCGCTTCGTCTGGCATCTGCTCCGACTGCCTGTCGTGTTCTTCACCCAGCGCCATGCGGGCGATCTCGCCAACCGGATCAATGCCAATGACGACATCGCCCGTCTGTTGTCCGGCGGCATCGCGACCACCATGCTCAGTCTCGCGACTTCGGTGCTGTTCCTGATCGTGATGGTGGCCCTGAACATCGCGCTTGCCGCGGTGGTGGTGCCGATCACGCTGTTGAACGTGCTGGCCATGCGGTTGGTCGCGCGGCATCGCGCGACGGTGGCGCAACGCCTGATGAAGGATCGCGGTCAGCTCATGGGATCGACCGTCGGCATCCTGCGCTCGATCGAGACGGTCAAGGCAGGCGGCCTGGAGCAGGACACGTTCGGCCGTTGGGCCGGTTTCCACGCAAGGGCGATGGTCACGAGCCGGGACCTCGACCGCGTATCCGCCGGAATCAATGTCGTGCCGACGTTGCTCGCCGGGCTGAGTTATGCGGCGCTGCTCGGGGTCGGCGGATTGCAGGTGATGAGCGGCCGAATCTCGGTCGGCGATCTGGTGGCCTTCCTGGCGCTCGCCGCGGCCTTCTCCGAACCGATCGGGCAGATTCTGGCGAGCGGCAATGCGCTGCAGGACATCAAGGGCGGGCTCGCCAGCATCCACGACGCCCAATCCTATGCGCTCGATCCCAAGTTCCTGCCGGCGAACGACCCGCCGCCGCGTGGTCTGCCGCCGCGCTTGCATGGCGGCGTCGAGCTCCGTGGTGTCACCTTCGGCTACAACCGGCTGGAGCCGCCGCTGATCGTCGATTTCGACCTGGTCGTGAAGCCGGGCATGCGCATCGCGCTGGTCGGGGCGTCGGGCAGCGGCAAATCCACGCTCGGCCGGCTGATCAGCGGCCTCTATCCGACCTGGGAGGGATCGATCGCCATCGATGGTGTTCCGATCGCCGAAATTCCCCGAAGCGTGCTCGCCAATTCCCTCGCCTATGTCGATCAGGACGTGTTTCTGTTCCAGGGAACCGTGCGGCAGAATGCGACGCTCTGGGATGCGAGCATCGACGACGCCGCTTTGTCCCAGGCCTTGAAGGATGCCGCGATCTTCTCGGAAATCGCGGTGCGGCCGGGCCGTCAGGACGCCCCGGTCGCCGAGGGCGGGATCAACTTCAGCGGGGGACAGCGCCAACGGCTGGAAATCGCACGGGCGCTGGTTGGAGATCCGGCCGTGCTCATCCTCGATGAAGCGACGGCAGCGCTCGATCCCGTCGTCGAGCAGGAGATTGACGAGAGCATCCGGCGTCGGGGTTGCACCTGCATCATCATCGCGCACCGCCTGAGCACGATCCGGGACTGTGACGAGATCGTCGTGCTGCACGAGGGCAGGGTGGTCGGGCGCGGCGGCCACGCGACGTTGATCGAGAGCTGCTCCGAGTATCGCCGGTTGATCCATGCCCAGTAACGTGGAATCGATCGCGGGCTTTGCCGGCCAACGCGGCGCCGCGGAGAGCTGCAGGATTTCGGCGGATGCGCCGCTGCGGCTCGACGCTTACGCGGGCGCCTTCGAAGTCGCCAAGGGCTATGTCGATCTTTTCGCCGTGCCGTTGCGCCAGGGGGAATCTGCCGGTGCACGGCGTCACGTGATGCGCATCGCTGCAGGGGGGCTGGTCTGCGGATTGCCGGCGAGTGACGCTGCGGCGGTCATCGCCGTGGGTGGGCTCGAGAGCGAGATCCGGCACTTGCAGACGCCCGAGGCGCTTGCCGTCTCGGCGCGAAACGGCGAATCCCTGCTCGACGGTTGGATCGCCATGCTTGCCGAACACGCCTTTGGCGCGGTTCCCGCCTGGCCTGAGGCCCTGGCCGAGACCACCGCCGATACACACTACGCTGCCTCGACCCGGCTCTACGCTCCGCGCGGCGTCCTCTGGGTCTGGATGCTGGAGGGATCGCTCGACGTCATGGACGGTCCGGAGCGGATCGAGGCGGGGGAGCCGCTCTGCGCGCCGCTGGTCGCCGGACTCTGGCTGCGCGGCGATGCACCGGCCCGCTACGCGGCCTCTCCGACCAGCGCGCTGCCGATCGACCGGCTTGCGGATTCTTTGGCTCTGTTCCATCGCCTGGCGATGCGGGCCTTGACGGCGCGTCTTGCCGAGCACGATCGGATCTCGCATCGCCGGCTGTTGTCCCGCGAGGCGATGAACGACAAGACGATGGCACGCGCCGTCACGCGTCTTGCCGGAATCGGCCATGCGGTCGCCGACCGGCCGGAAGAGCTGGCTGGAGCCGATCCGCTGGTCTTCGCCTTCGCAACCCTGGCGCGGCGGATGGGCGCCGCGCTGCCGCCCTTGCCGCGCAGCGTTTCGGTCGGGGCATCACTGCCGCAGCTGGCGCGCCTCACCGGCTTCGGATTCCGCCGCGTCCTGCTGCGGGAAAACTGGTGGCGCACCGAGAATGGCCCGCTGATCGCCTATCGCAAGAGCGATCAAGTGGCGGTCGCACTGCTGCCGAAGGGTCACAAGCGCTACACGCTGATCGATGGCGAGGCGGAAATCCCCGTCACTGCAAGGATCGCGGCCGACCTCGACTCCGAAGCGGTGATGCTCTATCCGCCGCCGGCGCAGAAGGCCGAAAGCCTGCGCGGCATCGTCGGACTCGCCTTGCATGGCAGTCGCGGCGACCTGGGAATGGTCCTGCTCATGGGCGTTCTGGCCACCGCGCTGGCCACTGCGCTGCCGATCGGCACCGGATACCTCTTCGAATCGGTCGTGCCGCGCGCGGAGATCGGGCAGCTCGCCGCCGTGATCACCGGTCTCGTCATCGCGGCACTCGGCGCCGCTTGCTTCGAGTTCGTCAAAGGCATTGCACTGGTGCGTCTCGAGGCGCGCATGGAAAGCGTGTTGCAGCCGCTGGTCATGCAGCGGCTGCTCAGTCTGCCGGTCGGCTTCTTCCGGAACTTCGGCACCGGAGACCTGACCGATCGCGTCCTGGCGATCCAACGGATCCGGCACCTGATCACCGGGACCGCGATCGTCTCCCTGCTGGCGACCGGTTTCGCGGTGATCAACCTGGCGGTCATTCTGCTCTACAGCCCGATCCTCGCGCTGCTCTCGCTCGGCGTTGTCGGCCTTGCCGCGCTCGTCACGGCGGGGCTCGGCATCGCGCAACTCAGCCACGAGCGCGATGCGGTTCGGCTCGGTGGCCGCGAGGATGGCCTCATTCTGCAGTTCGTCCAGGGCATCCCCAAGCTGCGGGTCTCCGCCAGCGAATCCCGGATGTTCGGCCTTTGGGCGGAGGTCTTCTCGCAGCGGCGATCGGCGCTGGTCCGGGGCCAGCGTTACGCCAATCTGCGCGCGACCTTTTATGGGAGTTATCCGATCATTGCAGCACTGCTGCTGTTCCAAGTCGCCAGCAGTGCGATCGGCGTGCCGGATGGGCTTTCCCTCGGCGGCTTCCTGGCGGTCAGCGCCGCCTTCGGCCAGCTTCTGGCGGCGATGATGGCCGGCGGCGGCGCGCTTGCCGGTACGCTCGGCGCCGTCCCGCTGTTCGAACGCCTGCAGCCCCTGCTGACGGCGAAGCCGGAGCGGGGTGGCGACCAGGCAGATCCCGGCCCGCTCACCGGCGCGATCGAGATCAGCAACGTGAGCTTCCGCTATGGACCCGATGCACCGCTGGTCCTGGAAGACGTTTCGTTGCGCATCGAGCCGGGCCAGTTCGTCGCGATCGTCGGCTCCTCCGGCAGCGGAAAATCGACGTTGCAGCGTTTGCTGCTGGGTTTCGAGACGGCGGAGGCCGGCGACATTCTCTATCAAGGACAGTCGATCGGAGCGCTCGATGCCCCGGCGCTGCGCCGCCGGATCGGGGTCGTGCTGCAGAACGCGCGAATCATGAGCGGCTCCATTTTCGAGAACATCACGGCTAGCCTGTCCTATTCGCTCGAGGATGCGTGGGAGGCGGCCCGCATGGCGGGAATCGCCGCCGATATCGAAGCGATGCCGATGGGTATGCACTCCGTCCTCATGGAGGGCGCCTCGACATTGTCCGGTGGCCAGCTTCAGCGCGTGCTGATTGCGCGCGCGCTGGTCGGCAGGCCGCAGGTGCTGATCTTCGATGAAGCGACCAGCGCTCTCGACAACGTCTCGCAGCACGTTGTCACCGAATCCTTGAACCGGCTGCATGCGACGCGGATCATCATCGCGCATCGCCTGTCGACCATCCGGGATGCGGACCGGATTTTCGTTCTCGAGCGCGGCCGGCTCGTTGAATCCGGCACCTATGACAGCCTGATGGCCCAGGACGGGGCCTTCGCGCAGCTGGCGCACCGCCAGCTGCTGTAGGAACAGGGGAGGGCAGACATGCGCAAGGCGCTCTATATCCTCGGCCAATTGAACGATGCCGACATCCAATGGATGGCGCATCACGGCATCATGCGTCAGCTGCGCGATGGCGAGATCGTCATCCGCGAAGGCCACCCGATCGACGCGATCTTCGTCAACCTCGAAGGGGCGCTTTCCGTGACGCTGGCGGGCGGCGTCGAAGTGGCGCGCCTCGGGGCCGGCGAGTTCGTGGGTGAGATTTCCTTCGTCGATTCGGCGCCGCCCTCGGCGACGGTGCGCGGGGTCGGCCGGTCCTCCGTCCTGGAAATCAAGCGCGCCGACATCCAGCGCAAGATCGCCGAGGATCTCGGTTTCTCCGCGCGCTTCCACCGTGCTCTCGCCGTGTTCCTGGCCGATCGGTTGCGTGCGGCGACGCGTCGCCTCGGCTACGGCAAGCAGGGCGACTTGGATACCGACGCGGTGCTCGACGGGGAATTGGACAATGCCGTGCTGGATACGCTGGCCGAGGCCGGCGAGCGGTTCCGGCGGCTGCTCGGCATGCTCGCCGCGGGCTGACTCAGCGCAACGCCTGCAAAAAATCGGCCCAGGGCTGAACGGTTTCCGGTATCGGCTTGCCGTCGCGCAAGGCGGCGAGCAACCCGCCTTCGAAGCGCAGGACCATGCCGTGCGGGGATACGTGGAACGTGGCCTCCGTCTTGGAATCGAGGACATCCAGCAGGATTTCGTTCAGCGAATCCACGGCAACGGGGCGTGCAGTGACCGGTGACAGGATGCCGGCGCAGCAAAGCACCAAGGCATTCGCCAGCAGATCCTGCCCGGAAATCGTCTCGCTGCTGCAGTCCTGCAGGCGACGCGGGCCCGCCGCCAAGACGGAAACGATGTGGCGCGCCACCGGATTGTCGAATGACAGGCGGCCCGCCTCGGTCCCCATCGCGAACTCGACCAGCGAAGCCGGGCGCATCATGGCATAGTGGCCGGCGAGCAATCGCTCGCGACGCTCATTCTCGTCGAGGACGTCGACGCCGCGGCCATACAGGTCCCGGCGGAAGCTCTGCTCCATGAAATAGTCGCGCGCGAGCTCGCGCTGATCCGGGTCTTCGATCTCCTGCAGAGCGTCGCGCGCCGCGCGGCGCAGCACGAAGCTGTCAAAGTTGTCGCGCAACGTCGCCGAGCCGATCGGCGACAGCCCGATCCCCGCCATCTCGCGCCGCACATCGTCGACATAGAGCGGACGCCAGGCCGGCGCCAGATATTCGTGCGCGAAATAGGCTTGCGGGCGCCGCGCCTTTTGTTCCTCGATGGCAACCGCCGCCGGGCTGGCGCGCAGAGCCGCTGCGCCGGCGTCGAGCAGCTTCTTCAGCCGCGCGGTGGCTGCTGCGAATTTATCGACACTGTTGCCGCGCTCGGTCGCGGCAAGGGCATAGACGAGATGCTGGAATGGGCCATCCGCTGCCCAGCCCGGCATCGCATTGTAGCTCACATAGACCAGGCCGCCGGGCGCCAGGTGGCGATCGATGAAGCGGCGGAGATCGGCGGCCGCCTTTTCATCGATCCAGGCATAGACTCCATGGGCGACGATGTATTGGAACTTCGGCAGGTCGAGATCGCAAGCGGCGGCAAAATCGAGCGCATGGAAATTCAGGTTGTCGAGGCCCGCACGCTCGGAGATCCGGCTTCCGCGCCCGATGTGATCCGGCATGGCGTCGATGCCATGGAAGCGGCCGGCGGGATGCGTCGCCGCGAAGATGATGGGTGCCATGCCGGGGCCGCAGCCCAATTCGCACCAGGCGAAGCCGTCGTCGCGCCGCGGCGGCCTGAAGCCTGAAAGAACGGCGACGAAGTCGAGCCATTCCGGTGCAAGCTCGGCCGTGAAGCCGGCAATATAGGGGACATCGGTGACGTAACGGATGTCGTTGGCCACTTTGCCGCCGTCCAGCCGTTACGGAAACGTCACCCCTTGATGTAGCCGTCCATCTGGGCAAGCGCCTTGTCGGCGGTCTTAGCCTTGCCGCCGGCGACCTTATTCAACTCGGTTTCCGAGAGTTCGATGGCCGCACGCTTGCTGGACTTGGAGAGGGCGTCGGCTGACTTCGCCGGATTCTGCGTGCTCGACTTTGACATGGCGGACCTCGGGGCTGGAGAAGGAGAACCGGCATGCACAAGCGCGGAGCGGCGCTTGTGCACCCGGACGCTGCTTCGTCAATCTCACGAGCTGCCGTAGCTGCTGATGAGCACGTCGGTCAGCTTGATTTCCATGTACTTCTGCTGCGGCGCGACCTTCTGGCCGCCGGCGACCTTCTGCAGCTCCTGCTCCGAGAGCTCGATCGCTCCAGGCTGCGACGTCTCAACGAGTGTCTCCGGTGCTGCAGGCTTGGTGTTTTCCTTGGTCATGGAAGTGCTCTCCTTTGAAAGGTGAACGTGCTGTCCCCACGAACCGATCAGCGTGCGGTCTGGAATGCTGTCGCTGCGGCTAACTCTTCCGTTCATGACATTCCACAAGAACAGGATAGGCCGATACGTAAAGTTCCGCAAGTTATGGGTAACTTACAACAAACAGTGGACCTTGCACGGCCACCCCGGATTGGGCGTAGCCAAGCGGTAGAGCAGCGACGTGCGTTCGCAGCCACACCCGGTCCTTGGCCATACCCACCACCGTACCTCGGTCAGATGCAAGCGGACCCACCGGACAACCGTCGCTTCATGCGTGGGCTTGGTCGATTGTGTGCGACTGAAAGACAATGCTTTTGATGGTCGGCCGCGAGCGCTGGTGTGGTGCAAACCTGCCACGCTTCACGCGCGACTTTCCGGCGCGGCGTTCAGCGGTTGGGCGAAGCGAGGCGACGCTGTTATAATCGGCGGAGCGGTCTCCATTCGAATTGGCAATGGGACGATGGGCGCAGGCGTCGTCGACGACACCATCGAGTGCATCTACGATGCGGCGCTGGATCCGGCGCTCTGGCCGGAAGCGCTCAGCCGCACGGCCGATGCTTGCAAGGGCATCGGCGGCCTCATCGTCAACGACGATTTCGTGCGGCCGGAGCGCGCCTTCCTCTGGCTCGGTCGATTGGCGCCGGAGCTGTACGAGAATTATGCCGAAGAATACATGCCGACCAACCCCTGGGCGATCGGCGCGACCATCATCAAGCCGCGAACCGTGGTCTGCTTCGATACTTTGGTTCCGGCCCAGGTGCTGAAGCGGACGCCCTTCTACAATGACATTCTGCGGCCGCAAGGCATCCAGCACTGCATGGCCGAAGCGACGCTGCGCACGCCAACCGGCGCCCTGTCGGCCGTTCTGGTCCGATCGCCGAAGGCGGGGCCGGCGGGCGATGACGACCTGGCGCGGTTTGCGCAGTTCTCGCGTCATCTCGGCCGCGCGGCCCGGCTGTCGGTGCGGATCGGCGACAGCCTGGGGTGTCAGCAATCGATGGAGCGCGGCCTCGATGCGCTGGCCCATGGCGTGATCCTGCTGGACGCGTCGGCGCGTCCCATCTGGGCCAACCGCGCCGCCGACCGGATTCTCACGGCCAATGACGGCCTCACCCTGGCGCAGAATGCCTTGCGTGCGGGGTCGCCGGATTTGACGCGGGCGCTGACGGCGCTGCTGATGGATGTGATTGCGCGCGGCGGCGGCACCAGCGCTTTGCGTCTCGATCGCCCGTCTCTTGATGAGCCTTATGTCGTCTTCGCCGCGCCGCTGGGGCCGACGCGGCTGTGGTCGGGTGCTGCGCAGGCGGCCGCCATCGTCATCATCACCGGCTCCGGGACCCCCAACAGTTCGGTCGGCCCGCTTCTCGCGGCGATCTATGGCCTGACGCCGGCCGAGGTGCGGGTTGCCGTGCTGATCGGGGCCGGCCAGAACATCGGCGAGACGGCGCAGACGCTCAAAATCAGCCTGAACACGGTCCACACCCATCTGCAGCGGGTGTTCCGCAAGACCGGAACCCGGCGCCAAGCGGAGTTCGCGCGGATCGTCGGCGCCCTGCCGAATCTCTCAAATGCTTAGGGATCTCGGCCGATACCAAGGCCGAATCAGAGTCTAGCGCGGCCGCGCCGCCTTCCAGAGCAAGACGCCGTTGCGGAACCACAACCCGCTGAGGCCGAGCATCAGGACCGCCGCCGATCCGATGAGGATCGGGCTTCCCCCCATTCCGGCCTGCGGCAGGTTCGTCCCTTCGGACCATTGTCGCAGCAAGGCACCGGCTAGGGTCCCGCTGGTGACCATCATGACGAGGGTGCCGAGGATCCAGAGGTGCAACAGGTGACGGCGGTTGTCCATAGACGGGCTCGAGGCGGATGGCGTTGATGATGGGCCGATACTAGCGTCCACCGGCGATTCGGAAAATTCCGGGAAACCCCTTATGTGACGGCCCGCACTCCACCGCCTGGTGTCCGGGGTGCGGGCAAACCGGCCCGGTTTCCAAGGCCGGCAACTGGGAAGTCCGGGTAAAATGGCGGCGTTTCACGGCCGTCAAGGCGATGACCGCGAGGCAGCAGACTGCATTCAACAGGTTGAGCGCGGCCAATGTCAGATCGTGGACGTTGACGGCGGCGTAGAGGCCCGTCGTGGCATTGGCCGCCGTCCAGAGGCCCCAGGTCGAATAGGAGATCGCCGAGGCCCCGTTAGTGTCCCGGGCCACTCTGTGGATTTGCGGCAGGTAGGAGACGATGCGCAGCGCGTTGAAAGCGGCAAACAGGAAGTAGGTGACGTCCGTCACGGTCATGATGCTCCGCCTTGATCTGTGTTCGCGGTCCCGCCTTATGCGTGGCTTTCAGAACCGTGGCGTCACCCGATCAGGTGACGCACTGAATTTAGGGCTCGGTCGACAGTGCACCGAAGGATGAAGTTCTTCGATCGTGTGTGATCGGGAAAAATTGGTGTCGATGCCGCGTCATGGGCGCGCGCTGCCATGAGCCGCGACGAGATCAGCGATACGCTGAGATCCTGCCGCATAACTTTTTCCGGCATCACCTGATCAGGTGACGCCTTGCGCCGTCGATCCACGCCACAGTCGGGCCTCGACGATCCACGGCCTCACCCACAAGGTGCGCTGCCGCTTGGGTCGACCTCTGCATTGACCCAGCCCGACTGGAGGAATCATGGCGAAGATCTCATTCTCTGCATTCGGCGACTATCTCAGCGGCGACATGACCAAAGCCGCCTTCCCACGACAGGACGACGCGATCGACGCGATCGAGACGGCTTCGAATTTCAAACTCTTTTACGCGCCCAAGGAATACGACCAGCTCACCGGCAAGGGCTTCACCTATGACGACGCCGGGATTCCGACCGGCGGCACGA
>Ga0307513_10004195_pt1 | contig 19278 bp, 24 predicted proteins | sample 15_EM_MG_FD_202174 | JGI IMG/M metagenome (GOLD analysis project Ga0307513, IMG submission 202174) | Populus trichocarpa ectomycorrhiza microbial communities from riparian zone in the Pacific Northwest, United States - 15_EM | ecosystem: Host-associated > Plants > Roots > Unclassified | place...
CCCGCGGGAACGCAGCGCTATCCAAATCTCGACTAATGACGCTCCATGTTATCAAGGAGCAGCCGCATGGAATTCCTCTCATTCCTCAAGAGCCCCGAACGGATGATCGCGATTGCCGCTGTTGTCATCTGGCTCATTTCGATCGCCCAGGCTGCTGCATTATCGCTTGTCTGAATCGATGGGTTCTCGAGCACCTATACGGCCACGTCGGGTGGCTGCCGATAAGATGCAACCGTCAGCACACTCGCCTTTGATCCGGATCGAACTGTCACCGGGCAAGGGTCGTAACGGAAGTGGCACTCCCTCAGTCGTGACCCCAGCGCAACACCTTTACCGGATGATCGCGCGCCATCAGAATCCGGCTTGATCCGCCCCTTCTCCCCTGTTTCAATCAGGTAGGAGGAATTCCTATGAGCTACGATTGGGATGGAAACAGGACGCGCCTGTTTAAGAATATCCGCATTGGCACAGGTCTCATATTGCTGATTGGGTGCCTGAGCGCGCCGGTCGCCCTTGTTTTGGTGAGCTAAGCAGGATGAATTGCCGCAACGCTAGCCTACCCGCATTTTATTGAACCTGCAGTGTAGCGGTGAGCCCAAATTGGGCTGAAAATTCAATTTCGAGTTTAAACAAATGAAAATCTCATGGATGCTCCTCGTATCGACGCTGATTATCTTTCCGAAAGCGGCGATGGCGACCGTCCAAGTGTCGAAAAACGATGGATGGGTCACCAGCTATAACACCGACGACAAAGTCTGCGTTGCAACACCGCGCACTGACGGCGGTCTCGTTTTTATGGGCTCGCTTGATGGGCGACTGGATCTAGTCTTTAGAAGTCCAGATCTTGCCTGGGTCGGCGCAGGGAAGGCGTACCCATTTACAGTTTACACCGACGGTAAAAGCTGGTCAGGCACTATGCAGGGCCTCCAGGACCACTCCGGTGTAAGCCTTGCAGGCGCCGCGGGCGAATTCCTCTCTGCGTTGAAGGCAGCCTCAGAAATAAGTCTCGAGATTGAGACGGTAAAGCTTGGACCTTACTCCCTTGCCGGGTCGGCTAAGACGCTTGAAACAATCCAGGAATGCGTAGTGGCAGCAAAAAACGGGAGATTCACGCCGCCCCAACCGGTTGATCTCCCGTTGAACGATGTGCTGGAGTGGAAAAAAGACGATTATGGAAAGCCCTTCGTTGCACAAGGATGGACGGCGGTTCTGAAAGGCCAGGATAACAGGGACGGTACTTCAACAACTTTTCTGGAGGCAAGGAACCCACAGGGGAACTCGATCACTGTTGAACTCGAAGGAACGTCCGGTGAACTTGGTGTGTTTCCGTTTCAAGAGGCTCAAGTACCATCCATTTATTTCTCGGCGTTCTCGGGCGGCGCGCACTGCTGCACAAGCGCGGTGGCGATTGTGAGTTACGGAGGATCTTCGGAGCAAATCAAAATCGGCACATTTGATGGCGGTGGTCCATCTCCTCAGGATATCGATGGGGATGGTGTGTTCGAGCTGTACACTGTGGATCAGCGACACCTCAACGCCTTCGGCCCGTACGCAACATCGCTCCCGCCTCATCAGATCCTGACGCTGTCGTATCAAGGCGACAAATTTGACGACGTCACTTCTCAACCAAAATTCCGATCGTTTTTAAGACAACGCTTCGTCGAAAATTACAAGAAGTATAAGGCCGTCGCTGACGATAGCGCCCAACAAGCGGCCATAGCCGGAATACTGGCGTCTGCAAGCCAGCTTAATCTGTTCCCGGCGTTTCGAAATTCCATGGACTCGAAACTCTCGGGCAGGCCGGCAGACGGTTACGATACATGCCGCTCGCCAGAGTGCTCACCGGAGAAGTTGTTCAAGACGCTATCCGAAATGGTTCTCGATCGCTTTGGACAATGGGAATACTCGACAGCCAGCACATTCACCCCAGAGACGATTGCCTTTTTTAAAGCCCTCCAGTCTCGTTCCAGCTTTGGCGACAAAACTGAAGGGGCAGAGCTTTCATGCGAGGAGGCTGCATACCGGTTCGAGGTCCCAGAGACGGGCGCCATTTCCTTCTCCGGATACGAGATCAGCTGTGATGTCGAGACTGCAGTCACACAGGAGGATACATCGGTTGTGTCGGCATTTTGCGATGCTGTGGGCGAGTTTTCCTTTGAAAACTTTATGTTTACCCGAACGGCAAACGGTCTCAAAGTGTCACAATGGAGTAAAGACGTGAGCGGCGCGGCAAGTCAGACTGTCGAGTTCAAGCCGTGTGGCTAGATGAAACCTTGTGCAGCCAGTTCGAGTGGCTGCCTCTCACTTTTGCAGAATCAGATGCCCGACGGTAGAAGCTGGGCAAAAGCTGCTCGGATCTTATCTTGAAAACCATCGCGATCGACTTCGAAACCGCCAATGAACAGCGTGGTAGTGCCTGCTCTGTCGGCTTGGCATGGATTGAGGACAATCGGGTTGTTCGCATTGAAGAGCGCCTTATTCGTCCCAAGGACATGCGCTTCTCCTCCTTTAACATCGCTATTCACGGCATCCGGCCGGAGCATGTGGAGGATGCCGGACAGTTTCCCGAAGTGATGGATGAGTTTGCCGACGAGTTTCGCGGTGCAACTATGATAGCCCACAATGCCGCCTTCGATTTCAGTGTCTGGCGATCCTGCCTCGATCTCTATCGGCAGAGTTATCCGGAACTGTCATACCTCTGCTCCGTAAAGATGGCGCAAAAAGCCTGGCCGCATCTCGTATCACACAAGCTCAACGTCTTGGCTGTGCATCTTGGCCTTACCTTTGCGCATCACAACGCTGCCGAAGACGCCGCAATCTGTGCCGAGGCAGCGATCGCGATTGCAAAATCGCTGCGCGTTCCGCACGTCTGCGACATCCCGGTAGCGATCGGCATGAGGGCCGGCCGTTTATTCTCTGGCGGATACGATGCTTGCACCTGCCGTAGCAAGTGAGGTGAGCCATCTGAGCTGTTACAACGGCCGACGCCCACATTCATCCCTTGACCGGCAGACGCCGGATCAGGCCTACTTCAACGCGCTGGAACCGATAATGGCGGCAGCATAATCGAGGCGGAAATCCACTTAGCGAAACGCCCGAAACTGTTCGGAGAAACCGAGCCAGCTCTGACTGCCCGCCTTCTGCCGTAACTGATTATTCATAGGGAGATACGGCCGGACCGCTGCCAAAACAGCTTCTAGGCCGATACATGCAAAAGGTTCGCGCGTACGCACAACTTAACGCGCCACCCAAACCTATTGAACAAACCTCAACATTTGGTAACTCAGGACTACTGCGCAGCCCTGTAAAACAACGCCCGTCCGGTGGGCATCAACTGCAGAAGGTAGTCAAAGTCGCTGACGTTGGCCGTGAGGACCGTAAAACCCATTTTCTGAGCCTGAATGAAGAGGACACAATCGTGAAGTGCCCGCAGGCGCGCATCTTTTTCATAGCCCTGAAGGCGGCACAGCATGCCGGATAGAAGTGCTGCACGCCCCAGGACGTCATGATCGGGCGCAAAAATACGGTGCGGCTTCATGTCCGTGATGGTCACGCCTATCTGCCGCACGGCCCCCTTTGTACCGGCATGTTTGGGATCCAGCACGCCAACAGTGTGCATCAACTCCTGAATAGCCACGGTCGAATGATTGCTCACTCTGATATCCAGCAGATCGGCGACGACTTCGGGCGCGCGTCTCTGCAGGCCGTCGATATACACACACGTATCGAGAAGAAGCTCCTGGCCGCTGTCTGCCCGATCGCTGACGAACGGGAGTTCATCGTCCTGACGTCGCGCAAGAGTTCGATAGGGATCAAAGCGAGCCCAGCGGACCGCCGCGTCGAAATCAAAGTCTGACAATTCAGAAACCCAGCTTCAGATCTGGATCTACTGTGCCTTGCGTCTTTCGGAACGTGGCTCCGAAATTGTCGTCCAGGGCCACATTGGCCAGTGCAAACTCGATCAGATCCGTGTCGGTCTCAATACCCGTATGTTTTTTCGCCTGTTCAATGAGAGCAGGACTGATACGACCGCCTATCCGCTTGCTCTTTTCACCCAGCAAGCCGGAATGTTCAGCGGCTTTCATCACGGCTTCGAATCGGGCCTTGCTGACCGTTACAAATTGCCCAGCCTTCGCGGACCGGGCGGCCGTTGTCAGAAGTCCGCCCGGCGACGAAGATGCGATGTTTTTTTGGCGGCTCTGTTTTCTCATCGACGACTCCCTAAACAATGGATGTTAGACGTTATTAGATTTTGTCTGACAATACACGATTTGCACCGGGTGCTCAAGGCTGCTGGGCGAGGAACTCGAGTGTCGCTACCTCTCCGAACCATCCCTCTCGTTCTGGTTCAGCCGCAGCTGATCCGCATCCTTGAGAACGCGTTGACGTTGACCCTCCTGACCATCTTTCCGACCGCGCTAGGGGGTGTGGACGGATTGGCGCATGTTTGATTTCTGCCCCCGCAAAGAGCCAACCCCAACCCATTAAATGCTTGTAAGGCCCTGCCGATAATCAACTCGTTTTCTTGGCGCTATGTCTCACCAAATCTTAAATCGTGTGTGCAATTGTTCTGTACCGCCGCTAGACGTAGCGACGACCTAACGCAATAAGGTCTTACCATGAAAAAGTTCGCTTTGGTTTGCATTCTCACTTTTACTGGCCCAATTTTTGCCAACGCAGCGACGCTTGATTTCCCGTCAGACGCCCCTGTGGCCAGCATTACCATTCCGGATAGATGGCAGCCGGAGGGAACAGCAACGGGCGTTGTTGCGACGTCGGACGACGGTGCGGTGTTTATTTCGACTGATGTTGCGACCGAGGAATCGATGGACCAAGTGGTTTCCGATGCCGTCGATTTCCTGACGGATAATGGGGTCAAAATCGACACGAGCACACAGAAGCAGACGCCGGCTACAATGTACGATGGCCTTAGCATCTCAATGGTCGAATGGGAAGGCACAGATAAAGACGGCCCGGTGAGCGTTAGTTTAGCTTTTGTCGTGCCGAAGGAAGACACGGCTGTGGTGGTGACCTATTGGGGCAGCAAAGGAGCCGAGGACAAGCACCAGGACGCCATTGTCCAGATGCTCCTTTCGATCCGAGCGGTAAACTAGAGCAATTTCCCATCAGAAAGCATCATACCCGGCAGCCTGGAAGTAGTTCCGGCATTCGTCAGGTTTGAACTGCTTTATGGCGTCGGCGATGGCCTTCCACAAGTCAGGGATGGTTCTGGCGGCGGCCGCGCGAAGCAAGGCCTTCAGTTTGGAGAATGCCATTTCAATCGGGTTGAAGTCGGGCGAATACGACGGGAGGTAGATCAGGGCTGCTCCTGCCGCTTCGATGGCGTCGCGAACGCCTGCAACCTTGTGGGCGGGAAGATTGTCCATGATGACGATATCGCCAGGCGTCAGTTCGGGAACGAGAACCTGGCTGACATAGGCAAGAAACGCATCGCCGTTCATCGGGCCGTCCAGCACCATGGGAGCTGCCATGCCGCCCAGTCGAAGGCCGGCGGTGAACGTCGTGGTCTTCCAATGACCATGCGGGACGGATGCCCGGCACCGCTGACCTTTCGGTGCTCGACCCTACAGGCGCGCCATCTTCGTTGAAGCAGAGGTTTCGTCGATGAACACCAGACGCTCAGGATCCAGGTCGGGTTGGCTTTCCAACCACTCCTGGCGCTTTTGCATCAAGGCTGGTCGCTCCTGTTCGGCCGCGTGTGCCGTCTTTTTTTACGCGTGATCCCGTGCCGGTCGAAGAACTGCCAGAGCGTGCCGATCCCTGCCCGTATGCCACTCTCAGCCAGCCGCACCTTGATTTCGGCAAGGGTGATATCCGGCGTCGTCTCGTAAAGCGCAAGAATCGTGGCGGCATGGGCGTCGATGTGTTTCGAACGACGGTCGCCGCCCTGCTTATCGGATTGAATGGTTCCGGTGTCGCTGAACTGCTTCTGCAAGCGAACAGCACTGGCGGCGCTCACGCCAAACCGCTCAGTCGCTTGTCGGCGGGACATGCCGGCGGCAATCGCATTCACAACGCGCTGGCGAAGATCGAGTGAAAGAGCTTTAGCCATCCATGCTGGCCTCCTTCACCAGCAGGGAGGTTGAATCAGTTCGACACTGATTTGAAAACCCTGATCGATTCAATCAGACGGGAAATTGCTCTAGTAGGATTGAAGGCACAACCCAAGGCCCATAAGCTGGTCTCCCGATCTGCATCGCGCCTTTGACTTGCCAGCCGACGAAGCTCTTCAATCTCGCCGCGCAACGCGCACGGCTACTTTTACAGTGACGAATTGGAAAGATCTTGAAGTCGCGGAGTTGGGGACACCGCCCTCTTTTTGGCCTTTTCGGCTAAGATGCGCCTTTAAAACCCGCTGCTTCAACACATTCGACGCTTTAAAAGTCACGACGCGGCGTGGGGAAATCGGCACCTCCTCGCCGGTCTTGGGATTGCGGCCGATCCTCTCGTTCTTATGGCGCACCTGAAAGGTCGCAAAAGAAGAAAGCTTCACAATTTCTCCCCGCTCGATCGCGTTACAGACTTCATCAATGACAGTCTCTACGAGTTCTGCCGATTCAGTTCGCGAAAAGCCCACCTTACGAAAAATTCTTTCAACGAGGTGCGCCCGAGTCACCGTTTTTCCGCTCATCATCCCCACCAAATATAGTTGCATGTCGTGTTGCGAGCTCGAACTCGCCGCGAAACTTCCAGATGTTGCCGGCATCTTTGCCGACGACTGCACTTGCATGGTCTGGCGGTTGGCTTGCGCTTCTCCAAGTGCCAGTTCGGCTGTCTCAGGTTTAGCATTGGACTGTGTAATCGATCAACTTCGGTTGGCACGCACGAGGGAGCGAGAGTTGATCTGCTGGCCCCGCGCTGCAAATTTGCGGCCATATTGGGGGATTCGATGGCATACGATTGGGACGGTAAGAAGAGCCGAATAATGAAAATGGCGAGGATTTCCGCAGCGGTTGCGCTAACGTTGATGGCGATGTCTCTGCCTTTGCTTATTCTTGTCTAAAGTCAAACAAGCGGCCGATACGTGGGGTTACACATACCCGCAGGCCATGTCCGGTGGATCGCGCTGACGCCGAACAAGGCGTTAGACATCGGCACTTTCTGCTCCGTGAGGAGCAGCTGATTCTTAACCATAAGCAATTAAATTACCCCAATTCGCGTCGCCGACGTGAGCCTCCCATTAGAAATGGATGCACGGCGCCGCATGAGGGGTGGATCATGGGGTTTACTATCGCAAGGAACCTCACGGCGGTCGGAGTGGCCGTGTCTGTGGGAATGTTTGTTTCGTTCGGATTGCAATATACGGCGCTGGAGCGGCTGAAGGTCAGCGGACCCATCTACGAGCAGATTGTCTATGGCAAGGATCTGATCGCTGATATCCTGCCACCGCCGCTGTTTGTGGTCGAATCCTATATGTTGTCCCACGAAGCTGGCGACTTTCCGGATTTGGTCGAGGTCAATCTCACCAAGATCGCGACTTTGAAGAAGGCCTACGATGACCGGCGCGCTTATTGGCAGACCACGCGCTTACCGCAGGCGCTGAAAGACGAGCTCAATAGAGAGGTTATCGTCAAGGGCGATATCTTTTGGAAGGTCATGGAAGCCGATATTATCCCGGCCCTGAAGGCAAATGACGCCAGTCGGACGGCTGCCGCGATTGCAAAGCTCAAGACCGCTTTCCATGATCATCAGAATGCCGTTGAACAACTGGTCGGAAATTCGGATGCCTTCCTTAAAGCCGAAGAGCGCAATGCGGCTTCCGAAATTCTGACCTGGACAATAGCCGCAGCAGCAGCCGCAGCAGCCTCATTCACCCTGTTACTTTCTGGGCTATATTTCTTCCGCCGACGCGCAATCCTGCCTATTGACGGAATGAAGCAATATATGAGCAGCCTTGCAAACGGTGACTTTTCGGCCGAGGTGCCCTATGCGGACCGCAGTGACGAGATTGGGCAGATGGCGCAAGCCGTCGTTGTCTTCCGAGCGAACTCTCTCGATCGGCGCGAAGGGCATCTGCGAGCCTTAGAGGCAAGGGAAGCCGAGGTGACCCGGGAGCGCCAGCAGGCGGCCGACCAGGCTTCAGCAGAAGCGGAACGCAACGACGTTATCCAGGCACTCACCGATGGCCTCGACCAACTATCCCGGAGAAACCTGGGTTTCCGGATCAAAACGGTCTTGCCGCCTTCCTACGAACCGCTTCGTAATACCTTCAACACCAGCCTTGATACACTGGCGAGCTCAATAAATGCCGTGTCCCTAGCAACGGATACTCTTCGCGATTCATCATCGAACATCGCTGGGGCAGTGCAATCCCTTTCGCAACGCACGGATCAGCAGGCGACGACGATTGACGAAACCTCCGGCGCCCTCGCCAAGATCATGTCTGCCGTCAATCACTCTTTGAGCCAGTCGGTCGAGGCCAAGCGGATGGTGTCTGAGACCAAACAGGCTGCCGGTCAGTGCGCCGGGCTAATGCGCGATGCGATCACCGCCATGCAACGCATCGAAGGATCCTCGGGCCAGATCGGCCAGATCATCAATGTCATCGATGAAATCGCCTTTCAGACCAACTTGCTTGCCCTCAATGCCGGAGTTGAGGCAGCGCGAGCTGGTGATGCCGGCAAGGGTTTTGCGGTCGTAGCTCAGGAGGTTCGGGAACTTGCTTCCCGTTCGGCCAACGCTGCCAAGGAGATCAAGGCGCTGATTTCTTCTTCAAGCGAACAGGTCGGCACAGGCGGGAAACTGGTCAACCGCACCGGCGAGGCCCTGTCCGATATCGAAACGAAGGTCGGACAGGTGAGCGAACTGATCGACGCGGTGGCCTTGTCATCCAGCGAACAATCGTCATCTATCGGCCAAATCAACAAGACTGTCCATCTTATGGATGAAGTCACGCAGCGCAACGCTGCCATGGCAGCGGAAACCAACGCCGCATGTAATGGGCTTAGCGAACAGGTTCAGGCTCTGGAAACAGTCGTCTCCGGATTCAAAACAATAGACGTCCGTCCAAACACCAGCTCGCGCGCCGCTTGAAGGAACAGTCTTAGCCCACTCCAGCGTTAAAGGCTGAGGCCTCTGACCTCCCTGTAGTCGATCTCCAAAGCTATTCGAGCTCGACGATGAACAAAGGCGTTCCGCCGTCTGGCCCTATATCCTCCCCATGCTCGACATGAAGCCGCACGGACGAGCCTCGATGGGGGGTCATATGACGTACCATCAGGCAATACGTTCGTAGCAACCGATTCGTCTGGTACTCACAACAGTCCAAGTGCCGCATTGAAGCGGTTCTCGAGATCGCACCGACGCTTGATAGCGGTGAGGTTCGTAAGCGCGTCGCCGTAGAACGCCCTTGCACGGTCGTGGCTGTCGAGGCCGAGTACGCTCGAATACAGCGCCACCAGGGGCGAGCTGCAGCATCGCATCAAAAACCTTCTGGCGATTGTCAGCGCGATCTCCTGTACAGACACTTCGCGGAGATGACTGCCGACAGAGGCGAAGCGTTCAACGCCCGGCTGTACGTTCTGGCGCAGGCCCAGGACATGCTCTGGCTGAGCACTAAGTGCGGGCTTCCACGACACGATCCGCAGGGCGTTGGGCCCTCACGATGGCGCAGTCTCCCGGTTCGGCGTCGAGTGGACGGAATTCCTGATGAGCCCGAAGCAGACGCAGTTGATAGCGCTTCCCTCCACGAGCTTGCAACGAATGCGATGAAGTATGGCGCGTTGTCCAATGAGCAGGACGGGTGCGGATATCCTGTCCGTTCGAAGGGGCCGGCTATGGAAAAAGCCGGCTTGTCTTCAGCTGGCGCGAGGAAGATGGCTCACCTGTGAGCGACCCATCCAGCAAGGGTTTTGGTTCAACACTGATCTCGCGCGTCCTTGCCGCAGATTTCCACGGTGAGGTACGAATCAATTACCCCACCTGGCGGCGCTGTATGTGACCTAATCGCCAGGATTCGAACCTCGGGAACAGTGCATCTTCCAATCGGCGTCCGCGCACCAGAAAGCAGCTTTGTTCATGACCAGCACCCGGATCGCCGTCCTCCTCGTGGAAGACGAGGCACTTGTCAGGATGGCCATCGTCGACGAGCTCGAGGATGCCGGCTTCAAAGTGTTTGAGGCGGGCGATGCCGACAAGGCGATCGATATCTTGACAGCAACGCCACGGATCCAGCTCATGTTCGACGTGGTCGGTGACGACGACGTTTGGCACCTCGGTGACTTCATGTCAGCCCCGGGCGGCGACTGTGACGAACTTTTGGGGAGGCTCCACGGTCGTAAACATTTGATCATCGGGAACAATGACCCGGAGACGACGACGTCAGCCAACCGCTGGACATCGGTCCAACATTATCGCGAGCTCGCAGTCGATGGCTTGCATCTCATCCTCTGCCACTACGCGTTTCGAACGTGGAATGAGATGGGTAAGAAATCCATCAATCTGCATGGCCATTCGCACGGCAAGCTTAAGCCGTTTCCACGCCAGTTCGATGTCGGTGTTGATGCCCAGGGGCTAAGGCCCGTCACGTTAGCGCACATCATCAGCACGCAGGTCCGGGCTCAGACGTCCGTGCCGCACTAACCTACTGGGACAGCAGGGTAGATTTGTCGTCATTGGACTTAATCGATCGATCCTTCAAAATTACGAGCACCCAACCGCCCAAGCCTCGGTTTATGGCTGATATGCGGGCGCTGCGGAACGACCTGAAAAAATTTCATCGAAAATCTTGAAACTCGTTTCCCCAAAAATTAGATCATTTTCGTCAGTCGCCGGCAGGGACTGCAGAACCGGGGACGCGAGTTTCCGCGTCTCCATTCCATCTCGCTTTACGGAGGATTTGGTTATGAGAAACGATCTTGATTTTGCGCCGCTCTATCGATCCAGCGTCGGCTTCGACCGCGTGTTCAATCTGCTGAACAATGCGCAGCGCCTGCAGGCAATCGACACCTGGCCGCCTTACGACATCGTCAAGACGAGCGACAACGACTACCGCATCGAAATGGCAGTCGCAGGGTTCGGTGATTCGGATCTGGACATCATCCAGGAACGCAACGTTCTCGTTATCAAAGGCCAGAAGGCCGAGGCGAAGGACGGTGAATATCTCCATCGCGGTATTGCCGGACGCTCGTTTGAGCGCCGCTTCGAACTCGCTGACCATGTGAAGGTGGAAGATGCCTCCCTGGTCAACGGTCTCCTGCGCATTGCATTGAAACGCGAAATCCCGGAAGCCATGAAGCCGCGCAAGATCGCGATCGGCACGGGTGGCGAACAAACCGCCCCGCTGCAGATCGAGGCGGACCGTCAGGCCGCGTAAGGCATCGGCGATGAAAAAGCGTGCAGCGAAAAACTTCGTCGTGGAAATCAGGAAGCGCCGCAGCCGGGAAGGAAAGGATGCAACGAAGAACCTGATAATGCGTGCTGTCGAGATATTGCAGTCGCAGCCGTCGTTGTCCGCAAGAACATGATCCAAAGCGGGAGCGTTTCCAGCGCTCCCCGCTTCATCTAACCACATGATCGGGAAGACTGAAAGGAGCGGCCATGAAACCCGATATGTTTGAGAAGCCCGTCACGATCCTCTTGGGCCTCGGTATCCCGACCGAGGTTAAATCCGTCATCCATGCCTATCAGATCCTGATGGATTGGCGAAGCGCCGCAGATCATTCGCGCGAGCTAGCGCTCAAGGCGTGCAAAGCCGCGATCAACGGGGAAATCGAGGCGCAGACGGCCCGAGCGGTTTTTGTCGCTTTTGCCGCACGGCATGATCTGCTCGCGCCGGAAATCGGCAGTTTGGTGGCCCACACCAGCAAGCGCAACAGCGACCCGCATATTCGATAAGCAACTAGCTTGATGCGGCAGGCCGGGCCTGCCGCATAGGTTCACACCTCTTCAACGCGCTCGAGCTGGAAGAAATAGACGCGCTCGTCGCCTTCGATCACCATGGCTCCCATGAGGCGATCATTGTCGACCTTACGGAAATGATCGACGATGGGCTGGGTGTCATAGGCCATCGCAGCACTTGTCACCCCCTGGAACGAGACGGCTTTTAAGGATGCTACCGGACCTTTCGCACTCAGCCGTCGCAATAAATTGGAAAACAGGTTGCTCGCGACTCGGGTCCTGCCGATCTTGTTGAAACGGAGTACAAGACGGAGCGGGAACCAGGCCGGATCGATGGCGACGAGGCGTTTCTCCCCTAGCCGGAACAACAGCGCATCGGCACGCATCTGAGCCGAGAACCGTTTGCCAAACCAGCCAAGGTTTTCCAGCACGCCATCCAAAGGGTGGCCAGACGGGATACCCCGGCCCGTCCAAAGTCCAATCATCTCATGCGGCTCGACAGGCAGAAGCCCCTGAAATCTTTCCATCTCGCTCATCGCCTATTCCCGCTCGACGGGGTCTCCGATCGACCCTGATCTTCCTGCCGTTGCTGCTGGGTGCGCTGTTTCGACCTGGCTTTCTGCCGCGCAGTCCGCAGTTCGTCTAGATCTGGCAACCACCAGCCGCGCGCCACCTCCCGCTCGCCGTGGGCCGTGCGAGCTGGCCAGCTCGTGACCAATTCCTCGAGGGACCCTGGCCGCCAGGCCGCCCAGACGTATTCCTCGTCTGATGGCGGTTGAAAATAGAACTCGGCTACGGCTTCAGGATCTGCCAGCTCGCCATGCGTATCAGTGAAGATAACGACGCCGGCATGCGTACCGATCACACGATCGAATGGAGGTACATCATCGATGGGAACTGGATATCGTTTCAGGCGACGTTCACGTGCCCTCCCCCGCGCTGCTTCTTCCTTCTGGGTGCCTTTCAGCGCCTCACGTCGCGCCTTTCGCACGTCGGGCTCGTTACGCTCGGCCGCCTCCTCGATCGCCGGCCATCGCCGCCGTAACTCGTCCAGCGATCGGTAGGGTACTACCCACAGACGGCGATCCGCATCCCAGCGCGCCAATGGAATTTCCCGGATTTCGGTGACGACCGTGCGCGAATAGGGCGTCCGTATTTGCAAACCGGACGGGGCAGCTTCGAGATATCGGCTTTCGATCGGTTCGAACGCGAAAGCATCCCTGCCCTTTTCGTCGGCGAAGGCATCGGCTTCTGCTTCCATCAGGGCGAGCCAGCGTCCGATGCGCTTGCCGGCAGTGCGCCCGGGTACAAACCAGGCGTTCAGCCTGTCGCTCCATCGGGCGCGGGGAAAAGACTCGCGAAACCGTTGAACTGTGATGCGATCATGAGGCAGGTCCGTCGTTGCGCCGACAGGTGTTTCAGCCTCTACATTGCTGGTCGTTTCCTGTTCCATCGCTCAATTGCGTGTGGCCTGCAGGCCTCACGCCGCTACCTTTCGGGATTTTGCCAACCGCTTGATGGCCTGTTCCAGCGGTCTCTGTCCGTCGCAATAGTCCTGCCAAGCGGTGCTCTTTTTCAACAGCTCGGGCACGGTGCGGATCGTGAACCGTTTGGGATCCAGGTCAGCTTTCACCTGGCTCCAATTGAGCGGCATCGAGACTGTAGCTCCGGGACGTGCGCGGGGCGACAATGGCGCAACCGCCGTCGCCATCCGGTCGTTGCGCAAGTAATCGAGGAAGATACGCCCCTCGCGTTGGTTCTTGGCCATCTTGATCAGGTAGAGTTCCGGATTGTCGCGCGCCATATCCTGGCAAACATCATGGGCAAAACCTTTTGCCTCGTCCCAACTGAGCTTCTTGCCCTTCTGCACGGCCAGGGGAGACAACATGCAGGCCCTTGCCGCGGGTCGTCTTGCAGAAGCTAACAAGCCCCAGGTCTTCGAGCCGGTCACGGATTTCACGTGCGGCCTCGACGACGGTGGAAAACTCCACATCCGGACCCGGATCGAGGTCGAAGACCAGCCGTCCTGGCACTTCCGGCTGGTTGGGCTCGCAGTTCCACGGGTGAAGTTCGACGCCGCCGATCTGGGCAATCGCAGCCAGTCCCTCGACACGATCAATTTGCAGATAGGGCTTCTTGTCGTCGAAGACGGTGACGAGCTCCAGTAGGTTGGACGTTCCGGGCATGGCATGGCGCTGGAAGAACTGCTCGCCGCCAATCCCGTCTGGGGTTCGGATGATCGAGCAGGGTCGGCCCTTGATATGGTCGATCAACCATGGCCCCACCGCTTCTTGATACCGGGCCAGGTCGAGCTTGGTCACCGGTTCCTTGTCACCGGCATCCGGCCAAAACGGCTTGTCGGGGCTCGAGATCATAACGCCCATCACCTCCACCTTCGCGCCCTTGCGAAACTTCCGCGGCGCTGGCTTGTCAGTTTCTGGGTCCGGTACTTCGTTTTCGACCGGGGACGCTGGCTTCTCGGCCTCCACCTCCTCAGCCGGCTTGTCTTCCCGCAAGCCCTTGAACGCCGCCTGTCGAACCTGGCCATCACCCGTCCAGCCAGCGAACTCGATTTCAGCGACCAATTCGGGTTGAGCCAGACGATGTCGGAAGATTTCTTCGGCGCACCGATGCCTGTGAACGGTGACTTTGAGGTCTCCATTTCATTCAGCTTCGGCAAAAGCGTCTCGACGACCTTTGCGCCATAGCCCGTACCGACGCGGCCGACATAGACGAAATGATTGCCGCGATTGACGCCAACCAGCAGCGACCGGAATTTGCCGTTGGTCGTGGCATAGGCGCCGATGACGACTTCGTGACCCGCCCGGCATTTCGATTTCGCCCAGGTCTCCGTGCGGCCGGACCGGTAGGGAGCATCAGCCTGTTTCGAGACGATACCTTCCAGAGACAGGCGGCAGGCTGACTTCAGCACCGCATCGCCGCCGGTTTCGAAATGCTCAACGAAGCGAAGCCTGGGATCGTCGCCAGTGTCGGACAAGAATGCAGAGAGCCTGTCCTTTCGCTCGGTCAGCGGCAATTCGCGCAAATCCTCGTCCCCGACGAACAGGAGATCAAAGGCGAAAAAAACCAGGTCGTCCGTCTTGCCCTCCGACAGCGAGGCCTGCAACGCGGCAAAATCGGGAGCACCGTTTTCGTCGAGTGCACAGATCTCACCATCGATGATGCAGTCGGGAAGCTTGGACGCCGACGCAGCAATGGCGGGCCATTTGGCGGTCCAGTCCAGGCCCTTGCGGGTCTTCAGGGTGACCTCACCGTTCTCGACCCGCATTTGGATGCGATAGCCGTCGAATTTGATCTCGTGGATCCAGCCATTTGCAGATGGCGGACGCGCCAGGGTCTCGCAAAGCTGCGGCGGGACAAAGTCCGGCATCAAGGATTTCGCGCGTTTGGCGGCAGCCGGCTTCTTCGCTGACTTGGTTGAAGTCTTTGACCCGGCCTTGCGCTCTTCGGCGGCAAGACCATGATTGCTGTCCCACACCGCATCCGCTTCCACCGCGCCGCCTTGCATCATGAACGGTTTTGGCTTCTTGCCTTTGCCGGAAGCAATTGCCTCCATCGTCCGGCCGGACGCCACCGATGTATCGTTCTCCTCAAGCACGGCTGCGCCGTTCTCCTCGACGGAACAGTCGTCATGATGTTTGATAAGCAGCCAATTGGTGCGTTTGCTGCCATCGCGATCATGCCGCATGCGGACGAGCACGAAACTGCCATGCAGGCGATCGCCCTCAAGCGTAAACTTGAAATCACCCTTGGCGATTGCCTCTTCCGGCGTCTTCTTTCCCTCCGGCTCCCAATAGCCGCGATCCCAAAGCATAACCGTCCCGCCGCCGTACTGGCCTTTGGGGATGGTGCCTTCAAAATCTCCGTAGTCGAGCGGATGATCTTCTACTTCAACCGCGAGACGCTTGTCGCCAGGATCGAGAGAGGGACCTCTTGTCACCGCCCAGGACTTGAACACTCCGTCCAGCTCCAACCGAAGATCGTAGTGCAGGCGCGTCGCGTCATGCTTCTGGATCACGAACCGACGACGGTTGGACGCACTGACCTTCGCCTCTCCGCTGGGCTCGGCGGTCTTTTTAAAATCGCGCTTGCCGCGGTACGTCGAGAGATTGTCGGCCATGGTTTATAATCCTGACGCAAGAGAAACGGGGCCGATCTCAAGGCGGCCCCGTAAACTGCTATTTGCCCGAAACGCGGATCGCTCCGGCATCGCCGAAGCTTCGTTGGACGGCGGCGACCTGACCCGTGGCAATATCCGCAGAGACTTCAATCTCGCCCTCAAATGCCCCATCTTGGCGAGCACCGCCTTCATGCGAAGCATCGCCACCGGACGGCCAGGAGCCGGCGGTATTTTCATCACTCGCCGACTGAATGAAAATATCCGGCCTGGAAATACCATATTGCTGAACAAGGTGTTCGACGGCGAGGTCAGCTGCCGCACGTGTTTCGAACCTTGCTCGTATTGTCGTAGTGCTGTCGTCTGCCATGGCAACTTGTCCTTTTTGTTTCATTACCTGTTCAAACGCGGCTGGCCCCCGAGTGGTTTCATTACCATCCTGTTCGCCGACACGTGTTCGGACATGCGTTGAAAACTGCCACGTTGAGCGTTCGCCCTAAATGACATAATCCAGTCCAACGAAAGCGCCGGAACTAACTCAGGGGCATTTAGTTTCCTACGATATGGACTCGGAGGGACGGGAAATGGCAGCACATCGCGCTCAGTGGAAAGGTCACCTGAAAATTGGTCAACTCAGTTGTGCCGTTGGCCTTTATACGGCAGCGTCGACATCCGAGCGGATCAGCTTCCATATGATCAACGAGAGCACCGGAAACCGCATGAAACGCGAGTTCATCGACAGTGAGACCGAGGAAGTTGTGGAGCGCGACCAACAGGTGAAGGGCTTCGAGACGGGCAACGGGGACTACATCATGATCGACCCTGATGAGGTCGCGGCGGTCGTTCCCGATTCCGACAAGATGCTGGAGGCTGAAGCCTTCATCCCGTGTGTGGAGATTGATGACATCTATTTCGATAAGCCCTACTATCTGGTCCCGGTAGATGAAGCCGATCACGACGCGTTCACCAGCATGCGGGATGCCCTGAGCAACACTAGTGCAACGGCGATTGCTCGCACTGTGCTCTTCCGACGGATGCGAACTGTCCTGATCCGGGCGCACGGCAACGGTATCAACGCGACCACCCTCAACTATGACTACGAAGTGCGGTCTTCAGAGGAAGTCTTCAAAGACGTGGCAAAGGTCAAGGTCGAAGCCGAGATGCTCGATCTGGCCAAGCATATCATCACCACCAAGAAAGGCGACTTCGACCCGGCGAAATTCGACGATCGCTACGAGGATGCCCTTGCTGCGCTGGTGAAGGCAAAGGCGGAGGGCAAGACCCTTCCGAAGCCCAAGCCCATCAAGGTTTCCAAGCCGAACGACTTGCTCAAGGCTCTGCGTGAGAGCGCCGGTATGGATAAGCCGGCGGCAAGCAAGCCGAAGGCCGCCAATGCCAATTCGGGCAAGAAGGCCACAGCTTCCAAATCCGCCAAAAGCCGGGTGAAACCCGCACAAAAGAAAGCGAGCTAATCGATGGCAGCGCGCCGCCCATATTGGAGAGGCTACCTCAAGCTTTCGCTCGTCACCTGCCCTGTGGCGATGACCCCCGCCACAACTGACTACGAAAAAGTCCGCTTTCATACGCTGAACAAAGATACCGGAAACCGGGTGGTCTCCCAGTACGTGGATAGCGTGACCGGCAAGCCCGTCAATGACGAACACGAAGCAAAGGGCTACGAGCGCGGCGAGAACGATTATGTGCTCCTGACCGACGAGGAGTTGGAATCCGTCGAGCTGGAGACGGTCCGGACAATTGACATCGAAAAGTTCGTGCCGCGTGGCAGCATCGAGTGGGTCTATCTCGAAACCCCGTACTACCTCACCGCAAACGACAAAATCGGCGACGAAGCTTTCGCGGTCATACGGCAAGCAATGGCGGCGGAGGATGTCGTCGGCATATCTCGCGTCGTCCTCGGTCGTCGAGAACGGGCGGTGGTGCTGGAGGCGCGCGGTGAAGGCATCGTCGTGTGGACTCTTCGCTTCGGAGATGAAGTGCGGCCGGAAAGCGAATATTTCACAGGCATAGATAAAAAGTCAGATCCTAAAGGCGTTTCAGCACTTGAGGCAGTCATCAAAAAACGGCTGAAGGACTGGTCGCCGGAAATGGCGTCTGACCCGATCCAGGTAAGCCTGCTGAAGCTAGTAGCAGCTAAGAAGAAATCCAAAAAGCCGTCGAAGGCCATGACTCCGAAAGCCACAAAGAATGATGATGAGGAAAAGAGCAACGTTGTGAACATTATGGACGCATTGAAGAAGTCGGTTGCAAAGGAGCTAAAATCCCGCAAAACTGGATAACCTGTCTCGCCGCATACCGACTGAGATAAGCACCTAAACCAATCCGCGACAGGATTGGAAAATGAGAGTTCCTGGGCCTGCGCTAGCCGGCGAAACAGAAGCTTCAACCAACCCAAGCTGCCGTTAGCAGGAGGCCAGTGTGCCGATCTTTTTTTTCAGGAGCCCGTACGACCTGACAGCACCAAGTTCTGATGATGAAATTGAATTTGACGATCTAGAGCAGGCGGTTGTGCAGGCTCGTGTCGCCATTTGTGAGTTGGCGTCAGATTTTCTCCCCATCAGTCCTGTCAATATGATTGCTATCGAAATTCAAGATGCTGAAGGAATAACTCGGTCCGAAGTGCGGTTAAGTCTTGATGTCTTTACGATTGGCGAAACAAGGAAGTTCGGCAAACCAAGTTGAGGAATAGCTCGTGCACGGGATCGATTAGTGCTACGATTGTCTTCGAGTTTCGTCGCCATTTACGCTTGAAATCGAAACACTCTAAGATCGTTGTCCTCGGGTCACAGCCGGCTGGCGAGAACAAGGTATACGGCTTGGAATAAAGGCGGACTTTTGCATTCGCAAGGCATAACCATACCTCCCAAGCACCCTTCATGAGGACTGCTGGCTATCGCGGCTCCGTATAAAAATTAAGATAGTTTGGCTCGAACTCCGCAAGGTGCACCAAGTTGCGCCAGTCGTGTATGGTCACTGTACGCGACACCCATTCCAGCGCTTTTTCGTCACGCAATAGTCGGAGGGTCTTGTTGAGATGAACCAGCGATATACCCAGGACATTAGCCAGTTCGGCCTGCGTGAGGGGAAAGGAAAAACTGTTGTTGTGGGTTTTTCCAACCACCTTAAGACGCATGAAAAGTTCACAGAAGAGGTGCGCCATATGTGACTTCTTTGAACGGCGACCCATCGCCACGATCCACTCCCGGTGAATTGCGCCATCAATCACAGTCAAAAGCCAGAGAAGTCGTGTGAGATGAGGCTCA
>Ga0307513_10004197_pt1 | contig 19272 bp, 18 predicted proteins | sample 15_EM_MG_FD_202174 | JGI IMG/M metagenome (GOLD analysis project Ga0307513, IMG submission 202174) | Populus trichocarpa ectomycorrhiza microbial communities from riparian zone in the Pacific Northwest, United States - 15_EM | ecosystem: Host-associated > Plants > Roots > Unclassified | place...
CTGGGGTAGTTCTGAAATCGAGAGCGTGTGGGCTTGTTCGCCGCCCCTCTCGCCGAGGGTGTGGCCGCTGCCGGTGTGTAGCGGGGCGCGCCCGCGTAGGTCGGGCAGTGCGAAGTTGACCCGCCCGTCGCCGCCGTAAGTAGTGCCGAGCAACGAAAAGAGGGGTTGATTCTGGTTGATGGGAAGTAGTTGTCCATTGCATAAAGCCCAGCCTTTGGGCGGGAAAACAAAGGACATGATTCTGATCTCACTGAGAAACGGTTCGGACATGCATTTCTCCTTCCTGACACGACGACAGAGACACTGTCCTCTGAAGTAGTTTGGAATGAAGTTAAAGAGCGCACTTCGACAAAGGCGGTCGAAGCTGAGTTACCGGATGGTTCGTCTTGACCTTAGGGTTCGAATTCACCGACGTGCGGCTTGCGCCGCCGGTTTAATTTCATTTGGAGCCTGAGTATCTACAGGATTCGGAAAGGCTTGATCCCGCGCGAGACGGTCATTGTAAGACTTGGCCTGACCAATTTCAAGGAGAAATTACACACTACTGTTAAATATCTTAAATTATCGTTGTCAATTCTTGTCAAAACTATTACACTCGCCAGTGAAGGGCAATCTAAGCTATCCGCCAATCTTTCCGCGCTCGTCAGAACCAACAGTTGAATCGTCTACCAATTCAGGAGTCCAAATTTCCATGTCTACCCCCCGTCGTGTCTTTTTGAAATCCGCACTTATGTCCGTCGTCGCCGCCGGATTCATCTCTCAGTCAGCTCGCTTCGCCTACGGACAGAAAGATAGGCTGAAGGACGCGCATGGCAACTTCCAAATTCCGGCGCAGTCTCTGAGCGACCCGCTCTTTCATTTCACCCGGACAACTTTTCAGCCGTATTTAGAGAGCGACTTCCGCGTCACCGTGGGGCCGTACAAAACTGTGACCTTGAAGCTCGTGAAAGTCGAAGACCAGAGGCCGCGCGCGAGCAAGGGCGTGTCGCGGATGGAAGGCGAATGCTTCCTGCTCCTGTTCCAAGCCTCCGGCAAATTGTCCGACCTCCAACAGACTTACGTGCTCCAGCACGAAGCTCTCGGAAAGTTCTCCCTGTTTCTGGTTGACGCCGGTGAGAAAGGGAACGACACTTATTACTCGGCGATCATCAATCACACGCGACCCGCCGACGGCTCCACGAAGATGTAAGACCCCGCGCACGCGCGCCGGTATCATTCAGGCCATTTGAGAAGAAATTTTAACGGAGGCGAGGAAGAGAGTGGAACGTCCACTTGACGAAGGCGGCGACGTTCGCCTGCGCCCGGTCGAACCGGAGGACGAGGATTTTCTGTTACGTGTGTACGCCGGTTCGCGCGCCGACGAGTTGGCGCTCGTGCCGTGGGACGAAGAGCAGAAGCGCGCCTTCGTGCGTTCGCAATTCGAGGCGCAGCATGCGCAGTATTACGAGCGTTTTCCTGACGCCGAATACAACGTCATTCTCTACAGGGGACACCCTGCGGGAAGACTGTGGATTGGCCGGACGCCCGAACAGATTCGACTGCTCGACATCGCCATCCTGCCGGAATTTCAAAATCAGGGTATCGGCGCGGCACTGCTCAAGAGCCTGCTGGCCGAGTCCGAACAGAGTGGCTTGCCGCTGCGTCACATGGTCTTCAAACTCAACACCGCCGCGCTGCGTTTCTACGGGCGATTCGGCTTCTCGCAGATCGAAGACGTGGGCGCGTACATCCACATGGAGCGGCGACCCGCCTCCGCCACGACCGCGCCGCCTCCATCCGCCGACGCTAACTCACCCGGTTGAACACCGCCTCGTAATAAATCCCTTCGCCGTCCTTGCGAATGGGGACGATGAAGATGTCCACGCCCCCCAGATGTTCGTGCTCCATCCGGTAGGTGTTCTGCGGTAAGAACCGTTCAAGGGGGCTGCGAAAGAAGGCCGAGAATCTTTGCGCCTGCCCCGCCACGTCGCCGTGAGCCTCCACTTCGACCAGTTCCAACTCGACAACCTGCTCGGCCTCGACACCGAGCCGGAACTTCGTGTTCAACTGCGCCGAAAGCGAATCCATCGTCAACTGCTCAAGCATCATTTGTGTCCTTCCTCTTCCACCTGCCACCGTTCGCTATATAAGACACTGTAGCTTCACTGACGCCATGATACTTGGCGATGGTTTTCTGAAGCCTCTGGCCTTCTTTACACATGCGCCTGATAGACGCTACTTGATTTGTCGTTAACTTGTGATTGCCATTTTGCTCTCCGTACACTTTGGCGTTACGGCCTTTACCTACGGCATCTTGTGAATTGTCTTTAGCCGTGCCCTGAAACAGGTGAAGAGGGTTAACGCACGAGCGCACGTCACAACGATGAAGCACCAATAGATCGTCGTCGATGCAGCCGTTGGCGAGAAAGTATGAAACTCGGTGTGCTTTGTAAGATTTCCCGTTTAGCCCGAAGCTGCCGTACCCCGACTCTCTGGTGAAGCCCTGCCATCGCCAACAGGCGAGCGCGCCTCCCAACTGGTCAACTTGTAAGAGGAATCTGTTAATTTGCGTGAAGTGCAATTTTGGAATGCGCTTCATATGGCACTTTCAAGTTAGAAAAAAAGTGCTCGCTGTAGGACTCGAACCTACGACTTCACGCGTGTGAGGCGTGCGCTCTACCAACTGAGCTAAGCGAGCACAAAAGAATGTTTGAAGAGGCGGCATGCTAACAAAGCGGGCGGGGGAGCGTCAAGCGAGGCGCGCTCGACGCTCCCCCGAAAGGTGTGCCGGTAAAGTCTGCTCGCCTGCGCGATCACTGCCCGCCCATCGGCGGATCGTCAGGGCCGGCGGGTTGCGTGGCGTTGACGTGGATGGTGCTGGCGTTGGCGTCTATGTAGTAGAACTCTTTGCCGGTCGCGGTCACGCCGTCGGGCTTTTGCGGGTCGGCGTTGACGGTGTAGAGCGGCGGTTGGTTGCCGGTTTTCGGCGTCGTCTTGAGGCGGAAGATGTAGCCTTCCACGAGCGGTTCTTCGCCCGCGTAACGACGGTCTAACTGGCCGTCGGCGATCAGTTGATCGAACGTGCCGTAGGAACTGCGGTTGTGCGAGTTGTAATAAATCCGCTGCTCGACGGCGATGGCCTGAAGCGTGCGGATGGCGGCGGCCTGATTGGCCGAGCGCACGCTCGACTGCCACGCCGGGATGCCGACGCCGACGAGAATACCGATAATTGCGATCACGATCATCAACTCGATGAGCGAAAACCCGCGTTCATTTTTGCGACGTTTTAAATCTTGGGACATCTTCACTTCCTCAAAGGGTGGGAATCTGGTTCAGCCAATGTTTACACGAAAGAAACTGCCGTGAGTTCCGTTAATTCATGTGCCCGCGCGGAGTCTTTCGTCAAGTCGGATTCTACTATACCGCCGCGCGGCAAGTCACTTCGGCAGCCAAAGAGGTCAGAGGTCAGAGGACAGTTGGAAGACGTGCGGCAACGATGGATTGCAGCCCCTTCGGGGCTTATTCAAACTGTTTTACCGGCCTCTGACCTCTGACCTCTGCTTTTAGCCTTTGACCTCTAACCTCTGACCTCTCTTTCATGTAGAATGAAGCGACGGGAGACAACAGGGGAGCGATTGATGAGACGTTTACAGACGGCGCAGAGCGAGGGGGAAGCGGAAGCAGTGTCGGCGGCGGCAGACGCCGTGGCGCAACTTCACGCGGCGATTGAGGGCGTCATCAAGGGCAAGAGCGAAGCGGTACGACTTGCTCTGGTCGCGCTGCTCGCGGGCGGCCACCTGCTCGTGGAAGACGTGCCCGGCGTCGGCAAGACGACGCTCGCGCAGGCGCTCGCGCGCGCCCTCGACTGCACGTTTCAGCGCATCCAGTTCACCTCGGACTTGCTGCCCTCGGACGTGATCGGCCTCTCGGTCTACAACGAACCGACGGGCGGTTTCGAGTTTAAACCCGGCCCGATCTTCGCCAACGTCGTGCTCGCGGACGAGATCAACCGCACCACGCCGAAGACGCAGTCCGCGCTGCTCGAAGCGATGGGCGAAGGCCACGTTACCGTGGAGGGCACGACGTATAAACTTCCCGCGCCCTTCATCGTCGTCGCCACGCAGAACCCCATCGAGCATCACGGCACATACCCCTTGCCCGAATCGCAACTCGACCGCTTCATGCTCCGCCTGCGCATCGGCTACCCGGACGCCGAAATGGAGAAGGTGATTTTGCGCGACCGCGCCACGCACGACCCGCTCACGCAGATGCGCTCCGTGCTGTCGGCACAAGACATCGCCGCGCTGCAACGAGACGTGGCGAGCGTCGTCGTGGACGATGCACTCGTGGATTACCTGATGCGCATCGTCTCGGCCACGCGTACGTCCGAGATGCTCGACCTCGGAGTCTCCCCGCGCGGCACGCTCGCGCTCTTCCGCGCCGCGCAAGCCCTCGCACTCACCGAAGACCGCGCCTACTGCGTGCCCGACGACATCAAACGACTCGTGCTCCCCGTCTTCGCGCACCGCCTTGTCGTCAACTCGCGTTTCTCTTCGAGCCTGCGTCGCAGCGAAGAGGCCGAAGCCGTCCTGCGCGAGATCATGAAGACGATCAGCGTGCCGCTGTGATGAGACTTCGAGCGTGAGGAATAATTGTAGGGGCAGGGCTTGTCCCTGCCCGCTCAACTCACGCGACCCATCAAGTCCAAAAGAAAAGCACGGGCAGGGACAAGCCCTGCCCCTACAAATTCATTCGTCGTAAGTGGTTTTGCAATGCGCCCGGAGGCTTCAACTTCATCGCCCGCGACCGCGCCGCCCTCGCGCTCCGGCGTTCGCCCGCCCTCGACTTTGCGCGTGTGGCGCAACGCTATCTTAGGGACGTTGCTCGTCGGGTGCGGCCTCGTGGTGGCGGTCGTCACGTCTTGGGCGCGGCGCAGCGGTGATTGGGAGTTGGCGCGTGTGGGCGCGATCACGTCGCTCGTGTTCGTCGCGCTGATCACGATCTTCGTCGTGCCGCCGCTGTTGCGTTCGGCGCGCGCCGAGGTGGGACGGCTCGACCCGCCGTTTCAGGTGACGACGGGCGGCCTCATCTTTATCGGCATCTTTCTCTCGGTCGCCTTCGCCGCCTACAACACGGGCAACAACCTGCTCTTCCTGATCTTCTCGGTGCTGGCCTCGACCATCTTCGTCGCGTGGTCGGCGGCGCGCGCGTCTCTACGCGACCTCGTCGTCTCGGCGCGTTTCCCCGATCACATCTTCGCGGGCGAACCCGCGCCCGTCCTCGTCAGCCTCCAGAACACGAAACGCCTGCTGCCGTCCTTCTCGATCCTGATCGAATCGCGCAACCAGATTTTCGCGGATGACCTGACGGCCACGCACACCCGACGCAGGCAGAAACGGCCACGCCGTGAACGCCCGCGCTACCTGCGACGCGCGCTCGCTTATTTCATCTACGTGCCGCGACGCGCGAAGGCCGAGCAATGCGTCGAGCAGTTGTTTCCCAAACGCGGCCACGTTCTCGTCACAGGCTTTGAACTCTCCACGCGCTTCCCCTTCGGCTTCTTCCGCCTGCGCCGCAGGCTTCGCGCGCGCAACGTCGAACTCGTCATCTACCCCAAACTCGAAGCCGCGAGCGACGAACTCCACCTGCTGCCCATGAACGCGGGGCGCATGCTCTCCGCCCGTCGCGGCGCGGGACACGACCTGCACAGTCTGCGCGACTATCAGCCGCAGGACGACATGCGCCACATTGATTGGAAGGCGACGGCGCGCGCCAGTCGTCTGATCGTCCGCGAGTTCGCCTCCGAAGACGAGCGGCGCGCTCACATCGTCTTCGACACGCGCGCGATGGACAGTGCGACGGACGGCGGCGGCGGGGCGGAGAAATTTTTCGAGGCGCGGTTCGAGCGCGGCGTGACGCAGGCCGCATCGCTCGTGGCACACTTCCTCGAAGAGCGCGCCGAAGTCCGCCTCACGCTCGGCGAAGAAGCGGGACACTACGGCGCGGGGCGCGAACACCTCTATGCCTGCCTGCGCCGCCTCGCCCTCGTCCGCCCGCACGAGACGACGGAAGCGACCGACGCGCAACCCGATCTCTGGTCATCGCTCGCCGCCGCGTCCAATAACGCAGACTCGCACTACGTCATCCTGCTCACCACCTCCGCCCCCGGCACGATCCCCGCCAACCTCTGGCGAATGTCACACGTCATCTACTTGTAAGCGGATAGTAATCAGTAGCCACTCGTCAGTTGTTCTTTGTCAGTAGTCAGTAGTCAGTGGTTCAAGCCAATCTTTAGCAACTTGGATGATAGAGACACGCAACTGACCACTGACCACTGACAGTCTTCCGCTTCATCGTTCCACTTTTAATATCTCATTTGCCGCCGCGTGGCCGCTGCGGATGCAGTCGGGGATGCCCGCGCCGCCGTAGGCGTTTCCGGCGAGTTGGAGAGTGGGGAAATTTTGCAGGCGTTCGCGGATGCGTGCGACGCGGGCGAGGTGGCCGAGGTGATATTGCGCCATCGAGCGCGGCCATTTTTCGACGTGCGCGAAGAGCGGCGCGCGTTCGATGCCGAGAAGCGCGCGGAGGTCTTCGCGCACGGCGGCGATCATTTGTTCCTCTTCGAGCGCGTACATCTCCGGTTGGAGCGCGCCGCCGACGAAGGCTCGCATGAGCGCGTGACCGCCGGGCGCGCGCCCCGCGAATTTGACGCTGCTGAAAGTGCAGGCGAGCAGCTTGCGCCGTTCGACGAAGGGGACGACGAAGCCGAAGCCGTCGAGCGGGTGCGGGATGTCTGTGCGGCGAAAGGCGAGGTTGACGGTCGCGGTCGAGGCGTAGGGAATCGCCGCGAGTTCGGCGGCGAGTTCGGCATCGAGGTTGCCGATGAGTCGTGCGGACGCGTAGGCGGGCAAGGCGAGGCAGAGCGCGTCGGCCACGATAGTTTCGCCGTTGCGCGTCGTTTCACTATTGCCCGTCGCTCCACCGCTGCGCGTCGTTACACTGTCGCGCGTCGTTGTGGTTGCGGCGGTGCGCAAGTTCCAACGTTGCGTCGCGTGGTCGAAGTCAATCGCTTCGACCGTGGTGTTGAGACGCGCCGTGCCGGGCGGGAGCGTGGCGGCGAGGGCGTCCGTGAGCGTCTGCATGCCGCCGTCGAAGGAGAGAAAGAGGCTGTAGCGCGCGCCGCTCGTGCCGCGCGTGTCGGTTGCGGCGCGGCGTCGTGCGCGCCACATCGAGAGGATGATGCTGCGTTGGTCGCGCTCCATATCGAGGAAACGCGGCATCGTCGCGCGCAGGCTCAACTGTTCCGGGTCAGCCGTGTAGATGCCGCCGACCATCGGTTGCGCCATGCGTTCCAGAGCCTCGCGCCCGAAACGTCGGCGGACAAACCCGGCGAGGCTTTCGTCGTCGTCGCCAACACTTCGCGCGGCGGCGCGACGCGGCAGAAAAAGATCGAGCGCCATGCGCGCCTTGCCGGTCCAACTGAAAATGCCCGTCGTCAGGAAAGGCAGGAAGCGCGAAGGCGCGAGCAGGTGAAAGCCTTCGGGCACGGGACGCAGACGACCGCCGCGCACGATGAAGGAGCGACGATGCTCCGCGTTCGTTTCGAGCAGGCGTGATTCGAGGCCGAGTTGTCTGGCGAGTTCGAGGGCTTCGGGCTTTTCGGAGATAAAAGCGTCGGGGCCGCCTTCGAGCAGAAAGCCGTCGCGGGTGTGTGTGCGAACCGTGCCGCCGAGGCGCGCGGAGGCTTCGACAAGGATAACTTCGAGCGTCCGTTGGTGAGAGCGCGCATGTTGTATGAGTTGATACGCCGCCGCCAGCCCGCTGATACCGCCGCCGACAACGGCGACGCGGCGCGGCCTAGTTGCTTGCGGAGCGTTCATTCGTTGATGCGGCGTGCGCGGAGTTAGAGGTGTGAGCGGAGTTGCCGGTGTGCGCGTTGGCGGCGGGTCGCCCCGCGCCCATCGGGCAACAATCGGCGGGACAGACATCGTGGTTCGCGCCGCGTGCGCCGAGCGCGGGTCGCACCGGGGCGCACGTCTGACGTTCGACGATCAACTCGCGGATCATCTTGATGAAAGTGGGATGCGTGCCGACGGTCGCGGCGCGGACGAGGTTGAGTCCGATCTCTTCCGCGACTTGCCGCGCCTCCGTGTCGAGGTCGTATAAGACCTCCATGTGATCGGAGATGAAGCCGACGGGGGCGACGACCGCGTCCGTCGCGCCCGCGCGTTTCAACTCGCGCAGGTGGTCGCAGATGTCCGGCTCAAGCCAGGGTTGCGCGGGCGAACCGCTCCGGCTCTGGAAGACGAGTTGCCAGCGCGCATGTCCCGCGCCTTCCGCGACGAGGCGACAGGTTTCGAGCAGTTGCGCTTGATAGTCGCAAGTCGAGGCCATCGAGAGCGGGATGCTGTGCGCCGTGAAAGCGACGTGCGCATCCGCGCGTCGCGCGGCGGGTATCTGCGCGAGCGCGGCTTGCAAGTTTTCGACGTTCGGCGCGATGAAGCCGGGATGATTGTAGAAGACGCGCAGCTTATCAACCTGCGGCGCGCCTTCGCCCACCGCTTCGCGCGCGCGTTCGATGTCTTCCCGATACTGGCGGCAGCCGGAATAGGAACTGTAGGCGGAGGTGACGAAGGCGAGCGCGCGGCGGCGTCCGTCCGCACGCATCTGCCGGAGCGTGTCGGCGAGCAGCGGATGCCAGTTGCGGTTGCCCCAGTAGACGGGGAGCTTGAGATCGCTCCCGGCCAACTCGCGTTCGAGCGCGGCGATGAGCGCGCGGTTCTGCCCGTTGATCGGACTCACGCCGCCGAACATCTCGTAGTGATGCGCGACCTCAAGCATGCGCTCGCGCGGGACGTTGCGACCGCGCAGCACGTTTTCGAGAAACGGCATCACCTCGTCCAACGCTTCGGGTCCGCCGAAGGAGACGACGAGAAGCGCGTCGTAAGGTTCTGCCGGTCGTGAATCGCTCATCGAAATTTAAACCCCTTGAATCGTCGCCGCTGTGCATTCGTTGCGCAGCCGTTGTGCCTTCGTCGCGCGCGGGCGCGTTTCAGCGTTGCCCGTAGTCGAGCAGCCCCGTGTGCATCGTCATCTTCCACTCGTCGCCGACCTTTGCATAGACTTTACAGGCGCGGCCTTGCCAGTGAAAGTCTCGACCCTCCGGGTCGCGCCAGAGCGTGTCCACGTCAACGACGGCAAACGCCCCGTCGCCCTGTTCCGTCAAAACGATCTTCACGATCTCGCGGCGGTTGTGGACGAGTTCGTGCGTGTCGAACAGGTCTTGCCAGTTGGCGCGCCAACGCTCGTAGTTATAGCGACCCGCCCAGAAGACCCACGTGGCCGGGTCGTGCGAGTGCGGGTCGGGCGGCCACGGCCAGACCATGTCGGGGTGAAAGATCGTCAACAGCAGCGCGACATCTTTCGTCTCCCACGCGCGCGTCTCGCGTTTGACGATCTCCCTGACCTCGTCTTCGGGCGTCTGCTCCGGTTGCTCGCGGGTCATACGGCTTACAGGCTCTTGCAGTTGAAGGGACGGAGTTTGAAGTAAGCCTTCACCTGCACGCCGGTCATGTAACGCTGCTCGACGATGGTTTCGTGAGGCAGCAAGATGGTGCGTTTTGTGACCTGCCACGAGCCGTTCCGGTTCTGCGTGCTGACGACGAGGTCGAGCGTCACGCCGTCGTTGCGCTTCTCCGTGATGACCACGGAATAAGAGACGGGCGAGGCGTGATTGGCCGATTGATTCGGGGCGGCGTCGCCGAAGGCACGCATCTCTTTGGCCTTCGCGGGCATGTTCAGGACGACGCGTTGCCCGCCGTTGAAATTCGGGATCGTCAGTTCGACCGCGATGTTCCCTTTGTCAACTCGCGGCTTGCAGGTTTTCTGGGCGCGGGCGTCGCCAGCGAAGATGAACAGCAGTGCGGCGCACACGAGTAGGCCGATGGGGGTTCTTCTATTTTGCGTCAGCATCGGGGGAATCCTCAGGAGAGTAGGGGTTTATGTTTAGCTCGAACGGGCGAGGGAACACCCGTCGAACGCTGTCTTAACTTTTCAACGAACCGGCAACCTAAACGGGACGCGCGCTCGTTCAACCGCGACTGATGTCTTCGAGGGCGATGCGGTTGTGAAAGCGGATGCCGAAGCTGCCGCCGGGGAGCGGAACAAGATCGGCGCGCTGCGGGCGCGTCGGGAGATAAAGGCGCGGCATGTGCATGTCGCCCGCCTCTTCGAGCGCGAGCGTCAGGTGATACTCGCCGACCTCCGCGCTCTCGAAATCGTTGGGGTCTTCGACCGCCACCATCTCGACCAACACTTCGCCCCGCTCGTTCAGGAACACGATCTCAAGTTCGCAGACCGGGCAGGCCAACTCTTCGGCGCGCAGGGGCATGCGGCAACGCGGGCAGCGATGCCGTCCCCAGAAGCGAAGTTTGTCGAGTAGATTCTCAGACATCTTTACAGTGACTCTTAAACACGAATTTCAAAGTTGAGATTTGAAATTTCAAAGTTGAGATTTGAAATTCCAGACCGCAAAACTATCTCCGGCATTCCAAACTCCGGGACTATCTCCGGCTCATCTCGTGAACTGCTTCGACGAGCGCGACGACGTTCTCGACGGGCGTTTCCGGCAGGATGCCGTGCCCGAGGTTGAAGATGTGGCCGGGGCGTCCCGCGGCTTGTTCGAGGATGCGCCCGACGTGCTTGCGAATGATCTTGGGAGAGGTGAACAGCAGGATTTGATCGAAGTTGCCCATCACGGCGCGGTCGTAGCCGATGCGCCGCCAACCTTCGTCCAGAGGGATGCGCCAGTCGAGGCCGATCACGTCGCCCCCGGCCTCGCGCAACAGTTCGAGGAGCGTGGCCGTCCCCGTCCCGAAGTGTATCACGGGCGTGCCCGGTGAAATGTTGCGAATTGCTTGCAATGTGTGCGGCAGGACGAACTCTCGATAATCTTCGGGGCTGAGACAGCCGACCCACGAGTCGAAAAGTTGGACGGCCTGTGCGCCCGCCGCGATCTGCGCGTTGAGGTAGAGCGGGAGGGCGCGTGCGATGCGCGACATCAGTGCGTGCCACGCGCCGCTGTCGGCGTGCATGAGCCGCTTGGTGTGGACGTAGTTTTTCGACGCGCCGCCTTCGATGATGTAAGAGGCGAGCGTGAAGGGCGCGCCCGCGAAACCGATTAGGGGGAGGTCGGGTTTCAGTGCGCGCCGCGTCTTGGCGATAGCCTGCATCACATAATCGAGGCTTTCGACTGTCTCCACTTCGCGCAGGCGATCCACGTCTTCCGCTGTGCGGACGGGGTTGTGGATGACAGGGCCTTCGCCTTTGGCGAATTCGAGTTCGAGGCCGAGCGGTTCGAGAATGAGCAGGATGTCTGCGAAGATGATGGCGGCGTCAACGCCGAGGCGTTCGGCGGCGTAGACGGTCACTTCCGAGGCGAGGTCGGGCGTCTTGCAGAGTTCGAGAAAGGTGGTGCGGGCGCGCACCTCGCGGTATTCGCTCATGTAACGCCCGGCCTGCCGCATCAGCCAGACGGGCGTGTAGGGCACGCTCTCGCGGCGGCACGCGCGCATGAAGGGGCTGTTATAAAGCGCGTCGGGCGTCGAATTGTCGCTTGCTTGAGACGGGGTTTGGGTCGGGCTGTTGGTCGTCAAGTTCTTCAGTCCACACTTCTGCGAAACCTGGGGCGGCGGCGGGGCGTACAAAATTCCTGAGACGGCGACGCCCTCTTGATAAATCCTGTCGCCCGGACAAGTGCAGACTACAATATTAAGCCCCGTGAGCGCGAGTCGCCGCGCGGCTTCCGGCCTGATTTGAACCATTTTATGCCGGGGAAGCGCGCGGCTCGAAGTTCCGAAGCGGCGCGCGGGCGCAAAATTATTTGCCACAAACGAAGCGCGAGCGGTGTTTACAGGGATGAGAGCGTCGAAGATGAGCGATATGGCCGTAGAGGCTCTGAGAAATCCAGTGGCTACCCCCGCCCACCAGCAGACAGCGACAGACGCGACCGCTCTCGGTTTCGATGAGGCTTTTATGTTGCACCACCGCGCCGTCTATAATACGTCCTACGCGCTTTTGCGCGACGCCGGGTTGGCGGAAGACGTGACGCAGGAAGTTTTCCTGCGGCTCTACCACCAACTCGACGCCGAGCCACCGGCCAACGAATTCCTGCGCCCGTGGTTGCTGCGCGTGGCGATCAACCTCTCGCACAACACCTTGCGCAGCCGCACGCGCTCGGTGGCGCGCGAGGAAGAGTTTGCCAAACAGACTATCGGGACGGACGGCTTGACCGCGCCGCTCGACGCCGACTACGAACGTCGCACCGAAATCGAAGAAGCGCGCCGCGCGCTGGAAAAGATCGAAGAACCGATGCGCAGTTGTCTATTACTAAAGCAGCAGGGCTTGTCTTATCGAGAGATTGCGACCACTCTGTCGATCAACGAAACTTACGTGGGCAGTCTGGTGGCGCGCGGACGAAAGGAATTTGCGAGAGTGTACGGAAAGATCGGAGGACGCCGATGAACACCTGTCTCGACGAAGGAACATTGCAAGCGTATCTGGACGGCGAACTCTCCCCCGAAACGTCGAACGGCGTGGCGGCGCATCTCGCCGCGTGCGTCTCTTGCGCCGAAGCCGCGCAGGCGGCGGAACAGGAATTCGCACTCTTCTCCACGGCCTTCGCGCCCGCGCTTGCCGCGAGCGTGCCCACGGAAAAATTGCGCGCCCGTCTCGACGAAGCGATTGCCGGGATGAACGCTCCGCAACGCCGGTTTGCGACGACCGACGCCACCACGCGCCTGCGCTCTTTCTTCAACGCGCTCATCGCTTCTTTAACCACCTTCACGCCGCGTCAGGCGACCGCCTTCGCGAGTTTTCTGGTCGCCGTCGCGCTGGCCGTCGTCTTCGCGTTGATGCAGAGGCCGGATAGCGGGAACACGCCGGGAGAGATCGCCAGAGTCAACCAGACGCCCGCGCCCGTGTCTCCCATCGTGCAAACCCGGAACAGCGCGACGCCGGACAACGCGAACACGGACAACGCACCCGCGGTGCAAACTCCGGTCGCAGAGGTCAACTCGCCCGCTCCCGCGAGGGGCGGTGACGGCGTCGGCTTCGTGAAGGCCGGGCTTAACGTCCGCACGCAGGTTGCGAGGCCGCGCGAGGAACGAAACGGCACGCCCGAAGCCGCGAACACGACCGCCAATACGACCGCGACGCCTGCGCCGCCGAGCGAGCCTGTGCTGGCGGATGAAAAGACTTATTTGACCTCAATCGCTTCGCTCACTTCCGCCATCGAGGCGCAGGGCGCGGAGGGCATGACGCCGACGCTGCGCGCCGAGTATGAGCGCAATCTGGCGGTCGTCAATCAAGCCATCGTGTCGTCGCGCGTGGCGGCGCGGCGCAACCTGCAGGACACGGACGCAAAGGAATTTTTGCGCGCCGCTTATCAAAACAAGGTCGAGCTTTTGAGCGCAGTGGCCGATCAAACTCAACTCGCCAGCAGCCGTGATTAATTCGATTATCTCCGGCGGCGCGCTCGCGGAACATCAACGCCGCCCTATTATTAAAGGAACTTTTTTCAGAATGAGACGGAATAGTTATTACCTGCTGCCGGTCGCCGTGTGCCTGCTGGCCTGCCTGTGTCCGACGGGAACAGCCGCGCCGCACCGGAAGAGTTACGCGGTCGGAGAGGGAGGCGCAAAGCCGACCGTTACGGCGGAGCAGACGCTTCCGGCGGAGGAGACGGTGACGCTCCTGACCTGTGTGGAGACGGGCGACGTGGTGGTGCGCGGCTGGGATCGCAAAGAGGTGCGCGCCCGCTCGAACGACGCCTCGCGCATCGAACTGCGCCGCGCCGACGCGACCGCCGACCCGAATCCCGCGACGCGCATCGAGGTGCTCGTCGCCAAAGATGAGAGCCAACCCGCGCGCCCCGGCCTGTGCAGCAACTCCGGCAATCTCGAACTCGACGTGCCGCGCGGTAGCACCGTCCAGATTAAAGGCAACACGGGCGACATCAGCATCTCGGGCGTGGCGAACGTGCGGGCGAAGACTTTGAGCGGCGACATCGAAGTGCAGCGCGCCACGAAGTCGATTGAGGTGTGGAGCGCGAACGGGACGATCATCATGCGAAATTCGAGCGGGCGGGCGCGGCTGGAAACCATCGGCGGCGAGATCGTCGCCAGCGACCTCGCGCTGGACGAGGCGGGCGACGAGTTTTTCGCCAAGTCCGTGAGCGGCGAGATCACGCTCGCCAATCTGGCGCACACGCACGTCGAAGCCTCTAGCTCGAACAGTTCGATTGATTTCACGGGCGCGCTCGCGGAGGGCGGCCTCTACACGTTCAAGAGCCATTCGGGCAGCGTGCGCCTGTCGCTGCCGCCCGAGGCGTCTTTTCAACTCAACGCCAAAGTGCATAGCTCCGGCGAGATCATCACGGATTTCCCGATCCGGCAAGTGCCTGTGAAGGTGAACGACGACCCGAAGCATACGGCCACGGTCGGCGGCCCGCTCCTGAGCGACGGGCGGCTCACGGGCGTCACGGGCAAAGGCGATAAACGCGACGCGACGCTCATCCTGTCGTCTTTCAGCGGGACGCTGCATTTGCAGCGACAGGGGCAGGAGTAGGTTTCAGGTTTCAAGTTTCAAGTTTCAGATCTGAAATTTTAGATGGCGGCTTTGTTTATGTTTGGCGGGGTTCGAGCGTTTTATAGTTGTGGCCTTCGATTTGCTGATGCTTTGACACCCATCCGGGTCTGGTGAGTGGCCGCGACCGCGAGCCGCTATAACCTGAAACCTGAATTGAAACCTGAAACTAAGAAAAAATCTTGCCACAAAATGAACGATGGCGGTGTTTTCAGAGTATAAGCGGTGAGAGAGTTTGAAAAAGCGGCGATTTGAAACGTTTCGGTCGAAAGTCGCGTCTACCTGCATGAGACGCGGCTTGAGAAGTGGCAAGGACGCGACCGGGCGTTCCCGAAAGTGGGACGAGAGTTGACAGACAAACGCGACGCCGCGCATGCAGAGGTCGGGGAGGTAGCTATGTTGAGACGAAAATTGGGAATCTTATTTCTAGTCGGGATCACCGTTTTGGCCGGGACGCAGGAAGCCGCACGCCAGTTCGACGGTCTGAAGTCGTCGGTGAAGAATTTCACGCGTGCGAGTTTGTGGAGCGGTCTGATCGTCTACGCGCAGCCCGTCAGCGACGGCAAACTTCCGACGCCCCAGATTTATTACCTGATGCCGACGCCGCAACAGCAGCCCGCCGCGCAGCAGCCGGTGCTGGCGGACAACAGCAACGGCGCGACGGCGGCCAAGCCCGAAGCGAAGAATAGTCACGGCGACGAAGCTACTGCGGCGTCGAGTCCGGAAATCGAGGTTGTGGCGCTGGCGGCGGCGAGAGAAGTTGAGGATGCGGAGAAGTCCGAGTTGCCCTTGAACAAGTTGCCGCTGAATCTGATCGCCTCGCACCTCGTCGCTCCGAAGCCCGCGCCGAAGTTGGACCGGGCGCGCTTCTACGAAGAGATAGCGAAGAACGAGCCGCTCGCGGCGCGCAAGTTCAGGCAGGATGCCGACGTAATCTCTAAGGCGTTCGTGAAGGAGTTCGACGCCGCGAAGCTCGTCGCCGAGACGGAACAACTCGTGGGGCGTCAAGCGCAGTTGGAGCATCAAGTGCAGGTGGAGCGTTTGAGGTTGAAGGCGCTCGGCGAGTTAGGGAACCTGCACCGCCGGATGGAATTGAGGGTTGTGCGCCGTCCGGCTCGTGCCGAACGCCCTGAGCGGATCAGGGTGGTCAATCTCCCGGTCGAGATGCCGCGCGTGTCGCTGCTGGAGATGTCGGGCGTCACTTGCGAGAAGCCGAGAACGACGCCGGAAGTTGCTCCCGTCCCTGCGCCCGTCGTCGCCGAAGCGCCGGTAGTGGCGACGAGCGTGCAGTTGATAGGTGAGCCGGTGGTCGAGTTGGGGCTGCCCGCCGCGTCGAACACGACGGGCAACAGTTGGACGCTCAACTGCGACACGGAGCCGGAGCAGAAGTAGAGACGCGCCGCGTCGCCGCACGGTTCAGGGGGGCGAAGTTCGCGAGAGCCGTTGCGGCGCGGATGCGGGCGGAAGTTTCAAACCGGAGTCGCCCTGCGAGGGCGCACCCTGTAAAAAGTTTCCCGTAACAAGCAGGAGCAGTTGATTGGCGGAGGCAGCGAGTTTCCGCCGTGGGGCAGGTGTGTGCCCGAAGCCGGACAGAAAAATTGGACTTAATTTTGCCGCTCACAGGAGAAGAGACATGAAGAAATTCGGATGGATATCGACGCTACTTTTCGCCGTCATCGCCGTCGTGGCCGCGCCGCAGATCAGCAGCCAACTCGTTGCGCTGAACGCAACCGACGCCGATGGTTTCGTCGCCTCGGCGCAGGACAAAGAGAAGGACAAACACAAAGACGGTCACAAGGGCGACCACCGCAATTATGACGACAGCGAGTTCACCGAAAAAGACGAGGTGCGGCAGAGCTATCAACTGACGCCCGGCGCGACCGTGCGGGTTTCGGGTATCAACGGCGGGGTCGAAGTTGAGACGACGAGCGGCAGCACCGCCGAAGTCCACATCGTGCGCTCGGCACGCAGCCGCGCCGACCTCGAATTTCGCAAAGTCTTCATCGAGCACACGGGCGCGAGTCTCGTCGTGCGCGGCGATAACGACCAGGAGCGTCGCTTCGCGCGCGGCGAGAGTCCGCAGGTGCGCCAACGCGTCACGTTGCGCCTGCCGCGCCAGATCGATTTCACGGCGAGCGGCATCAACGGCAAAACGACCGTGGGCGAAGTTGACGGCCCCGTCAAGATCAGCGGCATCAACGGCAGGGTCGAAGTGGCACAGGCCGTCGGCTATTCCGAACTATCGGGCATCAACGGCGCGGTCGTCGTCACCATCGCGCAACTCGGCGAGCGCGGCATCCGCGTGAGCGGCATCAACGGCGCGGTCGAACTGCGCTTCTCCGACGCCTTGAACGCCGACCTCAGAGTCACGGGCATCAACGGCTCGGTCAACGCAGACATGCCGAACGTCGTCGTGCAGGGCACGGTCAGCCGCAACAACTTCAACGCGCGCATCGGCTCGGGCGGTTCGCCCATCAACGTCTCCGGCGTCAACGGTCGCGTGCGTCTCGCGCCGCGTAGCTAACAAAACAGTGAATCGTGAATCGTCAATCGTCAATAGATGCAAGACTACTTTCTTCTATTCACGCTCGACGATTCACGATTCACCATTAACGAGGAACATGTGATGAGCAGAAGAATCTTGAATCGCGCGGCGCTGGCGTTGGGCGCGTTGTTGTTGGCGAGTGCGGGAGCGTTCGCGCAGGACGAGAGCGGCGGTGCGCGCGATGCGGTGCGCGAGGAGTTTCACCAGAGCTACCCGCTGTCGGCGCACGGGCGCGTGACGCTGAAGAACATCAGCGGCGCGGTGCGCATCGTGGCGTGGGATCGCGCGGAGGTGCGCGTGGATGCCGTCAAACGCGCCGAGTCGCGCGAGCGTCTGGAAGAGGCGCGGATCACCGTGAACGCGAGCGCGGACGGCGTGAACATCGAGACGCGCTACCCGGACGATGCGTTCAGGTACGAGCGCGGCGACATGCGCAGGCGCAACGCGGCGAGCGTCGATTACACCGTGAGCGTGCCGCGCGGCGCGCGTCTCGAATCAATCGAACTGATCAGCGGCAGGCTCGACATCGAAAACGTGACGGGCGGCGTCAAGGCTTCCTGCATCAGCGGGCGATTCACGGCGCGCAATCTGGCGGGCGAGGCGAAGTTGTCCAACGTGAGCGGCACGCTCGAAGCGAGCTTCGACAAACTTGACGACGCGAGCAACGTCACGCTCGGCAACGTCAGCGGCCAGATTCTTCTCGTTATTCCGTCCGACACCAACGGCACGATCAAGGCCAACACGCTCTCCGGCCAGATCGTGAACGACCTCGGCCTGCCCGTCCGTCGCGGCGAATACGTCGGCCACGACATGTCGGGTCAACTCGGTCGCGGCGGCGCGCGCATCAAGCTCAGCAACGTGAGCGGCCAGATCAAGATTCAACGCGCCGCCGACGGGCGCGCGGCGACGGGCGTCACGAACCTGATCACGGACGCGCGCCACGTCTCGAACACGGCGGCGACGCAGGAAGAGATCGAGAGAAGCGTCGAGCGCGAGATCGAGCAGGCGATGCGCGAGACGGAACGCGAGCGACGCACGACGGAGCGCGACCGCAGCCGCGTTGCGAGGACGACGGGCGAAGCGGCGCAGGCGAGCGAACGCGCGCGCCGGGATGCCGTGCGCGCGGCTCGTGAGTTGGAGCGCAGCCATGCGCAGGTGGAGCGGGAAGTGGAACGCGCGGCGCGAGAGATCGAGCAGGTGATGGGCGAGCACGGGCGCGCGACCGGCGAGCATGGCGAATATGATTACAGGCTCGTCGAACGTGAATCGAAATCCTTTAACGTGTCGGGCACGCCGCGCGTCCAGATCGACACCTTCGACGGCTCAATCAACATTCAGCCTTCCAATGAACCGACGGTGCGTTTCTCCGCCGTCAAACGCGCGCGCGACGAACAGGCCATGCGCGGCATCCGCCTGCGCGCCGAGCAATCGGGCGACACCATCCACATCATCGCCGAGTTCGACAAGACGCAGCGGCGCGAGGAATACGGCACGGGCGCGGCAGTTGCGCTCGACGTGTGGGTTCCGCGCAACGCGAACGTCAACGTCAAGTCGGGCGATGGGCGTTTGCGTCTGAACGGCATCGAAGGCGAGATCGATCTGCAAACGGGCGACGGCTCGGTTGACGTGACGGGGAGCAAGGGGCGTCTGCGCGTGGAGACGGGCGACGGGCGCGTGCTCGTCTCGGGCTTCGACGGCGACGCGACCGTGCAGACCGGCGACGGGCGCATCTCGCTCGACGGACGTTTCACCAAACTCACCGCGCGCACCGGCGACGGCGCGATCTCGCTCGCCTTGCCCACGAATGCCAACGCACGCATCGAGACGGATTCCGAGCGCGTCATCAACGACCTGTCGGCGGTGGCCGAAGACGGCGAAGGCGACGCGACCGAACGACGCGTCAGGCATTGGCGCGTCGGTTCGGGCGCGGGCGGCCAGATCAACCTGCGCACGGGCGACGGTCAAATCTTTTTGCGTCGCTCGGGCGCGGAACGTGAGTAGCAAGCCGCGTCAAGACTGTCAGGACAGCCGACCCGTCGCGGTCCTGACAGTCGTCCCCGCGCCTGCAAGTTTCGACGCGCATTCACATGTCCGAATTGCGTATT
>Ga0307513_10004198_pt1 | contig 19268 bp, 18 predicted proteins | sample 15_EM_MG_FD_202174 | JGI IMG/M metagenome (GOLD analysis project Ga0307513, IMG submission 202174) | Populus trichocarpa ectomycorrhiza microbial communities from riparian zone in the Pacific Northwest, United States - 15_EM | ecosystem: Host-associated > Plants > Roots > Unclassified | place...
AACGTTATCCAGCTCGTCGAAGCGCGCGGCCCAGAGCTGGTGGTACCGCTCGATCCATGCCGCCTCTTCCTCAAGGCGGCACAGGCCGAGCTTGCAGGTTCGCACGCGCCCGACCTTCTCCGTGGTGACGAGCCCCGCCTGCTCCAGGATGCCGACGTGCTTCTTCATTCCCGTGAGGGTCATGTCGAACTTCTCGGCAAGGTCCGTGATTGAAGCGTCTGCTCGCCCGAGCTGCTCCAGAACGCCGCGTCGGGTGACGTCCGAGAGCGCGGCGAACGAGGCATCGAAGTGGGTCTGGGTATACTGAACCATGTGGTTCAGTATGCAACAAACGTTTTGTGGCATGCAAGGGGAGGTCTCGCGAGGGTCCGCCGGGCCACATTGCTTTCATCGATCCATGGCAGAACTGAAATGCGGTTGGCCCCGCCACCGCGCAAATAATGCTTGGCTAACAACCAGCTGAGTTGCACCAGCTTGCCGATTGCGGGAGGGGCTGCCTGCGACGCATGTGTGCGACTGCCCGTGGGTTTGATGCAGATCGCGAAGCCGTCCCCGTCGGTGAGATTCAATCGTGCTGGTAAAAAAAGTTGTTGTTTTTTTGTTGTTAGCGCTACCTACCGCAATGCAAGGGCCGCGGCAAATTGTCTGGTATTCAAAAATAACTTATTGATATTGACCAGGAAGACAGGAAGTTCTGTCCACCCTCATGTCTCGGGGGACACAGAAAGTCATTGTGGACTTTAGTCCACAGCCTGACTACTCTCCGGTGCATTGCTGAGGGGTGCGCATCTTGGGGCTTGTTGCATCTATCTATTCCGGCGCAGTTCTCTTGCGTCTAACTGGTCTGCGAATTCAGCGGCCCCCTGCCTTTACTTGTCTTTTCTGCTGACGGGTGTCGCCGAAGTTTGTAAGCGCTTTCATTCAATTCGAGTTCGACATCCGAAAGTTTTAGGTCGATTGCTTAACGTCTGAGTCAAAAATTCATAATTAGTTAGATGTACTAGAGTGGAGGAGACGTCTGATATGAAATTCAATCCAAAGGCACTGCCTTTAACCTCAAGGGCGCTGTTCACCATTGTGGGTGGTGCAGTCCTGATCAACCCTGTATACGCCCAGGAACAATCGGCGGACGAACTCGAAGAAGTGGTCGTTACCGGTATCCGCGGCAGCTTGCAGGCATCGATGGATCTCAAGCGCAACGCAAGCGGCGTCGTTGACGCAATTTCTGCAGAAGACATCGGCAAGTTCCCTGACACCAACCTCGCAGAGTCGCTGCAGCGCATCACCGGTGTGTCCATCGACCGTGTCAACGGCGAAGGCAGCGCCATCACGGTGCGCGGCTTCGGCCCCGGCTTCAACCTGGTGACACTGAACGGACGGCAGCTTCCGGCTGCGCACGTCGGCACCATCACGGGCAACCCTAACAACGTTGGCGCGCAGGGCACCACGCGCTCCTTCGACTTCTCCACGCTCGCCTCGGAAGGTGTGAGCGGCCTCGAGGTGTACAAGACCGGCAACGCCGACACACCCTCGGGCGGCATCGGCGCGACGATCAACATCAAGACCATCCGGCCGCTGGATAGCGGCAACCGGGCATCGGTTGGCGTGAAGGCTGTTCTCGACGAGGGCAGCGACAACGAGGTGACGCCGGAAGTGAGCGGCCTCTTCAGCTGGGCGAACGACGGCGAGACCTTTGGCGTCTCGGCTTTCGGTTCTTACCAGGAACGCAAGTCGGCCGCCCGTGGCACCAGCTTGGAACAGTTCGCGTTCTTTAACTACAGCCCGACACTGGGCAACTTCCTGCCTGGCGTGGAAATCGTCAATGCGCCGGCCAACGGTGCGCTCATTGCCCTTCCGTCCAACCTCGGTATAAGCGACGCCCAGATCGAGCGCAAGCGCATCAATGGCATGGTGACCGTCCAGTTCGCTCCGAGCGAGAACACCACGATCACCGGGGATGTGATGTACACCTCAAACAAGCAGTCCCAGGACAGCTTGGTGCCCGGCATGTGGTTTTCGCGCCAGTACAGCTACATCGAGTTTGATGGCAGCCCCATCGTCGCCACTCCGATCAAGCTGATCGAGCCCATTGCAACGGTGGGTGGCCGCGGCAAGGACTTGTTCTACGCCAACTATGATGACAATACTTTGGACGAGAGCCTCACGATCGGCTTGAATCTGAATCACAAGTTCGGCAGTGGTTGGTCGATGGACTTCGACGCGGCGACCTCGAATACCGAGTCTGGGGGCGATGGTCCGAACGGCAACAACAGCATTCGCATGAACGTCGCGGCTGCCGGTGCGGGTTGGCAGGCTGCCTACTACGGTGGCAATACTGCGACTGCAACGATTGGCGTACTCGACAACGTCCCGAACGCACACGGCAATGGCAACGGCGTGCTGGACGCCCCCGATATCTCCACGCAGACGTTTCGCACGATCAAATCCGACCAGGAAACCGACACCGACCAGTTCAACCTGGGGGCGGCCTGGGACAACGAGAAAGGCGTAAGCGTCAAGTTCGGCGTCGGCCTGATGTCCACCGAGATGCATGCGTTCCACGCGGAGACCTCGGACTTCCTCGGCGGCTGGGGCGTCGGCTTCAATCCCACCGGCGGCTCCGACATTCCGGATCCCGGCCTCTTGCAGCAGGTCAATATCTTGTCGAGCTTCAACGACCTGAACTTCGCCGGATATCCCGATACCAATCGGTTTCCAGCCTCTGGCTACTACATGACGACGCTCGGCCAGGAATCGTTCAGGGTCGAGCCCTGGGCCTTCGCGCATGCGATGGAGGGCAATCCCCTGTATCCGACCTGGGATGCAGACAACCTGACGCCGGCTGCCTACGACAACAACACCATCCAGGAAGACATCTACTCGGCCTACGTGCAAGCCAAGTTCGATGGCGAGATTGGCGGGTTCGAGACGCAGACGGTGGTTGGCCTGCGCTACGAGAAGACCAAGGTCGAGGCGCATGCGGTGCAGAACATCATCGACTTCTTTACCTGGACCTCCGACAACGACTTCGCCCCGGTCTTCCTCCCTGATCTGCAGAATCAGAACCAGAAATCGGACTACGGCAATTTTTTGCCGAACATCGACTTCTCGGTGGCGCTGAATGACACCATGAAGGTTCGTGCGTCGGTCAGCCAGACGATTGCACGTCCGCAATACAACCAGATGTTCATGACGATGGGCGTTGGTTCGCCAGGAACACTGACGATGCTGGGCGGTCGCCCGACGGCCAACAGAGGTAATTCCGCCCTCGATCCGCTCGAGTCGACCAACCTCGATGTCTCATTCGAGTGGTACTACGGCGAGAGTAGTTACGCGTCCATCGGCTTCTTCGCGAAGGCGGTCAACAACTTCGTCGGTAATGCGATCACGAGCACCAATCTGCCTGCTGAATTCCAGATGCAGGATCCGACCTCCGGTGCACCCGGTACTTTGACAGCTTCGGCGGCTGCGGCCTTGACTGCCGGCGGTTACGCGGTGAACGAGCAGAACATGTTCACCATGGCGGCAATCTTGAACAATCCGGCCGACTTCCCGGGCGGTGCGGGTGCGTTCCTGGATCCGTCCACCCCGGGCGGTGCACAGCAGGCGCTGAACATCATCGGGCTATACGACATCAATCCTGGCGGCGCCGACCCGCTGATGTTGTTCAACCTGTCCCAGCCGGTCAACACCGAGACGGCAAACATCGACGGTGTGGAAGTGGCGTGGCAGCACTTCTTTGGCGACAGCGGCTTTGGCTTCCAGGCCAACGCCACGTTCGTCAACGGAGACGTGGGCTACAACCTGTCAGCGCCTCCGAGTGTCTCGCAGTTCGCGCTGGAGGGACTCTCAGACTCCGCCAATGCCGTGCTGATTTTCGAGAAGTTCGGTTTGTCTACACGCCTGGCGTACAACTGGCGTGATGCCTTCCTGACGGCGACGAACTGGGCAGGCCAGCAGGGACTGCCGGGATTCGTGGATACCCACGAGCAAATCGACCTGAACGTGACCTACAACATCAACGACAACCTGGCGGTGGGCCTGGACGGCATCAACCTTACTGGTGAAGGCGTGCTCATCTACAGCCGAACCAAGCAGATGCAGTGGTTCAACGGTGAAGGAGATCCGCGCTACATGTTCACGGTGCGCTACAACTTCAATTGATAGCCCAGTAGAACGGGATTCCCGCCGGTTGGCGGCGGGAATCTTCTGCGAGGATAATCGGGTTCCCAAAGCCCTCTGGGAACCCGATTTTTTTTGAGGCGAATTCACACATGCCCATAAGTATCCTGACTAGTGACCAGCACCGGTCTGTCGCCGTCGACACCCGTGCTCGCCCGGAGTACGGCGACACGGTTAACCGCGCCATTGCGCTGAGTGCCGAATTCAATGAGCTGCACCGGGAGTACCCGCTCCTGCTGCGCAAGACCAATGAGGAGCCGGGATTCGTCGCTCACGCCATCCTTGGTTTCGAGAAAGACGAAAACCTGTTCGTCGAGAGCGATCGCTGGATCAGCACTTTCATTCCGGCGACATTAGCCCGTGGTCCGTTTTCTCTGGGCTACATTCGCGCCGAGGACGGCGACGACTCGCCCGCCGGCATCAAGGCCCAAATGAAGGTAATGATCGACGAGCAACATCCGCGCCTGCGCGCTGACGGGCAGCCGGTGTTTCTGCCGCTCGGCGGTGAGTCGCCGTACCTCGAGGGCATCAAGCGCGTACTGCAAACGGTCGATGCCGGCCTGCGGGTCGATCGCCTCTTGTATCGCGAGCTCGTCGCGATGGACCTGCTGGAGGAGGTGAAGATCCAGATCTCGGTCTTCGCTGAGTTGCGCTATGACTTCAGCGGTTACCACACTATCAGTCAGGAAAAGCTCGCGGCCCTTGGCGGCGATCAGCTGCTCAGGCTGCACAGGCTGGGCCTGCTCGGTCCCGTCTACTTCCTGATCTCCTCGCTTGGCAATTTCAAGAAACTTGTCAACCTGAAGATCGCGCGACTCCAGTCGGCCTGAAGGCTGAAGCCATGAGCCATCAGGTCCGCGTCATCGATGGGCTGAGATTCGATCGAATTCCCTTCGACGAACTGTTCGCCGGCAATGAGCCGGTGCTGATGCGCGGACTGACCACGGATTGGCCATTGGTGCAGGCGGCTCGCCAGGCGCCGAGCAGGGTGATGGAGTTGCTCGCCGAAAATTACAACAAGAAGCCGGTGGTCGTGTACGTGGGCGATCCGGAGATGGGCGGTCGCTTCAGCTACAACGAGTCGATGACCGGTTTCAACTATAAGGCCGAGCGTCGCGACCTGGTGGAAGTGCTGGATAGCATCCGCGCGGATTTTGGCAGCGAAGTTCACCCGTACTACTACATGAACTCCATCGTGGTGGACCAGAGCTTTCCGGGTTTGGCCGCGCAGAATTCGCTGGTCTTCGATCATCCGATCTTCGACCGCTACCCGCGCGTCGGGAAGATCTGGATCGGCACCGAGTCGATCGCCGCGGCCCACTACGACGTGCCGCGCAACATCGCCTGCTGTGTACTCGGGCGCCGGCGATTCACGCTGTTCCGGCCGGAGCAGGTCCGGAATCTGTATCCGGGCCCGCTCGCCCCCACGCCTGGCGGCCAGGTCGTGACGATGGCGAATCTCAGGCAACCGGACTTCGACCGCTTCCCGCGACTCAAGCAGGCATTGGACGAAGCCTGGATCGCCGAGATGGAGCCAGGTGATGCGTTGTACTACCCGAGCCTCTGGTGGCACGAGGCCGAGGCGCAGGACCGCTTCAACGTCATGATGAACTACTGGTGGGTCGATTCGCCGGCCTACATGGGGGATCCGATGGATGTGCTGATGCACGCCATGCTCGGTCTGCGCGACCGGCCGCTGGTAGATAGGCAGGGCTGGCGCGCACTGTTCGATTACTACATCTTCGGTGACAACTCGGTGCCACGGGCTCATCTTCCGGAGCTGATCCAGGGCGCGCTCGCCGACATGCACGAAGAGAATGCACGCCGCATCCGCGATCTCGTGGCCCACAGTCTGAAACGCTAGGAAACTAGAGCCCGTGAACCCCGGCAAAACACGCGTCGTCATTGCCGGTGGTGGGACCGCGGGCTGGCTGGCCGCGTACAGCCTCGCCAAGCGCCTCGGCACACAGCTCGAAATCACGCTCGTGGAGTCTGATCTGATTGGCACGGTGGGCGTTGGCGAGGCCACCATCCCCACGATGAAGAGCTTCCACAGCCTCATGGAGATCGACGAGCGCGAATTCATGGCTGCCACGCAAGCGACCTTCAAGCTCGGCATCTGGTTCGACAACTGGGCCAATATCGGTGACAGCTACATCCACTCTTTCGGTGTCATCGGCACGGGATCCTGGATGGCCGAGTTCCATGAGTACTGGCTCGAGCTGCATTCGCAGGGTCTGGGTGGCAACCTCGAGGATTACTGCCTGGAGTGGAAGGCGGCGAAGCAGGGCAAGTTCGCGATCCAGGCGGGTAAAACCAACCTGAACTACGCCTACCATCTCAATGCCACGGCATACGCGCAGTATCTGCGCGGCAAGAGCGAAGCGCTTGGCGCCAGGCGCGTGGAAGGCAAGATCGCCACCGTCAGGTTGTCGCCGCAGACGGGCAACATCGAGGCACTGGAGCTGGATGGCGGCAGGTCCGTGTCGGGAGATTTTTTCATCGACTGCACGGGTTTCAGGGGGCTGCTGATCGGCGAGGTGTTAGGCGTCGGGTACGAGGACTGGGGACATTGGCTGGGCGCCGACAGTGCTTGGGCGGTGCAGACTGAGAACACGCAAGCGCCGCCACCGTATACACGGGCGATTGCGCACCCCATCGGCTGGCAATGGCGCATTCCGTTGCAGCATCGCACCGGCAACGGCATCGTCTACAGCAGCCGCTTCTGTTCCGACGACGAGGCGCGCTCGGTCCTGTTGAAAAATCTGGGTCCAGTTATCAATGAACCGCGGCAGCTGAAATTCCGCACCGGGCGCCGGCAACAACCCTGGCACCGGAACTGTGTGGCGCTGGGTCTTGCGGCCGGCTTCCTCGAGCCGCTCGAGTCGACCAGCATTCATCTGATCACTACGGGCCTGGTTCGCCTGATGCGGCTTTTCCCCTTCAGAGGCGAGTTCGAACAGCAAGCCGAGCGCTTCAATACCGAAAGCAAGTTCGAGTGGGAAGAAGTACGCGATTTCATCATCCTGCATTACAAGCAGACCCGCAGGGATGACAGCCCCTTCTGGAATCACTACCGCAACATGGAAGTGCCCCGCAATGTCACGCACCGGATCGAGATCTTCCGGAAGAACGGCTACGTGTGGCCGGACAAGGTCAATCTGTTCCGGATCGACTCCTGGCTGCAGGTGATGATGGGGCAGGGCGTGTTCCCGGAAAGCCACCATGGCGCGACTCGAATACCGGGGACTGAGAGTCTCCAGCAGACGCTGAGCGAGATCCGCGCGAAGGTGGCTAACAATCTGGCGCAGATGCCGGACCATCAGACGTTCATCGATCGCTATTGTCCAATTCCCCGAGCTTCACAGTGATCACCAGCATCGTCATCGCCGGTGGCGGATCAGCCGGCTGGATGACGGCTGCGGCCTTGTCGAACCACCTGCAGCCGGGATGTCGCATTACGCTGATCGAGTCCGAAGAGATCGGCATCGTCGGTGTCGGCGAAGCGACGATTCCGCCGATCAAACAGTTCAACCAGAAGTTGGGCCTGGACGAATTCGAGTTCATCCGCCGGACCAAGGGCTCCTACAAGCTCGGCATTCAGTTCGTCGATTGGGTGGAGCCTGGCCGGCGCTACTTCCACCCATTCGGCACCTACGGCCGTCCCTTCGACTTCGATCACCTGATGTACTTCTGGCACCAGGCGCAGCGACTGGGCAAGGTTTCATCCAGCCTGGACGACTATTGCATGGCCTGGGTGGTGGCCTCGCAGGCACGGTTTGCGGGCCCGCTGACCGATCCTCGCAGCGTGTTATCTACCTATGACTACGCGTATCACTTCGATGCGTCGCTCTACGCAGCGTTTCTGCGCGAGGTTTCGGAGCGGCGTGGAGTCGTGCGCGTCGAAGGGCGCATCGTTGCGAGCCGCCTGAACGGCGAGAGCGGGCATGTCGAGGCGCTCCAGCTGCAGGACGGGCGCGAAGTGTCGGGCGAACTGTTCATCGACTGCTCCGGCTTTCGCGGGTTGTTGATCGAAGAAGCGCTCCATACCGGCTATGAGGACTGGACACATTGGTTGCCCTGCGATCGCGCGGTCGCGGTGCCCTGCGCGAGCGCTGGCGATTTCCTGCCATACACGCGCTCCACGGCGCGAACGGCAGGCTGGCAATGGCGCATCCCGTTGCAACATCGCATCGGCAATGGTTACGTCTATTCGTCGAACTACCTCGACGAGGCAGGCGCAGCTGCCACGCTGCTCGCCAACCTCGATGGCAAGGCACTGGCCGAGCCACGCACCTTGCGATTCGTGACCGGTCGAAGGCGTCAGGGCTGGAATCGCAACGTGGTCGCCATCGGCTTGTCGAGCGGATTTCTCGAGCCGCTGGAATCGACCAGCCTGCATCTAATCCAGGCCAGTATTCTCCGGCTGATAGCCATGTTTCCCGACCGGAATTTCAATCCGGCCGTGCGCGACGAATACAACCGCATCGCCAACAGTGAACTGGAACGCGTCCGCGATTTCCTGATCCTGCATTACCATCTCAATCGGCGCAGCGACGGCGAGCTCTGGCGCTACTGCGCGAACATGTCGATTCCAGACACACTGAGCGAGAGCATCGAGCATTTTCGTCGCAATGCCCGCATCGTGCAGCGCGAGCACGAAGTGTTCGTCAAGGCGTCGTGGCTCGCAGTGCAGGTCGGCCAGCTCAATCTGCCCGAGGCGTGCGACCCGCCGCCGCAGGTTCACGCGACTGACAGCGTGTTATGGCTGGAGAAAATGCGCGCCACCATGCACGCGGAGGCGAGCCAGCTACCGACACATCAGCAATTCATCGATCGCAACTGTCGCGCGGAGGAATCCCATGCTCGAACAGACTCGCAAAGCGAACGAAGCGAACGCACCCCATCGGCAGCGGATCATTGAGGTCAAACGCAAGCTACGCGCGCAGATCCAGGACATGCCCAAACGCTTTGCAGCGGCGACGGCTCGCGTCGAAGCGCAGATAGAGCAGATAGTGCGCGAGCGGGCTTCCGGCATCACGCCGGTGCCACAGGTCGAGTTCGGTGAGCTCGATCGTGTAACCGAGACGCAGAAGGATCACATTCGTCAGCGGGGCTGCCTGGTCATTCGCAATGTGTTTGATGCCGCCCGCGTCGATGCCTGGACCTCCGACCTTTCGGAGTATCTGGAAACCAATGACTACCTGGAGAAACTGAAAAAGGGCGGGGCTGTCGACGATTACTTCGGCACTCTGGCCAGTGCCAAACCACAGATTTACGGTGTGTTCTGGTCACGGGCGCAGATGGAGGCGCGTACCGATCCTGCGATGGCCAGGGCCCAGGCCTTCCTGAACGGACTCTGGCGCTTTCAGGCGCCGACCGGTCCGGTCTTCGACCCCGATCAAAATCTCATTTACGCGGATCGCGTCCGCTTCCGCCAGCCCGGCGATGCATCGCTCGGACTGTCGGCTCATGTCGATGCGGGATCCATCGATCGCTGGATCGATCCCGCTTACCACGGCACGGTGTATCGCCACGTATTCGGCGGTGACCTCGAAAAATACGACCCGTTTGAAGCCTGGGGTCGTACCGAAATTCAGGAAATTCCATCACCGGCCGTGTGCCGCATGTTCCGGACGTTCCAAGGCTGGACGGCATTGACCAAGCAAGGCCCCAACGACGGAACACTTCAGTTATTGCCCATTGCTGATGCGATGCCGTGGATGCTGCTGCGCGCGCTTCAGGACGACGTGCCGGAAGACGAGCTTTGTGGCGCCGCTGCCTGTCGCGCAATGGTGATCGGGAAGGAGTATCACGCGCTCTTGCTGGAAGGCTACGGTTCCATTCCGCTCATGCAGCCGGGAGACGCCATCTTCTGGCATCCCGATGTACTTCATGGCGTCGAGGATGCGCACTGCGGCACCGGCTATTCGAGCGTCATGTATATCGCGCCGGCACCCGACTGCGCCAAGAATCGTCAGTACGCGGAAATTCAGAAAGCCGCATTCGAAGCGGGTCTGTCAGCGCCAGATTTTGCTCCGGATAACTTTGAAGTCGACTTCAGGCGACGCTTTACGCGCGCCGACTTGAGCCCGCTGGGATTGCGAGTAATGGGGTACTGAGAAAGGCATGTCAGAGAAGAAGTTAGGCACAGGAATTCTGGGGTGCGGGCCCATCTCGCAATTCGCGCATTTCGAGTCCGTGCAGAAGTCACGCAATGCCGACCTGGTGGCGGTTTGTGATGCGGACCAGGGACTCGCCAATCGCTTTGGCAGGTTCTACGACGCGAAGAATATCTATCTCGACTACGACCAGATGCTGGCCGATCCCGACGTTGAGGCGATCATCATCGGCATTGCCGACGCCTTTCATGTTTCGGCCGCGTTGAAAGCACTTGCCGCTGGCAAGCATGTGCTGTGCGAGAAACCGATCGGCGTTGCAGTGGAAGAGGTCGAGGAGCTGGATGCAGCGGTCAGAAAGAGCGGAAGGATCTTGCAGATCGGTCACATGCTTCGCTTCGATCCGGGCATCGAATCAGCCAAGGATTTCATAGGTACCAAGATGGGGGAAATGCTGGCGCTGAAGGCGTGGTACTGCGACAGCACGCATCGCTATTCGATGACAGATGCCGTTCAGCCGTTGGCGCGCAAGGGCAGCAAGGTGCTGCGCCCTGCCGGCGATCCGAAGGCGGACAAACAACGCTATTACATGCTGGCTCACGGCAGCCATCTGGTCGATTTGGCGCGCTATCTCGGTGGCCCGATTCGAGCGGTGCAAGCGCGGCTCAACCAGCGCTTCGGAGCACACTGCTGGTTCATCGACGTTGACTTTGCTAACGGCGCGATCGGCCACCTCGATCTCACCATCGGCGTACGCATGGACTGGCACGAAGGCTTCCAGATCTACGGCGAGAATGGCAGTGCCGCGGCGAAGATCTATAACCCCTGGTTCTACAAGTCGAGCGACGTCGAGCTCTTCCATGAGGACAGCGCTACGACGACTCGAGTGCTTGGAGCAGATGGTCACTTCTACCGCCGGCAGGTAGAGGGATTTGCGGACAGCGTTCTCTTGAACGCGCCGATGCGCGGCGCCGACATTGCGGATGGTGTCGCCAACATAAAGACCATGGTGGCGATCGCGCATTCCGTCGCATCCGGGAAGAGTGTCGAGGTCGAGAGCGCGAAGGGAGCGCTGTAGTGGAGCTGGGCATATTTTCCCGAACGTACCGGCCTATCGGCATAGACAAGATATTTGCCCAGATCGCGCAGGACGGTTACCAGACTATCCAGTTCAACTTCTCGAGTGCAGGGCTACCTTCCCTCCCGAAGGATTGGCCCGAGGAGATAATCAAAGGAGTGATGGCCAGCGCGACACAGAGCGGACTAACTATCTGTGCGATGTCGGGAACCTACAATATGGCGCACCCCGATGTGGCCAGGCGCGGCTCTGACCGGATCGGCTTCACGAACATTGTGCGAGCCGCGCAATTCATGCAGGTGCCTCTTGTGACCCTTTGCACCGGATCGCGCAATACAACGGATATGTGGTCGGCTCACCCGGACAATGGATCTCCTGAAGCCTGGGTTGCAATGCGAGGTGAGCTCGATTTCGCACTCGAACTGGCTGAGCGTTACGGAGTTGCACTCGGTGTCGAGCCGGAACCTGGCAACGTCGTCGGGAATGCCAGGATTGCGCGGCGGCTCCTCGATGAAGTTGGAAATCCCAATCTGAAGATTGTCATGGACGCAGCCAACCTCCTGCCGCCGGAGAGCCAGAGTCGGCAGCGCGAGGTCGTAGCGGAGGCTGTGGCTCTGCTCGGTGCAGACCTGGCGCTGGTCCACACGAAAGATGTGAGTCCGACCGGAGAGGCTGTCGCTGCCGGAAGAGGCGTTGTGGATTTCCACAATTTCTTGAAGGCGGTCGTGTCGACCGGTTATCGCGGCCCGCTGGTCAGCCACAATTTGCCGGAGAAGGACGCGGCCTACGTCCCCGGCTTCTTGCGACGCGTTCTCGAGGAAGTAGTGTCTTGACACGGGGCAGCTTCAAGACACGTGATGGCTGCAGGGTCAACTATGTCGACGAAGGTGATGGCACACCCGAGTTGTGGCAACACGGACTGGGTGCGACGCAGGCGCAAGCCGCCGAGGTGTTTCCTGAGTCTTCGCGGTTCCGTCGCATCACCATGGAATGCCGGGGCCATGCAGATTCGGAGTTGGGCGCGCCTGAAGGCTTGTCGATCCAGCAGTTTGCAGATGATGCGGTAGTGCTGCTGGATCATCTGGGAGTGAGACGTGCGGTGGTTGGTGGCATCTCACTTGGCGCCGCGATCGCGCTTCGCCTGGCCGTCCATTATCCAGAGCGCGTCAGCGAGCTGGTCATTGCGAGGCCGGCGTGGATCAGCGAAGCCGCGCCGGAAAACCTCAAAATCTACCTCGATGTCGCCGAACTACTGGCGCAATTCGGTTCCGAGCAGGGCTTGGAGCGCCTCCTGCTTACCGAGCGATATCGTATGGTGATGAGGGAATCTCCGGACAATGCGGCGTCGATGCGGAGCTTCTTTCATCGTGAACCCGCGTCCACCGTGGCGCTTCTCAGTCGAATTCCAGCGCAGGGACCCGGCGTGACCCGGGAACAAATGTCTCGACTTGCACTGCCGACGCTGGTTATCGCCAACGAGGGTGACTATGTGCACTCGATTGCGACGGCGACCGCAGTGGCAGAGCTGATCCCCGGAGCAATGCTGAAGATCATTCCCTCCAAGAACTCCAATCGAGATGCCTACGTACAAGCCTTCAAGGCCGCACTGAACGAATTCCTTTCTAATCGACGTGAATGAAGAATCCCGTGCTCGAAAGGATGACACTGGACCCATGACTGCGTTTGCCGGCCAAAGCGGCACAGTGCCGCTCTTTGCGACTCCATTTGCCGCCGTGAACACTGGCGTGGATCGCCACTTCAACGAACGGCTGGCGAGCCTATGCGAATCGCAACGCTCGGTGCCTGGGCTTCCTGGCGATCCGCGCGACCCGCTGCACTTTCGCGGCCGGGACGATTTCCTTGATTCGGCCGATGCGACTGCAGTTGAACTCAAGCGCCTCATTCTTGGTCAGGCCACTACTGTGGTTGCCGGCCTGAACAACATCGGCGCTGCGGAGTTCGCCAAGCTGCTCATCCAGGCGCGCGGATGGTGTTCGATCGTGCAGCCGAACGGTCATGTCCCGGCCCAGCATTTTCCAAGTGCTTCGTGGCTCGCAGTGTATTGCGCGCAGGCTGGCGAGTCCGACGCAGGGTTCAAGAGTGCCGGCGTGCTGCGACTCTACGAAAGGCGGCTCGGGTCGATGTACCGGGATGCGAGTACCTGGGAGTTGAAGTCGCCGTATCGCTACGGCAATCACACCTGGTCGCCGGTGCCCGGTTGGATGGCGCTTTTCCCGGCGTATTTGCCGCACGAAGTGTCAGTGGTTCGGTCAGCCACTTCGCTGATCCTGGTGTTCGCGACGATCCGATTCGTGGATGCCAACGCCAAAGACAGCCAGTACGGGTAGCGCGTTTCGTGGAGCTCACTTCCGCTTTCGCTGTACCCATCTGCCATGCCAGGTTGACGCCTTGCGATCGACTGAATCGCGAGCTCGAACAATTGTTTCTGGCCCGGGAGACGCAGGAGTATCGAAACCCTACGCCGTCTCACAACCCGCAGCCAGAGATGTTCGAGAGCCGCGTCGATCTCTTTACCTGGCCGGAACCGTGCATTCGGGAACTGCGCAATTTCATGCTCGAATCGGTGTTTCGTGTCGCTATGGCAGCTTCGGAAACGGCGCCTGGTGAATTTGCCCGCCTGCACCTCAACAACCACACCTGGTTCCACATTACGCGCCCTACCGGTTATTTCGTCGCACACAATCACGCGCTGGCTTCGTGGTCGGCGGTGTATTGCGTGAAGGACGGCACTGATCCAGCGGGCGCGCCCTGTGGCGGACTGCTGCGCCTGTTCGACACGCGTGCCGGAGCCGATGCGTATCTGGATCAGGCCAATCAGCGTTTGCGTCAGCCTTATATCGTCGGCGATCTAGACCTGCAGTTGCAGCCGGGGCAGCTAGTCGTATTCCCGTCCTATCTATTCCACGAAGTGACGCCGTACTACGGCTCGGATACCCGGATCACAGTGGCGAGCAACTGCTGGTTCACCGCCTAGAGTGGAGACCGGCATTGGGGCGCGATCATTCTTTCGGCAATTGCTGCAAGTTCCAGCTCGCATAGAGTGTTGGCAAACATCCGAGCAGGGTGGCGTTCAGCATCAAGGTCGATCCAGCGATAGTCGCTATTTGCAGGGTTTGCCAATTCTGCAAATGAGACAGGATCATGAGGCAAGGTTGGCCGAGGCAATTGAGAACGGTGAGCAGCCCAAAGCTAAACAGGTAAGAGTCCTTTCTCAGCGCCGCCTCGCGCTCATCATCTTCGAGCGAAGGTTTCCCCAACGGTCCGCTGGTATGAATACCCGGCACCATTGCCGCGATGCTACTCATGAATCCCACCATGACGGCGATGACGGCGCCCGACGAGACCACATCCAGCGTTCGCGGCCAGATCAACGAAAGAATGAACAGGGCGCACGAGAAAGCGATCGCCCAAATCGGGACCCAGCGAAGCGGGCGGTGCTTGCGATCGACAGAGGGAGCATCGGACATGTCGTCGGCTACCCGGGCGGGCATTCCCGTCCATCGCACAGCGTTATCCAGAATCGCAAGAAAGCTTCGGCGACGCGTGTTCATTCATCTTCTCCTGCGCGCTTGAATGTCATGGCAATGGGTTCGAAGCGCTCGAACGAGAAAAGCATTTCGACAGCCACCCCAAAGTGGCGCGCGATCTTGAGAGCCAGTTCCAGGCTCGGCTTGTAGTCGCCACGTTCGAGATAACCAATCGTTTGATTGTTGACCCCGACCGCGTCAGCCAGTTGCCGCCGGGATATGCCTTGCTCGGCGCGAAAAACAGAAATTCGATTATATAAACTCATGCAAAAGATGACTGCACTGACGAATCATTGTGATTACACAATGTTTTCTTGGGTAAATCAACCCCGTTTTTCCGGCTCGCAAGCGGACATTCGGGAGCCAGGTTGTCGCTCGCCTGGCCGGCTGGCTACTCGCAACCGGCGACTGGCGCGACGAATTCGAGCAGGCGCGCTTCTCCGACCATCGCGATATCGACGGGGTGCAAATTCCGTTCAAAGCCTTCGTGAAGTATTCCACACCGATGCTGGGCACCCACACCTGGCAGGTGGAGAAGTTCGAAACGCGTCTGAAACATGAAAAGGATCCATTCACACCCATGTAGGCGCGCGGCTCGACCAGGATCTCAACTAACTAGAATTGCAACACAAGTGATCGTGCAGGCGCGAAGACTACAATGACTTGCCCAGCATGATCGTCGGCTTGATGTCGGTGACGTTGGCGACATCGGCGCGGACCTCGGCCATCGCTGGATTGGCGAAAGCAGTCTTCAAGGCCTCGGACGACGCGAATTTGAAATGAGCAATCATCGCGTACGGTGAGGCCGCACTACCGTTCGGCACACCCTCGATCAGCATGACGCTGTCGGCTTTCATGACCTTCATCGCCAGTGGGATCCATGGTCGATACGAAAACAAACGTTATCGTGCCCACGCGCTTGTCCGTAGACAAGGTGTCTCAGGGATGTCGATTTACGCCTTTCTCGAACGACCAGTTAGTGAGCGGTCAAAATTCGCATCCGGAGAAATAACATGCCCCGTCAGAAGACCCCCACCATTACCGCCTTTGAAAGATCGCCCGATGGCGGCAAGGGATTGGCGCGTGATACGCGCGTTCGCTGGGCGCTTGAAGAAGTGGGCCAACCCTACGAGGTTCGCCTTGTTTCGTTCCGGGCGATGAAGGAACCCGCTCATCGGGCGCTGCATCCTTTCGGCAAAATTCCGACCTATGAGGAAGGCGATCTCGCCCTGTTCGAGACAGGTGCGATCGTCTTGTTCATCGCCGAGCACCATGCGGGCCTGCTGCCGAAGGATGCCAATGCGCGGGCGCGCGCGATCACATGGATGTTTGCCGCCTTGAACACGGTCGAACCGCCAATCCTCGAGCTCGCAAACGCCCGGCTTCTGGAGAGCGACAAGCCCTGGAGCAAGGAGCGCCTGCCTCTGGTCGTGGATCGCGTCCGCAGTCCGCTGGACCAACTATCTGCTCGCCTGGGCGATGCCGACTGGCTCGATGGTGCGTTCAGCGCGGGCGACCTGATGATGGTGTCGGTACTGCTCAGGCTGAGATCGTCGGGCATCCTGGATGAATTTCCGAACCTCGCCGCCTATGTCGCTCGCGGCGAAGCGCGTCCCGCCTACAAGCGAGCTTTCGCCGCCCAGTTGGTGGTCAACACCAAGCCGCCCGCCGGCTAGCCTCAGATGCAACCTGACCCGCTAGGGCTTAGCCTCGTCATTCGATTGCCGCCTGTCCAATTGGGTGCGCATCCAAACTGCGAACTGCTGCTCGAGAAAGCCCTCCTGGAATCGAGACTTCTCCTCGCTGTTGAGCCCGCTCTTGAGCGCGAATCGATACGTCCAGTTGACACGAGTCTTGTCAGGCGCGGGTTGCGTACGCACGAACTCACCCACGGCATAGGCGACGTCACGAAACTTCGGGTTGGTGTGGTTCCAGACCACGTATCTGAAACGGCTGCTATCCGCATTTGATTCAACGAGCAGCACTTCTTCGACCGACGTGGATCCATCCGTGAGACAGACGAGTCTGCGCGCGCCGACGCTGCCATACGGTCCGTTCGACAGTCTGAACGTGCCGCTGACGCCGGGCAGGTCTTTCGTCGCGTCGATCCGAAGCGGACGGTTGGCGTTCCGTATGACGACCGAGAGTGGCAGGGCAATGTCACGCTCCTCCGTGTGACTCAAGAGCCCGTCGAGAGGCGCTATTTCGGGACGAGGCGGATTGACGAATCCGGCCGGCGGTTCACAAGCTGGGGTTTGGCCGGCGAGCGTAGTGCCCAGGAGAGTCAGTGCGAGGTGAAACCGATATTCGAATTTGCGCATGCGAGGTATCTTGCGCAAATCGGAATTGCGAAACTATTCGCATATGAAACGGAATCGAACCGACGCGCTGAATCCCAGGAAAAAGCCGCAACAGCGGCGTTCGCGCGTCACGATCGACACCATCTTCGAGGCGACTATTCAGGTTTTGCTCGCCAACGGACTCGACAAGATCACCACGATCCAGATTGCCGACCGGGCCGGCGTTTCCATCGGCTCCCTCTACCAATACTTTCCGAACAAGCGCGCCCTGATGGCGGCGGTCGTGAAGCGGCATGTCGGCGAGGTCGTTGACACCACTATCGTCGCTTGCGAATTGGTGCACGAAAAAACGATCGGTGAAATGTGCGCCACGATGATGGCCGCCTTCGTCGATGCCAAGACTCGCAGACCGGAAGTCTCGCGCGCGCTCTACCTGCCGTCCGCGGCGGTCAATGCAGATGCCATCGTCAAGGAAGAGTCGAGTCGCTGCGCCCGCGCAGTACACGACATGTTGATAACGGCCAGTGACGCCAGCTTCGCGCAGCCTCAATTGGTGAGTAGCGTCCTGATCGCATCCATCGTGGGACCTACGCGGGCGACCATCGAGGCCGGCGGCAATCGCAGTACGTTCGAAAGACTGAAGCTGCACCTCACCGCGCTTGGTGTGGGATACCTGAAAGAGGTGTCGACTTCTGCGTTTGGCGAGGCGCGTCAGTCAGCGCCGTAAGCCACGTAACGAACGAGCCACTCAGCGAATAGCCCCAGAGCGTCTTCCCATCGTCAATCATGACAGGCCGGTCGTAGGCGTTGTCTCACCCCAATTCGCGCGAGAAAAGGTTTCTCGGAACTCATGCGCACAGCCGCAGTCCGTTTCTGGTAAATCGTTCAACCCATCGGAGGGCACCGCCATGCTCTGCAAAGACATCATGAACCCGGATGTGGAATGCGTTTCGGCGCGCACCTCGGTGCGCGAGGCGGCATGCAGGATGCGCGATCGGAATATTGGATTTCTCCCGGTGTGCGATGAATCCATGCACGCGATCGGCGTTGTGACCGATCGCGACATCACGATCCGCATCGTCGCGAACGAACAGAAGCTCACGATGCCCGTGGAGGCAGCGATGTCTCCCGATGTGATCGCGTGCCTTCCGGAAGATGATCTGAATTTCGCACGCGAGCTCATGGCACTACATCACAAGTCGCGCATCATGTGCGTAAGCCGCGAAGGCCAGCTCGAAGGAGTGATCAGCCTCTCGGACATCGCGCAATTCGATGCATCCGCTGGCGCCGCAACGCTGCGCCAAGTCAGCGGCCGTGAAGCACTCGGCAGTTTCTGGGCGGCGGCAAACAGCGACCGGATTTGACGGCTCCCTGAGTTTTGTAGGATTGCTCCGCGGATGCCCGTGAGTCTTCTTCTCGCCAACAAAACCTCGTGAACCGCAATCACGCCCGGTGATTGCAATGACGTAAACGCCTTGTCTATTCCGTGCGTTTCGCGAGGCCGGCGACAGCCCTGATGAGGTCATCTGCGTCGACCGGCTTCCCCATATGGAGTTGGAACCCGTTCTGCAGCGCACTGTCGGCATGATCCTTGTTTGCGAATGCGGTCAAGGCCACCGCCGGAAGCAATTCCGGCGTATGGCCCGCATGACGTACACGCCGGATCAGGTCAAACCCGTCTTCCTCGGGCATGCCCAGATCGCTGACCAGGATCTGCGGAGACGTTATCTCGAGCGCCGCTATCGCTTCACGAACGCTTCCCACCGGAATCACGCGCGCCCCGACGTCGGAGAGCACTTTGCTGATGAAGTGCCGGCCGTCGGGATCGTCGTCCACCACCAGCACGCGCAAACCCTCCAAACTCGTCGCTTGTGGGGGTGGCGCCGCTGATGCAGTCTGCAAGCTATCTACTGAAACACCGGTTGGCGCGCCATCGGAATTGCGAATGCCCTTCGTGGGCAGGCAAATGATAAATTCCGCGCCGCGCCCGGCGCCTTCGCTCCTGGCCGCTACTGTCCCGCCATGCAGCTCCACGATGTGT
>Ga0307513_10004199_pt1 | contig 19267 bp, 12 predicted proteins | sample 15_EM_MG_FD_202174 | JGI IMG/M metagenome (GOLD analysis project Ga0307513, IMG submission 202174) | Populus trichocarpa ectomycorrhiza microbial communities from riparian zone in the Pacific Northwest, United States - 15_EM | ecosystem: Host-associated > Plants > Roots > Unclassified | place...
ACCTGCGGGCCTGGGATGGGTGTACTTGGTCTTGCTGGGGCAGGGATAGGTTGAAGTTTATCGAGTACCATATCAGGGTTGAATGGCCATAAGCCAGTCTTCCTGAAAGCAGAAAGGATTGTGGTTGACTTGAAGGTTTGGGTGCGAATGGACTCAATCGCTGTAAATAATTCTATCTTGTCGAATTGGCTGTATCCGGTTCTTGTTGCTGTGTCCACAGCCTCGCCATGATAGTGTTTGTATGGCTGGAACACTACGACATCTAAGGGTTGGAGAAGGTGTGTGCAATGGGAAGGGAGGCAGAAGAGAATGATTCGGTGTTCATCACAGAATGTAATGAATTCCCGGGTGCTATGTGAATCATGTCCATCGAGAATCAACAACCTCCATGACCCAACTTGACGCTTAGCTGAAAAGGCCTCAAAATGAGAAAGCCACATTAAGGCCAGGTTATCGTTCGAATAGCCAGTATCGGAGACTCCTATCAGGAATGTGTCGGGGATGGCAGTTTTGGTATACCAGTCCTCCATATGCAAGGAACCCGGTAGAATTATCATCTGTGGCAGTACACCACCATCACCGCTAATGGCTTCACTGACCGTAACTGATTCACAATTACTTGAGCTCCCCAAGGTTAGCGGGCGTTTGGCTTCTCTTGTAACCACCCACTGGTCTCTCCCGATGCCGATCCGAAAACCTGTTTCGTCGAAGTTGTAGATATCGGCCCTATGAATCCCCTTTTCCTCCACAATAGCCTGCTACCACCGAAACCAGTTTTGCAAAACCTCAGGATCGTGGGACTGCTTCCGCTCCACATCAAGAGTTTTTGTTTCCTAACGTGATACTCTGAATGCCTTTGAAGAAAGCATTGTGTCCAGGCAGGACCTACAGTGGGGGGAGGTTCCGCAGTATCGGTATGAACTCCAAGTAGAATTGAGTTCGCGTTAGAGCTGATATGCCGATATCGAGGTGGGATTCCAAGCTCATCCAATCGGTCCAGATATTGACAAAGACCTAATTCTTGATCCGCTGTCAATTTCCTGTTCGGTGACTCCCTCTGCTTCCTCGATATCCGACCTTTCAAACGGGCACGAAGTCGCTGTTCTGGTAAGGCATATTTACGGGCGAGAGCTGCAATATTTGTCTTTTTTTCATTTTTAATTTCGTCAATAGCCTCCTCAATTCGTGCTTCAATGATGCTGTAGTCTTCGCTCTGCATAGTCATATTGGGGTTGTCGGGATCGGTGGAGGTACTGTTGGATGGTAGTATTCTGAAAATTCTATCGGTGAGCCGATTCTATCCTTGAGCCGATTCTATCGTTGAGCCGATTCTATCGTTGAGCCGATTCTATCGTTGAGCCGATTGGCACTCCAAAGGAGTGCCACCTTCTTCGAAGGGCGCCTAGCGTCGTTCGGAGGGGTGGGAACCTTGGCACGGTTAAGGTATAGTAACACCCCCACTTTCCCAACCTATTGCTCCTCGACGGCAAGATCCCTTTATCCACTTCGGAGATTATGTAAACATGTATTTTAATAAATTTCATAGGCATAGGTGAGGGTATTTTCTCTTAGAAAGGAAACATTGGTCGGTGGTTGTGGTTGCCGAACAGCTACCGGTGGTGTGAACTCCAACTTTTCCCACAACTGCACCGAATGTGGCTGAACGCCTCGGTCATGGGCGGCTGGGGGCGTGTGTGGAGGGGGGTATCGCGTGAAAGATGTTTCTGGGATTCGAGGATGTCAGCCTTGTCCATGCAGACATCGAACATGTCGGAATGCCACTCCTGTCGGTCTCGATACGCGTACTAAAACGAAAAAACCCCGGTTAGCTTGTCTGCTTCAGGAATCACAAGAGGCACGAGCCAACAGTCATAATTATCAAGAAATCCCGCCTGGAAAGAGAAGCCGCGCAAGTTACAATCAATTCAACTCTCCCAAGCTAATCGGCAGCCCTATCACCCAAGAAGAACCCACAGAAAGGAAAAAATCTAAGCGAAAAAGAAAGCCCAAAATTGTCCGGTTGTCCGACTATCTAGGCACAGGTGATCCTCCGTTTATGCCTCCCTCTTGTTGCGCGCTCTCCCAAGGTTTTTTTTTCCCTCGCCCTTTGTCCGAAAAAAGCCTGGTGCTGTTGTCGTCGCCGTCGTGCAAAAAGAGAGAAAAGAATGATGATTTCCTCACAGAGCCTCTGCCCTCCCCCCTGTCAGCCAAGACTAAGCAACAGCCACCCCTGTAGTAAACGTGACAAGCCCAGCGTACTAGTTCTTCCCTTCCCAAGCAAGGTCATACCGCATTATTTGGTTAAACTGGAAATCGCGCTAGAGCAGCCAAATAAAGTGTGGCTCAATAGGCGAGTCAGAGTAAACCCCTACAGGAAGTTCTTTCCCTCGAAAAAGTAAAAACTTTGGTCGAAACAGCGCCTTATGGCGAAGGATCATCGTAATCTAACCCAAGTGGGCAACTTTCTTGCAAATCACGCTCGCGTATTGTGGTAAGTTTTATTCGGCTGCTCTAGCGCGATTTCCAGTTTAACCAAATAATGCGGTATCATGAACCACTGTCCATGCTCTCTAAGTCATCCGCAGGCTAGCTAAGAAAGCAAGGCCAGATTTCTCCCCCACAGTACTCACCCCCGCCGAGTAGATGAGTGGACGGTAAAAATTCTTTTGGCAGTACTCGAGCACACACCACCATGCCAGATAACCAGAACAAAACCCCCCGGTCGCTCGCCCCGCCGAAGGACGTGATGAGGCTGAAGAACCCTGCCCCAGTAGGGAAATACCGATTTTGTCGCAGCAGATTCCCGTGGCCATACCCCCCTCCTTGCAACCGAACCTTCTTGGTGCCCCGAACCCACACCATTAAGGCAGAGCCTCAAGTTCCAGTATCCTCTCAGGAATGTCGGCGCCTTATCATAGTCTCACCCGATCAACCCCCCGATATTTGTCGCCTGGCATTGGGTCATCTCTTCTTTCCTTTATCTTTTAGCTTTGCTCGCTTACATCTTTCCCTCTTTGCTACTAGACACATCCTCTCATAAATGATTTCTGCGTGAGGACTTGGCACAAGGAGGACCTCCGCAGATCTGCATGTAAACAGACTTTAATGAGAGTGCTTTCTAGTTTCTTCTGGCTCAAAGCTTCTTCGCACATCCACTCCTTCCCTTGGAGCCTTTTTAGACTTCGACCAATGGTACTGCTCTCGCTCTTCATCCATGCTATTTCGTCCTTCATTAAGTGGTGCCGTAAAAACTCTTGTCGTTCCCTATCTCCGCAGGAGGCTGTATCACCGGATCTACAGCCAAGAAGTCTTGAAAAGGGTTAGTGCTTTCCTATGCGGGATAAGATCAGACATCAGGACGTTGTTGGATCTCATTAACCGACACGTACAATTCTATTAACCTGTCAAACTAAACCTATTGTGGGCTGACGGAGATAGCGAATCGAAAGAGTTTTTACGGTATTTGTTTTGCGCTTTGTGGATAGTTGTGTCAGTACAATACAGCCCATTACTCACCCGTCTTTTTTGCCAGGGATACTGTACCTCCGTGAGCCGAATATTTGGCGAGAACTTCAGCGGAGCATCGGCTGGCGGAGGCATTCTTGGCAAAGACGAGCGAGTGCTCGAGTACTCGAGTACAAGCGGTTGGGTAGAGGTGAATAGTACTCGTAGGCTTGAAGGAGGACATCTCAAATCGACGGGCAGCCGATTTATCTTCTTCCGCTAATGCCTCTCGGATTAAGCGATTACCAACAGTCCCTTTCCAAGCTCTCATACTCTGAGCCTAGTTCTACCACCGTAAAAACTTTGTGAAATCCATGTGGATACATGAACTCTTTAATCCCGATCACCCATGTCCATACCCTAGGACGAATATATCCAGAAAGCTATCGGACCGCAGAGGATATCCATGCAGCACCATTACCTTGCCTTTCGCCGCCGCCATCTTTTGCGCGACTCCCGACATACTTGGGGATTAAAAACCGAGAGAGAAAAATAACCCTTGCCTCTATAGGGAACTTTACAGGATCGAATTATTTGCCATCTTTGCTGACCTCACTAGTCATAAGATCCCTCTATGCCTGGGAAGTGGCTATCCGAAAATGGAACCGGGTATACCGCATTTTCTGGTCAAGCTCGTTTTCACGCTAAGAGGTCAAAAGAAAGTACCGGTATGGCGAAATACGAGAGCTTCTTTGGACAGAGAGTTGTCTTTAGGGGTAAGATTTTCATAGGTATTTACCATGGGGAGTTAATTTTGAGACTTTTGCCCCCTATCTACTGTACGGGGAACAACCAACCTGGAAGGGTTATTGTGAAAAATCCTGACTCACACCTTATTCTGACCCCTTTGCGCGAACACGAGCTTAACCAGAAAATGCGGCATTGCCGAGCGGATTATCCTGTGAATGTTGTTATCTGGGGCTGAGTCCCCGATGTTATCGGTAAGAGTAGTACCGAAGGAGGGATGCAAGTATTCTAGAACAGTGTGTGCTATTAGATCACTCACGCGTTCCGCACAACGAATACTACGGCGCAGGCGTGCCTGGCTCCTATTAGCCTCTGATGCTGGCGCTTGGGGATATTACAGAAAGGCTAGGTGTACCGAGTATTAAGGGTAAATCTTTCTAACCCCCTTGGTGGGCCCGTTTGCCTCTCGGCTGCTTGAAGCACGGGATTCCGTCTGGCTACTAGCTGAAAGTCGACATAAATTATCTTTCTCTAACTAGAAATTATCGTTGGTTGCCCGAGTTGTTGGGGGAACGAAGCAAAAAAGTGGTTACACACATAGTAATCTCTACCGATGAACTAAACTTCGCCAGACTAATGCTCGCACCCTGGTTCGACTGCGGTTTACACAACCGCGGTTTGCGGGGGTGATGTACTCGAATGCTGAGAGCAATGCTCTCGGCTAGGGTTTTGGGCGCATAGGATGCATCGGCGGGGGTCTAGAAATGGTTGCTAGAATGCGTGAAGAGACGGGCTGAGGCGAGATAGTAGCTGCCGGGCTATCGACTGTAACATATGATACTTGTCCTAGGCAAGAAGTACCCGAAAATTTAGGAGGAAAACAGGGATAATTCAGGGATAATTCAGGGATAGAGCAGGGGGATTTTGTATGGCCGACCGTCTGTGCACATCAGTGCGCCCATACAAAAAAGGTCAAAGTCCAATTTTCGGGTACTTCCTGCCAGGGACGAGTAGAATCGCGCCCTGGTAATTTTAGCGCCCTGTCGTCGCTGCGCTGTTCTCGCTCCCATTATGCAGGGGAATCCTAAGCGTTCCAATATCGCACCCGGGTAGCAGACTCAGCACTCTGGAGGGACAAAGTGGTAAGGAAGTCGTTGAAAAAGTTGCGGCTTTTCCCTTTCGCGGCGGGCCCGATTTGGGATCCTGAATTCTGGCTTTTATTACTAAATTTATAATCTTTTCAAGTGATGATGAAAAACGCCCCTCCCGCAAATAAATTTCATCACAGAATGTGCGGCTCAACGAGGAAGAGTCCCGTTGACTACGGGTAGTTGTAAGCGAGGCTTTCATCACGTTATCTCCCTAGATAAGACATGGCTACCGGTACCATATATGCGAGAGAATATCATACTTGATTCGTAGCGATGTGAAGTTCACCAGCGCGATCATTTAAGAGAATCTCTCCTTTGAAATTCACAATGCATTCCTATATCCTTGGCATCAGAATGATTGGGCGGCAGCTGCCACAAAATAAACTAGTGAGACACGGAGAGTCCAGCGAGGCAGCACCCTCAGCTAGGCTTGGCACGCTTGCCAACAAATCTTTGTCATGCCTCGCTGAGGGTGCCTCTTAGCTCAACCCTTGCCCGGTCTAACCCCGCTTGTCTCCAGCTTTGCCCACAGGGGATATTGTAAGCTCCCCCATCAACACTCTATATCTTTCTACCATTTCTACGCGCAACGAAAATATTGGGGCGAGCACCATGGCCCAAATTACAAACACACGCACAGTCATATCCGGCGATAGAAATTCATACTGCGGCAACATAAAAGATAGTTTCAACAACACGGTCTATAAATCCGATGAGGATGTACAGGTCATGCGTTGGCTCTCGCCATTGGAGCCGAGTGATAGGCATCATGGCGTGCGCACCGACCGGTTCGATGGTGTCGGGGATTGGCTTCTGGAAACAAGCGAGTTCCGGGAGTGGAGGAATAGTGAAGGTGGAGTCGATAAGGCTGTCCTGTTTTGCTCCGGGAATCCCGGAGTGGGCAAGACATATCTGAAGTAAGTGGCGGGATTCTTGGAAGGGGGCGGATATCACTGACGGCTGGAAATACTAGTTCCCTGGTGGTTGACAGGCTGTGCGATCAGGCAAGAAGGGAAGATATCGCCGTCGCATGCTTGTACTGCGACTTTCTCGCGCAGAAGGAACAGACAACTACCAACATGATGGGGGCGATTTTGAAGCAGATAGTTGGCAGGGGGGACATCCCGCAAGATGTACGCCAAGCATTTCAAGACGGGAAGAGGGAGGTTGGTGGCCGAAGGCTGCTGCTTACGGATTTGGTGCGAATGTTGAAGATCGCTATTGCTTCGCTACCCCAAGTGTTCATCTGCGTCGATGCTCTTGACGAATTCCTGCCGAAGGATCTTCCCGAGCTCCTTGAGTCGCTAAGAGATATCGTTCCGGAGTCCCCTAAGACGAGAATATTCCTTACTGGGAGGCCCCACGTCAAGGAAGTCATTCAAAGATATTTCACCAAAGCGGTTGTGATACCCATCAGCCCTAATCGGGGTGATATCAAGAATTATCTGGAGATGAGGTTAGATAGGGATGGTGAGCCAGAGGCGATGAACAATGACCTGCGGGCAGATATTGTGAGAATTATTTTGGAAAAGATGTCTGATATGTGCGTAGGAACATTTGGCATTTCCCCTCTATCAGCGATATATACTTACAAATGACTACAGATTCCTCCTTGTTTCGCTCAACATTGAGGCTATTCTAGGAGAGATAACGATTCGCCGGAGAAGGGAGAAACTGGAAGAGATAACGGGAGGCAATGGGCTGAGCCATGCCTACACGGCAACTCTAGCGCGGTTGAATGCCCAGAAGGGAGACAAATCGGTACTCGGGCTGAAAGTCCTAATGTGGGTGGTCTATTCGCAACGGCCGTTACGAGCCTCGGAGCTCTGTCATGCCTTGGGAGTGGGGATGGGATCTACAGATCTGGATCCGGAAAACATTCCTGCGTTACAGACACTAGTATCATCTTGCGTCGGCCTCGTCATGGTCGAGAAGTTTTCATCCACAGTCCGACTAGTGCACTTCACGCTGAAGGAATATCTCTCAAGTGATCCTACCATATTCTGTAGTCCTCATTCAACAATTGCAGAGGTTTGCTTGACGTATCTTAATTTTGGATCTGTCAGGGCCCTTTCACCAACTCTTCGCTCGGCCCCCTCAGCGATGCCTTTTTTAGAATATGCTTCTATTCACTGGGGGGAGCACACAAGAAGGGGGATGACGGAAAACGTCGAAATACTAGCTCTAGGGCTTCTCGACAGATTTGATGAGCATATATCTGCTCAACTACTGTTATTGAACAGTAATCGAGATATACCCTACGGCGCATTCTCAAAGCTGCTGAGAAGTGGGCCCAATGGATTTATAGGACTACACGCAGTAGCATTTCTCGGAATCGAGGAGATTCTTACTCCTTTATTGGATACGAAGAAGTGGGACGTTAATGCAGTTGACTTCACGGGGAACACGGCTCTCACGTGGGCAGCCCGGAGAGGGCGAGAGGAGGTCACAAAGGTGCTATTGAAACGAATGGACGTCAACCCCAACCATACAGATACCGGTTGTGGCCGAACGCCGCTCTCGTGGGCGAGCAGGAGAGGTCACAAGGAGATAGTGAAAATGCTTTTGGAACGTGAGGATGTGAATACCAACCAAGTAGACAGGCTAGGGGAGACGCCGCTTGGTTGGGCGGCTTGGAAGGGGCATGAGGGGATAGCAAAGGTGATTCTAGAGCGAAAGGAGGTCAATCCCGATCACGCAGACACCGAATACGGCCGGACGCCACTCTCGCGAGCGGCTGAGGGAGGGCATGAAGGAGTAGTAAAGGTGCTTCTGGAACGAGACGACGTCAACCCCGACCGGGCAGACAAATGTGGCAAGACGCCAATCGGTTGGGCGGCTTCGGAGGGACATTCGGGGACAGTAAAAATGCTTTTAGAACAAGAGGACATCAATCCAGATCATGTAGACACGGAATATGGCCGGACGCTACTCTCGCGAGCGGCTGAGGGAGGGCATGAAGGAGTAGTAAAGGTGCTTTTGGAACGAGAGGACGTCAACCCCGACCGGGCAGACAAAGATGGCCGAACGGTACTCTCGCGGGCGGTCGAGAGAGGGCAAAGGGGGATAGTAAAAATGCTTTTGGAAAGTGAGGACGTGAATCCCAACCAAGCAGACACATTTGGGGGGACGCTACTAGGTCGGGCGGCTTGGAATGGGCAGGAGGAGATAGTAAAGCTGATTTTAGAGCGAAAGGACGTCGATCCCGATCATGCACACACCGAATATGGCCGGACGCTACTCTCGCGAGCGGCTGAGGGAGGGCATGAAGGAGTAGTAAAGGTGCTTTTGGAACGAGGCGACGTCAACCCCGACCGGGCAGACACCAAAGATGGCCGGACGGTACTCTCGCGGGCGGTCGAGAGAGGGCAAAAGGGGATAGTAAAAATGCTTTTGGAACGTGAGGACGTGAATCCCAACCAAGCAGACAAATTTAGAGGGACGCTACTAGGTCGGGCGGCTTGGAATGGGCAGGAGGAAATAGTAAAGTTGATTTTAGCGCGAAAGGACGTCGATCCCGATCATGCAGACACCGAATATGGCCGGACGCCACTCTCGTGGGCGGCTGAGGGAGGGCACGAGGGGGTAGTGAAAATTCTTTTGCAGCGTGAGGACGTCAATCCCGACCGGGCAGACAAATGTGGCAAGACGCCACTCGGTTGGGCGGCTTCGGAGGGACATTGGGGGACAGTAAAAATGCTTTTGGAACGAGAGGACGTCAACCCCGACCGGGCAGACATCAAAGATGGCCGAACGGTACTCTCGCGGGCGGTCGAGAGAGGGCAAAAGGGGATAGTAAAAATGCTTTTGGAACGCGAGGACGTGAATCCCAACCAAGTAGATAAATTTGGCAAGACACCACTGGGTTGGGCGGCTTGGGGGGGGCATGAGGAGATAGTAAAGGTGCTTTTAGAGAGAAAGGAGGTTGATCCCGATCGCGCAGACACCGAATATGGCCGGACGCCACTCTCGCGGGCGGCTGAGGGAGGGCACGAGGGGGTAGTAAAGATGCTTTTGGAACGAGAGGAGGTCAATCACGACCGGGCAGACAAGTGTGGCAAGACACCACTCGGTTGGGCGGCTTGGGGGGGGCATGAGGAGATAGTAATGGCGCTTTTAGAGGTAAAGGATGTCAATCCCGATCGCGCAGACACCAAATATCAGCGGACGCCACTCTCGCGGGCTGCAATGGGAGGACATGGGAGGGTAATAAAAATTCTTTTGCAGCGTGAGGACGTCAACCCCGACCGGGCAGACAGATTTGGCAAAACACCACTTGCTTGGGCTGCTTGGAAAGGGCAGGAGGAGATAGTAAAGGTGCTTTTAGAGAGAAAGGAGGTTTATCCCGATCGCGCAGACACCGAATATGGCCGGACGCCACTCTCCCGGGCGGCTGAGAGAGGGCATGAAGGAGTAGTAAAGATGCTTTTGGAAAGAGAGGACGTCAACCCCGACCGGGCGGACGAATCTGGCATGACACCACTCCGCTGGGCGGCTCTGGAGGGGCATGAGGAGATAGTAAAGATGCTTTCGAAAAGAATCGACACCAATCCCAACCAATCAGACATCCAAGATGGCCGAACGCCGCTCCCCTTGGCTACGGAGCGTGGACAAAACGAGGTAGCAGAGATGCCTTTGGAACGGAATGGCTTCCGTCCCGCTATCCCTGATAACGGGAACCAACCCCCACTCTCGTTACCTCTCCCCAAACGGCATGACGGAGTTGCGATGACCCCGCTAGAACGAGATGATCTTGATTCCAACAAAGCCAATCATAGTGGCCAGGCCGCTCCCCCGCCCTCCGCTTGCCCTGCACACGACTTTGTGGAGATGCAGTTCAGCTCTCATGATTCTAATACCGGCATCACTAACTCCAATAGTCAGCCTACGCTCGTACCATCAGCCCACGGTGAGCAGCCGAGGTTAGTCAACCTCCAAGGCCCTGTTCTCAAGTCCACAGTTCACCGCCCCTCACTCTATCGACCCTGGTGGTCTCGACCTTTTTCCACTCAATATCGAAAACTCTTCCCGTGCCTAAACAAAACTAAAACCCACTCTAACAACCACTAACCAATTTCCTTGTTTGCGCTGGACCTATGTTCTCTCATTGCCTCTGTTCTTCGTTTTTTCGTCCTTCTCTATACCCCCCCTTCCTCGCTACTCGATATATCCTTGTTCTATGGGCACTTGCTCGGCGGCTGGTCGCTGTGGGGAAGTTTTAGATTTAAATAGATATTTACAAGGGGATTTTACCGGTTTATTCTAAATATCACTACTTATCTAAATTTTGATTCTCTTTGCGTGTTCCCTGCTCTGGAGTTTTGGTTAGATATGGCCCTATCGTCATATTCTCGCTCTTCATTCCTGGCGTTCCATTCTTCGCTAGCTTAGTATTTGTCTTACATTTGCGCATGGTGGTGTATATTACGATACGACTCGTGACAAGCAACCCGGTAGAATAGATTGGGGGTGAACTCGAAGGCAGTCCTAAATTCGTGAGCGGCTGGTTTATCTCCTGAGGGCAGTTCCCTTCACCGGTGCCAAGCAGCCACCAGTCGCCCCCTCCAGAGACTAGATTACGTAAATACTTGTTCTACCCTATATAACATCAGGTGGTGTCCTAAAGCGTCGAAGTACAACCCTAATCCCAACTCACTAGGTATTATTTTAATACTAGCGAATAGTCGCGCTAGGAGCAACCAAAGGGCGAGACCGGCACTGGTGCTATTTAGGCTAGAATCTATTAATTTATCAGGTCGTGAGCTCGCCTGCCTTTTGGTGGGGGTATCTGTGGGGTTGACGCTAGATGTGGCCCCGATGTGCTCTAGGGATATTGAGGTGATCTAAGAGCTTGGGTAATATAGCGACCTTGGAAAGGCCTTTAGGAGCTAGTGTATGGTACGGGTACTGTGCCCTCTGTTTTCAGAGCATAGTCCCGTGATTTACGGTAATCGCTGATGCGGAGTCAGGTCGCCGGAATTCACCAAAGACCACTCTTGTAGACTGCACTAGTACTGTTCGTTTGCATAAATAACTGCCCCCCTCGTTCTGTAACGAGGGGCACCTTCTCAATACCTGACTTCACAACAAGTGACTGTCAAAATCACAGCTAAATGGATTTAAAAATTAAAATAAATACATAACCCTAATTAGCATCATACCGTTCATCTACTTGAATAATAGTTTTTGTCGTGGTAGAAGTATCATACGGCGGGATGAGGGAGCGAGGGTAGGGGTTGCAATGTGGCGCCGTAGAACGTTGCTGGGGTTATTTATGCTAAGTCAGAATATCGCCCTAGCGTGGAAATGATTGGACGGCGGCCATAGGAGGAGCCACATCACGCCTCCTTTCTTCAGCCTTGCCGACAGAAAGTTTTTCCGATATTGCTCTTTGAGACAACCCCCACTCTCAACCAACATTTTTGTTAGATCATAGCCTAAACTACGCATGGGACATCTGTCAGGTTCGGCGACAATAGTGACAACTATGGCAACGCATAGTGAGTTACAACGGGACCGCTCCTGCACCCAAGCCCTCCGATGCATCACCATCTACGACAATATCCAGCGTTCGCAAGCGGCCAGTCCGGTTTTCAGGGCCTATCTGACCGGGCCTGGCCGGACTGCAGATATCTGCAGGCTTTCGAGTGATAAGATGTGATTGGGATAAGATAAGGAGATGAAACGCCAAGAGTTACGGCCGCAAAAGGGTGGATCAACGCGCAACTGAGGAGGAAACTTTCTTTCCATTCACCCTTGCTCTCATGATCGTGCTCATGGCTAACTAACGTGAGAACAGCGCTCCCCCACCAGCCCCACTACTATTAAAACCAAAAAAATAAATTAAAATTATAAATACATAGAATACCTAGTAGAAATTAATATCCGACCTGGGGAAATTTCTCTGTAGTGTTGAAAGGGCAAGGTGATAAGGAGAGTTCCTTTGCCATCCATCATGCGTGAATGGTTAAGGGCCTGTTTAGCGACCGTTTCTACTGTGAAAATGGCCTTCTCTCCGTTTTGAAAGGGAAGGGAAAGGGCGATTTGTATGGGGGAACGGAAAGAAACCGTTACATCCAAACAGGCCCTAATTTTGTCAACGTGCTATAGCAATAAATCGAGTGATAAGAGAAAACAAGCAACTACCTCCTCTCTGTCTACCCGGATATCTAAAACCTATCAGAATATTATTATTAATTTAAATGGTGTGGCTCAAGCCTGAAAACCGAACAGATATCTGCGGCATCTTCAGATATCTGGCGGTATCTTCAGATATCTGCGGGCATCTTCAGATATTTGCAGACATCTTCAGATATCTGCGGGCATCTTCAGATATCACCCACACATCAACAAAATATTGACTTGTCACATGGAATATACCGAAAGCCTGCCGCCGCCGCCAGGCACCCATGAAGCCTGGCCTACGAAGCCCAGGTGTGTCTCACACTGGCCTGGCCTGGCCGGACTGAAAGCCGGCAGGTTATCTGCAGGCCGACCTGGCCGCTTGCGAACACTGACAATACCATTGTCAAGGATCTGATCCCACCTGCCCAGCGGTTCTTCTGCTCCTCCATTAGTAAATACTCCACAGGGGAACCATTGCGAACCACTCTCCTCAAAAATGACAACCCAACCACATGCTTGCAGTCCATCAACTAATCCGACATTTGACCCCTCCAGCCAGAAATGTGATGGCAATTCCCCTTCAGCTTCCAATAAACATCCAGCAAAACAAATATCACCAGATCTGGCAAGTGCTCGCAAGCGGCCAGTCCATCAGGGCTTGAGATCCAGGCCGGCTGGCCTGGGATTTTTTGGTGGCAAGCCGGGCTGGACTGTCTGCCACAGTCCGGCTTTGAGGGCCTACCTTACCTGGCCTAGCCAGACTGCAGATGTTCGTATATGGTTTCTTGCTCCTCTCAAATATTTCTTTCCGCTCTTTATGTTTTCCATACTCAGTACTGGCTGAAGCCTAATGTACGTTCTTTCATTGTTCCTTTTGTTCCTCTCAGGCCCCTTCTTTGATAGTCTTTGTTTTTCCTTGTGGAGGGATCGCCGTGGTAATGGCTGAACTCAACCCCTGTACTATATAGTTGAGCTATGTCTTTCTTATTATTCAATTGATAAGCGTTGTCACAATAAGAGATCTTGACTACTTTCTATTATCACTTCGTTCGAGTTCTGATCGCATATTACAACAGCAGATGTTGTAAGATGTCTTGATTTCCGGTAAAAAAGGGAAGCCCACCACTACATTCCTTTTTGCCATCACGGGCAGGAAAGAGCTACTAATATACACAATGGACTTAGCAGTCACACTGGACACTGTGTCCTATACCATATCGACCATTCTCCTAACATGACGCACTAGTGACACTTCCATCTCCACATTCATCTACTAGTGGCATCCAATGCGGTCAACCACAAGTAACTAGATCCTGAGAAGCCACATTTTCCAACAGCAGATACATGCAGGCTCTCGAGTGATAAGGTGTGACTATTATAGGATCCTAGGATTTTTGATTTGAGTTTGTATTTGCTGGAAGAAACTAACAATGTGAAAGGAAAGACCAAATGTGCAATCGCAATAGGCTTGCCGGAAACCATGGCATGCTGTTCGCCATCCTCTCATGAGAGTTCTTTTGTTGTTCGGGTAGCTGCTGGGAAAGCACTCTGGCAGCGGGCATGTGTTTATCTTTTTTTTCGGGAAAGCATTGCAAATTCAGGACTGCGCAAGGGGTTTCCAATCGCACAGCCGCCGGGAAAGCGGTGAGAAAAGCGGGAACGTTAGGAGCGCAGCGTGCAAGAGCCGGGGGTATGAGCGGTGGAGGTTTGTCTTATTGTTATGAGAGCGGGATATGAGAAGAATGCGCTGGAACGATGAAGAAGTACAAAGAAATCAGGGAAGGAACTGCTGTATATTTTCCGGAAAATGTGTCTTGCTTACTTGTTCTAACTATGGCAAAACAGAAGGTTTATATAGACAGTCCAATGAGCTTTCCAATCCCCTCCACTCGTGGATATCCTCCGTTCCGCTCAGTATCCCGATCCATCCTTCGCTTTTCCCTCTTCTGGTTTCCGGCTATATGTGCGGCTTCGTATTCGTTCGTTCCTCCCATTGATTGATCACCACTGACAAATGAAACTAGTAAAGACAGACTAACACGATAGGAAAAGTACAACGGAAACTTGTCCTTGAGTGGAGAGATCGCCGGTGACTTTCAACATGTCTCTCCCCATTCCTAGCTTGGGAGTGAGTAAGGGGAAGGGGAGACTTGGAAGGAATAGCATGGGCATGTGTCGTGGCTCATAGATGGATGGCAAGTCCCTGTGGTTGGTATATACTCTTTTTGCCATTAGCTGGCTTGCTGTTGTTGAGAGAATTGGCGTTGAATAAGTGAACTTCCCTTCTCCTAAGTGTGCGATCGTGTTTCGTGTGAGAACTCCTAGCGTTTCGCGGTCGCCGTTTCGCTTCCTGTCGACAGTCAATCCACGTCTAAAAACGCTCTGTTGATGATGACGCCTCCTTTAAACGAAAACGGCGGGAACAAAAAGGGTGACAAGGGGAAACAGCTATGTATTTTGTTTGGTTTAAGTTTGAATATTGAATTAATATCTTCAGGTATCTTCGGATATCTGTCAGCATCTTCAGATATCCACGGGGGTCTTCGGATATCTGCGGGCATCCTCAAATATTGTGCGTGGGCGAAATCAACCGATCACACGGGTGAGCCTGGCAACGCATCTCTTCCGGGCCCCCACAAAAATCATTACCACGCAACAGGCACCTCATAATACCTTCTATTTTTATTATTAAGGCTGATGGATGGTATACTAAGCACTGATTACTACCATGTATTGAAATTATCTTTACTTATCTCTCTTGGTTGGGTTGGAGTGGTTGTATGGAGGAGGTTGACACCATCACAGCGAAAATTATGAGCATTCGTTGATCGGTTATTCTCTCCACTCACAATATCTGCAGATGTCAGCCACCCGTTAACAAAATATTGACTAGCCACATGGAATATACCAAAAGCCTACCGGCGCAGCTAGGCACCCATGGAGCCTGGCCTACAAAGCCCAGACCAGTCTCACTTTTCCTTGGACCGGCCACCTGCGAACGCTTGATCTCGCCCATAGTGATCAGAACGATCGTCCGCCTAACTAAGCTCTAGGAGATTCACCTACCCCAGCATCACAATCACCAGCTATCATGAATAACACGGGATCGGGCATCCAATATTGGCATGCGCTTGTTGAAGATGCCAAGTCATCTATTGGCCCAAACTCCACTAACTTATGCAATCATTGTTCAGGGACGTTGCAGCCTACAAAGTGGGTATGCCCCCCCCCGGTTCCCGGAGGTACTAACAATGGTAGAGTAGAGAATATATCGTCGATCACCCCCCGCCCTATATCCTTTCGTCAACCACGTTGTTGGGGTATTGTCCGTTAACAAAATTAACCGTACACGAAGGTTCCGTGGCAACACAACTCCCCTTGCGACCCCGCATTTTCAACACCACCTAAAGATATTCCTCTAGATCAAATATTAATTCCTACTATGTATTCTATTATGTGTTTACATTTTATGTCTTTTTTTTTGATTTTCATGATGGCGGGGTTGGCGAGGGATCGTTGTTGCCATGGCTGGAGTTTTTCCTGTTCGTTGATGCACTGTTAATTTTGTCTAGGCACCATACTATTGGTGATAAAACTAATGGAAAGCACGAAAGATGAAGGGAACGAAAGTGCGATCACAACAGACTCTAAGCGGAGCGATCAAGGAGGGAAGAACAGTTGTCTAGATGGGTACTACCACTCTGGCTACGGACAAGCCAGGAGATATATCTCTCCGTCTAACTAACAACAACAAAGCACTCCCGAAACTCAGCGCACTCTAAAGAAACACACGCAACTAACTAAACCTGATCCCTAATGATCACAAACAATCTAGACTCATCCTGATATCCCATGATCCTCCGTGATCCTAAGGCCTATGCCCTGCAGTGTGCTAACTCCCATATGTCTAGTGACAAAGGGTATGAAAGAAACAATAAAACCAAATACCCGATGCCTCATACTATGGCTAAACACATCAACAAGCCCATGAAAGAAATATCCTATGCCTAGCGGCATAGGATGTGAGAACAACAACCTTTGGGAGAATACCTAACCGTCGGAAGTCTAAGAAACCGCCTGCCCAAAACCGCTTCTCTCCTAGCCGCATATCCGCATACATGCATATCCGCACAACCCTCTAACTGCATGCCCTATAGGCAATCCAACAATTGGACGGTGTTAACCTATGGCGATTACCAAGCATGTTTTGGCTCTTGCTGTCTCTTACATGAAGTAGGTGTTCCTACAATTTCTCTCGAAAAAGCACGAGCCCGTCCCAGCATCCATACCGACCTCTACAACAAGCTCAATTGCCAGTCCCTTCTGCCACATCCCATCGGCGATAGAACACACTAACCCCCGCAACCGACATTAACAATCCACGATTGGATGCTCACACATTCTACTAAACCCAGATGAGGAATATCTGTTCGAGCGTCCTTCCATATCTGGTATGGTTGACCGCAGGGGGGTATGTCAGCCGGGGATGTGGCGGTGATGTGGCGGTGACGCGGCGGCGAGTGAGGCCGTGTGAACCGGGGAAATCCTGACTGAGTCTTTTCTTGTATACATAGCCGGGGTCACCCCCCACATCTCTTTCTCTCTCTCAATACGGTAACGGTCGTTTCAACAATACCAAGGTCTATTGCCTTCCTCCAAGCTCCAAAGCGCGTCGTAATCGATTCAGCGACACGACCCGTACCAACACCCTCGATCTCCCGTTCGGCATTCCCGGCAGCCCCAAACGAGTCGGTCGCCAAGCAGGACTTCTCGGGAGAGCCCTAGACTCCACCGCTGGCCGTTCCGAAGAAATAGAGGAGGCCCCGGACATGGAAGGCGCCCGGAAAGAAATCGAGTACTTTAAGCTAAAGTCCACCGAGACCCAATCGGAAACCCTCAAAACACAGGCGCAGTTAGTGAGCACCTGAAAAGAACTGCACTAGATAAAGACGAAGCCGTCGGGCAATCCGAGGAGGAATCCGCACACAAGCGCCTAGCCGAGAAGGGCGTAAAGATGGAATGGCTGAAAAAGAGGCTGGTGGATACGTAAGCTGATCTTGGTGGTGCCGGGAATGGAGCAGAGGGGTTAAGGAGGTTGAATTCTTCCAGGAGAGTGAGCGTCTCCTCGGTTAGTTCTAGCGGGGGGCCACCTTAACCTATGGGCGGGGGCGCGCAGGGGGTTGTGCCGCTGTATCCAGTTAGCGCAACGCTGGTTTCCCCACTCATTAGGACTCCGGCGCCGGGGCACGGAGCTCCATACTCTCGGCAGCAGTATCCGCCGTCGACATGAAGTGGGGATGATTACTGTTTCAACGGGAGGAAATTGTGTCTTTTTTTATCGGGAATGGCTCCTGGAAGTTTTGTACTTATCGAGTCTACTGTAGTCACATATATCTAGTTATTGGACGGTCATCCTGGACTAGAATTAGATAAGAGCGGCGATTCGAGAGTGTCTGCTATTTTGTCTATTAGTTTTGTAAGGGGTGGTTTGAAGTTTCCTCCCGCCTCCTAGGCTAGACTCCAGGGTGCTCACCGGAATTTCCCTGCGCCTTCCGAGAGAATCTGGGAATTTAACGGGAGTGAGGGAAAAAAATAAAAAAAGGTAAAAAGCAAAGAAGAAGGTTATCTGGGATCTAAGTACGGTCTCTCGCTTGCGGCTCAAAAACTGCCCGTATGTGTCACGTGATGAACAACGCTTCCCGCTGAGGACGAGAACAAGTCAATAGCATAGTCAAAACTAAAGATACCATTTCCAGATTCTGTGCTTTTAGGTAGAAGGAGGGGTAGACCTATATATGCCACAGCATCAATGGTTATTATAGCTGTGTTGGTAATTGCAATCACTATTGCGGTTACCGGTGTGGTTGAATTTTGCGGGAGATCGAGTTGGGTCTGTTGTCCCATGTTCCTGGACTTATTCTCACCGCGAGTGCTACGGTAGTACTCGAGTGGTGCTTTGATCTTTAATGACCCCCCTGGGCACAGCATCCCTCGGTGCCTGGGAAATAGCCACCGGTATCAGCAAATGGAGCCAGGTATTGCGAAGGGGATGATCCTACGAATTTTATTATCTGGGGCTGAGTCCCCGATGCTATTGGTAACAACAATACTTGTACTTGTGTACAGGAGATGCAAATATACTGGAGCAGGGTCTGCTATTGGATCACTCGTGTGTTCTATGCAACCAATACCGGTTGTACAGCGCAGGCCTGTGTAACTACTATCAGCATCTGGTACCGGAACTCCAGTATGCTGCAGACCGGCCGATCCTGAGATCGCAATTTACACAACCGCGGTTCTCGGGAACAATGTACTCGTGTATCAGGCTTGGTCCGTGAAAGCTGAAAATTCAATAAATTTACCCTAGCAAAACCTATCCAGCCTACCGAACGCTGCTGCGTTGGTCAAGTTGTCATAAATACCCCTCCTCCTCGCGAAAGAAGAAATCGCAAAGCGTGCAGGGAATTTCTTCTCTTTCGAGGATTACGTGTAAAAGGCTTAAGTTAGCTGCATATTGTCATTGGGCAATGCATGAGTTTTCGTACAACGCAACCATCGCGAAAAAAAAAAATCTTCCCAACACCCACAAGGTCAAAATCAAACATAATGCCAGGAACACAACCTACCGACACACGCCAAAGAAAGCATACTGATAAGGTTGCAGAGACCTTGCATTAGAGAGTTTGCGCAAGGAGACCTAGGTGACAGGAAAACAGGTTATTTTCTGTTAACCTAAAAGTCTTGGACACCCAGGTGGGTAGCGAGACCTGGAAGAGGTGTAAAATAGGGCTTTTCAGACC
>Ga0307513_10004200_pt1 | contig 19261 bp, 19 predicted proteins | sample 15_EM_MG_FD_202174 | JGI IMG/M metagenome (GOLD analysis project Ga0307513, IMG submission 202174) | Populus trichocarpa ectomycorrhiza microbial communities from riparian zone in the Pacific Northwest, United States - 15_EM | ecosystem: Host-associated > Plants > Roots > Unclassified | place...
CAAATTTGAAATTCGACGTTCAACCGCCCGCCTCCGTTTTCAACTCGTGGCGCGACAGCGGCGTGTAGCGCGAACCGCCCGCGCCGAGTTCGCTCTGCATGACGACGAACTCGCCCACGTCGAACGTCGCGGGCGCAAACTCCGTCTCGCGGTGAAGTGTGGCAAGGTGGCGCGCGGCGGCGTTTGCGATGCGGATGCGCGCGATAGTGAGGTGCGGGCGAAAGGCGCGCGTCTCGCGTGGAAAATTTTCGCGCTCGCATTCCGTTTCGAGTCGCTGTTGAAGTTGCGCGAGACGACCCGCCGCGTCTTCGAGTCCGAGCCAGAGGATGCGCGGGTTGCCGCGCGGGGGAAACGCCCCGGCCTCACGCAAAGTCAACTCAAATTTACCGGCAGCCCCGGCTGCGCGTTGTGCCGCGCGCGTCAGAGCCTCCACCCGCCCGGCTTCGATCTCGCCCAGAAATTTCAACGTGAGGTGCAACTTCTCCGCCCGCTCCCAACTGATTTTTAGTGACGGCTGCGCCGCCGCGCGCAAATTCGCAACGTGCGCGGCGACGCGTGCGCGCACGTCGTCCGGCAGTTCGACCGCGCAAAAAATCCGCACCTGCTGTTTCGGTTGAATGTCGCTCAATGTCGTGCCCCGGAGTGAAATAAGGAGTGTTGACCGAATGTGTCGAGACGCGGAGACAGACTCGCAGAGGGGATCGCTCGTCCGGCTTCGTTTAAGAACGTAAAATTTTAAGAATCGCTAAAGGATTCCCGCGTCGCTTTGCGCCTGACATTGTGCGTCAGGAAGTTATGCAAAATCAACGCGTCGTGCGTCCGAAAATTCGGATCGATCAGGCGCGGCGGGCGAATAAAAAACGTAATGAGCGCGATTAGATAGTTTCATACAACGCGCGCGCGGGAATATGAAACCAAACACTTCGACTTGTCGTTTTCCCTGACCTGTCTCGCCCGTCCTGTCCACGGGACGGCGTTGACAATACGCAGTTCAGAGGGGAGGCGCACGTCGTCGAACCGGATGAAGGATGAGTGGAAAAGCCTTCATCATAATTCAAAGCATTTCACACGGAGGAAATTACTCACATGCGTAAAGCATTATTTATGGCTCTGTTCTTCGTCTGCTGCGCGCCGCTGGCGTTTGCGCAGGACGATTTCCAGCGCGGCGAATTCGGCGTCATGTTCTCGCACAATCGCGTTGACACCGACGGCGCGTTCAGCCCCAATCCCAACGACACTGGCCGTGACGGCTTTCACGGCATCAACGTCGATGCCGGTTACAACTTCTCCCGCTACATCGGTGCGAAGGCCGATTTCTCGTATCACCAGAAATCGCGGGACTTCGGCCCCGTCGTTCCCGGCGGCGAGAACCTGAACGTTGACGCCAAACTAACGCAGTTCATGGGCGGCATCAAGATTCAGGACAACTCGACGGAGACGAAGGTTCGCCCGTTCGCGCAGGCGCTCTTTGGCCTCGGGCATGTTTCGGTTGATGCCTCCGGCAACACGACCGGCTTGCCGAATGCCAACTTCAGCGAAAGCGAGACGGGTTTCGCGGCAGCCGTCGGCGGCGGCCTCGACATACGCGTTCACCGCCACGTCGATTTCCGCGCGATCAAAGTCGAATACAATCCCGTCAGACTCGAAGGCGAGACTGGCAACAACATCCGCATCGGCGTCGGTCTAAACTTCCGCTTCTAAACGAAACCGACACCAGCGCAAAACAGAACTGCCCGCGCCTTTCGAGACGCGGGCAGTTTTCCCTTTACCGCCGACGGCCACGCCAACCACTGCGGCGCGCATTTCAAATGGCGATCATCTCAAACTCACTTTGACGAGGGCGCGAGCAAGAGCGTCTCGCTCGTGTGGGCGGCGACCGCCGCCGCGCCGAACGGGAAGACGCGCGGTGTGACGGCGCGCCAATCCGCGAGTTGATCCGACCAGTGCGGGCTTGACGGGTCGCCCGATTGGCCGAGCGTGATGCCTTGCTGCGTCTTATCCCAGTCGCTCGCGTCCGCGATGAGCCGCATCGAGACGTTCGCGCCGACGTTGACGGTCGCGCTCGCGCTCCAACCGCTTCCGTTTAATGGAAACGGCTCAATCGCAAATCGCTGCCCGATTAAGGGCACGAACGCGAGCGGGTGCGGGAAACGCGCCGGGGTGTAACGTCCCCAGGTCCATTGCGCCTCGTCCGCGCCGAGGCGTTTCGAGAGAGCCGCGCGCGCGTCGTCGAAACAAGCGCGCATCAACTCGCCGTAGTTCTCGAAACCCTTCGGCAACCACTCTGCCGGATGCTCCGTCACGACGCGATTGAAGAACAGGTCGCTGCTGCTCCAACGATACGAGCGCGCACGCGCCTCGCCGAGCGCTTCGTTGAGGATGCGTCGTCGAAAGGCCGCGCTCATCTCCGCCACGAGCGGCGCGACACGCGACTCCGCCGTCACACGCCCGTCCCACTCTGCCAGAGAACTGGCCGCCCCGCGCAACCTGACCGGATCAAAAGTCGATTGACCCGCAACGTCTGCGCGCGGCGGGAGCGTGTTCAAAAGTTGTGCGGCGGCGCGTGCGAAAGTCGTGCCGCCGATTGAATAAACGTCGCCCTGCACGGCACGATAATCCGCTGCGGTCAGCTTCTGCTTTCGGCTCAACAGATCGTAGATGCGGCGCGAGCGATAAGGCGCAGACCATTCGTGCGTGAGGTGGTGCGGGTAGCTGTGCCCGACGACGCGGCTGTTGGCCGTGACGATCAAACCCGACGGCGGATCGTAGACGTGCGGCAGTTCGTCAAACGGGATAAAGCCGGTCCACTCGCCCGCGTCCGTCGCGCCGTCTAAGGGGACGCTCCCGTCGCCGCTCTGCCTGAGGGGAATTCGCCCCGCGCCGTAGTAGCCGATGTGGCCTGCGGCGTCGGCGTAGACGAAATTCTGCGTGGGGCCGCTGTAGCTGCCGAGGGCGTCGCGGAATTCGTTCCAGTTGCGGGCGCGGTTGATCTTGTAGAAGGCGTCAAACTCCGTCCGCTCCGGGTCGAGCGCCGTCCAGCGCAGCGCGTAACGCTTGCCGTCGCGTTCGAGGATGATGGGGCCGTGGCGCGTCGTCGTCACGTCGAAGGTCACAGTCTCGGTCGAGGCGTCGGTCAGACCTTTACGCACCTTGATCTCTTCGCGCCGCACCTCTGCCTCGCGCAGCCCCGCCGGAGTCTCATAGAAATTCTTTTTGTCCGCGCTGAATCGTTCGAGATACAAATCCTGCACGTCCGGGTCGAGGTTGGTCATGCCCCAGGCGAGGTGTTCGTTGTGGCCGATGATGATGCCGGGCGCGCCGGGCGCGGTGACGCCCGCGACGTGCAAACCGGGCGCGCGCATGTGCGCCATGTGCCAGATGGAGGGTGCGGAGGCGGGCAGGTGCGGATCGTTGGCGAGCAGCGGCTTGCCCGAAGCGGTGCGCTTGCCGCTGGCGACCCAGTTGTTGCTGACCGCGCGACCCTCCATGTACAGCCCGACGCGTTCGAGCGAACTTCTCTCCAAAGCCGTGACGCGCTCGACCTCAGCGAGCAGTTCGACGCGCTCGCGCTCGTCGAGCGACGGCAGACTCGCCGCGCGACCGTTCGCAGCACCACCATTCGCGGCACGACTTTTCGCGGCGGGCTTCTTTCTGTTTTTAGACGGCGACTGCGACTTATCGTTGTCGCTGCCGACGACGATCACGTCGAGCGTGGAACTGTCGGGGAGCAGTTCGGCGCGGCGCGCGGGCGGGAGGTCTGCGAGCATGGCGCGCGAGATGTCTGTCGGCCATGTGGTCGAGAGCGTTTCCGCGAAAATTTTGCCGATGACGAGCGAGTCTGCCGGACGCCACGGGCGCGGTTTATAACCGATGATCTGAAACTCTACGGGCAGGGGCGTCTCCTTGCCGTCGTGCGTCTCGATGTATGCGTTGACGCCGCGCGCGTAAGCTTCGAACGCGGCGCGCGTCGCGGCAGAGGTGCGCGAGACGAGCGACTCCGAGAGCGCGGCGAAGCCGTAGATGCGATGCCGCTTGTCCTCTTCGAGCATGAGACGACCGAAAATCTCCGCCAGTTCGCCACGCGCCGTGCGGCGCAGCAAGTCCATCTGCCACAGGCGGTCGCTCGCCGTCGCATAGCCTTGCGCGAAATAGAGGTCTGCCTCGTTCGACGCTTCGATGTGCGGGATGCCTCGTTCGTCGCGGCGAATGGTGACGGGCGCGCGTAGCCCCGCGAGCGTCAACGTCTTTGAGCCGGGCGAGGGCAACGCGGCTTGCGTTTGCGCATAGAGTTTGAAAGTCAGCGGCGAGGCGTGAGCGAGAACAATCGAGAGCAGCAGGGAACAGGCGAGCAGTTGTTTTTTCATGTGATCAGCCGGCACTCATCTACGGGAGTTTTGCGGACGTTCGTGCATGCGCGGGATGGTAGCACAGAGCGCGCGCGGGGAAAGAGAAAAAGTAAAGGGAAAGGGGAAGGGAATAAAACCTTCACCGCAGAGACGCGGAGCAGAGCCGCCGCAGAGGGGCACAGAGCTTACAACTTGAAATCTCACATTTTGAGAAGAAGAGAATTTGAAATCTCAAATTTGAGATATGAATGCTTTCCTCTGCGCGTCTCCGCGTCTCTGCTCCGCGTCTCTGCGGTGAGTCTTATTTTGAATGCCGCTGTAACGGCTATCTTTTCGCGAGGCGCACGCGTTCGGCTTGCGACCACGCGCAGAGAATTTGCACGTCGGCGGGCGAGAGTGTGGCGGAGTGGTGCATGCGCGTGTAGGAGGAGAGCGGCATCTGGCCGCGCGTGGCGGTCATGCACATCGCGCCGAGCAGCCAATCGGCTTGCTCTGGGTCGTAGGTTGACCACTCGGAAAAGTTCAGATGCCTGCGCCCGTGGTTGACGTGATCGGCGACGTACCAGGAGACGGGCGCGATCCGGCTATACAAAGGCCACTCGGTTTGATTGGAATGACAATCCTTACAGGCGCGCTCGAAGATACCCGCGACCTCCGGCGTGACGCGCGCGTGCGATTCGATAGTGTGGGCTTGATCGACCGGCGGGTTCGTTTTGTTCGGACGAACGAACTGCACCGAGATGAAGAGAACCGCCAGCGTCAACGCTGTCAGCTTGAGAAATTTTCGCATCAACTGTCACCTCCGCCCGTCGCGCCCGCACCAACTTCGTCGAGCGGCTTATGTTTATTAGACGGAGGTGTCAGACGTTTTCTTTCATCTCTCCCGGCGAATGATAGCGCGTTGGAATCGGCGCGGCTGAGTATTTAAGGCATGCACCTATCTGTCCGACCAGAGACTGCGCCACGCGCGACGCACGGCGGGCATGCTCTCGGTGAGCCACGTCGTTTCCATCTGCGCCTTCCATTCGTAGAGCATCGCGGGGTCGAGGAGCATGATGCCTTCGCGCGTTACGCCTGCGGGCGGGGGCGCGAGTGCGGCGAGACGCTCGTAGACACGTGCGCGTTCGTCGCCTTCGACGCGCGCGAGTAGATGCCAGAGCGTGAGCGTGTCGCGCGGGCGGGCTTCGGCGATGACAGTGCGCAGATCATCCGAGCCGCCGCCTGCGAAGTCGAATTTCTTGAGCGAGTCGAGAAAGAGTTCCGAGGCGTCTTCAAAGAAGGGCGTGCCCGGCCCCACGCCCGGCTGCGTCAGGCAGGCCGCTCCCGCCGGAACCATCGACTCGCGATCCTTCGTCTCGAACGCCACCCATCCCGCCGTGACGTGCAGAACGCTCCGCCCCGCGTCGTCAACTTCGAGCGTGTAGGCGCAGCCGAGGTCGGCGGCGACTGCCGAAGGCGTGTCAACGAAGAAGAGGCGCGGCGGCGCGTAGATGGTCGCGTGCATGCGCCCGCGCGCGAGTTCGAGGCGGTGCTCGGTCAGTCGCGTTTCGACGAGCCGGATGCGCGTGCCGGGGTCAACTTCCACCTGACCGATGTCGGCCACCTTGATTTGCGCGCGCGAGTCGGCGTCCGTCTCCAACCATTCGCCGATGCCGAGTCGCCCGGTCGAGCCGATGCGGTCCGCGTCAATCGAGGGTGCGCCCGCCAGCCGCGATACTTCCCAACCCGTGCGCGTCGAGCGCAGGTAGAACCAAGACGCGCCGCCCGCGCCGAGCACAAACAGCAGCGCGAGACACGTCGCCAACGCGGCTCGCCAACCCGCGAACCAACCGGGACGTAAATTGCCGCGACGCCAACCGCGCAGGACATCATTCTCCTGCGACATGTGATGCGACGCGTGATGCGACGCACGCTCCGTTTGATTTTCCTTTTGATTCTCTCTGAACGACTCTTGCGCCAGTGCGGCTTCGATGTTGTCCCACAGGGTCGCGGGCGCAGCGTGCGTCTTCAGATTTTCGACGAGGCCGATGCTGTAAGCGATCTCTTCAAACGCCGCGCGGCAGCGCGCGCACGCGCCGAGGTGCGCGGCGACGCGCGCCGATTCCGCCGCCGGTAATTCGCCGTGCGTGTAAGCCGTGAGTTGATTCGTGACGTGCTGCTGGCCGAACATCTTTACTTCTTAGTCTCCGCTTAAAACGTTGGCGCGCAGGTGGCCGAGCCGCTGCGCGAGTATGCGATGGCCGCGATTGAGACGCGACGCCACCGTGCCTTTTGAACAGTTGAGAACGACGGCGATCTCTTCGTAAGAAAGCTCCTCGAAATATTTGAGGAGGATCGCGATGCGCAGTTTGGGCTTGAGCGACGCGATGGCTTCGCGCACGGAGTCCGCCATCTCAAGACGCATGAAGCGCGCCTCGGCGGCGGGCAGCGTGTGCGCCCTTGCCGTCGCCGGCGGTGTTTCGGGAAAAGGGGTGAAGCGGCGTCGTCTGCGTTGCTCGTCAATGCAGGTGTTGGTGGTGAGACGGTAGAGCCACGTCGTAAATTCCGACTGGTGGCGAAACTGGCCGATGCGCGTAAAGAGTTTGAGAAAGACCTGCTGCGTGATGTCGCCCGCGAGCGCGGCGTCGCCGCCGAAGAAATAGAGCGCGATGGAATAAACTTTGTCTTTGTGCGTCTCGAAGAGCAGGCGGAATGCCTCGCGGTCGCCCTGCTGGCAGGATTCGACGACGCGCGCATCAACCGGACGTTCATCACTCACCGCCGTTAGCTCCATCCCCGACGCTGCATTGGCAAAGCTCACACGGCTTAGACGGGGCAGCCCGGATATTTCTTCCAAATTTTTGTACCGGCGAGGCTGAAACATTGACGCTCCGCGAACGATGCCACTACAATCCGCCGTGAGTCCGGTTGCAGCACGCGAAAGGCCGCACGCGCCCGCCGCGAATCAACCCTTAAACAAACGTTCCCGACCGTCAACCACTTATGCCGCTTCGCCGCTTTCATTTTATACGCTTTTGCGCCGCGCTCGTGTTCACAATCGTATGTGCGCTCTCCGTCGCCGCGCAGCAACGCCCGCTCATCACGGAGGACGTTGACATCATTCCGCCCGGTTCGGCACGCATCGAGGCGGGCATCGAGTTTTTTCAGGACGCGAGATTGCCCGTGTCGGGGCTGCGCGGCGACCTGACGCGCGTCGGCGTCATCGGCATCAACATCGGCCTGTCGCCGAACGTCGAGTTTCAGATTGACGGGGTGCTCCAGAATTTCCTGAGCATCAACTCCGTCTCGCCCAACCCCGCCGTGCCGCTCAACACCTCGCGCACCGATTCAACCAACGACACGGGCGACTTCCGTCTCTCCACCAAGATCAAAATCCGCAACGAGACGCGCCGCTCTCCTTCGCTCGGTTTCCGTTTCGGCGTCGAACTGCCCAACTCCAGCGAAGGGCGCGGCATCGGCATCAACCAGACGAACGCCTTCGGCACGATCCTGTTGGGCAAGAAATTCGGACACGAGGATCGCGTCAACCTCTTCGGCAACCTCGGCATCGGCATCTTCACCGCGCCCACGCAGGCGTTCACGCAGAACGACATGCTGCTCTACGGCGTCGCCGGAATCGTCCGCGTCAACCGCCAGATCAACGTTGCGGGCGAGATCAACGGTCGCGCCAACACGCGCGGCGGGCGCGCCCCGCTCGGCACTGAGTCGCAGTCGGAAGCGCGGCTCGGCTTGCAGGTCAAAGCCTCCGGCCTCCGCTTCGACTTCGCAGGCATCGCCGGTCTGACCGATTTCAGCCCCCGCTCCGGCGTCACCTTCGGCGTCACCTACGACACTCCCTCGATCTTCACTCCGGTTAAATAAAACAGTGAATCGTAGATCGTAAATCGTGAATTGAGAGCATCCGCGCTTTTCTATTCACGATTTACGATTTACGATTCACTAACTGTGTCTATGCTTCTATTGATCAACGGGCTGGGGCAATGGCTGCGCGGTGTGGCGGAGGGGATGCAAAGGTTCATCGTCGAAGTCCCCATCTACGTGGCCGCGCCCGCTATGGTCATCATCGGCGCGCTCGATTCTTCGCTTCTCTCGCTCCCCGAAATCAACGACTACCTCGTCGTGATGCGCTGCTACAGCGACCCGAAGGCGGCATTTTATTTTCCGCTCTTCGCCGCGCTCGGCTCGGTCATCGGCTGCATGCTGCTCTACGTGATCATGCGGCGCGGCGGTCAGGCCGTCTTGCGCAGGCGTTTCAGCGAGGAGAACATCGCACGCGTCGAACGCGCCTACGCGCGCTTCGGTTTCCTGACGCTCGCCGTCCCCGCGCTCCTGCCGCCGCCGATGCCCTTCAAGATTTTCGTCGCCACGGCAGGCGCGCTCGAATACCCGCGCTGGCGTTTCATGGTCACGATCATGATCGCGCGCAGCATTCGTTACTACATCGAAGGCATACTCGCGGTCTACTACGGTAGACACGTGCTTGAGTTCATCGAAAATTACGGGCTGAAACTGCTCGGCGTGGTTGCCGCCCTGTGCGCCGTCGGGCTGGCAATTTATTTCATTAAGAATCGTTTGACCGGAGCGCAGAAACCGGAGAACGCCGAAACCGAAACCGTCGTCGAGTCCGGCGACCTGAGCGACAAGGCGGACGCGCCTTCGTCCACGACGCTTTCATAATTTAGCGTCGAACGATACCCGGCGGCGGTTAAGGAAGGGAACAGTCAATTTTGAAATGGTTGTTGCGAAAGATTACTAACGGGCTGAATTTCGTCTCGCAATATTTGCTCGCCTACGGGGCGTTCGGTCTGTTCGGTATCGCGCTGCTCGACTCGGCGCTCATCCCACTGCCCGGCGGTCCGGACGCCGTGTTGATCCTGCTCTCGACGGCGCGCCCCGCGTGGGTTCCCGTCTACGTGCTCGCGGCGACGCTCGGTTCCGGCATCGGCTGTCTCATCTTTTATTACATCTCGCGTCGTGCGGGTAAAGGCGCGCTGAAACGCTTTTCGCCGCGCAAGCAAGCGCGCGTGAAAGAGTTGATTGATCGCTACGACGTGCTCTCGGTGCTCGTCGCGTCGGTCTTGCCGCCGCCGTTCCCGTTCAAACTTTTCATCGCGACGGCGGGCGTCTTTCGTTTCAGCGTGCTGCGCTTTGCGCTCGCGGTCGCCGCCGGTCGCGGCTTTCGCTACGCGCTCATCGGCTACGTCGCGGCGCGCTACGGCGAACACGCGAAAGAGTTGCTGGCGCGTTACTACCCTTACGTCGGACTCGGCATGGCCGCGCTCGCCGTCGCCGTCTTCGTCGTGCGGCATCTGTTGAAGAAGCGAAACCGTGAAGACGACGACGCGCGCGCAACAGCCCTGACGGGCGAATCCGAATCAGAGTTGCTTTGAACTTCCGGCGGTTGTCCGGCGGTATTGATCGTGGTTGGCGTGTTTGAATTTTCGCGCGGCGGCCAGATCGCGGACGCCGTTTTGTTGCAGCAGGTCTAAGAGACGGAGGAAAACTTCGGCGGTGGCGGCGGCGTCGCCCGCGGCGCGGTGGCGATTGATGATCGGCACGGCGAAGTGTTCGGCGACGGTGTGCAGGCGATGGTTGACGAGTTGCGGCACGACGCGGCGCGAGAGCGAGACGGTGCAGAGTTGGGCGTTGAACATGCGCTTGCCCGGAAAGACGCGCGCGATCTCGTGGTTGAGAAAACGCACGTCGAAGGGCGCGTTGTGCGCGACGAGCACGGCGCGGTCGATGAACTTCAAGAGGTCGCCCGCGACTTCGGAAAAGAGCGGCGCGGATTCGACCATCGCGTCCGTGATCCCCGTGAGCATGACGATGAAGGAGGGGATCGGCATCTGCGGGTTGACCAGTGTTTGAAACTCGGCGACGATACGACCGCCGCACACGCGATACGCGCCGATCTCGGTGATGCGCCCCGGCGGAGTCTTCGCGCCCGTCGTCTCAACGTCGATCACGACGTAATCCGTCTCGTCGAGCGCGCGACAGTCCGCGTCTTCGCACAGCAGTTCGAGTTTGTAATCGTCGGTGATGCGCAGACGCCAGTCGTCTTTGATCAGGTCGGAGACGAGAAGCGCGGCGGAGGGCGGGTCGAGGTCGGGCAGTTGGAGGACGGTGCGGGCGATCATCTCGACGGGCGCGCGCCCACCGCCCGACAGGCGCAGCAGATCAACCATCTCCTGCACGAACGTACAATCCAAAACGAGGTTAGAAAGGTGCGTCATCCGCGCGGCATTGTAACACGACACGCGCCCCTGAGAAGGGGCGACCGCAGCAGGTGCGAAGGAGCTGACAGCAGATGCGAGCCGAAGAGGTAATTGAAAGATTCCGCCGCACGGGCGCGTTGCTCGAAGGCCACTTCATCCTGACGAGCGGCCTGCACAGTTTCGTCTACCTGCAATGCGCGCTCGTGCTCCAGCACCCGCCCGAAGCCGAAGCCTTCGCGCGCGCCGTCGCCGAACAGTTTGCCGGGCGCGGAATAGAAACCGTCGTCGCGCCCGCCATCGGCGGCATCGTCATCGGCTACGAAGTGGCGCGCGCTCTCGGCACCAGATCGATCTGGACGGAGCGCGACGCGGCGGGCGCGATGACGCTCCGGCGCGGCTTCGGCGTGCGGGCGGGCGAGAGCGTGCTCGTCGTCGAAGACGTGATCACGACGGGCGGTTCGACGCGCGAGACAATCGAGGCCATGCGCGCGGCGGGCGCAAGCGTCGTCGCCGCGGCCTCGATCATAGATCGTTCCGGTGGACGCGCCGACGTAGGCGTCCCGCGCATCGCCCTCGCCACGCTCGACGTGCCCGCCCTCGCTCCCTCCGCCTGCCCCGCCTGCCAACGCGGCGAGCCGGCGATCAAACCGGGAAGCAGGAAGGACGTAAATCGTGAATCGTGAATCGTGAATCGTGAATAGAAAAAACTGATTCTGTCTATCCACGATTGGCGATTCACGATTTACGTTTTTTTATGAACTATTGCCTGACGATTCAATACGACGGCACGGATTTTCACGGCTGGCAGGTGCAGGGCGCGGGGGAGCGCACGGTGCAGGGTGAGTTGGCGCGCGCTCTGTCGGTAATTGACGGGCGTGCGGTCGTGGTGCATGGGGCGGGGCGGACGGATGCGGGCGTACACGCGTCGGGACAGGTGGCGAGCGTCGAGTTGCGGCGCGAAATGTCCGGCGACAAACTGCGCGCCGCCGTTAACGGCAACCTCGCACGGGACGTGCGCGTCATCGAGGCGCGGGCGGTTGACGAAGACTTTCACGCGCGTTATTCGGCGCGCGGGAAAACTTACTGCTATCGCGTTTTCAACGCGCGTTATGCGTCGCCGTTTCTGGTGCGCTACACGCTCACGGACGCGCGCCGCCTCGATGTCGCGCGGATGCAGGAATGCGCGCGCCTCTTCGTCGGCACACACGATTGGACGGCGTTTTCCGCCGCGCAGGCGGAGGTGGAGACGCGCGTGCGCACCGTCACACAACTCGATGTGCGGGAGAGTTGGAGCGGAGAGGGGCGCGGGCGGCTCGTCGAAATTACGGCGAGCGCGGAGGGCTTCCTGCGTTACATGGTGCGTTCGATTGCAGGCACGCTGCTCGAAGTCGGGCGCGGGCAGATGGACGCGACGCAAGTCGCCGCCGCGCTCGAAAGCCGCGAACGCTCCCTCGCGGGCGCGACCGCCCCGGCGAAAGGCTTGACGCTCGTGGAAGTGCATTATTGAAAGAACGTAAAAGAACGTAAATCGTCAATCGTGAATCGTGAATAGAATTAAGACAGGCTTTCTCTATTCACGATTCACGATTTACGACTCAGGTTCTTCTTGCGTGGAGGCGTGTGGGGCGATTAAGATGCGGCGTCTTGTGAATGGCGTTTGATTCGTAAAGCTGGTTTTGGGGAGAGCGTGAATGCTCGCGGATTTCGCGAAGGACATCGAGGCGGGGACGCGCGACGAGGCGTTGTTGAAGCGCGTGGCGTGGGAACGCCTGCCGCGCCACGTTGGCATCATCATGGACGGCAACGGGCGTTGGGCGAAGGGGCGCGGGCAGCCGCGCATTGCCGGTCATCGAGCGGGGGTCGAGGCAGTGCGCGCCGCCGTCGATACGAGCGCGCGGCTCGGACTCGGCGCGCTCACGCTCTATGCCTTCTCGACCGAGAACTGGAAACGCCCGCGTCTCGAAGTTGACGCGCTGATGCGGATGCTGAAACGCTACCTCCGTCTCGAACTCGAAGAGATCGACCGCCAGAACATACGCTTCCAGACCATCGGTCGCACCGGCGCGCTGCCCGACAGCGTTCAGCGCGAGATTCAAAAAGCCGTCGAGCGCACGGCGTCGAACGACGGACTCGTCCTGAGCGTCGCGCTCAACTACGGCGGGCGTGCCGAAATAGTTGACGCCTGCCGCGCCGCCATCGCGCGCCTGCAACGCGAAGGCCGCGCCCCCGGTGAGATCACGGAAGAGCACATTGAACGCGAACTCTACACGCGAGGGCTTCCCGAACTCGACCTGCTCGTGCGCACCAGCGGCGAGATGCGCATCTCGAATTTCCTTCTCTGGCAGGCCGCCTACAGTGAGATTTACGTGACCGAAACCCTCTGGCCTGATTTCCGCCGCGTACACCTGCTCGAAGCCATCGTCGAATATCAACGCCGCGACCGCCGCTTCGGCGGGCTGCAACTCGTGGCGAACGCGAAATGAACCCCACCCAATACAACCCGCACGCCTCTTCGGTGAGCCACTATGGAAAATACTTTCCTCATCATCACACTAATAATCGTGTTGTTCGTCCTCATCGCGATGATTTTTCGCCGCCCCTTGAGAGACGGGAACGCAGGCGATTCAACCGATGATAATTACAGCCTTCCGCCGCCCGTCGCCGGGCACTCCGGCGGCACGGGCGACGGAGGCTTCTTCGTCTCCCCGCCGCAGAGTAATGATTACATGAGCAGCGGCAGCTATAGCGGCAGCGGCGACTATGTGGTCAGCGACTATAGCGGAAACTCGGGCAGCGACTCCGGCGGCAGTTCGGGCAACGACTCCGTCGGCAGTGTTGGCAGCGACTTCGGCGGTGGCGGTGATTTCGGCGGCGGGGGCAGCGGCGGGGATTTTAGCGGCGGGGGTTTTAGCGGTGGCGATTTTAGCGGTGGCGGTAGCGGGGGCGATTTTGGTGGTGGAGGTTCCGGTGGCGGCGGTGGTGGAGGTTCGTCTGAATGAATCGAATGCGTCCGCGCACGCTTCCTCTTAAGTTCTTCCAACTTCAAACTAATTCTTCGTCGAGAGGCATGCTCTCGCCCGCCAAACACTGAAAACTAATGTCGCGCGTCATCACAGCCATCATCGCCCTGCCCATCCTTATCGCTTCGATCTTGATCAGCCGTCTGGAACTCCTCTTCGTCGCACTGGCGGCGGCGGCGATGATGGTCGGGCTGTACGAGTTCTGGATGTTGTCGAGCAAACGCGACGCGAAGGCGCAACGCGAACTCGGCACGCTCTTCGCCGTCGCGCTGCTTACGGCCTTTTATTTCAACGCGCCGGTCACGTGGCCTGCGCTGCCGTTGATGATCCTCGTCGCCTTCGTCATCTCGTCGCTCGCGGGCGCGATGCTCAAGGGCGCGCCCTTCGAGCGCATGATCCCGACGACGGGCGCAACCCTCGTCGGCGTCTGTTACGTCGTCGTGCTCGGCGGTCATCTCGTCGCGCTCCGCACGGGATTCCCGATGCCGCTCTCGGCGCACCTGCTCTCGTTCTTCTTCCTCGTCCTGATGGGGTCGGACACGGCGGCTTATTACACGGGGCGCGCGTTCGGTCGGCATAAACTCGCGCCGTCGGTCAGTCCGGGGAAGACTTGGGAGGGCGCGTTTGGCGGGCTGGCGGCGAGTCTCGGTTTCGCAGTCGTCGCGCACTACTGGTTCTTCCCCGAACTGCAACTGCGCGCGGCCTTGCCGCTGGCGGCGGCGATGAACGTGCTCGGCGTGGTCGGAGATTTGACGGAGAGCGCGCTCAAGCGCGGGTCGGGCGCTAAGGACGCGGCACGGATTCTGCCCGGTCACGGCGGCCTTCTCGACCGGCTCGATAGCTTGCTCTTCAACGCGCCGCTCATCTACTATTTCGCCGTCTACTATTTCGCCGACGTGCTCCGGCAAGCGCCGGAACTACCCTGAACCGCACCGACTAACTTTTCCAACGGAACTTAACGCCACATGACAACTAAAAAGGTTCTGCTCATCATCGGGGGAATCGTCGCCGTGCTCGGACTCGTCATCGCGCTTTTCGTCGGCGGTATCGTGTGGGTCGCTTTCTCGACCATCGGCAAGAGCGAAGCCGCCGCCACGGCCAAAACTTTCCTGCAAAAGAGCGAGCGACTCAAAAGCGACATCGGCGACGTGAAAGACTTCGGCTTCTGGGTGACGGGCAACATCAACTCGCACAACGCCGACGGCGAGGCGACGCTCAATCTGAAAGTTATCGGCGTGCTCAAGACCGTCCCGGCGAGCGTCAATCTGGCTTACCGGAACGGGCGCGATTGGGTCGTCGTCGCCGCCAGTTACACAAACGACGCGGGGCAGACCGTCAGCCTGCTCAACCCTTACGAGCGCGACGCGCAGGCCGGAGACGGCGAGACGGGCGAGGCCGGGTCGGATGATTCGGGCGGCGCGGGCGACGCCTTCGACGAAGAGAATTTTTCCGCGAACGTCACACAATCCGAGGGGACGACGCTCGTGGTCTTCCTGTCGCAATACAGTCTCGACAGCAAGGCGCTGGAGAAGTCTCTGGATGAGTTGTCGGCAGACTATTCCGAGCGCGTCAACCTCGTCCGCTACAGCGTCGATGAGCAGCCCGCGCTCTACAGACGCTTTCAGATCGAGAAGCTGCCCGTCGTCGTGGTCTACGAGGATGGCAAGGAGCGGGAGCGGCGTGCGGGCGCGATCTCGAAGCAACAACTGGCGGGGCTGCTCGACAAGTATCTGGAAACGGAATGAACAAACGGGGCATCGCGATCTTGGGTTCGACCGGATCAATCGGCTGCAACACGCTCCGCGTCGTTGATGCCTTTGGCGACGATTTTCAGGTCGTCGCGCTCGCCGCCGGGCGCAACGTCGGCAAACTCTCGGAACAGTGCGCGCGTTACAGGCCGGAACTCGTCTCCGTCGAAACGGAGGAGTGCGTGGCGGAGTTGCGCGCCGAACTCGCCCGCGCCGGAGTCGCCGCGCCGCCGCGCATCCTGTCCGGCGAGGCTGGCTTGGTCGAAGTGGCGACGCACGAGGGCGCGAGTTGCGTCGTCAGCGCGACAGTGGGCGCGGTGGGTTTCGTCCCCACGCTGCGCGCGCTCGAAGCGGGGAAGCGCGTCGCGCTCGCCAACAAGGAGACGCTCGTCATCGCGGGCGAGTTGATGACGCGCGCCGCCGCCGCGTCCGGCGCGGAACTTCTGCCGGTTGACTCCGAACACAACGCGCTGCACCAATGCCTGCGCGGCGAGCGGCGCGAAGAGGTGCGCCGCCTCGTCCTGACCGCTTCCGGCGGCCCCTTCCGCACGAAGACGCGAGGCGAGATGGAGCGCGCGACCGTGGCCGAGGCGATGCGCCACCCGACCTGGGAGATGGGCGCGAAGATCACGATTGATTCCGCGACGCTGATGAACAAGGGCTTGGAAGTGATCGAGGCGCGCTGGCTGTTCGGCTTCGAGGCCGACCGGATAGACGTGCTCGTCCATCCCGAATCGGTCGTCCATTCGATGATCGAACTCGTGGACGGCTCGGTCATCGCGCAGTTGGGCGTCACGGACATGCGCCACGCCATCCAGTACGCGCTGACCTACCCGGAGCGACGCGCCTGCCAACTTCCCCCGCTCGACTTGACGCAAATGTCCGCGCTCCATTTCGACACGCCCGACACGGAGCGTTTTCCCTGTCTCGCGCTCGCCTACCGCGCCCTGCGCGCGGGCGGCACGACGCCCGCCGCCCTGAATGCCGCGAACGAGACGGCGGTCGCCGCGTTTCTCGAAGAGCGCATCCGCCTGACCGACATCCCGCGCGTCATCGAACAAGTGCTCGACGGGCACGAGTCGCGCCCCGTCACAGACCTCGACACGGTGCTTGAGACAGACGCGGCGGCGCGCCTGAGCGCGGCGGAAGAGATCAATGCGCTGGTTTCGGTGATCGGTTAGTTTGACGCGGTAAGTTCAAGCCCGTAAACTCTTTCGTGCAACTGTGGGCGCGCCCGCCGCCTCTAACGTGGTTCGCTGGTTTGGTGTTTCTCTCGAAGAAAGACGCTTAAAAATATGAGTTTTATCGGTTTGCTCGCATTCATCTTCATTCTCGGCGCGGCGGTCGTCCTGCACGAGTTCGGCCACTTCATCGTCGCGAAACTTTTCAAAATGCGCGTGGAGACGTTTTCCGTCGGCTTCGGGCCACGCCTGTTCGGGCGACGCTGGGGCACGACCGATTACCGCGTCAGCCTGATTCCGCTCGGCGGCTACGTCAAACTCGGCGGCGACGAGTCGAACGCGGCGGTCGAGGGCGCGGGCGAGAGCGACATCCCCGCGAGCGAGCGTTTCGACCTGCGCCCGCGCTGGCAGAAGTTTCTCGTGATGGTGGCCGGACCGACGATGAATATTCTGACCGCGCTCGCGGTGGTCTGGGCGGGCGCGATGATCGCGGGCGTCCCAGTCTCTCCGGCTTCGCCCACCATCCGCTACGTGAAACCGCAGGGCGTGGCCGAGGCGTCGGGCTTGCGCGCGGGCGACCGCGTGGTCTTCTTCAACGGCAAGGAAAATCCTTCGTGGGAGCGCATCCTGAACGACGTGCGCCTCTCGCCCGAACAGACACTGCCGATGGCCGTGGATCGCGGCGGGCAGCGCGTCGAGTTGACCGTCAAGCCGACGAAGTACGTCGAAGAAGGCGAGAGCATCGGCGACATTGATTTCCGACCCGACTACGGCGAACTGCCCGTGATGATCACGCAGGTCGTCCCGAATTCGCCCGCCGAACGCGCGGGCTTGAAGATGAACGACCGCGTGATCGCGGTGAACGGCGAGCCTGTGCGCGACGAGTTCGACGTGCGCGCCATGATTCAGGCGCACCCGAATGAGACGGTGCGTTTGACGGTTGAGCGCGACGGGCAGCGGCAGGAGTTATCCGCGCAGACGAGCGCGGAAGGCAAGATCGGCTTCGCGCCCGAATCCGTGCTGCCGCAACAACGCGTCGGCCCGGTCGCCGCGCTCGGATACGCCGTCGAGCGCAACCTCGAAGTGTTGCGCATGACGGGCGCGGCCTTCGCGCAAATCTTCCGTGGGCAGCGTTCGGCGCGCGAGTCGTTGTCAGGCCCCATCGGGATCGCGCAGGCTTCGTCGAACGCCGCGACCAAATTCGGCTGGGCGGGCGTCTTCGCGATGCTCGGCTTCCTGAGTTTGAACCTCGGCATCGTCAACCTGCTCCCGATCCCCGTGCTCGACGGCGGCGCGATCTTCCTGCTCGGCCTCGAAGCCGTGCTCGGCTGGATCGGCGTCCGCATGTCGATGACCATCCGCGAACGCATTCAACAGGTCGGCATGGTGATGCTGCTTCTCCTGATGGGCTTCGTCATCACCAACGACCTCGTCAAAGTCGCCACGCGCTGGCGCGCCTCGGACGACGACAAACCCGCAGCCACACAACCCGCAAAATAGGTTTCAAGTTTCAGGTTACAGGTTTCAAGTTAAAGAACGAAGAACCCGGCAGACCTGAAACCTGAAATCTGAAACCTGAAACCTGAAACCTTATGAGACAGACGCGAGCGGTTAAGATCGGGAAGATGCAGATCGGCGGGGGCGCACCCGTCGCCGTGCAGTCCATGACGAAGACGGACACGTCCGACGTTGACGGCACGGTCAAACAGATCGAAGAGATGATGACGGCGGGCTGCGAGATAGTCCGCCTCGCCGTGCCCGACAAAGACGCCGCACTCGCGCTCAAAGAGATCAGGCGGCGCGTGCCCGGCGTGCCGCTCGTCGCCGACATACACTTCCATTACAAGCTGGCTCTGATGGCGCTCGACGCGGGCGTTGACAAGCTGCGCCTCAACCCCGGCAACATCGGCGCGCACGAACGCGTGCGCGAGGTAACGCGCGCCGCGCAGTCGCAAGGAGTGCCGATCCGCATCGGCGTCAACGGCGGCTCGCTCGAAAAGGATTTGCTCGCCAGATACGGCACGGCGACGCCGGAGGCGATGGTCGAGTCGGCCTTGCGCCACATACGCATCCTCGAAGATTTAAACTTTCAAGACATCATCGTCTCGCTCAAAGCTTCGGACGTACACCGCACGGTCGCCGCTTACCGCCTGCTCTCCAAACAGGTTGATTACCCGCTCCACCTCGGCGTGACCGAGGCGGGCACGGCCTTCAGCGGCTCGATCAAATCCTCAATCGGCCTCGGCATACTTTTGCACGAAGGCATCGGCGACACGATCCGCGTCTCTTTAGCCGCCGAGCCGCACGAAGAGGTGCGCGTCGCGTGGGAGATTTTGAAGTCGCTGGAATTGCGACAACGCGGCGTGACGGTGGTGGCGTGCCCGACCTGCGGGCGACTCGACGTTGACGATTTCGTCGGCATCGTCACCGAGATCGAACGCCGTCTCGCGCACATCGAAGAGCCGCTGCACCTGTCCATCATGGGCTGCGCCGTCAACGGACCGGGCGAGGCGCACGATTCGCAACTCGGCATCACCTTCGGGCGCGGCGTCGGCATGATCTTCAAAGACGGCAAGCCGATGCGCAAAGTGGCGGGCGCGGACATCGTCGAAGCCTTCGTCGCGGAGACGGAAAAACTCGTCGCGGAAGGCGCGGCGGCCAAAGCGCAGGAGACGCCGGAACTCGTCACGATCAAGTAAGAGTATCTTTGATGAAATGAAAGAAGGGCGACGCTCTCTCGCGCGAGAGAGC
>Ga0307513_10004201_pt1 | contig 19260 bp, 14 predicted proteins | sample 15_EM_MG_FD_202174 | JGI IMG/M metagenome (GOLD analysis project Ga0307513, IMG submission 202174) | Populus trichocarpa ectomycorrhiza microbial communities from riparian zone in the Pacific Northwest, United States - 15_EM | ecosystem: Host-associated > Plants > Roots > Unclassified | place...
CAATCCACCACGCAACCATATAAGGGTGTCGGTGCTCCCTTTCACAAGAAAGCAAATTGAATATGAAATATTTTTTTTAAGTATAGTAATTATGAATATACTAATCGATGGAAAAGGTTGAATAATCCCAACGGTCCAATCTGATCACTTTCCAATACCAGTAAGTAACCTCAAAAGCCAGTCTTTAGAGTAAAAGAATTGGAAAATAAAAATAAAAATAAAAATAAAGAGGACAGAATGAAAAACATGATTTGATTTCCGCATGTAATATAAAACTTTGGTTATTTCAAAAGCATGTATACATGTAATGTATAACTCGTTTTTTAGATAAAAAAATAAATCAGGTTTAACCTGATAACTTCATGAAAATTAAAATAAAAGCTTTTTATTTATTGTATTTAATGCTTGTTCGTTTATACTGTTAATCATATCTTAAATTATTATCTATAATATAAAAACTTAAAAAATAATGCTTTTTATTATAATTGTAATTTAAAATGCGGTTGGTCAAAAAATTAAAATGTGGTTGATCAGTAGATTAATGAGTGCTTATTTGAAAGTGTGATAAATATTATATTTTAAAGTTATTTTTGCTTGAAAATATATTAAAATAATATTTATTTTTATTTTTTAAAATTTAGTTTTAGCATCGTAAAAAACAAAAACATTAGTTAAAAAATATGATCCAACCATAATTCCAAACACCTTCTAAGAGCATGTTGGAGATTGTGATAGATTTTTTTTTTTATAGTGTTTTTTATTTGAAAATATATAAAAATAATATTTATTTTTTTAAAAAATTATTTATGATATTAGGATATTAAAATAAGAAAAAATACATAAAAATTTGATTTAAAACTAAAAAAAGTAAATATATGCAAAAACACAGTCAATACACATCTTAACACCAACTTAAATTAAATTAAATTAGAGTGTTAACTACAAAGTTAGAACTCAAATCATAAATCTTATTGACCATTAAAGTGTTTGTAAGAAACAGTGAATGAACACAAGTGATTTATCCTTTCATATGCGTGGAGCCCACGAGAAGGACATTTGTCTGTAATCAAGCCAAAGCTAGCTTTGTAGTTGTATAGGTGTCTAATATCCATGTGAGAGAGAGAGAGAGAGAGAGAGAGAGAGAGAGAGATGCCTTAACTCTCATTGTTTTGCCTTTTCCTTTCTTTATTCCTTGCACAGACCTCAAAGTAGCACTCCTTACTTCTACTTGTGATAATGGGCGCTACCTCTGCTCTCCACCATTAAGTGTTTTGATCATTCAATATCAACGAGGGATAGGACCAAGATAAGCAGAAAGCAAAGACAACCCAGTTTTGAGATCTGAGAGGTGAAGCTTGAGGTGGGAGATAGGGACGATGAAGCTTCTGCTGCAACCAAAGGGAGTTCTTGCTGCCCTCTTGCTGTTGATTTTTCCTGCCTTTTATTCTCCATTCGCTCATGCCTCTCCTTCTGTCCTGTCGGTGGGTATCTTTTCTTGTTTTATTGACCGTGATTAACACCTATTCGTATTCAAGTTTGGTTATTACCTTTGATTCTCTTTACTGCAGGAATGGAATGCTCCTAAACCTAGGCACCTACCTCTGCTGAAGAGTGCCTTGCAGCTTCCAACTGTAATAACAAACAGTTAACTGTCATTTTTTTTCTTGGTTATAAGTTATATATAGGGGTCTTTAACTTTACTAAATATATGCACATACATGTCCTTTATGTAGTCAAATGAAAAGCAGTCTGATCTCTGGACTCCTTTGGATGATCAAGGATGGAGACCTTGTGCTGAGTCCACAAACTCCCCCCCTTGTGAGTATCGATGACCCATAGAGCCCTTTGAGTTTTATTTGTGTAATTCTATTAATTCCTCCCATGGGATTTGTGTTTCGTGTTTGTATTTTGATTGGCTGACTTGTCCATTATTTTGAGCAGCGTTACCTGAGAAATCTGAGGGATATCTTCAAGTGTTTCTTGATGGAGGGTTGAACCAGCAAAGAATGGGGGTAGGTGCTCCTTTCTTCTCCGTTTAGTTTTGCTTTCTTGCTTCTGCTTGTACAGTTAGTCATAATATGAATCTACTATCAATAGATATGTGATGCGGTTGCTGTTGCTAAAATACTCAATGCGACACTTGTCATCCCACATTTTGAAGTCAATCCTGTTTGGCAAGATTCAAGGTATTGTTTTACACTCTTGCTTGTATGAGTTTCTTTATACCACGGATCAACAAGGCATTATTCTGAAGTTGCATACTTTTCTATGCAGCTCTTTCATGGATATATTTGATGTGGATCACTTTATTAATGTCTTAAAGGATGACATTTCTATAGTTAAAGAACTACCTGATGAATTCTCCTGGAGCACGAGGGAGTATTATGCCATAGCTATTCGAGCTACCCGAATTAAGATGGCACCTGTCCATGCTTCAGCTAACTGGTATCTAGAGAATGTCTCGCCTGTGCTGCAGAGGTTGGTATACCTGTACCTTTTTCTTTAAGTGTACATTTAAGTTGTTCTTTACATTTTTCATCCAGGATTTCTGGTCTCAACATGCTACTATCTGTCTAATATCTCTCACACTTTTTAAGAAGCAAGCCAGCTCCCTATATACATGTTCTTACTGACCTGAGAACATGAGGAGATGGTAACAGTTACTTCGGCATTTTTGCATGGAAGTGCTGCTCCCTAGACTTAACCACACTTCATTGCAGTTGCAAACCATATCTGTTACCATGTGCACCAAGCAATGGCTTCTTCAAATGAAAATGGAGTTTAGAGTATAAAACATTCATTTTTAGTGGTGAAACATGTGCATCTACATGTATATTGGTAGCCGAAACTTCCTTTATCCAGTCCACATACATGTGTTCCCAATAATTTCACAGGGTGGATTTTTGCAACAGTGACTCGAACTATGCCTTTTCTTGAGTAGCACAAGTCTACGAATTCTTCTTTCTTTGACTTCACAAAACTATAATCAGTGATCTGCCATGTGTGTTCCAGTTATGGGATTGCTGCGGTTTCCCCATTCTCTCACCGCCTGTCCTTTGATAACTTGCCTATGGACATCCAGCGTCTACGTTGTAAAGTCAATTTTCAAGCACTAGTTTTTGTTCCACATATTCGAGCACTTGGAGATGCTCTTGTCAGTCGCCTCAGACATCCTTACAAGAATGGAGCACCTGGTGCCAGCTACCTACAGGAATCCACTGATGTGATTGATAAAGATAGTGCAGGGAAGTTTGTTGTGCTACATCTTCGTTTTGACAAGGTATGACCGAATTCTGATATAAACCAGCTGAAGTTAAGTTTGTGCTTTTGTAACTCTCTAAATGTTATTGACCCATCACATTTTAGCAATATCAATTTAGAATGTTTTTGTTTGGGTGCATGCATCCCTTTGTTTATGTACCCCTGGCTAACCTTATTACTTGGCAGGATATGGCTGCTCATTCAGCCTGTGATTTTGGTGGGGGAAAAGCTGAAAAGTTGGCTCTGGCCAAGTACCGACAAGTGATTTGGCAGGGAAGAGTCCTTAACTCCCAATTCACTGATGAAGAGTTGAGGAGTCAGGGGCGCTGTCCATTGACTCCAGAAGAGATCGGGTTGCTGCTAGCAGCTTTGGGCTTTGACAATAGCACTCGTCTATATCTAGCTTCCCATAAGGTCTTTTAGATTTACTAGTTTGGATTTGATAGCACTCCTATGTAGACATTGAAAAGGATATTTATGATTCTGTGAATGGCCCTGTTTTCTCAGGTTTATGGTGGAGAAGCTAGGATTTCAACTTTACGAAAATTGTTTCCACTAATGGAAGACAAAAAAAGTCTTGCCTCTTCAGAGGAACGATCACAGATCAAAGGAAAGGCTTCTCTGTTAGCTGCAGTTGACTACTATGTTGGCTTGCACAGTGACATCTTCGTCTCTGCTTCTCCAGGAAATATGCACAATGCTCTGGTGAGTCTTCCTAGCTGGTTTGTGCACGTTAATTTTACAGCGCATCCTACAGCATGGCTAGACTTCTAAACATTGAGTTGAGCTAATGTTTTGTGCTCTGCACCTCACTGCTCTAGTTTAATCTTGAACCAAAATGAGGAGTAATACTATGGACGTGGCCTCCATAATCCAAGTTTTTTTCTTTCTTAATGTTTAATGTGATGCTTGCCATTATTGAAATAAATGAATTAATCTAGCATTTATCACAAACTGGCACGTCAGTTAGTGGAAGTATTAATAAAGGTGTTAGTGTGTCTGGGTGCTAGCATTATTCAATGAGTAATGTTGCCTAACCAAATCCTATTTGGTTGAACTCTTTTTGATACTCCAGGTTAGGACTAGTATTTTTGCTCTGCACCCACTGCTAAGAACTAAAACAATAGAAACTCGTTTCACATTCATTTAGATATGAGAATAACTCAAAACACTTTGAACACCTATGAGGTAACAGTTAAGCTATCAAAAGATATTAGTAGTTAGGAGGAGTTTAGTTTTGTTTCGATGTCTGTCTTTCATCTTCCTTGTTTACAATATGATAACAGACATGAGTTGAACTAATAAATAGATATGGGAGAATAGATTTATTTCTCCGATGTAAATCCTACCTATCCTCGCCCGCTACTGACTGATTACATTTTTATGAAAAAAAGATAAAAGTTGAAAGGGGTTCTTTATTGTATTAATCAATTGCAGCTTGATCGCATGCCAGTAAAATTCTTCTGCGAAAGTTTACATAATGAAAAATTTTGTGATGCCAACAGGTTGGACACCGGACTTATAAAAACTTGAAGACCATAAGGCCAAATATGGCTTTGTTAGGCCAACTGTTCCTTAACAAAACCATTAGTTGGACAGACTTCCAGCAAGCGGTCGTTGAAGGGCATGAAAACAGACAAGGGCAGATCAGGCTAAGAAAACCAAAGCAATCTATTTATACTTATCCTGCTCCTGATTGCATGTGCTATGCTTGATGTGATTATGTGAAGGATATCAAACCATGTGTGTTCTATTGATTTATCACCGCAACTATTGTTTGTGGCTTGTGCCCTGTAGTATTGACACCATAAATAAACATGAATTTCTTTTTTCTCCAATGAATTTTAGTACCCTTGTAGCATATTCGTGAGTGGAAATGGATTGTATTAAAATGGAAGTGGATTCAGAGAACTATGTTTTTGTCAGATTCTCGGCTGGTTCTGGTTTCTGGATAGGGATATCTGGACCAGAAGTGTTTCTATCCATCATTCAATTGTTAACAGCTGTATTCACTCCGCATCCATTCGAAAAAAACTTGTCTTAAGTGAAATATTATTACATTTGCAGAGACCATGTCCTGGTTCGGATTTCTTTCTTTATGGCTGGATTCAGATTTCACGCCGGAGACCATTCTTGCTGGTCCCTAACAAGCTGATCTTGTCTGCACATCGTGGTACAGTAGCTAGCACTTAACAACTAAAACAATAATGTTAGGTCCAATTGAATACAGCGGGCGTGGTACTGTATTTCAGTCAATCTTGGTGAATTTAAAGGAAACAAGACAGGCACACGAGAACGAGAACCGACTCTGAGTACCAATTGATTGATATAGCAACAAATGTAACAGGACAGCCTCAAATGATTTGGAGTCAAACTGGATCAATTTTGACAACTAGTCAAAGCTATGAAAATATACAAATCTACATCGCCTAATTTTGTTGTGAAGCGAACCAGGCAGTATAATCGGACCGCACTTATTATGAAGAATGTTAAAGCACATGTACGATGCCCCGAGAGCTTTCATAGATGCCACGACTTGATATGGGGTTTCCTGGCCAAAGTGTGCAGTTCGAAGGAGCAAAAGTTAGGACATCCGCAGAGATCAACAAAGATGATCTTACTGATCCCCGGATGTTGGAGTTGGGGGTGGACCATCTCTCCTATCCTTCACAGTGGTTGGAGATCCGGTTCCATTTTGTGATGCAGCAGCCATCTCCTTTTCTTCTGGTGGAGTTGGATGAGAGGCTATGTCTTCATCGATAGGAAGTGTTCTCTTTGAACCCTCCAAAGCAACACCAAGAACTATATTTTCCTCCAATGCAGATCTAGATGATGATGGCTGAGAAACTGACCTTTTCTCCTGTTTTGACTGGGAAGATTCCTTCAATCCACCTGCTTTTTCAGTACTAGCTTCCTGTGAGTTAACTGCAGTTACCTTGCTATTCTGGCTTACATTTGCAGGACTAGTAGTCTTAGATTTCGCATCTGATGTTGTCTTATTTTTATTCAAATTGTCAGAGACTGATCCTGCTGCTTTGGATCCCAAACCTGATGCTTCTGTAGCATTTGAATTTGTCTTAAGGACAGAAGTTGGTGGGGATTTCACTGTCATTTTGTCATCGACCCTGGAATGAGATACGGATACTGTTGTAGACTTTGTGTGCACCTTGGCATCTGAATTTGGTGTTTCACCGCTATTTGCATCTCCCTTTGAGTCAGATTTTGGTGTTTCTTTTGCCCTCGAGTCAGACTTCGTGTTTGTTCCTGCTTTGGTGTCACTTGTAAGCCTTGATATGGTCTTACTGTCTTTCTCTCCAGTTACACGGCCCGAACGAGCTTGTGATTTTGCTTTATCTTCTCCATTGATTCTATAAGAAGGTTCAATCAGTAGTAAAGGACGTTTTGATGCCACTCCTCCATGGTTATAGATGGAATCTGTGAAAGGAACATTTTCTATATCGGTGTCACTGGTGTCACTGTATATTTTCTGTATTGTACGGATTGGCGTAGCGAGTCGGGCCCTATGATGGCTGATAACCCTTAGTAAATCCATAAGTATAGCTTCCTGTTGCAGTGAACATTGCATTTAAGATAAGCCTTGTCTTCCATATGCAAAATTCAGATAAGACATGCATTATCTACCCAAAAAAAACCAGAGGTGCAGATCTGCATTTGATTAAAAATGATGGAGCTCCTTCCAGCCCATGAAAATGAATGAAATGAAGCTTTTATTGATCATGGGGAGACTTGAACCCAAACTTTGTAGAGGACAGTGAGCTTCGTTTTCTTTGTTTTTTTTTTTCCTGCCTTGCTTTCTTTTCTTTAACAAAGTTGAGGAAAGTCAATCAAAAAGCAGCAAAAGGAGTCAAAAGATGCCGATTGAGCTACAGTTCATTGGCATCTTATAGCCCATGCTTTTAATATGGGAAGTTCAGTAGAATGATGACTAGATAATTTTTTAATAGAAGTGTCCTTATTTAGGGAGCTTCCGCATAAATCTTTGAAGTTCCATATACGAGCTTTCTCAAATATAATTACAAAATCTAAGTTCTATTGTTGGACATGATGACTTCTAAATATCTGGATATATTCACATATTTATGCTAACACCTGCATGCACATCAGCCTGTACAAGGTTATCATATCAAGCATATTTACAAGTCCGTGTAACTATATTTCTATGGAAGATTAAAAATTGAAATAAAAGGAATTATGACAAATTTCGTGAGAAGAAGAAGTTAGCATGCATTTTCCTCGTTTGCTGTTGTTAAAAGGGTGGAGAGAATGGATGATTGTGTGGCAACATTAGTCTCTCATGTTGCGCCAAGCACACAAACAAGACACCAACAGGTTCAGGTTGGATGATTGAAAATACCCAACCAACAGTGCATCAACACAAAGCAAGCATGATATGAATGGTTTTCCACAGTATCACAGGCCAAAAAGGTCTTCCAAGGCTTTATCCAGAAAGTCTGGAAAAGGATTTGTGACAGAAAGCATAAAGAAGTCTGGGAGAACTCCTTTTTTTTTTCTTTTTTTTTTCGTGGAGGGTGGTTTTCTACCTCTTCATATACAAAAACATACAAAATGCACGACATCAGTACCATTATTATTTCATAACGTATCTACATAGCAAAGTTTACTGTGGGCTATACTAATCAAGATAGGGTAGTGCTAGGGGGGAAAGTATAAAACCTTTACCTTCACACAAAGGTATTCTTCATGATGTGAGGTCTTCACAAAACAGGACACTAAGATCTGTAAAATACAACACAAAGATCAGACACAGATAAGCATATACGAAACCTGCATTAAATCATTCAGTTGTTCAATTAAAGCATTCATAATACTGACAATTATTGAGTGCATATGGTGCATTCACCCACCCCCCTCAAAAACAAACAAAAAAAAAAGCATGCTGCACATATTCATGAACTAGCATGGGGAAATTTGAGCCTAAGTCTTGTTTCCCAAGTACAACTGTAAATTTCTCATCATTTTTCCAGTGCAAATGATAAAAAGCATGAAGCCAACATATTGTCTTTTATAATTTTTTTTATCACTGCTATCATTCTGTATTTAGAAAAATGAAAAAGAAACAAATGGCCTCAATACTCAACGCATACAAGCAGCCCAAGAACTGTCAAGGCAAGAAAATGGCCTCTCATTTACATTCCTAAATTTCACTCCACGAAACATAATTATTTCCCTAGCATCTTTACCTCAAAGATTTATAGTCAAATATTGAGAATGAAAAAAATTCAAGGAATTGTGTCAACTTCCATTATGCTCAAAACAATGACTTATTCTTTAAACTTTTTCCTCAATATTACCAATCTGGAATGAACCATGCATTAAAATTGGGCTTTAGGCTGCTTTTTGGATGCACATGCATTTTCCTAGCACAGATACTGCAGGGAGGAAAAATGACACTTGGCAATTCATAGTCATTAAATGCCTCAAATCTCTGCATGTTTTGATAACTTAACAGATCAACTGCATTCATAATTTTTTTGGAAATGAAAAACTCAAAAAAATACTGCACAGACAGTAAAATATCAGCAACATAAGCAGAGATATATCAATTACCTATAAATCAGAATACAGAAAATAAAAAACTGATTAACTGGACACTTTTACTGCTCTCAAAGCAAAATTCCTTAAACTAGCAAAAATACATGACCTGGCCTACATGCCCCTTTAAGATAGTTCCTTTGACAAATGCATCTTTTATGAAAGTGCAATAACTGTCCTTAATTGGTTGACCTTTTTTAAAAGTTAAATTCTTTTTCACATGTAAATAGGATTGAGATATAGGATATTCAAATTAAACATGCAAAATTAACATTTTGATGCATGACATGGCCAATAACTTGGGGCCATACCTAAATTTGAAAAATGAACCGTAATTAAAGCAAGATGGGAGTTGGATTTTTATAAGCATCCCTTTGTAAGATAAAGCACTAACCAGGAGAGCCTGATTTTCAGGATTGATATTGTCCAAAAATATTCTTCTATGCAACCTCTGCTGCTCAACTTGAGGATTCTTGGCCAGGACTTTGCGCATATCAGCAACAATATTCTGCACAGAGAGAAGCACTGAACAAAGTTGCTACAGAGGAAATGTCAAATAGAATTTAAATGGTTGAAAGGGTAAAAGTCATTATGGATGAAAAGATAATGTTCTCCTCACATTAATCTTATGAGCATCCAAATGACTAATGGCCAGGTGGGTTTTAATACGCCAATGAGTCTTTTGACTGAGATTTCTAACAACGTTCACTGTGAACTTGTGATTTGGAATATGAACTGCTTCACGATCTTCACCTCTGACAATTGTTGGTGACCACCAACCCACATGCTGCAGAGAATGAGAAAGGGGAAGGAGCACATAAGGCATTGCCATCATTAGCAATGTCAAAGCAATACTAGATTCTCAGTTGTCTGGCAAAAAAAGAAAAAGACCTATACTAATATTTTTATATTGTTCGAAATAACGTGCACCTAGGGGTCCATTTACAGATTTGAAGCACAATATCCCAAATTTACATGTTATTTTTTCATTTTACTTTCTTGCAGCTTCTTCAAACTTCAAAGAGATGTGTTCTCATGTACAAACCTCAACAGTGCCAGAAACTTCATAGCCTTCAATTTTTGTTTGAATCCACTCATTCACAACAAAAGGCCGAGTTGCATGAATCATTGCACTGGAGAGGAAATTTGTGAATATCTGGAACAATGAACAATATAAAAGTCAGACCTTGAAGAAAATGAACCTGCATGCTATTTAGCTACAGCATGAATAAAAATAAAATTTGTTAAAATAAGGAGAGAAAAAACGAGGTTGCTGCCAGAGGCTATACACAGAGAAATGAATTAACTTGAAGTCCAGAAACATTAAAAGACAGGATGAATAAAAAGGACGAACTCTTCATCGCACCTCACGACCAGCAAGAGTCAGCAATACTGTCCCAAGACCTCCAGCAGTGAGCCACTTCTGGGTAGAGAAACCCAGCAACTCCATGAATAGTGAAACAGCAGCTACCCACACTGCAGAGTATACAGCTCTCCCAGCAAATTGGAAACCCATCTGTCCAAAATGCAAACATATCTTTACTTGTAAACAAGAACTCGCTAAGAAATATGTGTATGTAACAGTTCAGTTGTCTGGCCAGAAAGAAAATAAAGATCTAATGAAAAAGAAAACTGAGGATGAATACATATTCAAAAGTGCTTATTAACTAGGTGGGGAAATTGTAGATATGGATGCCTGATCTAATTGACATCCAATTGAAAGAAGATCAGAAGGTTATATGATCAGTGTGAATAAACAAGTAGAAATTTTTTGCATGGCTCTACTTTGTGCAATCAACAATGCTAAGCACTTTTGAAGAATGTCAATTTGCCAATAAGAAGGATATTATGTACCTATGAACACTTAGGTGGTGCAGACAGGAAGCAAAATTTGTCATTTTGCAGATAAAAGTATCTGTAATTTCAAGATTTGCTGGAAAATCCAGAATAATTGTCTAAGTCTAGGTTTTATTTTCTATTTTGTATTTAGTAGTCATAAAGAGTTATTAGCTTTATTAGGTTTTTCATGTTCTAAATAGACTATTAGTATTTTATATATATATATAAGAAAATAAGTCCTCATCGAACTTGGGATACTAGCAACTCCATATAAAGGTGTTATGCAATGTTCAATAGAATTAGTTTGTGAATAAAATCCAACAATTTGCTTTTGATTGTGTGACTCGATCTCCCTTTATGTATGGTGTCCACACTTTTAATCCCCATCAATCCTATGGCTATTAACCATCTAAAGACCAACTCAAACCCTAAAATTACTGTTCACGTTCCTAAACAGTCTCAGAAAGTCAGATCCATAGCAGCCCCCAAGCAGTCCTACATCAGCTGGTATCAAAGCAAAACCTCAAACCCCACTGCACACCTCAATTGATATTTCGATTCGATTCAATTCTCTGCCTGCAATTTTAGAATTGAGTGGAAAGGAGTTTTCCTGCATCCTAATCCCTTGATCGCTATGTAGACATTGTTCAATTTGCTGAAGTTATACATCTGTTTTTTTCATCATTGTTCCCAGGTTTATATTGCTGAAACTGGTTGTTTTCTTGTTGAAGTTAACCTGTAGTTTGGTTTGGTTATATTCAAGAGAAGCTATTTTGTTTCCCAACAGAAGTTTTGGAGGAGAGAATATGTATCCTATACTTATTGGACATACAGAAATCCTTATGACTCGATTAAGAGAGAAGTACTAGAGGCTAATAATGAGTTGAGCTCACTTTTGCTGATTAGACAATCTCACATGTTGTATCATATTATAGAGAGGAGCTAAGTCAAGTATTCAATCAGTATGGCTGTGTGGACTTTATAATCATATTTGAAGCGTTAGCATTCACTAATTTTAGGTATTATAAAAATGCTATGATAGCTAGAGCTTCGCTCCAAGGACGCTGTGGCTACAGTAATGGTTGAAGGTTGGAAGTTGGATATTACATTTATTCGACTCTTAGTGTTTTGACTTTTGAGAATGTACGGTAATACTAAGAACAAACCATGGATGTTATAAATCCTACACAAAAATCAAATCTGAGAGTTGAAAGGCTAAACCAACAAGTGGAGCAGCCAGTATAACCAACAATAAAGATGGAACTGCATGCTGAGAAAGAAAGCCCTAGCATAAAAAGTCAGAAACTTTTGGAAGCAAAACCTGTGAAGCCAACTATTCAGCCTGAACAACAACATGAAGAACAATTCCAGCAACCTAAGGGCCATCAAAGGAAGGTAGAAACAGTATAAAGGAATGCAGGAAGGTCTGATGAGAGGGTTCGGCAAATAGAAACTGAAAATCACTATGTAGGAAAGAAATTCAGGGGACACCATTAGGAAGGTGTCAGAGATTGACATGCCAAAGACAGTAGACACCATGAAGGAACAAGAGCACAGCATCAAGAATGCTCAAGACAGAGATGAGCGAATTGTACATGTCAATCACATTGACTTCCTTCTTCCACAAGTTTGGTGATTTGATTATAGAGAAAAGCATCATGCTTTCCTCGCTGTAAAACTTATGGCATAGAGTAGTGGTATCAAGTCAAGGGAGTGGCTTCAAGCTATGAGATGAGGTGTGGAAGGTGTGGTTTTTACAATGACACTAAACTTCGAGGTCTGAGTTTTCTCCTTGCAGGTTTTTTTATTCTAGATAGACTATTAGTATTTTCTTATATAGAAAAATTAGTCCTCGTTCGACTTAAAGAGTACTATAAACTCTATATAAAGGCTATGCAATGTTCAATAGAGAATCAGTTTATTAATAAAATTCCAGCATTTTGCTTTTGATTGTAAGACTCAATCTCCCTTATGCGGGACTCCTAATAACCCTAGGTGTGAAACATTGAGTTTTCTATCACTAGGTGTGACTCCTAAAAACCCTATTAGTGTGACTTCTAATAGTTCAACAAAAATTCTATATTTCAACCATCAAAAAGCCTCCATTGAATTCCCAAAAGTCCACACATCCTAGCCCCATCAATTCTATAGTTATTAACCATCTAAAGATCAACTTGAACCCTATAATTACTGTCCATGCCACTGTTCACAGCCCTGAACAGCCTCTGAAAGTCAGATCCAGAACAGCCCTTAAAGCTGTCCTGCATCTTGAGGGTAATGCAATCCATATCATATCACAAATAATGTAACCAGACTATAATATTGCTTAACCTACTCCATAAGGTATGCAGTAAAATGAAAGCCAATAACAATCCAAAATTGAGGACAAGATCTACAGAAATATAACTCGAGAGGCATAAAGATCAGGAAAAAAATGATATCTGCTCATAGAAAGCCATGAACCAGTGATGACCATTCAAAAGAGCAATAATGATAACATTTCAGAGATGAAAGAGAAAAGAAAAAAGAAAAAACTATATTTTAGCACGCAAAACATACAGTTCTTGCATCACTAGGCTGTGGGGACACCATGAAGAACTTTTGAGCTTGTTGAATCATGCTGCAAAGAAATTTTTGCTGATGTTTAGTTTTCGTGCTACTGTCAATAAGCAATCTAGCTAGGAAACACTAGCCCCAAATAAGAGCCAAAACATTTTCACTTCGAAAATCACAAAGCTCTGAAGAACAAGATGAATTAGTCATATAAAGCAGATTAGATTACAATAATGGAAGAATTATTGTGACTGTGGAAAGTAAAAGGTCACCCTGGTAAAAGAAAAATGAGAACAAATCCATAAAGTGAAGACCTCCATGGTTTCAGTTTATTGAGTCAACGTTGAGAGATGATCTTGTCCAACAATATAAAAAAGAATAGCGAGGAAAAGGGAATGATAGTCACCTTGATAAACAATAAGCAAATGCGAGCACTGTCGACAATGATCTTACAAAATTCAAAAGCCTTTGCTTGACAACCTCACTAGCTTCTGTGGGCAAAACAACAGGATCCAGTGCCCTGCAAGAAACCAAATTGTAATCAATTACAACATTCAATAATTGGAAAATAGGTTGTGCATTTAAGACTGAACATCCACAACTTTTCTTGCAACTTTAACAAGGTGATGGTAGTTAGTTAAACCTGCAAACAAGTATCGCACCAGTCCACAGCATCAAAGGCTGAATATATGAGGCCATCACATAATAAGTTCCACTCTTTTTCCAACTATTGTCGCTTTTCTGCAAGATAATTACGCAAACACCAAAAATATAATCGCAGAACAACAATAACCTCAAAACAATGCTATAAACTTAAACAGGGTAAACATACGTGAAATAGCAAGTTTCTGCTCTGACGCATTAGCGGCCCCAGACCCCATACAGCAAATACAATAATACCAACTGCTGGAGCTAACTTAAAAACGAGAGGACTAGTTTGTAAAGCATTAAAGGACCTGCATAATAACACACAGAGTATCAACAAAGATATCAGCTCAACGCATAAGCCACTGAAAGAAAGAAGACTACCTCGTCAACGTCACGGAAGCAGCCTTCACAGCAGGAAGTTCAAGGGCTTGGCGTGGCACCAAAAAAGAACGGCATCTAAAAGTTTTCTTATTATTACTTCTATTTAATGATACAGAATAGATTGGCCTTTGCAACAGTCGACGACAATCGTGGAGCCGAAACTACAGCAGCAAAAATAAAATCATCCAATATCCAAAAAAAACCCTAAAATTAGCAACAGCATCAATAAAAAGAATAGATTAAGAAATAATTACCTTGAGGGAGGTGTTGCTTAATAAAGGAACCTTGCCCTTCCCTAATAATATACTCTGAAAGAAGAAAGAAGAAGATGAAACAACAACAACAACAACAACAAAAGGTAAGAAGAAAGGAAAGGAAAGGAAAGGAAAGAGCACCTTAAAAAATTGATTATGATTGTTGTTTGAGGTCTGGTTCTTGCAAAACCCCAAATCATGGGAAAATTGCAAGGAACCAGAAATAGCCATTTTGTTGCCTCAAAAATTCCGAAGTTAAGATTGATTTTTTCTTGGGAAAAAAAAAGGGGGGGGGGGAGGGGGAGGAGGAGGAGGACTACGGAATTTCAAGCATATTCCCCAAATGAAAAATACCACTTCAGAAAAATAGAGTTTCGTGCATTTTTTTAAACAAATAAAAGAAAAGCAAAAAACAGAGAGTGGAAGAATAATATATTATATATATACGAATAAGAGGAGAATCTCAGGCCTTGAAAACCTTTTTTTTTTCCGCGCAACAAATACGTGCGTTTAATTTGGGCTGTAAACCCATTTTTTTAAATAAAATAAAATAAAACAACAAAAACGTGCGTTCTCCTTCGCGAAAAAAATATTAAAATATGGGATTTACTATAAAAACAATCATGGGTTTTTTATTTTTTTGATAATTATTTTTTCATGCTCTATTCATTTAAATTAAGCTATATGTATTGATTAATGAAATATATACTTAAAATTCATGGGTTAGAAAAATAATAAATAACACGAATGCAAAAAACAAAAGCAATGAAGTTATGAAAGCGTTGTACCGTGTTTTCTAAAAATTCAAAAAAAACTTTGCTAAAAAACAATATTTTTTTTATGTTTTGAATCGTTTTGATATGCTGATATCAAAAATAATTTTAAAAAAATAAAAAAATATATCATTTTAATACATTTCGATACGAAAAGTATTTTAAAAATTAACTATAACCACACTATAAAAAAACAAATAAAATTATCAAAGTTAAAAGTTTTACATCATCAATATATCAAAAGATATTATTCAAGTATGATATGAGAGAATAATATCTTTAAAATGTAACTTTTGTTTTCTAATTGTTTTCTATTCTTATAATAATTGTTCTTCCAAATAACAAGTATTCTTTCTTTTATAATATCAAATTACTCAATGAAAAGAAAAATATTTTATTGCTTAAATTATCTTAACTTTCATTTTAATGGATTGATATGACAAATAATTTTGATGGTAGTTCGTTATGATCAATCATGGATCTTTTAATTGATTTGTTTTTTTTTTCTAGCAAAAAAACTATGAATAAATTATTGAAATAAATTATATATATATATGATTGATCATAGTTTTTTTGAATTTTGAATAAGTTATCTGGTAAAGATTTATATTCTACATGGAACTTAATTGAATTTTGAATTTAAAACCATTAAGCCTGGCTATCTTTAATGATTGATCTCGAGAGCGATGGTTAATTTCTTTTTTTTAATTGATTTATAAAATGAATAACTATTAATTATCCATGATGATCATCCAACAAGTGAATGATTTATTTTTAGTATAAATAATAATGCCCTCCGTATTCTTCTGAGACAAGTAAAGGATTATTGTTTCATCATTTATACTAAAATCGATTAAAAAATATTTCATAAATGACAGCTATTCAGACATTATTCCCCTGAGATGTCGATCATGTTTCACTGTCTGAAATGTCAGCCAACCAAACAAATTTTAAAGCAAAGCACGCTCTTGCCTTGTGGCACGTGGACCATTTTACTATGTTTCTGTTTTCGTTATATACTTGGCTTGTTTACGTGGCCAGTCATTTCCTTTACCTTTCTAGCTCGTGGTTGGTCATTTCATATAGTTTTTTTTTTTTTTTTTTTTTTCCGAAGGTCTTTTTCACTTCCTTGGAAATCTCCTCTTAAATTTTTAAAAAATGACATTTTAAGTGGATAAACATCACAGGCTATATTAGTATTTTATTTGACTATCAAGACTCTAAATAGACTCGAAACAAGCCAATAACAAACACAAAGTGGTAAAATAAAAAAATAATTAAATAGCATCAGAATTGTCAAATCATTAAATTGAACCTTAATTAATTTGTTTTAGGTTATCCTTGGTTATTGTCTTTTTCTATCTGGGACAAACAAAAACAATACCAAAGAAGGCGATATTAATTAAAAAATATTTATAAAACATTTATTCATATATGTATTGTTAATCTATATTCATCTCACATATAGTCAAGAACTTTTTAAAATAATGAAGGTTCATCATTGTAATACCCTTAATCTATATTATAGGAATAATGATTTAAGATTTGATTTGTTTAATTTATGTATTATTTGTAAGAAATCCTAGGAGATTGTGAAAAACCTTTGCTGAGATTAAGACACTGTTTGACATTGCGTTTGTAATTGCGTTTCATTAAATTTTGAATTTTTTTTTTGCTAAAATTGAGTGTGGTTTGTACCTTTTGGATCGTTTTGATGTGTTGATGTCAAAAATAATTTTTAAAAAATGAAAAAACATCATTGGCATGTATTTCGGCACGAAAAACTATTTGAAAAGCACCCGCAACCACACTACCAAACACGCTCTAAAGGTGATGAATTTTCAGTTTGGACACTGATTTGTGAAATTTTTAGTTTAGTCCATCAGTCCTGTAAAAATACAATTTGATCCTTAAATTTTTTTTAAAACTACAATGTGGCCCTTGATAGTAAAAGATAGCTTTCCGGTCATGTTCCAACAAGTGATTCAAGCGCATTGATGATTTATTATCAAGTTTTATTTGATTTTGTTTGAATTAAGAGTTAATTCAATGCTGTGTTTAATTATGCCTGGGTATTTCAGGAGCACAATAAATAATTCCTCTGTAATGAAAATGGTTGAATATCATGAAATGGAAACTAGCTGGAAAAAAACGGAAAAAGGCATCTCCAAATGCTGATTAGCACTATTTAACTAAGAAGGAAATTAAACGCATGGTTAGATATAAACCCACCACGAATCGGGCAAAAGGAGAATTCCCGATGCCCAGTCTGCAAGCAATTTGTTTCCGAACTTGTAAAATGGGCTCAGCCTGGGATACGCCACTCAGTGACCCAGAGGGCCTAAGATCCGATGCCAGCAATCAGTCGAAGACACACGAAGGGTCATTTCGCCGGGTTCCTTCAACATGGCTCTCTCAAGCACACCCCAGCATGGTCAGTTCATCGAGAGGATTGTCCACTCCAAAGAATAAGGTTTATATCTTTCAATCTCATGTTTCATCTTTTTAGTGTTACACTAGATCGGGGCCAGCTAGGTTAATTTTTTTTAATGTAAAAATAAAAAAATTTCAGGTGATACTATATTTTTAAATAAACAAGAAAGATATAATACATCGCTCATTTACTTGACCGGATCCAATAAAATTAATTGGTTTAATAATATAATTAAAAAATGATTTATATGGTAATTAAAATGAAAAATAATAATAATTAACTATGAAAAATAAATCGACAATATCATATTTAAGAAAATACTCATAGTTGTTATGTCTTGGATACCGCTCCACCGCTAAAAACACTCACCAAGACGGTTTTATATCCACAGCGACAAGCTGCACAACGACACCAAAAAAAACCACATTCACCTTTAGAACAATAACTTGAAAAGCAAACGAAGTAAAAAGATTAATTATTTCACTATTTACACAAGTAGTAGAATCACACTTATCTATTTTCAGTTATTTTGCTAATAAGTTTTTCGGGTATTTGTTTTTTATCATGAATGCTATTGATAGCATGCAACACGTCGTCTATTATTGCTCAAAATCCAACCATCACTGTGGTGTTCAGCAAATTCAGAGGCTGAATTTTTTTGGCTAAAAACTTATTTTTTGATCTATTTTTACCTCGAAACACCATACAAACCATCCTAAACCGTTTAACAACCTCAAAATGCTATAGAATCACCTAAAATATCAAAAATCAATGGGATCGAAAAAATCAAAATGAAACTTTATCTTCCTTTTCGAGCATGTTTATGAATAAAACTTACAACAAATCGAACTTTTCTCGTTTAATTAAACTCTTCGTCACCAAGAGTGACGAGTTTATTAACCGATAAATGATTGAACTAACCACTTTCTTTCTTTTCATAATTTTTTGGTCTCTCATTTCTCTAACCAAATACTGAAAAATGAAAAAAAAAAAAGATTAAAACAAAAATTACCGATTAATACGGGGTTAACCATATATTTCTTCTTGTTTTACATTTTACTCCTTTATTTATTTTTATTTTTACCATAATTTCGAGCCCAATTCTTTCTAATTAGGCTATATAAAGGTTTGATTAAAGCCTTTTTTGTTTGATGAGAAAAGGAAATTTTGAAAAATATTTTCCTGACCTTCTCATACTTGTTTACATCATGGAAAACTGGTGAACAAAATTCATTTTTTAGTTAAAGAAAAACACAAGTTTTAGATGGAAAAAAGTGTTTTTTCAGTGTACAAGATCGTACAACACTTTCCATGGAGGGTCAAGAAACTAAAGGGACACAATATATATATATATAATAGTAATAATAATAAAATACTTTAAAATATAATATTGATATAAAAAATTACTAATATATTTATATAGGAAATAGTATATTAGGATATACTAATATACAATATAAAATACATTAATTTGATATATTATGCATATAATACTTTAATTTAGATAATATTGCTAAAATATATATTCGAATACAAAACATGT
>Ga0307513_10004202_pt1 | contig 19258 bp, 4 predicted proteins | sample 15_EM_MG_FD_202174 | JGI IMG/M metagenome (GOLD analysis project Ga0307513, IMG submission 202174) | Populus trichocarpa ectomycorrhiza microbial communities from riparian zone in the Pacific Northwest, United States - 15_EM | ecosystem: Host-associated > Plants > Roots > Unclassified | place...
TCATGTCTAAGAACCCTAACCTATAATTCAATATCAAGGCATCAATTCATTATCGAATTTGAAATGAATTTTTAAGATCATGTTTAGAACACCTTACCCGGTACGAATTAAGATTTTGATCTTCAACCAGTTGAAGATTTTCAACTCCCTCCTTTTTTTTTTCTTGTTCAATTTATTGTTAATTCCTTGCTCACAAGTGTTTATCTCATCTATAAACCCTTAATCTTGGATGGGTTCTTGAAATTTTAGTGTTTCTCTCTTGATTTTGCAAGAATGGGTATAAAACTCCCTATTTTCTCTCCTTATGGTTCCTGCAGATTTTTGGTGAGAAGAGAGTATCTATACTCTATAATTTCTCTTATTTGCATTTAGGTCTCATTTCCTTTAAGTGTATTGTTCTCTTCAATTAAATCCAACCCTCAACATTACCGGTTTATTATAATGTCTCGAATTATTTCGCCAGGAAATTATATTCAAAAATTTTTGAATTCCTGTCTTTTATTTAACCATACGCATGAATTTCTTCACTTTTATTTCTCACGTAGTTAGTTTTTAATTTAAGCAACCTTTATTTATTTATTTTTTCCGGGATTTACAATAAGAGAAATTATGTTGGAAGAGAGAGAGAGAGAGATTGTGTTTGAAAAGATATAATTTTTATATGATCTTGGGTGTTTTTGATATGTAATATACAAGGATAATTTGGTTTTTTTATTTTATTTGAGAAATTATTTAGACCTATAATGTAAACTATAATTTTTAAAAAAGTATAAGCAAAGTAAAAAAAAAAAAAAAAGAACTAAACTATAATCAAGTTCATCGATGTCCTCGCCAACGATGAACTTGATTCACCTGGTGGACCAGACAAGTCCGATGGTGATCTTGTTACCATTGATAGTGTCAAGATTGAGTTTGTCGTTGATTGATCATGATGATGAGCAGGGTTGTGCTATCACTTTTTTTTTTTAATCCTGTTTTCTCTTTCTATGTTAGTATTCAGTGAGTTTTCTCTTTTTTTTCTTTCAATTTAAATACGATAATGATTTCTTAGATTTATTCCCCCCTAGAAAATAAAAAATAAAAAGTTCAAAAGAAATCAATTGTGGTTTCTTTTCTTTATAAAAAAAAATCCATCTTCCTCTAAACTTTTATGTGTCTGGCTGTGCACCGGGCCAGGTGAGCTTGTATAGAAATATAAGACCTGAATTGAACATCTATCTTATTCAATATAGTAGATGTATACGACCTGAATTAAATCACCTTGTTCAAAATTCAAGCACGCTAACCTTATTAACTTAAATGTTTTTTTTAATTAAAACATTTTTATTTTAGATTTTTTAAAATGAAAAATAAATATGATTTTTTAAAAAAATCTATTTTTTCATAAACCAGCTTAAACTAGATTTCAAATTAAAATTACTAAGTTAACCTGAGGTCTTATATGACTAGGCCTATCTGGACAAACAAAAAGTGAAGGACAAAAGTTATGGGATGGAAAAGAAAAGGAGAGGACAAAATGTATCTTCCCCGTTAAATTTATAATCATCCTTAGCTTAAATGTATTTACCTTTACCATACTATAATACATTATCAGGAGTAAATTAGTCTTGTATCCTTAATGTCTTGAAATATTTCTTGAGGTTTATTTTTATTTAATTATTTTACAATTTTATATATATATATATATATATATATATATATTAAGTAAGTTAGTTATTCTTTTTTTACTCATGTTTTTTACCAAAATAATTTTTATTAGTAGCGTGTTTGTTTAATTAAAACTATAGGTAATTAAAATAATTTCTCTCTCTCTCTTTTTTCTTTTCAGTATCCTAGAGGCGGCTTGAAATCCGTGTTCATGCTTTTTCTTGTTTTTATTCTCTTTGGTGAGTTTCAATTTTTCTCTGCTATCATAAGTTCAATTAATGGGCCCTATCCCATTGTTTTCTTTAAAGACTTCAGTAGATTTGTGACGCCTAGTTAAAGGTCGGAAGAAATAACTTGCTTTCTCTATTCAATAAAATAAAATAATAATAAATAAAAAAACCTCTCTCATTCTTATCCACGAAGGAAATGGACAAAAGATATGGGGTGGAAAAGAAAAGGAGAAAAGAGAACTATATATAGCTTCTCCATTTTCAAATTTATATTTTTATATTTTCATATGCAAATATAAAAATATGTTGTTATTAATTTATACTTTGCCTTTGAGCATGGATAATACATTACATTTCATGGAATCGTTACTTTAATTAAAAACCCAGCAACACCGTGAAGGAAAAAATAATAATAATAATAATAAAAGCAAGAAGAAGAGGAATAAGAGTGCAAGACCCCGAAAGGTACTTCCTACCTCGTGAATGATCTTATGAGAAATTGGAAGATCTCTCCCTTTTTTACACTGACGCCGCGCTTCATCATCGTAGGTGGGTTTACTAATGCGACGGTGGACGAGGAGTGTTTCGATTGAAAAAGAGGAGGTTTTTCCTTCTACTTTTAAGAGAGAAAAAAAAAGGCAAATTTTATAAAATTCTCTTTGCAATGGACAGATAAATAGCCAATTTTCTACACCTCTCGCCTGTACTACAACATGATATACAGTATAATTAGTACAAAAACGCAAGGCAGTACTATGTTAGAGGTTTTTTGTTTCTTTTTTTCTTTTTTCTTTCAAAAGTGAAGTATATATCTTATTCCCAAAAAAAATCTGCCTTTTCTTTTCGTAAAATCGTTTTTGAAAAGGCAACGTAGTTCTACTTCTATTTCCATAGAGCAAATATTACTAAAAAAATGTTAAAATTCAATCCCGTGTGTTTGTGAAAATCAAGTACATGCCTAGATACATAATAAAACATTAAAATTAGGTGTGATTATTTTAAATTTGTTCAGTTTCGGGGTAAAAAAACAATCAAATCATAAATTTTATATTTTAGATTTTATAATCAAACCGAACTGAAATCAGTCTAAACTGTAAACCTCTAAAAATTTAAAAATAAATTAAATTAAATTAAAATTAAAATGAGTTTAAATATTTGATCAATAGGTAAGAAAAAAAAATAATGGAATGAAATGGTGTTGTTGTAAACCCTTTTCAATTACGTTACATGAAACGGTATTAAATCCATAAATGAACTAAATGATGAAAAAATAAAATAAATATATTTTGGAATAAAAAATGGTCTCGATGAATTATTGTAATAACTGATACGATCCATGCAAAGATAACACAAGAAAATTCAGATTTCGGCATAAAATTATATGTCGATTAATTTTACGCTATTGAGTATAATTCTCAATATGACTATCGGATCATGTTGAGAAATCTTACAAGGAGTCTCCTAACACAGTTTTCTATATTAGGTTAAAATTTTAAAGCAATCAGAGTATAGGAAAGTTGTACAAAAATGTCGACAGTCGGATAAAACATATCATGTGGGCTCAATTGTTAAGATTTATTATGCAAAAGAATTTGAAATTTTGAAAGAATACCTGCTATTTACTACTGAATTTTATTTTTTAGATTTCATAATCGAACCGAACTGAAAATCAGTCAAAAATGTAAATCCTTAGAAATTTAAAAATAAAATAAATAAAAATAAAAATGAGTTTAAATATGTGTTCAATAGGTTAGAAAAAGAAAGAATGGTATGAAAAAATATTGATATAAACCTCAGATAAAAATAAATAACACCTTGCACACCTAATTTGCAGAATTTATGAGAGCACCCCTTATTAGTATGGTACTACACAACCATTTACTAGTATTACACTGCTCACACCTAATTCTCTATTGAGAATTTATGGGCACATTCTTTATTTTTTTGACATTATGCGACCACCTACTAGTATTATTACGAGATGGACACCCACTTCTTTGTTGTGGAGCTATTTGTGAGGGTGCATAAATTATTAGCACGAGCGTCTACATGTCTCATTAATGACTAGGACGATGCTATCATATCTATCAATCAATGGTATAACATAATAACTAATAATTTATTTTATAAATTACCACGCAACAAAGATAATTATTTTCATTAATAATTATATTAATTTTTAAAAATTAGATTTATCATCAATATATAATTTATATTTATATTATTTTTTTTATATTTATACTTAGTAGGAATTTGAACAAAATAAAAAATATTTTAGATCTCATTAACCTCACATTAACCTATTGAATGAATAGATTTATGAAGAATCTAGCCTTCTTAATGGAGAGAATATAAGTTAGGAGATTATTGAAGCACTTTTGTCTACTTTAACTTTAGAGGATGAAGAGATATGTTTTGATGACGAGAATGAGTTTGGTGAAAATGATCAACTATTGAAATGTTTAGTTGGTGACTTTCCCTACATACCATCACAAGATCAAGATCTTTATTTCATTTTAATGATGGAGATGATAATTGATTTATGTTTTTTTAAAAAAAAAATTTTACTTTCATAATATTTTGGTATTTTATTTAAGTTGAATTACTTTAAGTTAAAGTTCTATTTAATCTTGACTATTTATAAATATTTTAAATTTTAAAATTATATTTGTTTGATGTTTATATTGTATGATTTATAATTAATTTATCATAAATTTAAATTATATTTGTTGAATTACAGTTTTAAAATATCATGCAAAACTGAAATATTTTATTTTAATTAAAAAAACAAAATACTTTTCAAAACAGAATCAGAATTGACAACTTGAAGAAAACTAGTTGCCATCATATTCCTTCTTCCAGTCTAATATAGCATGTGAAGAAAATGCTGTACGCATTCTCGTGCACCACTAACGTCGCTGTCAGCCTGTGCCACCACTGGTGACCGTAATTAATATGGTTATCCTCTACACAGACACTTGCTATGCGACGACAGTTTTTTTTCTAAATGCCAAAAAAAAAATATGGACTGGTTGTCGTCTAGGCATTTAAAGGCGGGATAAACGAATATCCAATTGCTAATATAGTCCAAAATATCAATTCTGCCTTTGAATTCTTGTCTTGATAGCTGGGTTCTTACCAAACTATGGACAGCTAAAAGTCTTCCATTTATTATTGTTTAATTCGGAAGCGCTGCCCTTCTGTGAAGTTTTTCTGTGAACTGTTTCTAGTTACTTGTTTATGTTTAATCTATGATTTTAGTCGTTTGGTTCGGTAAGAAAACATGAAAAAGGAAAAAATCATTAATTTTATATTATTTTATAATCATTTCATTTGAACGTGCTTATATAAAATAAATTTTAAAATATTATTTTAATACATTAAAAAAATCATTGGTACATATTTATATTTTATATTATTTACTTTTGTATTATTATATTTGTCGTGTCATAATTGATAAAGTGATTAAGAGCGGTGACTGTGGTTGCATTCTTAAAAAATTTGAAATTTTTTTTTTTATTAAAATTTAATATGGTTTGTATGTTTTGGATCGTTTTGATGTGCTGATGTCAAAAATAATTTTTTAAAAATGAAAAAACATCATTGACATGTATTTTAGCACGAAAAATTATTTAAAAAGCACCCACAACCACACTATCAAACACACTCTAAGATTGATGAAACCTATCCTATATCAAAGAAAAAAAAGAAGAAGATGACGAGGAAGTGCCTGATGGATGACGACACGTCACGATCAAACCGGCTCGATGCAAGTGATGAAAGAAAACTGTCCCGCTCGACACAGGATAACTACTGGTCCACCGTGGACAGATTGGTGCGTTGGCTGAAATCAAACACGGTGCGAAAGTTCAAACTGAAATTTGATTTAAGTGTTTGATGAGTTCCGTGATTGACCATCGCCCAGTGGACCATGCTTTCATTGACTACTTCAACTTCAGTTTTACCAACCACCTGTTTGTCGTTTCTCAAAAAAATTATTATTTTTTATTTTAAATTAATATTTTCATATATGTAAAACATAAATTTTTAAAATAAAAAATATTATATTAATATATTTCTAAATATAGTGGTTGCTTTCTAAATAATTTTTTGTACGGAAATACATGTTAATTATGTTTTTTTATTTTTAAAAAATTATTTTTGATATCAGCACATCAAAACGATCGAAAACATACAAACTATATTAAATTTTACCAAATAAAAAAAATTAAATTTTTTAGAAACACGGTTTGCACCACGTTCCCAAACACATTCCAAGTCAAGAATCCACAGGAGGGTGTGCTTAATGGTAAAATTTAAGGATCTTATATCTACCCAAAATTATATTTTCCAGTTTTTTTTTTCATGATACGAAGGATCTTATATCAACCAATATATATATATATATATATATATTGGATTTGAGAAAACTCCATTCTCCGGAAAGCGTACTTTGTGGATCCAGGTGAATGAGTAAAATCTCGGCTATCCAAGGCTCTTACAAGAGATGCACGTCCTGACTCGAACTCGAGACCTGCTGTGCAGATCTCAAACCCTTTATCATCACATTACGCCTCTTGAGACATATATATATATATATATATATGAGAATGTATCACATCACATCCCTTAAGTTTTTTCCATGAAATCCAATCTTAACTATTTAATTCAACATGATATTAACTTACAACAATCCTTGACTCTTTAATGTAACCTATCACAATTGACATATGAAATAATTTTTCAATTATAAGAAAATAAAGGCAAAAGAAGATGTGTGTCCCTCTCCCTTTCGAACACGTAATGCGTCGACCAAGAAAATAAAGGCAATCAGGTGCATTCATTCAATCAGGCTCTCACGGATTTGCTCTTTCGAAATACAGAACAAGAGAATCACGTAACTGGTTATTGTTAATTATCTAGTCAAAAAAGTGGGTCTATAATTTGTTAATATATATCCAATACAAGAGCAACACGCAGCGAAGCCAGAATTTTTAAATAAAGAGATAAATTATTAATAAATACTTGATATTATGTATTATATAGGCATATATTATATAGAGAAATCAATTTGAAACATATATACTAAGGCCATGTTAGTTTTTGCATTTCAAAAATATTTTTGAAAAAATTGAAATTATTTTTTTTTGCTTCAAATTAATATTTTTGGTGTTTTTTAATCATTTTGGTACACTGATATCAAAATAATTTTTTAAAAATAAAAAGACAACATTTTAATATATTTATGAGTGAAAAACACTTTGAAAAGCAATCGTAACCACACTCTCAACAGGCTCTAACTCATATCAAATGAAATTAATTTAAGAATATTTTTTAAATAAAAAAATTACATTATAATTGTTATCTTCGAGTTTTTATATTTTGAAATCGCTTTATAATGATTTCATTATCAATTTCATTGAAGATATTTTTCTCAAAATAACTCAAACTATATAAAAACAAACGTTGCTGGAAAAAAGATTTTGTAGTGATTTTAATATAATGCATATAAGAAAATCCAAAAATGGATGATTTTTCATAAAAAATATATTTGATTTATTTGGATGTGAAGATACAAAGTATTCTTTTTCTCTTTTTTATTTCTCATATTTTCTGTAGCGGATATTAATTGGATATTTTATTTCACATAAAATACAAACAGAAAAAGAATTGTATGACACGCATGCTTAATTATTAACTTCAATCCTGCTATAGAATGAGGGGAAAGGAAGAGAGAGCAAAGGGAACTGGTGGTGTTTTCGATCGAGAGTTCTGAGCACAATATGTTGTTTCAAAGTACAACCAGCAGGTGGAGGCGGGGAGCACCCTTTCATTCGTGGAACTTTTCAACTCCTAATTTATGTTTCTGCACATAAAATGTGCTTATAAAAAGTTAAGGGGGCAGTTGCCCCCTTATGCCCCAGTGTGGCTCCGCCCCTCAACACGCATCATAATTTTGAATGACCAAGTATGAGGTGAGTGCTTGTTTGTTATGTTTTAAAATTATTTTTTATTTGTTTTGTTTTTAATATATTAATATTAAAAATAACAATAAAATTAAAAAATATTTTTAATATATTTTTAATTAAAAAATATTTTAAAAAAATATTTATGACCGTATTAGCATACATTCACCATCAAAATACATGATGAACTATCTATTCTCTCATGGCCTCAGTAGTGTTTAATATTGTGTTAATAATTATTTTTTAAAAAAAATTTTATTTGAAAATATATAAAATAATATTTTTTATTTTTAAAAAAATTTATTTTTAATATCAACACATCAAAATAATTTTAAAATAAAAAAAAATTAAAACAATAAATTTTTTATAAAAACACAATTCCTTCATGAAAACAAACATTATCCTCACAATTTGAACGGTTGCTATCGTTGCTATTTTCCCTTCTATACAGGATTTGCTTTACAGCTAGATTGATGTATACGTGGCGGAGTTTTTTTATTTTTGTTTAAAATTAATTTTTTTAGTTTATTTTAATATATTATATTAAAAATAAAAAAATATCATTTTAATTTATTTATAAATAAAAAATATTTTAAAATATAATTTTTACCATCCTTTTACATACACAAATAAAAAAAAATACATCTTTGATAATATTTAAATGAACTTTTTTATTTTTGTATTTTAAAAGTGTTTTTAAAAAAATTAAAATTTTTTTATTTTTTTGTTTTAAATTAATTTTTTTTATGTTTTTAAATTATTTTGATATATTAATATTAAAAATAATTTTTAAAAAATAAAAAAATATATTATTTTAATATATTTAAAAAAAACACATTAAAAACCACACTTCCAGATATCTTAAGCACGTTTGCGGTGCTATGTCCACGTGCAGCGTATACATAAATATGTTGATGAGATAATTTTTATTAAAAAAAAAAATTGTTGAAGTGATCACTATATGTGACGTGATAGTTGATGTATTGGAATTGCTAATAATCACGTCTGCGGATCTATCAAGGGTTTCTCTTCGATACCTTAGCACTGAGACTGCTTAAATATTTCTTAGCAATTAGATGGGGCTAGGTTAGTTTAAGCTTAAATATTTTGTTATTTACGATTAGTGAGATTTTTTTTTTAATCTTTTATATCATAACAACCGGTTATTCCTAATTTAGAATTTTCCAACACTAGAAGGTGCTATTAATATATTAATTTTTTTACTATTTGTGCTTGTAGGTGACCTATTCTATATCATTTATATTATTTTACATTCTCTAGGTTCTTTGTTAGGTCATTAATCAAACACCCTAATACCATATTAAATGTAAATAGTTGGGTTTAGGTTCTATCCCAAAAACTTAAATCTTATTGTGGATCCTTCATTTTCAATATTATATGTTAATATTCTATTTTATATAATCGAAGTGAGATTTGTTGTTTTAACACTATCTTTTTTAAAAAAAAGTTTATTAAGTAGCTTGGATTTTTTTTGAAGCTTCGATAGCATATTATATTTATTCTATTCAAAATACTTAAATCTTACCGTGGTATTATTTATAATCGATCTCAATATTATTTCTTCTGTTTTGTAATGAACAATTAGTATTCTTACTTAATTAACATTTAGATCACTATTAGAAAATTAACAAATATAAACGAAAATACCAACAAAATTTTTCCGTCTGTATATTACGATGACCTTTACCAACAGAAAATTACCTAATTATAGGTCGAGTCAATTGTAGATTAAGTGGTTGGGTCATGTAGTTCATCTAAGAATGTCTATACACTTATGAGATAAGTGGTACCTCGTGGACAATCATGTCAAAATTAGACTAAGCTTATTGTAGAGTCCATTATGTAGGCATATGATATTCAAAATGAGTTGGAGCACTTTTAAACATTTTCATTGGAGTTCTTGTTACTATAATATATCCTAAAACTTTCATTCTAGGTGTTCAGACAAATGAAGTGCCCTAATCAACTTTATCTTAACTTGTAATATCTTTGATTGAGTTGATCAGTCAAAGCTTGTATGGTCTTATTAAGTTCATAAGATGCCATTTGTGATTGTTTAGAGTCTAACCAAACTAACTATGACTATTTGATCATGTTATCAAGACCTAAAAATAGATAACTATAAGGTTATGCTAGAGGCATGAAAATGTTATTGTACATGCTCTATAGTCGGTGAGTGGTTAAATATGACACAAACTTTATTCATGTAAAACATATATTTTTTTTATAAAAGCATTTTTTATCTTTAAAGTTTATTTAAGTTTAACTAATAAGTCTAGAATAAAGATAAAGTTTTTGAAATAAAAATATTTTTCATAGTTAATTATAAAGTAATTATAGTTATGAGGATTAATTTGTGTTGCATCAAAATATTTTTCTTAAATATTCATATTTAATTCTCTATTAAGTCTGAACATTAATTAGAGCTATTGATTCTGATTCATATCATGTTTTTTTTTTCTTTATGAAAGGAAATAAACGTTTTAATAAGTTAAATTATTAGGAATTAATGGAACTAATATAAGTACATGCTTGTCAGATGATAATTATAATAAATTGACCCATTTAAGAATCTCATAAGGAAAGATTACCCATATTTATAAAAAGACTCATGTTGAAGTTGTGTGAATGATTTTTAGACTCGAGATTACCAATTTATTTATGAAAATACTATGTTTTAATCCTGACTACAAGTTTCCTTAATCAAAGGTAAAAAAAAAAAAAATATGCATATATTGTGTATGATATAAACTATATGAAGATATTTTAGTGATTAAGAGATGATTTATCACCCTAGATAAATTAGAAAAAATATTTCATATATTCTTAAATAATATTGATTATAAAATCCTTGTGTATGGTAGAATAAAAATGTTTCAAATCTTATTTAAAAAATTAATGACTATGATATTGAGAACAAATATGGTTTGATAAAGTAAATACACTTCATACTCAAATGTCTAAATTAAAATATTATAGATGAAGAGACAAAAGTTACGTGAGAAATAGGCAGCTGAAATGTTAAGTCAAACTATATATGACTTTTTTATATTTGAGAGATCATGACTTGCTACTAGAAAATTAAACTAGGAAAAATATTCCCTTCAAATAAAAAAAACTAGAAAAGAATCATAATAAAGAATAGGAAAATAAAAATAAAAAATTATTTATTTTTTTAAAAAAGCTCATGTATTAGTCTCTCTGGATTGGAAGGAACCCTCGTTAAGTTCATTCTTCAGTTAAAAATTATCATTCATCAAAAAGATCCTTTTGTGGTTAGGCCACCTCTACATAATTTCTTTGTGCGGGTCACCTTAGTGTGAACCCTTAACATAACACTTTCATGTGGGTCGTCTTATCATAGGTCCCGACATCAAAATTTTAAATGACAACAACTGATGTAGATGAAAACTACAACACAGTAGTTCTTGGACCTCTTTTTTTCGAGGGGAACCTTCTTATCCCATTCTACACAAGCACATCATATTTTTCAATATCTTTTAGTCATGGTTGTTCTGCAGCATATAACAAATAAAAATAACCACCAATAATCATTGGGCTCTGATATCAATTAATGTAGACGAAAACAAAAAATAAAAGAATTTATTATATGTCAAAACCCTTAAAGACCAAAAAACACCATAAGTATAGGAAGACTTTCAAAATACTTACTTTTATTTAATAATATCTCTACTTGTCAAAAGGTAAATACAACCTTTTATATATATAAAAAAATGAAACCCCTAATAATACCGAATAAGAAAAAGTAAACTAAAAAAAAATTTCATTCAAATAAAAAAAAGACTAAGAAAGCATCAAAATAAAGAATAATAAAATATTTGTTTTTTTAAAAAAAACTCATCCATTACTATTTTGAGAAATCTCATTAGAACTTTCTTAACACCAGAATCAATAAATGAAATATCATACTTATAGCATTTAGCTGGAAAATATATAATATTTAAAAATAAGAAAAGCCACATTGTGTTTTTTACAATAATAATTAATAAGTTTATTGGTCGCATTTTATTATTTTTTATATAATAATTAATTAAAATTTTAATGTCCGAGGACCTTTTTTTTTTTTCTTTTAGCATGAAGTACTATTTTGTAATAAGATCATTTGATTCCAAGCACGAAAAGTAAATAAGATTTTAGTAGAAAGTCTGAATGCAAGAGAATCGAGAGAGAGAAAAAAGTGTACGGGTGGAAGGTAGCCTGCTGCGTGATCATCCAAAACAAAACGACCTTAAGAAAAGTCAAATTGATTTCGCCACTTGTCAAGATCTCATTGGTAATAGCAATATTTCGTTATCAACTTTAATTAATAAGTCTCTGAATGAAAAGTAGTACTGTACTAAAATTAGTATTCCCTCATCTTATAAAAAGGGCCTCTAACTTTTTCATTATCCATCACAAAACAACCAATTTCCAAACCATGGCCTATAACCTTTCTCCTCTCACCACCTCCCCGTCTGCTATTTCCACCTCCTCTCTGTGCCCCTCAATCCTGAAAAAACACGCTCCATTTGTAGCTAGAAATCAAAGCCATCCCAATTTTCATACAGTTTCATGCAAAGCCAGAAATGATGATCACCAGAACCCTTCCACGAGAAGGGATGTCCTCATTGGTCTAGGAGGTCTCTATGGGGCAACTAATCTCAGCGATCCATTTGCTTATGCTAAGCCAATCCAACCTCCGGACATAGCTGACTGTAGCGTAATAAACGAGCCTGATCCTGAAAATCCCACAAACTGTTGCCCTCCATTAACCAGGAAGATCATCGACTTCAAGCTCCCTTCTCAAAATGAGCCATTGCGAATTAGACGCCCTGCTCATCTAGTTGATGATAACTACATTGCCAAATATAATAGAGCCATTGCTCTAATGAAACAACTCCCTGAAGATGACCCACGTAACTTCACACAGCAAGCCAATGTCCACTGTGCTTATTGTGATGGTGGTTATCACCAAGTAGGGATGCCAGACTTGAATTATCAAGTTCACTTTAGTTGGCTGTTCTTTCCCTGGCATAGATACTATCTCTACTTCTACGAGAGAATCTTGGGCAAACTGATTAATGATCCCACTTTTGCTTTACCATTCTGGAATTGGGATTCCCCTCAGGGCATGCAAATACCAGCCTTCTTTGCCGACCCTAAATCGGCAGTCTATGACCCGCTCCGTGACAAGAGTCACCAGCCACCAAAAATTATTGATCTTGACTTCCCCGGTGTAGACTTTCCTTTGCCAGACCCAGTTCAAGTGGCTAGCAATCTTAATGTAATGTATAGGCAAGTGGTGACTGCCAAGTATCCTACGCTCTTTATGGGTCGACCATACCGTGCCGGAGATGAACCAGAACCTGGAGCTGGTTCACTCGAGGATGTCCCACACACTACAGTTCACATCTGGACCGGTGACGCAGACCAACCGAATCGTGAAAACATGGGTGTTTTCTATGCAGCCGCGAGAGATCCCATCTTTTTTGCTCATCATGGGAACATTGACCGATTGTGGGAAGTATGGAAGAAATTACCAGGTGGAAAAAGAGAGAATTTCACCGACCCTGATTGGCTCGACGCAGCATTTCTTTTCTACGATGAGAACGCTAATCTAGTCCGAGTTAAAATTAGGGATTGTCTTGACACAACAAAGTTGAGATATGGGTTTCAAGATGTTGCTAGTCCCTGGATCAATGCTAGACCAAAACGAAAGCCAAACAAACCAAAGCCGACAGTGCCAGTAGATACGGCAGACCCAACAAAACCAATCGGTCTGTTAAACAAAACTGTAAGTGTTGTGGTTCAGAGACCTAATAAAAAGAGAAGTAAGAAAGACAAAGAAGAAGCAGAAGAAGTTTTAGTGATTGAAGGGATTGAGTATCGAATAGATCTATATATAAAGTTTAACGTGCTCATAAATGACGTGCCTGACACACCTGGTAAAGCAGACGACGCAGAGTTTGCTGGAACCTTTGTCAATGTGCCTCATAATCGTAACAAGACAGTAAAGACAAGTTTGAGGTTGGGAATTTCTGAGCTATTGGAGGATTTGGAAGCTGAAGATGATGAAAGTGTGGTGGTGACTTTGGTGCCGGTAACAAATATAGGTGAGGCTACCATTGGCACTCTCAGGATTGAGCTTCTCAAGGATTGATCATCATAAAAGGAAACTTATCCTTTCGTTTTTAATCATGTCAAGTAATTCGGTTAGCAATTTTATTCCTAGCTAGTAACTTGCACCGAAAAATTTACCAGGTCAGAGCTTCTGTTTCAATAAGGTCCATGTTTAACATGAGTGTTTCATTACTACTCTTGTAAACAAAATCTGATCGTCAATAAAAAGAAACCTTGTTTTTTCATGTTCTGTTTTCTTCACTTTTTTTTTTTTTTTGTCTTAAATAAGATATGACGTTCTTCTTTGCCTCGAGTAATTTGGCCGTTACCCGATATTATTTCGAAAATTAATTCCTCTTAGTATCTTTGTAGCCGTCTGTTTCTCAAACGAGCAAAAAGAGAAAGGGATTATTATCCTTTACAACAGCGAATTAGTATAAGCACCCTGTCTCTCTGACTAACAAAAAAGAAAAGAAAAAACTAATGCCCATCGCATTTTCACCATGGAGGACTGTAACTGTGTTTTTTTTTTTCTCTTCATCTTGATTCTTTTATATTTTTTTATACTTTTTTTTTCAATTTAATCCTTTAAAATTTAATTAATTTAAGATTAGGGTTAATTATTTAACTCGGTTAGCTTCACAAGGTTTCTCACAATATTTAAAAGAGATTTCAAGATTAAATTGATATTCAATTTGGTAAAACCAAATTAAATTTTATTGATTAAATATAATTAAAACTATGAGTACAAAAATTAACATGGGAACAAATTTATATAATATTTTTTCTTGGGATTAATGTAGTTGTGGTACGTTTTTAGCATTTTAAGTCCCTAAACTTATTTTTTTTGTTTTTTTTAAACCCTATTTTTTATGCTTTTTAATTTTTAGTCCAAGACTTCATTTTCTTCATGTTTTGGTCCCTAAGATGAGAGGGAATTTCTGGAAAAAGATGAAAAATAAAAAGAGATCGGTTGTTCCGATTCTAACCGAAAAAATGGACAAACTTGGTTTCAATGTGTTTCTCTTAATGAGAGAAGTGCCATAAAGGTGTTGGGCTTCCATATGGACTGAAAAAGTAGATCGAGATGACAAAAGAAAGTTTTTATCCCGTTGATTTTGTACTCTTAGGCCTTTTTGTTGATAAATTGTTTTCTTTTTGGGTTCTAGGGGTGTTTATTAGTTATTTTAGATGAAAATGAGTTGAAAAATATTTTTTTAGGCCAAAAAACACCACTATAATTTTCTGGTTACCTCTACGATGGCCTGATTTCGAGCAGGCAGATGAAAGGAAGTCTGTCATAATAGGCGCATGTCGCTTGCTTCTTATTTTTTTCAAAAATAGGACGGATGATAGGTTGTCCATCCCTTAAAATAATAAAGTAGCTCAGGCGTGCGAGCTTGGCCCAAGCCCACAAGTCAGGTTTTTTTATATTAAGGTCTAGGTGCATTGGACCACCTAAGCCCGGGCGCTTTGCCTATCCTATTTGTTAGGGGTGCCTTTTATTTTTCTTATGGTTACTTAATTTATTTTTCAATCTACATTTAGTTGATTTCAGGTTAGGGTTGATGATTTGTTTTTCTCCAATTTTATCCTTCTATATTTGGTTAATTGAGAACTGAACTTTATAATTTATTTTGGCTTACATTTTATAGGGTTATCGTTGTTTCAAACAAATATCCTAGCATTATGTGCAAGACCCAATATTATCCTTTTTTTTTTTGGATAAATTGGGCAATTAACACCCAAAATATAATTAAATGCTGAAATAGCACAAGATGAAAAGGTTTTAGCGAAATAGCACAGTTCAAGGATATCGCGGTTTAGAAACACAATATTTCAATAATGTCACGGTCTAGAACTGCGACAACTAATGTCATAGTACACAACAACGAAATTAATAAAATGTCACATTTCTGAATCGCAACATCTAATTCCAAGTCACAGTTCAAAACTATGACATTTTCAAGGAGACTGTTTTGAGAAATAGCTGGACATTTGATAAAATGGTTGGACAGTCGCCAAAACGGTCAGACCGTTTTGACCACTGTATGGTTTTGGGTCATTTTTGTGTTTTAAGCCTGAAAAAGTTTATAAAATCATGGTTTTTGTTAATCTAAAATTTATTTACTTTATGATTTTAGAAAGTTAAAATATTTACAATTTTATCAAAATTTGGACAAAGTTTCCTTTATATAGAAACTATACCTAAAATTTTATTTTGCTTAAAAAAACCTACAAAAAAACCACAATAATCGTAATAAATAAATTCTAACCAAACTCAACATATTTTTATATTCCATAATCACAAGTAGCCATAAGAGTTCAAAAAAAAAAAACATATATACATGCAAAATATATATAAAATAATTTAAAAATACAATATTCAAGTAATCCCAAAATATATAAACATAACTCATTTATCTATCTATGTCTATTTCGTTTACTGGATGATCCAAGCTTATCAGTAGCATGACTGGATCCACCTCCTGCTCCTACCTGAGTGACCTCGTCCTCGACCACAGAATCATCGAGAGTTAGCCTCTCTCCAAAGGTTACAAGTCCAGTGCGGCAAATATTTAACCACCGGGATGCTACGATGTGAACTTCACTTTCTTCTTCAGTTCTACAAAGATAAGATGCAGCCTCTCGACCCTCCCGTAGCAAGAAACCAACCTAATATAAATAAAACATTAATGTTAAATAAAAAGATAAATACATAAAACTCAATGGTTAACATATATTAATCATAAAAAGACTTTATTACTTATATGATGTTGAATCCGCTGAGTATGTTGCTCGTACTGCATATATCCAAGTGGAGGAACTTTCTCGGGATCCTGAGTAATGATCCGTCGTGCTATACTCATGTACCAAATCATATACTCCTCACCAATAATCACATTATGCATCTTTGTAAAATTCTCATTTCTTCGTGCATCTCATTATGATACCTAAGCACTATGCTGACTTCACTAGTCATAATCATCATTTTTATCCCTACGAGTAATGGCGTGCAAAGCCTCACTTGCCATTGTATGTGATACTACCTCTTCACTTCAGGAACAATATTGACACCATAATGACATGACATAAATATGTTATTAGACATTCTATAAAAAAATCGGTTTCTAGTCAATTTAATGTAATTTTAACTAAATTGCATTACCTAAACCTTAATTGGCAAAATTCATAGCAAATTCAATTAGATTTCAAAAATTTAACGTTAAAGAAAACTTAACAAAAAAATAAACATAATTCATGATACATTATCAATTGATATTTTTCATGATCAATTGCATCATATCGAATGCAAATTCATAGCAAATTAATTTAATTAAAAAAAATACTAAATTCATCAACTTATCAACAATTCAATGAAACATATAATTCATCATAATTCAACTATATTTATGCTCTGTTACATGAACGTATGTGTGTATTTAACTATATTATTAGCCGATTCCAACAATATACACAAAATCCCAAATTCAACAACTTAACTTAAATTAAACACTACACATAATTAACTAAAATAATTAATTCATCATTAATTCAACTTATTTTCATGTTCAACTATATCAAATAGACTCTAATTGAATGTATTTTTAACTAATTCATCATTGATTCAACAAACCTTAAATTCACCATAAATCCTAAATTCAACCTAAACAATTATTTGATTTCAACCAAACCAAATACAAATTAATAGCAATGTATTATGTTTACCTTGCTTATAGAACTATAAAAATGGTTGGACCAACGACGACAATGGCGACAACAACAAAGAGAACAATGGATTTTCAACATAAAAACATTAAATAGGTTCACAATAACCAATAATTAAAATCTAAATAAATAAATAAATAAAGGCATTTATGTTATCAATTAATTTTTCTTGCTCTAAAGATTGACCCCGCATGAAAAATAACTACCTTGCAGTCAAACTGGATGAAGGTTCTACATATATATAGGCAAAGTAACGATGATTAGGATCTTAAAAGATCAAAAAAGAAAATAAGGCTCTTAGAAAACAAAAAAGTTTAAATCAAGTAAGATATTAATTGATTAGTACTTAAAAGTGCATTCTCATTAAGGCTTTATATCATCGTATTGCACTAAAGTATCGTTAAATTTCCTAACTAAAGCATGTTTTATAATAACAAGTATGATAATATAATATATCTTTAATTTATGGTAAATGCTTGTTTTGAATGCAGGTATATCTCACAATTCAAAGGATTGATTAATGTGATTAACTATTGAAAGTGAAGAGACAAAAAGAGAACTAGGCTAAGAGAAGAGATGTTGGTTTAATTCCAAACTGGAACACCATTCGGTTATTTGATCATAACTGGAGTTGTAGAACTCGGATTTAGGTCCACTTTATATGGATGGAAAGATAAGACATAGACCTAAAACTTTCATGAAGGGTCCAAGACTCAATTCTGCCATTTTCAAGTTCAAATCTTAGCAACAACGGAGAAGTCGGAACCTGTCCTGCAGCTCAAACACTGTTCGGTTTTCAGCTCATATCTTGAGTTCTAGAAGTCCAAATGAGCTCTGGTTTTTTTTGTTGGAAAGCTGAGACAATTGCCCACAGCTTTCATGAAACAAAGGGCTCAAATTCTGATGTTAGCAATGACGTTTTGGCCAGCCAACAATATCAAAAATCTGCCAACAATTTCAAGAACCAGCAGCCAACAATGTCAAAAACCAGCCACCAAATCAATGGTTGGCCACCAACTATTTCCTTAGTCCACCAAGCAATAGTTCCACATCTTAGCCTATAAAAGGAGACATTTGCCATGTATTTAGTCATATTATTTTTCAGATCAAAATCATGTTCTTGTTTTCTCTCTTTATATCTTTGTAATGTTCAAGTTTTCTTTCATGTTATATTAATCTCTTGTTTATGCTTTTTCATTTCCTTTCATATACTTAGTTAACTTATATCATAATCATGTTCTTATCTTGTTTATTTATGTTTTTCTTCTTCATTATGTTTAGCTAAGTTAATTATGTCAAGGTGAAAAGGTTTTACTAATGGTGTTAGAATAGGTATAATATAAACTCAACATGGACTTTAATGTTTATATCCAAGATAAATTGTTATTAGCATGTCTTATCTTTTTATCTTACTAATTCTTAATACCTTGCTTGTTAAATGGTTAATCTAGATTTATGTTGTATAACACTTGGTACATCGAATGCTTGATCCTTCATAGTTTTCGGCCGACATCGTTGTTATGATAGGAACTTGATTTGTTGTTA
>Ga0307513_10004204_pt1 | contig 19256 bp, 23 predicted proteins | sample 15_EM_MG_FD_202174 | JGI IMG/M metagenome (GOLD analysis project Ga0307513, IMG submission 202174) | Populus trichocarpa ectomycorrhiza microbial communities from riparian zone in the Pacific Northwest, United States - 15_EM | ecosystem: Host-associated > Plants > Roots > Unclassified | place...
TACCCTTTCTGAGGCGATTTTGACGGGCAAGGCGTATGTGTACGTTTGTGGAGACGGGAAGCACATGAGCAAGAGCGTCGAGGACGTGTTGATGAAGTTGTTGGGAGAGGCGAAGGGTGGGTCCGCTGAGAAGGAGGGTGCGGCCGAGTTGAAGCTTTTGAAGGAGAGGTCGAGGTATTTGACCGATGTTTGGAGTTAGACCTTTTACTTTTCCCTCCCCCGCTCACTGATCGTACAATTTGTTCTCTGTCGCATTTTCTAGTTTCCTAATGACCTGTTCACAGTAATGTATTGGGCGAAATACTATAGATTTTGCCGTGTAAGTTGTAGAAGATGTGGGTGGACTTCTCTGCCTCGTTGGGGATCACCCGAGGTCCGCCGCAGATAACGAGATCATAGCTTAAGTGTACATGGACAACGCTGTGAGCTGTTGTTATAAGCGGTACCTATGGGTACCTATTGAGGCCCACAACCGTCTACGGGCCCTTTTTCTCGTATGCCAACAAGTCACTTCGTCTCATGTTTTCCATCGACTGATCCATGACCCAAAATCGTTCTTTGCCTTGGGCCTTTCCAAGCGCACAAACTCTTCCCATAGATACTCAGAGTGTCGTCTTCTTATCGTATGAAATCTGAATCATGAAGAATCAACAAGTCGACCACTGAGCAAGGCGAGGCAAGGCGGGTCCGTGATCTCAGGACGGTGATCGTCCCCCGGCGGGCGCTTGTTGTCCCATTGGTCGGAACATTCTTAGCCCGGTAACCCGCCACGAAGTTAGCCCTAGCGCTGTGGACATAGGGTGTGTCGCCCAGGTCACGGTTAGGTTACCGAGATGAGGCTTCCTTGCTGAGGTCCAGAATCAAAGGAGGGCCCTCATGGTCGTGGGTTCCGGTAATTCAATCCCGCCTCGTTTATAAGGCGTGGGACCGGCGGGCGGGCGCTGTGGATAGAGATGGCCGTGGAATCATCGTCATGGGAAACCGGAACACCGCGAGTAGCCAGGGTAAGCATTCAGATTCCTTTATTTTCTGGCGTGGCAGTCGTGAAACAACGCTAGTCAGTCCTAGTCAGAGCTCTATAGGACACCCGGAGGAAACGCCTTAACGCATTGAAGCGTGCCTTTTCCGTTGGGGGTCCTCTGCCCCTCCCCCCACTGGAATGAAGATTCTCAAAATAGTACAATATTCTCACTTGGACTCGGACGGCTCCGAAAAGATGCGCGGATCGATACTCCACCAAGGACTTCCTCTGGAAATACCACGATGATCGTCACTTTCCGGTGTCTGTGAACCGACGAAACCAACACATACGCCCAGACTGTGACAAGGCAAGTCCCGCTACCCTCACCGTGTTGGTTAATGTCACTCTTGGAGCCCCGAAGTTGCCGGGTCAATAAAGGGCGGAACAAATCATGAAGGTTTGTGGGCGAGTGAAAGATCTAATTTGCTGGGCTGGTTTCATAGAGGACAGCGCATCGCCCGTTTTAGGATAGGGCGAGTCGGGCCAGACCAACAGCACGCTTAGGAGGAGTCAAAAAGGGTTCAAAGCTAAGATTCCGGTTGTAGAGTGCCGAGACCTGCTCCAAAACCAATCTTCGGTGTTCAACTCGTCCCAGTTTCTCCCAGTCACTTCTCAAATTGGTTTCCTTTTATAGGCTGACGATGGCGGGACGAGTTATCAACGTTATCGATCATGCAAGGTCCGTGAACTCTACACCTACGCGTATGTATTTAATTTCGCGTCCTTCCCCTCGGTTCCCCTCGAGCCATTTGGAGGAGTCGTGGTTGCTCCTGAACGCTGGAATTTATTCGATGATCCCCCCCGCGAAATCTGGGCGTGATCGGGGCCTTTGCGGGTGGCCCTCGTGGGCCACATAAGGTCTTCCAATTTATCGGGGGGTGATATGTGATAAGAGGGTTCACCGGCACCATTCACCACGTTGAAGCCCGGAGCCCAATGTAATCGTTATCAAGGATTACCCGTCTCGATAGCCTCGGCCGAAGTGCTCCGTAACCGGTAGTTGCTTTCACAGTGGAGTCCACTGATCATCACAAACAACCCTGGTATTTCTACTCTCCTATGTCCACAGCCACGGCTCGAACTTAAAGACCGCTAGAGACCGCAGTCGCTGGTTCTCGAGGAAATTGACTTATATTCGCTTCTCCAATCTATGAGAATCTCAGGCTGCTACTCAGAAAGAAACGCTCCCCGGAGGTCAAGCAGAGAAACTCCCGGCGCCGATCTGGCGGGGTCGCATGGGACAGGGCTATCGGAGCCCTCGGCATACCCGTGAGGCCTCCAACAAACATGAGTTCTCCTAAGCGCCAGACCACTTTTGGCGATTTCCCGCGCCTCGACCTTTCGTCTCTATGTGGGGGGTGTCCCCCGATCGATTCGCTCCCCCCCACACCCGGGCGACGATCGAAACGTTCGCTGAGTTGAATACCCCTTCACAACCGAGACGCATACACGCCGTCGAAGTAGTTGTGTATCCTTCCTATTAGCTGTGGTCTTTCATGTGCCTGCCCAAGACGGGGGGCAGGTGTCTGCACCCCCGCGCACACCGGGAATGTTACGAGTCTGCTGATCATGATTTTTGCTCAATTCTGCTTGAAAAGTACCGAAAAATCGTTTGAAATGCGCTTGACAGAACTTGCCTACGTTGTATTTCAGGCACGTTTTGTACGCTTAAAGTTTAAGACGTGCTAAACCCGCTGATTTCTGTGCGCTGTAAACTTCCCGGTGCCTAATTCGCACCGAGGACCGTGTTTGAATCCCCCTATTGATTTACAACACCCCCTTTGACCATCTTACACCGTCGAGGGTTGTGAACTTGCTAGCACGATGAAATCAACCCGATCATTACATGAAATGTATTACTTAGCGCGCGCCTTTAATCAAGATGCGCTCGACCAGATCCAGAATACCCGTCCAGCTTCTCTGTCGCACCTCTTTCAGCGTACCAATTCAACTACACACAAAATGCCTAAACTCTCCCCCCATCTTTTCCTTCGTCGACATTCACAGAGCGACTACTTCAGGTCATAAGGATCGAAGGAGGGCACCATCCTTACTCATCGCTCCCCGCAATAGTCCCACCTATGGCCCGCCTACGGTGTCCATCCTTTCATCCTCAAGCTCCAATATCTCGCCTTTTCTCATACCTTCGTCTCCTTTTTCACCTGAAGGCGTCACTTCAAGAGGTCGATCTGCCCCCATGTACAACTAATGCACACAATCTGCCAGTTCCAGTCGACCCTGATGCGCTATGCAGACTCCTCGTCAAACTCGGACGTCGCCTTCGACCACGGCTGCCAGACGACCGCGAATGGCTGGAAGAAGGATCGATTGAGGCCATCAGTGACAGCCCTGTCGATGCTGGTGAAGTTGCGGACATCTTAGTAGGCATGAAGGGAAACCTCAAGGTCGCAATAAAACATTACCGGTTCTACTCCTCGTCAGACCCCATACCGACCTACACGGTAAGCATACCCAACATCTAGTGTCTATCCTGCTGATGGAATACTCCCATAGAGGTTCTATGGAGAGGTATCGGGTCACAGCGGTCTCAGGAGCGAGAGTCTCGTGCCGTTCATCGGAGTTTACTCGACCCCACAACACCCACTGTGTCTCGTCTTCGAGTATATGGACCACCAGAATCTCAGGGAGTACCTACAGACGAACAAGGATGTCGGGAGGCGGGAACTCGTACGTCTTTTTTCTGATGTCCGCTACCCTCTATGTTCATGTCTCGAGACTAGCTGTTGCAAATCGCGCGTGGTGTGGAATATCTGCACAGCAAGGATATCATCCACAAGAACCTCAAGATGGTGAACCATCTCCCTACCCGTACTCAGTTCACGTCCTCACATTCTACGTTCTCCTAGACAAATATTCTCGTCGATGCACATGGGCACGCCCGCATTGGAGGTCTCGGGATGGCCTTTCTCCCGCCCACCCCAGAGCTGGTAGATCATCGACGCTTCGGGTTGGGGGACACACGAGTTACCGAGGCCACTGACGTGTATGCGTTTGGAGTCCTTGCCTGGGAAGTGAGTATAGAGTTTATGGCGGGTTATTTATGACTCACTGAATAGAATACTTTACCATCAGACATTTACTGGGGAAGTCCCCTTCGGCAGGGACACGTACACGGTGGTCGATTCCATGCAGAAGGGATGTCGCCTGGCTCGGTCCAACCACCCCGAGCTTTCGAATCGTTTGTGGAGAACGCTTGAGGGATGTTGGAGGGTTGACCCAGCCCGGCGAATTACAATTGATAAGGTTATTGCCGTTCTCGAGGCGGAAATGACTGCGCATCGGTCGAGCTCGCATGTATTATATCGGAACCGTACTTGACGTGGGTCCAATCTCGAGCTTTTAGCCACAGACCCCATGGAAGCACTCATAGATAGCTTTCTGGGTTCCGGGAACAAAGTTATGGTGTATTACCTTCTGCCGCCTCGTGTTTTGCCATTATGTACATGATCATCGTTGTTAATTATCTAGAATCTAATTAATGCCCTCAAAGTTTGGCTCGAACCGAACTGTTGCCAGCCAAATCTGAAAACGGAATCGAACTGACTGGAATTGAACTTCGAGGATGTAGCCCGGAGACGGCACCTACGACCCGATACTATGGATGGGGTGCAGGATATTTGGGATCCTCCTAGACTAGACTGCTGCGTACGTGCTGTTGCCTTGCGGATAGTAACCCGACATTTAAATCGCGAAATGTCGATAGACCGGACCTCCCAACTGAACCTTAAATGGTGCCGACCGTTGCGCCGCTGACCAAGAATATCTGGGTGCGAGTCGGACTGTGGCGCGCGAGGCCTCTTCCACGGGCTATTGGTTTTGAACCTCGCGACTGTGTTTGCGGACGTGCGGAGTGCGGACCGCCGGTCTCTCTCGTACCAGTGGACTCACCGGGGGACCACGCGTGTACTGCTTCCTTGTTCGCATCTTACCGTAGTACGCCGCACGATCTGGTGGCCGCACAGCAGCAGCGGTTTCAAACACAGGAGGAATCGGGGCCATCGCCAGAAGGGGGTACTGTCCGTCCATAACGTATCCCGGCTCCTGGACGGTGGTCATATCCTGCCTTCCTTGCTAAAATAGCTAGGAGGGTGTAGGCGAAGCCGGGTTTCCGTTCATGGTCTCGGTGTTTCTGCCTTCCAGCGACTTCGGTCAAGACGGCCGGAAACATTTGGAACAGAGTGTCGTGAATTCCTCGTGGCTTTTCCATCGGGACATACGGCATCCCACGAAACAACAATATTCAACGAGCGTCAAAAACCCGCCTAAGTACCGAGTAACCGAGCCGGGGGGGATTTGGAATGGGAAACTCAATAGTTCGACTCAATCGACCCAAAATCCACTCCAGAACCCAGTCGATCGCCTTCTTGACAAGCAAGCAAGGGTGTCGGATTCCTGATGACATCAAGGCACAACTCCTGACGATCTACAAATCGCTGTGCCAATCATTGGTTTTAACTCACAAACGCCACGCCATCATTGTTTAGTATAGACAGGAGAGAGAAGAGGGTTGTGACAGTGTAACCAAGGTGCCAGGAAGCGAAAACGTACCCGGTGTTTCCGGTTGACGCCTCTGGTGGGAACGTGGCGTCAGGGATGAGTAAGATACTGACCGTAAGAGGCATTAGGAAAAAAAGCGTCATCTTATTTGCTTATCGTGCTTATTCGACCTTATTTTTAACAAGTGCCTGTCATTTGGACCCTTCTAAAACGTAATGAGTTGGACCTGGATTATAAAATGAGGATAACGTGGAATAAGCGAGAAATAAGGCTTCTCCATGTTTTGTGATGGGTAAAGGGTCAGTAAACTGTATGGTAAACACTGAACTCCGTGCCGATAGTGACTACGAAGCCGGTACTGTATTCGAACGTGCTCGAGGTGGCGACGCTGTTGTTGACCTCGAAGCCCAAGCGCTCATAGCGCCCCGGTGTCCGTCTCGTTCGTAAGCGTCTGCTGCGCAAGCGTGATCGGTGTCGAGAACGTGACAGCCGGCACCGAGATTGAATTCGGCTTCGAGAAGTATTCCTTCCCAGGTACGGGAGGGATTTTCGGTAGATCTGGAAACGAATCTCCGTAGATGTAGATCCGTTACTGGCCTACTTTGCATCCCGGATCGACCCACCCTGAGCTGATTCGTGCCTCTCCGGCGTTTCAACCCCTCCCGATCCGATCTTGACCCACGAACAGTCATTTTCCCCTATCACCCAACTTGTTGATCTCGACCAGCACAATCCCAGACGTGTTGCCTGGTGTACCCGCCGATGGCAACGTCAGCTCGAGATCAACGAGGGAGCCTACGAGTTGTACGGCGTGTGAATTTCCGAAATGCAACAAGTCTCCGGAACCGGTGTTTTCCGGAAGGAATTCGTGGGTTCTCTAACATATGTCCGACGATCAGCGTATGATTTCCGCTCCTGACGAGTCCCCGGCCACTCAACCAACGGGAATTAATGAAGTTCTCACGATCGCTGCGTCCAGCCTTTAGAACTATACCAAAGAAGGAAGGCTGACGAGGTCGAATACAATCCCGATGCCGGCACTGTTACGTTCCCGATACTGATCACGGCAGGCGCTTACGAACGAAACGGAGCATCGGGCAGCCGCAGATGAGCGCGTTAGGGCTCATTGCGACCTTTTTTTGATCCGCCGAAACGGCCATGAAAGGACCAACGTAGTTTTTCTGGGCCCCATTTACCCCCACTTCGATTCCGTACAGAAAAGTAGCAATAAATATCGAGACATGGGTGTCTTCGAATTCCACTCTGCTAGAAAAGCGTATCATCCTTGTGGAGGGACCATACTGATTTTCTCTGTATTGTTCTAGTTTTCATATATCACTCCGAAGAGGAGTCTCTACGTGGTACGTTAGCATGCAAGTGAATTGCGTTCGGATGGCAGGTTTCGGGCTGGGGGCCACCAACTAGTGATCATCACATTGGCGGGTTGATCAGTGATCTCCTCAGATATCCGGCAGAGTGGCGTCAATCTGCCACTACCCGTCAGACGGGTTGCAGACTCCCAACTCCTGCACATCATCACCCACCCGCGACGTGATACCCGCCGTTAACCGGTATCCATTGGCTGGACCGGTCATTAGCTAACCTAAGCTTGAACCCTCTGATCACTGTACCAGACAACAACTTCGCGCCCCAGTGTTCTGCGGATTACAGAGCCCACTTTCTGACACACAACCCCTTGCACGTGGAAGTAGGCGAGAGGCCAAGTGTCATGTTCACTCCTGTACCCACATCGTTGTGTGATTCGGGGGTTTGGACATCAAATAAGGCTCCGGATCGCGAGTCCCGCACGCCATCTGGTGTTCTCCGTCATCGCCGGAAGTTCACTCACACTGTGATGAATCACTCGCTTGCACGGGACGGAAGAACCGGTAGCGGCCACGGAACATCGGATGCTGAATCCGGAGGGATATAAAGCCCTGTATCCAACGCTAGGTTTCCCTAGTACAGTGACTCCTTCGTCCTTATCCCAACTCTTCCATCATCAGGCCCGGTACCTTCTTACGACCAGTCACCTTTCCCAGAGTCATCCCCTTCGCCATGTTTGCAAAAGCTGCCATCCTCTTCCTTGCCCTGGTCGCTGTTGCGAACGCCGCCCCTCAGCTTTTGTTCCATCCACTTTGGATCATTTTCTCCCTCTTACGTCAATTGCAGCTACCAATCTGGAGGCCCGCCACGCCAGTGTCAATTTTCATTCGGGGGGTTCCCCTACCCCGGGTATCCCACGCAAACCCACAGCCCCAACCGGTCTCAAACCGAAAAAACTGGCGATGCAGGCAACCCTCAGCCAAATTCAGGTACTGCATACGGTTGGGGTGGACGTATTGGCATCGGTGTTTACACCTTCTACGCGCGATCCCGACAATGATTCTCGCGGATTGCCGAACATCACGTCCGGACACCGGGTCCGTCCCCCTTTAACGCACTCCTTGCCTAGCGTAACTTGTACCTGTCGTATACCCCGCGAGGAATTAGGGCACCCGCGTCACGCAGGGAGATACCGGACGAAACGATCCCCCTGCTTTATACTGCAGTCTCTGCGTCACAGCCTATCCTCAATTTGACTTTTCGGCTAAACTCTGAACGATGTTGATCGTTACGTTCTCGGCCAGGTTGTTGAATATCCAGGTGCGATTCGGATCCGAGGCGTTTGAAGCTGATCTCATGGTTGCAGGTTGAGTCTCGAGAGGTTGCATGCGGTGGTGCGTTCATCAGTATTGGGTCTCTTCGCAATCCAGGCCACTTCTTTCAAGGTTGATGACCGGCGAAGAAGTAGAAGCCTTCTTAGGTTTCAATCCAGGCGCTTTGTTGACTTTGTCCGGCTGAAGTATTCTCCAGGAACGCAGTACATTGCAAGGCGTTAGACTGCTTTCTCAGAAATGGGTAGACTTTTTTTCGGTCCGGACTGTGACATGTAAATAAAGATCCTTGACACCAAACGGCGTATAACATCGTGTGGCACATCCCGAATCCGTAGCTCCGTGGAACGATGTTGCCCCGCCGGCGTAGAGAATCTTAGAAAGAGTGAGGATACGAACACGTGAGGCAGTTATCTCGCTTGTAGGCTCTTTTGATCTTTGTCCCGAATTCAAAATCTTTACTTTCATGTCACTGTATGAGCGGAAAATGGTACCCCGTTTGTATAAGCACCGGTCGACGAATCTGCATCATGCTGTAGTAAACGATGACCCAGTTTCTGAGACCTCGCGACTTTTGACTGTCTCAAACCAGACGACATGTCTGAGCAACCGTGTGAAAAAACTTCGGACGGCAAGCCTCTGATTCTTTTTTTGTTTTTGTTTTTTTTGAAAAGCAGAGCCTCCGACTCTAAAACCGAGGCAATGCAGCTTGGGACTTCGACGCGGATTTCCATCCCGAACATCACCTCCAAGACGCCCAAACTACTACCCACCACGGAGATAATTTAACATCTGGTGGATTCCCTCGGTGGGAGCACGGGGACGGCTGTTCTCGTCGGAGCTGGTGCGAGCGTTGGTTCCGGGATTCGCGCGTACAGAGGTGACCGTGGCCAGTATATCAATCTTAATTACAAGTGAGTGTATGAGAGTCCGTGAGAGGTGATGTGGAATTGACCAGCCGCCGTGTAGACCGATATTGGTACGCCGGACAAGCATTCGTCATCTGATTGTCGTTGGGCGTGAGAGGAGATAGTACCAAGGACTGGCTGGCAAAAAAGAGAAGGGTGTTGCATTTAGGTGAATGACGCACAACTCTGAACTGTACGCCGTTCTCACCTTACTCCGTTTACTAGGAAACGATATTGATACTCATGATAGGCTACGTCACCCCGGGCGGCGGTAACCCGACTCTTCTTATATCTGGCCCTGAAGTTAGTAGACGGCGGAGATTTCGACGAGTTAACTGGTAGCCGGGTCTTTTATTCTCGAAGACACGTCGACTTGAGCGGATTCAGCCAACTTGTCGAAGGTTTGATGAATGACACGAAGAGTATCTGGCACGAAGAGTATCTAGCAAAGAATGAGTATACAAGTTCTCGGGGAATAGACAAGGGACAACACACCGTTCAAAGAGCTCGTACTCTGGGTGCCTCTGGTCGTGGTATTTGGCCAACGAAGATCATTTGAGTATCCGTGCACTTGACGAAGTTAAGGGTGTGGAACAAACATGAGGCCAATGTCCCACTTAACTATGGGCTGCACGAGCTTTTGTAAGGCCACGTACTAGTCCAGCGGGGGTATCTTTCAGAGGGAGATCATCGAGGCTGAATCCGGGAAGTATACCAAAGTGCGATGTGCGTTTGGCAAGATAACTAGTATACCGAGACATATAGGTACAACCCGTATCATTCAGTGAGAGTACGCAGACCGGTGACCGGTGAAGCTTGAAGGGCGGCAGTATGATAAGACAACATCTCAAACGAAGAGCCTAGTATAGTGTCGAACTCGACTTGTTTCAACGAAACTTTCCCACTGCCGTCTGGGTTGCGAAGCAAGTAACCCGACCAGAACAACCCCAAGTGCCAGCTCCGCATCAGATATCAGGCCAAAGATCCTACAAAGCTCTACTACACACCTGCCGAATTCCCTCACCCTGCACCTGTTTCCAGCACTTCCGCAGCTAGCCGGTGACTCAATTGATCGACCTTGCCGATTCCGTCTACACAACCCGTGACTTCATCCAATAATTTCTCATCCGTGACGACACGCGCATAAAGGACGTTGCACAGTGGTCGAGGTTTCTGTGCTAGCAAGAACTTGGGACGTGGAAGGGGGCCGTCAGGAAAAATGCAAAAGGTGCGTGGATAGCAGAGGTCGGTGCTGGGGGAACATCGTCAGCAGGAAGAAACGAGAGACCATGAGCAAGTGCATAGGCAGTCGCGAACCTTGTGAGTTCTTGGATATCTTTGTCTCCGATTTTTATGATGGTTGCTGTCTCCGTTGGCGAGTGGTAGGGGGGTCGAAGCGGGGAGCAGTCGAATCCAAGCGAGTCCGCGCATGCTTTTCCCGTCTCCTTTGAAAACATCGAAACAACAACCCACGTGGCTCCTGTGGAGTCCGTGCACGACGTTAGGCTGGAAATTAAATCCAACCTCAAGTTCATAGGCAAGCCAGCTTTGAGATCGGAATCGAGGGTGCCCGAATCGAGGCCGATATTCGCCCGATCGGCCGAGCTGCCGAGGCTCCGCGTGGGATCTCGTTCCACAAGGTGGAACGACTCAGTTCGCTCGAGCTCGTGCCAACCGGACATGGGGTAAGCGTGCATGGTATCAGGAGGGAAATCGGTTGTGATATCCACTCCACCGTTTCTCATCCTCTCCGTGAGCGCGACAATATCGTCGGGCGGGTGTTCGGTGGTGTGGATTGCGGGGAAAAAGGTGCCAGGGCCTGGCGGGCCAGTATCACAACCTGAGCGAGAGTCGCACGAAGGGTTCACATCCGAACAAGTCAAAGAAAGCATCAGGATCAGGGGTTGCTGGCCGATGGTAGCCGTTGGCGAGGTGGAATGAAAGGTGATTAAGGCCACCACTAGAGCTTTCAAAGCTTCGACCGCGAGACGCGAGCAAACGGTCAAGCGGAAAGGAACCGATCAGCATCACCTTCCCAGAGATGTCTCGGCCGTCGTACCCAACCCAACTGCCTCCGTCTTCTCTTTGGCCTCCCCACTCACTAGAAGATCTTTAAGGACGATCAGGAACGCGTTACCGACAGCATACTCCGCGAAAGATTCTATCGGTCCCCCAGAAACTCACGCGGGAGTCATGATCCCATGCTGCAACCTCAACGACAACCTCGGCTTGCCGCTTGAAGTGTGTGTGTGTGGGGAGGGGAGGGGAGGGGGGAGGTGTGGACACATTCCGGAGAAGTCAGGTTCGTGTGTTACTGTTCTTGTCGTCGTTCTCCACCCAAGATGGTCAAGCCTCCCAGGTGGAAGGGTCGACCCGACTGATGACACGATTTTGCGCGCCGCCCTGAGGGAGGCGAAGGAGCAGGTGTAGATAGACGAAGATAAGGTTGAAGTACTCAGGAGGCTTGGTCCGCCGACGCGGTCGCTGACTGGTCTTCAAGGAGTCACCCTACGTGGTGAGTTCCGAAGGTTGCGCTTGTATTTCTGTCAAATGATCTCACACGAAGATGTTTCTGCACGAAAGGCTCTGCGGGTCGGTCTCTGACACAGACGACGCGTTGCCATGATTTCGCCACCAGTGTCATTCCTGACGCTATCCCAAGTCGAGGTTGTCACTGTCTTCCATCTCCCTCCCAATCAACTCGTAGACCCCGTTATCACCGTGAGCACCGGATTTACAACCACCCGTCGAATCCTCCGCCAACCTCATCCTTGGAGTTCGATCCTGCATTCGACTATTCAACTCCAGGCGTTACGGGGTCTGCAACATCACACTCCCGATAAGGAGTAGATCCGCGGAATTGGAGGTTGGCGGTGTGGTACCTCAACCTGTTCACGAAGATCTTTCTCGGCGGTCGCCACCATGTACGGGTAGAAGCAATCGTCGTTGTAATACCACGCTTTTCTCAGACACTAGCTGGCCACTCGCGAACTTGCCGGGCGATGCTAACTGTCATTCTACCAGCGTGGCCACGATTTTGTGACCCCTAGTCTGAAATCCAACCTCAAGTTCAGAGGGCAGGCCAGTTTTGGATACGCGTATCCCTCCCCTCACTCACCGGTTGCACATTTCGTTCTGTGCCGTTTCTAATTTTCTAACGGTGTTCACAGTAATGTATTGGGCGAAATATGATCCAGATGCTACCGTGCAGTGGGCTGTACCTTCGAAGGTGTGGGTGATCTTCTCTGCCTCGGAAATCCGGCGCGAATAACTGAATCATAGCCTAAGTGTACATGCACAACACTGGGTGTTACTAGTCATGCGATTCAGTCTCATTCATAAGGCGTGGAGTCGACGGGGGGGGGGTGTCCGAGACGGACTGTCAGAGCGCGCACCGTGGATGTATCCCCAGATTGAGACAGCAGAGGATCACCGTGATGGGAAACCGGAACACTGCGAGTACCCGTGGTATATCTCTTCCATTGCAGGTTCTCTGCCCCGAACCTGAAACAGCCGCTCTGAAATGAGGATTCCCAAAACAACACGCATTCCCGCTTAGAGGTGTGGATAGATGGTCTAGCAGGGACTTCCATCAGAAATAGCACGATAGCCGTGGCCTCGTCACAATTCGCCAGTGCCTGTGAATGGACCAAGCCGTTTTCAACCTCTGCTGATGGAGTAAGCTGGTCCTTCTCCACCGGAGCGCCGTCAACATCCAACATATTTCCAGACTGTGACGAGCTAAGCCTCGCTGTCCTCGCGTGGTGTTCAATGTCGCTTCCGGGGTCCCTAACACAGTCGCCGGGCCGATAGCGACCGGGACACCAAGCTGGACTTTGCGTGGAGAAATATAGGTCCTCGCTGGATTGGTTTCACGACACATTTCGATATGGTGGTCCACAAAAGATTGTTACGAATCACGAAACTGGTATAACCTCCCAGTATGGAGGACAAGACATTACCCACTTCGGGCCGGAGCGAGTCTGGCCAAGGGGGGAGGGGGATTTAAGAGTAGATGAACGAACCATTAACCGACTAGCGACGATAAAAAAACCCGGATAGTCTCCGGTGCTGACTTCGACGTGAGTATCAAGTCCGGGACGAGGGGGACCAGTGGGGTTCAAGAGCTGCAGGGGTCACATACGCTGCGGACTTCGAGGTCAAAAAGAGGCGTCAGGGCAGATTTGAAGTTACCTACACTGTTAAGGTTCTGGACGTAAACGCTGGGAATCTCCGAACCTTTTTGTCATCGTATCGAGATCCATTCCAAAACCTATACTGCACGTTCGAAAAATATAATGGAAGCGGAGGTAACGGCGATTCCGAGCGAGATCCAATGACTGTCGATGTCTCAAATACCAATTGGAGCGGGGTTTCGGAACTCTAATCCCGCACCTTCACGCCTGTGTCCGGAACTAGTGGATAGTTTGGAATGAACCTCCTCGTGGATCCAGACCTCGGAGAACTATACATACCACTCGGATGGTGTTCGTCACAAGGGGACCTATCATATGCAAATTTGTGTGGGACTGGGTTTGATTGATGTGTGCAGTTGGACCCGGGAGAGCGGATCATGGAGGATTGGAAATGTAATGTTGGAATCACACGAGAAGGATAAGCGAGGGGCAGACTGTGACAGATGTAACTAAAGAGTCCATCACACCCACGGTACCGGGGTAGTGCCATCCTTTAAACGACAGCCTTAGAAATCCTTTCCTGGTATCGTTCTGTCCCTCGGGACAAAAGTGATGAGGGAAAGCCTTGCGTCAGTCACGGAAGTGTCGTGCGCGACATCTGGTTCCCCTGCTGCAGGGGACATGGGCGTTGTTTTGATGTGCCGTGAATAGCCAGAATCATGGGCCAAAGTCAAGGTGGAGTATGTCGCTCAACTTTGATGCGGAAGAGCTCTTCATGGGGTTGAGAGACTATGATAGGGAAGCTGCAATGGCGCTGCACTTATCCAGGGGATGAAGGATGACATTGAAAGTGCATGTACTAGCACATCGTTCTGGGGTTGAGGGGTTGTCGTTGTCCGGTTGCCCTGTCCCGGGATGTGACAGGGATTCATTGTTTGGTGACGGTCAGGGTCACATTACCAATCACCACGACCTTGTCACTATCCCCTGGAAAAAGGAGGGGGGAAGAAGAGAACTTGGAGCTGACTCGTGGCCAGTTGAAGGAACCCAACGGGAATAACGAAGGTGTAACGGCGAGGGTGAGGCTAGTAACAAAACGATGGTTTTCGATCAGGAATGAGGACGAGCGGAACGCTAATGGCTGTGGCGGAAGGCGAGGAGGGTCGCGCCAGCGTCGAGGATTACCGGGAGGATTGAAGAGATGGGCCCAAAGTTTCGGTCATCTAAGAGTATAGTCAGTAAAATTCTAGCACTTAGCCCCCGGACACCCATCCGGGCGTTCCACTGTGATCTGTCGGCCACTTGTTGGACACCTGCCACCCACGTTCGGGGTCCTAGGGCTCAGGGCAAGAAGAGTTGAAGGCAGGTGCCGCCGCGCGCTTGTCAGTGCCGCTGATCTTTAAGCTTCATTATTCCCCGATCAACACGTGGCAGTACCAGTGATTGCGGTGCTCCGAGAGCGTTTACTCGCTCCTCTGTAGTATAAACCACGGTACAGCCCCTTTTGTATCACCGTGGGTGGTGTCTTGCTGTGAGCGGCTGCCTGTGCGGCTCCACGCTCTCAGCTGTCCCATGGTCGGAGCTGTGTTACGACAGGCAGACAACTTGAGCCGTGGTTTACCTCAGTCGTTGATAAGATCTGTCTCTATTCACGAGATAGCGTATAGTAGGATATGTTATCACACTATTGATTATGTAGGATCTGCGAATTACTCGGCTTACGTGTCAATTCTGTGCCCCCCCCACGAGACTTCCACACTCCTCGTGTAAGTACCTCGTGTGGGGATCATGTTAGAATCATACGGCCACGCCCGGTCTGACGATTCTCGTTGGCAACGTTGAAGCCCGGAGCTCCAAGATAATAGTCATCAAGGATTACACATCCGCCCTGGCCGAAGTGCACCGTCCCCGGCAGTTGCCACTCATCTAGCTACAACGTTCATGGCTCCGATGTCGGACAATCCCTAGGACCTCGAGGCCACTCCGAGAACATAACTGTCGAAGGAGCTGTGTATTCATCCTGTGGGTCGTGGTCGGTCATATGCCTGCTTGAGGTGGATAGAAGGATAAATGCACCGCCGAGTAATCCACCTGAGGGTCCCAGGGCCGAGTCGCCCTATTGAGTTGTGACAGCCCCCTTGCCTATCTTACATTGTCGGGGGGTCGTGAAGCCTGACCGTATCCCGACCATTCCGTGCCCCACTCTAAGCCTGGGACGTAATAATGCACGTGTTTACTTGAGATCTCCTTGACCAGATCCACGATACTTGTTTTCTTTGCTAAACCTCTTTCGACGTAAATGTCTAATCTCCCTTTCCACCCTCATCTTCATTCATTCCCGCAGAGCGCCCAACTCAGGTTATAAGAACCAAAGGGCGGAGCAACATCTTCACTCGTTGCTTGTCGCAATGACCCGCCCACAGCGTTCTTCTTTCTACCCTCGAGCTTCAATATCTCGTCTTTTCTTTCACCTTCGTCTTCTTTTCCACCTGAAGGCGTCACTTCAAGAGGTCGATTTGCTCTCATATACCCCAAATGCACCCGACCAGTCAGTTCCGACCGACCCTGATGCACTATGCAGGCTCCTCGTCGAGCTCGGACGTCACCTCCGACCACTGCTGCCAAGCGATCGTGAGTGGATGGAAGAAGGAGCAATTGAGGTGGTCAATGATATCCCTGTGGACGCTGGTCAATTTGCGGACGTCTTAGTCGGTATGAAGGGAAGCCTCAGGGTCGCAATCAAACATTACCGGTTTCATTCTTCATCAGATTACCTACCGGCATACGTGGTAAGCGCATCTATCGTCTAATATCTAACCTGCTTATGAAGTTCTCTCACAGAGGTTCTGTGAAGAGGCATTGGGGTACTGCCGCCTCAGTAGCCAGAACCTCGTACAATTCATCGGAGTTTACTCTACTCCCGAACGTCCACTGTGTTTGGTCTTTGAGTATCTAGACCACCTAAATCTCAGGGAGTACCTACGGGAGAACAGGGATGCCGGGAGGCGCAAACTCGTACGCCTCTATCCTGATATCCACCACCCATCGTATTCACACCTTGAGGCTAGCTGTTAGAAATCGCGCGCGGTGTGGAATACCTACATAGTATGGGTGTCATTCATAAGAACCTTAAGATCGTGAGCCCTCTCTCTACCCGTACTCGTTACACGTCTCACGTTCCACATCCTCCCACTAGACAAATATTCTCGTCGATGCTCGTGGTCATGCCCGCGTTGGAGGTCTTGGAGCAGCATTTCTCCCGTCCGCTACGCCCGGGGCGGACGTCGACGCTTTCTTCCGCGGCGCCGCCCCGGAGCTGGGTGATCACCGACGCTTCGGGTTGGCAGATATACGAGTCACCGAGGCCACCGACGTGTACGCTTTTGGTGTCCTCGCCTGGGAAGTGAGTATGGAGTTTATGGCAGGGTCTTGATAACTCGCTGAATAGAATACTTCGCCGTCAGACGTTTGCTGGACAGGTCCCATTTTCCGGTGAGATGATGTGTGCGGCGGTTGTTTCCATGTGGAGGGGACGCCGGCCAGCCAGACCCGACCATCCCGAGCTCTCGAATCGATTGTGGAGAATGATTGAGGGGAGTTGGAGGGTTGACCCAACTCGGCGAATAACAATCCACAAGGTTGTCGCCGTTATCGAGGCGGAAACTGCCGCGCATCAATCGAGCTGAGTCACGCGTGTTATAAGCTTTCACAGAAAGTCTAGGTGTATCACATCTTGTTACCTCACGTTTGCTATACACGATCATCGGTCTTGCCGGGTTAGGCGACTATCCGTAACACTAGGAATGTATTAGCAGGGGGTTGCTCCTTAACCCGGGTTTCACCTCAAGTTCAGAGTGGCCCATGTGGCAGGCCCGTTCGAGCGTGACTGACCTATAAGCACTCGATTTTCCCTCTTTGTTGAACACTGAATGGTGCGGATCGTTACGTGCTGATGGATATCTGGGTGCGGTTCGGACTGAGTTGTGTGAGAACGTTCCCATAGGTTATTGATTTTAAAACTCGCGGTGGTGTGTCAGTCTCTCATAACAATCGACTCACCGGGAAACTACGCTCACACCGCTTCCTCGTTCGCATCATACCGTCATACAGTACACCGCACGATCTTGCATCCACAATTGGAGCTCTAGAACAAGTGGTGGCGGTCTCGGGTATCACGGTCATCGACCAGAAGGAGGTACTACCTAGTCACAACGTACCCTAGACCCTGGACGTCCTGGGCGGTGGCTACGCCTTTCTCGTTAAAACAAATGTGGCTTGACAAGCGTGATCGGCGTCGAGACTGAATTCGACCCTGAGATATCTTCCGTCCTTGGTATAGCACTAAAAAGCTAGACGAAGCGATCGTGAGAATCTGGAGTTACGTAATTCCCGTGACCGAATCGACCGAAGCTCGTCCTGGTTGTTCAACGTGATACTCTCGGATCACGTCCCCAATAAATGCCTCTCAATACCTTTTCCATATAATAGACTCTCATTCTTGTTCTTCCTTTTCCGACATCGGGTGCTATGATGGACGATAATGAATCCATCTCGGCAACAGGTCAAGCCTTTGAGACCGTCCAGAGCGATGATGCCCATCGTCATACTATGGGCCCCGGAACTTCGCTGGAAACGAACACCTGATACAAGTCAAATGATAACCCCAAGCTATCGAAAACGGTAGGATCGTCAGAGGCCAAGCAAACCCGTACGCCGTGATTGATCATCGCAGCGGTCGGTGCATCTGAGCCTGTCAAACACTACAGGGATGACGTTAGCGCGCGTCTGAACTCCAAAGTGTAGACCTTACCAGTATTTCATTGGTGAACAAGTTGGGCGTCAGATTGACCTTGAGCGATGGATCGAAGGGACTACCGATATAGGACAGGACCCCAACGTGTTCCCTCCCCCTCGAAAAGTCCAATTAACTTGGGGTGTTTCATCATGGGGAACCTGGTAAATTTCCAAACTGTTGCTGTGCCATCGCCGAGGGTTTCTCCAACACGGAAAATAAACGGGATCTCAAGATCTCAACTCTGGCTTCTTTTTGAAGCTGGACGAAGCAATGAAGGAGCTGAAGGAGCTCAAGGTAAGAGCTCGAGAGACGTAGCAGGTCTTCTGAACCTGCGGGGTAGAGCCCTTGAACGTGGTGGCATCATCATGTGACATGGAAGACCCACGGGCAACAAAGAGAAAGGGGGGATACACCCAGAATCAGGTGGGGAAACTCCTCCCTAAGGGACAAGTAGGCGTCAACGTAGACCCCGAACTGTTCGGAGGTAAGATAGCGAGTCGCTGTTGGTATGACTTTTGCAAAGTAAACTCCAGCGTGGCCAAATAACTCGGCGCCAGTCACCTACCTCGTTCTTTTAGGTAATATTTAACATCCTGTACCATGCCACCGAAGAGCGCCGTAGTTTCACAGTCAGGAGTCACCTTTCGCCCATCACGCCCGTAGAATGTCCTATCGGAAGTGAACCCATCAACTCAAGGTCAACACTGTGAGTCATCCATCCTAACGTGGGAGAGATCCCGTCCTCGAGCGAGCTCGTGAGGAATTTGCGGAAGTACTCTCGGTGAATGGGCTCGAGAAGGTGCACATCCCAACCGGTTAGATCAGCCGGTTGGGATCCAAGAAAGCTCTCCCGGGCGTCCGTGCCCCATCACATCGAAAGTTGACTTGAACCTCGCCCGGATCTGACCACAGGACGATCATTGAGTGATCTGGAGTAGAAAGCCTCGGGGGATGCTACCTTTGGTACCGTATTATGGGCCTCATACGCTCCACCCGATCCGACGATAGCAGAATCAACGAACCACCTGTCTAATTCTTCCGGCCCACCGAGCTCTGGATGGAATCCATCCCCCATAGTAAAGAGGGTCAATGAGTGACAGGGATTAACGCCCGGGAGGGTGGTAACCAATAGTCTTCCGTCCACGGTGATCTACGTCGCTCCGAGGTGGACGAGGGTCAGATGAGAATCAGAACCACTCGGTATCGATATTTCTCACCTTG
>Ga0307513_10004205_pt1 | contig 19254 bp, 15 predicted proteins | sample 15_EM_MG_FD_202174 | JGI IMG/M metagenome (GOLD analysis project Ga0307513, IMG submission 202174) | Populus trichocarpa ectomycorrhiza microbial communities from riparian zone in the Pacific Northwest, United States - 15_EM | ecosystem: Host-associated > Plants > Roots > Unclassified | place...
AATACAAAACCCAAGAGCGATAGCCTTCCTGCAATCACGATCATTACCAGTAGCTGCGCACATACCGGAATCCTGTAATCCTGCAAGACCAAAGAAAGAAACAAACAATGCTCAGCCCTCGCCAGTGCTACATGACCATTCCATACCCGGAATCCTAAATATAAACTTCCAACAAAGCAACCTAAACATAGCAATATGATAGCATAGCCTATCTGACTCAGAGGCAGTGGCGGAGCTGAAATCAAATCAAATAAACCAAATATAAATCAACTAAACATAGGAGATCCTACACTGCCCGCTCCTGTGTACCGTTACCGGAACATGTACACATGTTACAGGGGGAAAGCCATCATACCCTTAATCTTAAATTTACGCTAAAGACATAGAGTTCTATTTTCAGAACCTCATCTTTAAGAGAGCGAAAATGCCAGCTCACTCCAGTCTGAAAGCGAGTGATAGCCATAACACACTCTAGTGCCTGGTGGTTTCTCGGCACTTGGCCTCAAACTGGACGCGACGCGACACACTCTTTTCATCACAACACTCAACACTGGCATCCACGCTCCCGGGCCACAGCTGCAACACTCCACTACAGCCAGACAATCAATCCTGAATCCGAAACCTGGAGGTTCCTGGGCTCGATGCCAGCTATCCAGTGGTATAAGATTCATCCCCAGAGGGATATTATTCATGAAGTTACAGGGCTGAATATGGTAGGGTCAGTGTTCCCAACGGGCCAGGCCGGCCAGGCTTCGGTAAAGCCGGGCCCAGCCTATCCAAATTCTCACGGATCTAGCCTGGCCCGAGCCTGCAGCCCTGGTTAAGCCTGAGCCTGGCCTGGCCGGGCCCGCCTTACGGCCATATAGGCTTTTTCTCGGCTGCCTGATAGGCCGGCCTGGCCTATATAGCCTAGGCCGGCCTATACGGCTTCGGCTGACCCACTCATCGTGAGTGGCTGCTCTGTGTCAACAGTAAAATTCACCGTAAATGTTTCCCAATTACGGAATATGATTAAAAATAAAGTAACGGTTTCGCTTATTAGAAAAAAAAAGAAAAAAAACACAAAAAAATACTAGAGGTAGTGAATTAATTAGTTGAATTAATTGTAGAAAAAGAGTTGCTGTTGGTGTATCAAGTGTGTGCAGTAGGACGGTGACTATTTTGAAGGCATCAATAGGAGAGGTTGACTGTAAATAGTTTACAAAATAGGGGGGAATGATGGTATGATAGGGTTGTGCTCGTGACCCTGGAGCTAAATTTCTAAGGCTTTATTGTGTTGGTTGAGTATTACTCGTTTTGTGATTAATTAAGAAGTATCATAATAGACGAAGGTAAAGGAGGAAAAAAAACCACAGGCGATAAACTCGGAATAGGGCGGGGTGGGGGGTTGAATACCCTTAACGCAATCTGTTCTCAGCGCTAATCTCGGGGCCTATAGGCGCCTATTAGGCCTGGTAGGCTTTCGTAGGCCGGTCGGATTCGGCCTATATGGGCCTAGGCTGTCTTTCGGAGCGGCCTGCCTTAGCCTGGCCTACGGCCTATAGGCCGGCCTACCATCGGCCTGGCCCGTTGCGAACACTCGGTAGGGTACTGGCGATCCTTGAACTCGATGGCAGATTCCTCGACAACCACTGCTCCTATCCAGAATCCGATTACAGGAGACTATTGGGCTCGATGCCAGCTACGCAGCGGTATAAAGGACCTCTCTGTGGCATCGAAACCGAGGAAGTCGCTGACCTTTGTGAAAGTTGTCTTTATAGATACCCTGGCGATCCAAGAACTCGATGGCAGATTCCTCCACAACCACTGCCCCAATCCTGAATCTGATTGCAGGAGGTCCTTGGGCTCGACGCCAGCTACGCAATGGTATAAGGTACGTCCCTGTCGCATCAAAACTCAGGAAATCGCTGTCTTCTGTAGAAGGTGTATTAGGTATCAAGCTGGCGATATTTTACTCGATGGCAGATTACTCCACAACAGCTTGACGCATCCCGATATACTTTGCAGGGGGTTGTTGGGCTTGACGCCAGCTATCCAATGGTATATGGTATCTCCCTTTCGCATCAGAACTCGGGAAATCGCTGTCTTCTGTGGAGGGTGTAGCAGGTATCAGGCTGGCGATATTTTACTCGATGGCAGATATCTCCACAACCGCTCAACGGACTTTGATGCACTTTGCGGGAGGTTGTTGGGCTCGATGCCAGCTCCCTACCGGTATAAGGTACGTCCCTGTCGCATCAAAGCCCAGGAAATCGCTGTCTTCTGTGGAGGGTGTATTAGGTATCAAGCTGGCGATATTTTACTCGATGGCAGATATCTCCACAACCGCTCTACGGATTTTGATGCACTTTGCGGGAGGTTGTTGGGCTTGATGCCAGCTCCCTAACGGTATAAGGTACGTCTCTGTCGCATCAAGGCCCATGAAATCGCTATCTTCTGTGGAGGGTATATTAGGTATCAAGCTGGCGATATTTTACTCAATGGCAGATATCTCCACAACCGCTCAACGGATTTTGATGCACTTTGCGGGAGGTTGTTGGGCTCGATGCCCGCTTCTCAACGGTAGAAGGTACATCTCTGTCACATCGAAACCCATGAAGTCGCTGTCTTCTGTGGAGAGGATCTTTATAGTAGTAGCCCTGGCGATCCTTTACTCGATGGAGGATTACTCCACAACCGCTTGACGGATCTTGATTCCGTTTGCGGGAGGTTGTTGGGCTCGCCGCCAGCTACGCAATTGTATAGGATTCATCTCTCCGCAACCTTTATTCATGATTTTACAGCGACCCGGCTAGGGGGGGGTCTCCGGAGGCCCGAGGGAGGGCTTGAACTTGAACAGGTATTTTGTTAGAAGGCAGCCTATGAGTATAGGTGTTTCTATGTGAATTAGCCTGTATATTACTAGTAGAACCATAGTAGAATAGTAGTAAATTTAATTGATAGTATGAAATCTATTGTGACCCAGGTCAGAAAAAGGCAAAGGGGGGACCCTTCGCTTATCGCAGGAAGATGTGGTCTGGCGTCAGGTGGAATCCTGAGTATTAGGTGGTGCGTCAGGTAGCGTCCTGATTATTAGGTGCTGCGTCTGGTGCGTCCTGACGATTAGGTGCTGTGTCTGGTGCGTCCGGAGGATTCGGTGCTGCGTCAGGTTGCGTCAGATGCGTGGTGTGGTAGGGTGGTTGCATCCTGATTCGCGATTTGCGTTTCAGCGTCAGGTGCATCAGACGCACAGAACGCACAGAACGCAAGGTATTATTTTTGCTGATGTGGCTTCGCCTGATAGGGTTGAGAAGCCTGAGCCACAAGTAGTTGCTGAGCCCGAAGAAGAGGATGGAGTGGAAAGATTGGTGATGGCGGTTGTGGTGTCGGCTGGTATAGCGGGAGTGAGAGTGGCGTCTGTGGCAAAGCCAAGTGGGGCTGAGTCACGAGTGGTGCTGGAGGTGGATGAAGAGGGAGGACTTTCGGCTATCGGTGTGCAGGTGTGGGAGGGTAAGAGGATAAAGGTGGATGATAGAGTCAGGAGGGGGAGGAGGATGATAGAGTGGCAGTGCCCTTTGTTCCGTTGGGACCGGCGGTGATGGTTCCGAGGGGGCCGATGGTGGAGAGAGGGAGAAATATGCGTGACCGGGAGAGGTTGGTTCGACATGAGAGGAGGGGGGAGTTGGCGAGGTTGAGGGAGGAGAATTGGAGTGAGGGAGATAGAAGAAGAGTGGCGGGGGTGCATAATGGGATAGGAGGGGATTCCTTCTGTACCAGAGGGTCTTATGCCCATGCGCGGACGAGTGGATATGTGGGGGTGAGACATGAGGGTTGTGTACTTTACAGACAATGGCGTTTACCGGGGTCAAGAGGGGCTTGAGATTTGCAGTGGGCAGAGACCGTGGGCGCTAAGCACTCACATGAACGGGCTCAGAGCTTGCGAGTAGGTTGTCGGTAGGGTGGGGGTTGATGATCGGAGTGGTTTGAGATGGGGCGGATTAGAGTACAGGTGTGCAGCTTGGAAAGTTATCATTTGTATAGCAGATGTAGAGTCCACAACCGGTGGGAACACCTGAACACTTTAGAGTAGCATATATAGGTGAAATGGAAAAAGTTTATAAAAAAAAGAAAATGTTTTCACACACACCAAAGTGGCTGACCAGCAAAAAACACTTGAAAATGGGTGGGTCACAAAGTGGTGTGTATGAAAACTTTTTTCTTTTTTTTTCTTTTTTATAAACCTTTTCCATTTCACCTATATATGCTACTCTAAAGCGTTCAGGTGTTCCCACCGGTCGTGGACTCTACATCTGCTATACAAAGGATAACTTTCCAAGCCGCACACCTGTACTCTAATCCGCCCCATTCCAAACCACTCCGATCATCAACCCCCACCCTACCAACAACCTACTCGCAGGCCCGGAACCAGTTTATGTGAGTCTTTAGTGCCCATGGTCTCTGCCTCCTGCAAATCCCTAGCCCCTCTTGACCCCAGTCAACGCCATCGTCGGTAAGGCACAAAACCCTCATGTCTCACCCCCACATATCCACTCGTCCGCGGATCGGCATAAGACTCTCTAGTACTGAAGAAATCCCCTCCCATCCCATTACGCACCCCCGCCACTCTACTCCTATTCCCCTCACTCCAAATCTCCTCCCTCAACCTAGCCAACTCCCCTCTTCTCTCATGCCCGACCAACCGCTCCCGGTCATGCATTGTTCTCCCCCTCTCCACCCTCGGACCCACCAGAACCATCGCCGCCGGTCCCAACCGAACAAAGGGCACCGCCAATCTATTCTCCTCCTCCCCCTCCTTACCCGAATCATCCACCCTCCTCCTCTTACCCTTCAATACCGGCACCCCGATAGCCGAAGGTCCTCCCACCTCATCTACCTCCAGCGCCACTCTTGACTCAGCCCTACTTGGCCTTGTCACAGACGCCACCCTCACCCCCACCACACCCGCCGACACCACAAACGCCACCGCCATATCCACTCCAACCTCTTCTTCAGGTTCAGCCACTACTTGCCGCTCAGGCTCCTCAACCCTATCAGGCGAAGCCACCTCAGAACACACCGCCCCCTCCTCTTTCTTCAACCTATCCACCTCTTTTTCCAGTCCATGATTTCTCTTCGATAAGACAGAAACATGGTGACGCAACTTAGAGACATCCTTCTCCAAGTCCAAAATCTTTTTTAGGGCGGCCGTAGCCGTCAAACCCGCCTTAGCAACCTTAGTCACTGAAAATGTCGTAGAATCTCTCTTAACCATCTTTACCAATACCAGGCAGTTGATGTGTGATGGAGGTTAAATAAAAGTAATGAAAAGAGATAAAATAATCTCTTAAAGACAAATTAAACTGAGGGGAAAATCCGCTTGGAATAAAGACTTGAAGCCGTCGTGAACAGGGGTTCACGGAAGGCGATTGGTCAAAAACCGCAATGTGATTGATCACACGGAGGTACAATTTCAATGACTGTGGTTGTAAGCGACGTGGTGGTTGTGTGCGAAAACATACCCCCTGTGCCTTTTACAGTAACCACGGTTTTACACCATACAAACGGGGTTTTGTGGCTTTTTTTTGTATGGCAGGAAAAGTCGGGCGCACCCCCAGAATAGGAAATAAACCCAGACTTTTTGTGGGACCGCGCCCGACTTACCCTTGTACCCGAGTACTTGCAGTTTTCAAAGATATCCGGATGCCTTGGGACCGGGGTTGGAGAATTTAGGTGTATATTTTGACGTCTTGGGGCCAAAGCATTGGGATACTTTTGAAACCCTCGAGAATACTTGGGAAATATTAATACTTAAGCCTTGCTCATGGCCACAAATGCCATGGTATGTACCATATTATTTCTGTTAAACTTTTTATGGTTCTTTGTGCAGTTAGACCATGGTACAGCCTCGTTCCAAAAGTTCTCACCTAGGTTGGTAGTGTGACAAATGGCTATAATACATCTGGTATAGAAATTTGTGACGGTACCAGCTAGGGTGCGAGAACTTTTGGGACGAGGCTGTACGGTATTGCGATCTTATCAGGCCTCTCTAGAAACAAAAAACACAGTATAAAAAATCCGAATGCATTTATTTTCAGAAATATCTGAGTATAATAGCGTATTTTTATTTTAGTTTGTAAGCCATTTTTGAGAGTTTCTAGAGTGGTACATGCCGAACAGAAGCCAAAACTTTGATTTTCTTTTATAAAAAACAACAAAAAAACACTTGGCCCCCCACACACATCCCGGTCTCCTTCACCTCGACCGGTAGCATTCTAACCCAGGTGCCTCAAAGGTCAGGACAGTCCCAGGGTGCTCGAGTAGATGGTCCCACCGAGACATTTTCGGATATGTGTGGAGATAGGGCTACCCATATAGGTCATGTCTTTGGGTTAGAGCGCTGGTTGTGAGCAACTGGGCTTGGCATGTACGTTCCCTGCTGACATAACTTCCTCTCTTGCACTACTCGACAACAAGGAATAGCACATTCTGCACACAACAGACATGATAAGATATTTTATCAGCCGGACAAGATGCGCCCAGGTCCGGTCGGAGAGAAATCCCACTGGCCGATTCTGGAGAAACTCATACTATAGTCCAACTTACAACGACTCTCTAGCACTTAATCACTCGTACCTGCCGGGGCCACTCACAACTCTAAAACCGAAATAATTGAGAATGATTCTAAGAGGTCTAGGATTCCCCCCGTTGGGTTAGTGGGGTGAAAATATAGCTGGAAGATTCTCTTTCAGCCCTCGCCCGAGACCCCTGAGACCGGGGAAAAGAAATAATACGACATACCTTACTGCGAGAGGCAACTCCAACGCCCCAGCTAATCAATTTTGGTTATGAAGAGCCGAGAGTATCTTGGAGCCCTTATTTTTTATATCACGCCCGAGGTGTCCTATATATACACAAACTTGACTTTACAGAAAAAACTCTTCATCCAGAACATCGCCCCTCATCTTCTCGTCTTTTTTTTCCATCTCTTTAACCGCATAGTTCCATCAAACATTCCTGAAAATAATCTTCCCTGATAATCTTTTCCCGGTTTCGTCCTCATACACGGTTTCCCTCATCATTGATCCGTTACTGTCTTGACACCCTCTGTTGTTTCCTAACCCTCATAGTGCGATACTATTGCGTTCCGTCTCCCAGAAAACCCTAACTTCTGACCTCCGGTCGTCCCTAGTGCCAATTCCTCAAGCGTCCTAAACACTCCCGCTTCATCTAACCCCTGATCCGGGCATACCGCCGTTCTTATGATACCATACTATTCAATCGTGCAACTTTTCCAAACCTGATTCATCTCCACAGTATACCTTCAGTGTTCCAACTATATCCAAGATATGGAACCTTCGTGAGAATTCAACAGATCAAGCGGGTAGATCCTGATCGAGTAATCGATCATTGCTTCCACCCGCGCGTGATCGTAGGTGGTTGGTTATCATTGCACTCAGTCTAGTATCATTCCTTGTATGGATTAGAATATTCTTGAACATTAGGCCCGGTTTGGCAGAAATCATTCAGCTACTAATATACCATAGCCGATATTCATCCCGGGGCCCGCATATCGCCTCCTCTCCCCTCAGTATGCTTGTGCAAGAGATGCCACCAACAGCTATTCCTAACCAAGTTCACTGCCTCATCGTTTTCTGTTGCACATGATTAACAGGACATCTGTAGATAGGAGAGTGATCTATCACGACCGAGTTTATCCGAGCAGACTCGAGCATAATCGGTTATGGTCGAGCAGTGCTAATGATCGACGAGATCGAGCAGATCACTGGGCCCATGCTCGATGATGCTCTGGTCGGGGCGCCCCATGATAGAGGTGATCGAGCATCCTGTAGTCTGGGAAAACTCGATCACGATCTGACCACGCCCACCACCAGGCCGGCACACCATTTACTCACCCCTGTCTCAACATAGCGTGGCAGTCGCCCCGGGGTAGTTATCCTAGTCAAGACTGCTAAGGGCATACAACTAGTAAGGCTTTTGTGATAACACCATAACCGCGCCTCTTCTTCTTTCCATACTTCTACCAACAGCCAAGGCCTACATTCGAACCCCGTGGGCCACGGATAGATTTGGATTTTTCGAACGTTCTCGAAAAATATGGTCACAAACAGCGTATCTCAGACCACTGTTCTATTGTACGCATATGAAGGGAACCTAAATTTCTGGTGCATCTGCAGTGATGAGTTCGAGGAGCTGTCACGTACCCGCAGCCCATCAGGTTGCTTCCCTTGCTTTAATTCAATGTGTCTGTTTGAGCGTCGCATGGCTGGGAATTACCCACAGGATTGGTCAAGTATGTACAATCTAATTTATTTCTCCGGACAGGGATTCGGAAGGGGTTGGATGGAATTGAGACATCTTTGGGTGTGGACAAGGAATTAGAGCGCTAATCAAGGCAGGGAATAATACCGTCTCAAAATCACAGGGTCCAGGGCCAATTCTGTTCTTCATGGTATCATGTTATAGATTCGGGAACGCCAACGCTAGGTCATCACGTATGGAGGAAAGAAGTCTATGTGTAATTTATCTATCCATCTATCGCTAGCGAGGGCAGAAAAAGAGGAAATGTATACATAAAGGAGGGTTGAAAAGAGCGAGATTTTGTAACAAGGGTCTATTCCGTAGGGAATTGTAATTAAGATAAATAAAGCTTGTACAAAATGAAGTTGTTGTAAGATGGCTGTAGGGTAAACACAAGTAGCCTTTATTTCTAAACGTTAGCAAATATCAGAAGGGTTCAGAGGGGTATATATACATACGTATGGTATTCCGGCCGATGGCAGCGATGGGGAATCCCAGGGTCGTTTTCTAAGACTGATGTGAAGGATCCAGGGGAAATGATGATAGTTGCGATAGCCCATACCAGGCCGGCCGAAGCTGAGATAGGCTAGGACTAGAGAAGGAGCAACCCCACACGATTTAAGGGTAGCCAATTAAATTTCACACGACTGTACTTCGGGAGAGGTCTTGAACAGGAGATGGGCCGCCGCGCATTAGATACTTGCACAGATACCGGGGGCTTTTGGAAGCCTCACTGCTCTTCAATGTTTCTCTCAGAAGGATGAAAGAGTGGGGTACCGCCGGGTTGATCTGGACTATGGAGTCGACACGGTCCTGTCCTAGCAGTAGTTCGTTTATGTCCGCAGGAGGTAGCCCAACGGAGTGGTGATCCTAACCCGCTAGATTAGAGGGGTTAGGATCACCATTCTCCCGTTCCCGTAATAAATTGACAACTGTTTCATGTCCATTCATAGCAGCCAACCCGAGCGGTGTTAGACCGTAGATATCAGGGCAAATGGGGTCGACATCTTCCCGTTCCAGCAATAATTTGACCACTCCCGCGTGGCCTTTGATAGCAGCCCACGCGAGCGGTGTTCGATAACACATATCAGGGCAATTGGGGTCGATATTTTCTCGCTCAAGCAATAACTTGACCACACCTTCGTGTCCCTTGAGAGCAGCACATCTGAGGGGTGTTTGATAATCCGTACTAGGGCGATTAGGGTCGACATCTTCCCGTTCCAGCAATACCTTGACCACAACTTCGTGTCCCTCAAGAGCAGCACATCTTAGTGGTGTTCGATCATACTTATCAGGGCGGTTGGGATCAACACCTGGCTGTTCCAGCAATAGCTTGACCACCCCTTCGTGTCCTTTGGATGCAGCGCACCCGAGTGGTGTTCGATCATTCACATCAGGGCGATTGGGGTCGACATCTTCCCGTTCCAGCAATAACTTGATCACACCTTCGTGTCCCTGAAAAGCAGCACATCGGAGTGGTGTTCGATCACTCTTATTAGGGCGGTTGGGATCAACACCTTGCTGTTCCAGCAGTATCTTCACCACTCCCTCATGTCCGCACATAGCAGCGCACCCGAGTGGTACATCACCATCCTCACCTGGGCGATTGGGGTCGACATCTTCCCGTTCGAGCAATAACTTGACCACTCTTTCATGTCCCCGAAAAGCAGCCCATCCGAGTGGTGTTTGATCATTATTATTAGGTCGATTGGGGTCGAAATTTTCCCGCTCCAGCAATAACTTGACCACTCCTTCGTGTCCTAGCAATGCAGCGCACCCGAGCGGTCCATAACCATCTTCATCTGGGCAATCGGGATCGACATCTTCCCGTTCGAGCAATAACTTGACCACACGTTCGTGTCCCTCAATAGCGGCCAACCCGAGTGGTGTTCGATCATTCACATCAGGGCGATTGGGGTCGATATTTTCTCGCTCAAGCAATAACTTGACCACAAGTTCGTGTCCCTCAAGAGCAGCCCACCCGAGTGGGGTTCGATCATACTTATCAGGACGATTGGGGTCGATATTTTCTCGCTCAAGCAATAACTTCACCACAGGTTCGTGTCCCTCAAGAGCAGCCCACCCTATCGGGGTCCGATCATTCTTATCAGGGTAATTGGGGTCGACATTGCTCCTCTCCAGCAGTATCTTGACCACTTCCTCATGCCCATTCCGGGCCGCCCATGCGAGTGGCGTACTACCTCCACAATCCTGTTGGTCGACCTTGTAACCTTCACCATTTATCAATACAGTGACAAGTTCAACAATCCCGAAGAACGATGCGCAGTGCAGCCCAGAGAAGAGAGGGGAATTCGTGATGCCTCCCATATATCCAGACTGCAGTACCTGCTCCAGAAGTGATACAGCGGAGATGTGGTCTTCGTACTGGCTCAGGATTTGCAGCGCGAGTGTCTTCGCATGGTCTGAGAGATCCTTGTTCGCATGTGTTCCCCAGTATCCCGAGGAGTATTTGAGGAACGGCATGCTTCCACAATCTGGGAGAGAATGGCATGTGACTTGTTGTGAATTCAGATAGGTTAGGCAGGTTTCTGCAAGTATTGAGTCAGGTTTTTTGAAGAGACCTGGAAAATTACAAAAGTACTCTTGGACCGTATAGTGGATTAACCGTACAGTCGAAGCCTCCGCGTCCACAGTGATCAGGCCCTGGCAACAGTCCAGCAATGTGCCTATCGAAGGAATATTTTCCTCATCAAAATATGTTTCCCCTATCTCTACTGCTAGCGCACAGCACAGCTCGTCCACGTGTAATGGCCGTTCCGAATGACAGATCCAGGTCAGAGTGGCCATCGCAAGATTTGCCTTTTCCTCGTCCTGAGCCTTTATGCGCTCCAGTGTTGCACTATATGCATCCCCTAACCCTACTCCATCTTTTATTGCCTTTAGCGTCTTCCTCCGACGTGCAACCGTGGTACCTCGCAGGATCGCCTCAATGTGGAGAGAGGCCAACAGGAATCTAGGTTCAAATATGTCAGCCATTAACCTAAGGTAGCTTTCCCCTTGGCCTCCTTCTTACATACGTTTCTGAACTTATAGCGGGAATGCTCTTCATAATATCCCCCTCCAATGTGCTGCTCATTATATTTGGGGCTGTGTCCCCCCTGAGTTTCTCACGCAGAAATCTAAGAACCTTATCTTCCGTAGCCCGTATAAACATAAAGGTCGCCGCCCCACCCAACTCCTTCTCCACCTCACCCCGCACATGTGGTCTTCCGGTCATAAATATGCGGGTATTCAGAGACCCCTGCAGAATCTTCGCTAATGATTCAAGGACAACCCTTCGGTGCTCTGGCACACATTCATCAAGTGCATCAACACATATAAATGTGCGCCTTGTGGCTGCGATTGTTTGAAACATCTTCAAAATTCCCGAAACTTGTAGGCCTCGACCCCCGATAACCCTTTTCTCCTTTTGAAAATCCCGGCTTATCACTTCCGGAATTTCACCCTCTCCACTAACCATCTGTCTCAGCAGGGAGCCCAGCATATTTACCGGCGACTGCTCATTCCGAGATGCAAAGTCGAAGTAAAAACACGCAACGATAGGATCCCCCTCGACGGCTTCGTCGCACAGCTTGTCTATAATTAGTGAGCTATCGTTGCGGCCTATTAGCAATTGTATTCTTCAATTTCGTGCAACTATGCATGCTCTCGTACACTATATGGCTCTTTCCCACTCCCGGATTACCGTCACAAAATAAGGCTGGATGGTAGGATCCATCCTCCCTACACCCATTGTGCCAGCGCCTAAACTCTTCACTTTCCAGCACCCAAGCGCCTATACTATCGACCCTCCGGGCTCCGATATCTCGATGTCGCACCCGTGGCTCTAACGGAGATAGCCATGCCAGTATTTCAGATCTCTCATCGCGGGTAGTGGAATTAACGGTAATGTTGAAAGAGTTATTGTTATTGCTGAAAGCTTGTGTCATTTTTCACTTTCTACCGCTTTGAATGTTGTTAAAAACGAGGTGTTGATTAACTTGGAGTTCGTGAATGAAATTTCTAGAAAACGAGGGGAAGAGGGGTCGATAAAACCTTGAACCTGCGGTACTTAACCATCATAAGTCACGGGAGCCGAGGCTCGTTACACAAAAACTCGGGAGCTGATTTTGTCCGAGGGGTTGCGCAAATTCACAAGTACCGGCACAGGTAGTAGCCTTATGCTGAACCACTCTAGCCCTAGACTTTTTCCTTCATTTAATACACTCCTAGGAAGCAGAAATCCGGGACAACAACATGTGGTGGTATTGTTCAAACATGTTTTCTTACTCTAGGGTTCATACCTTGACAGTACGGTAGTCGGAACCGCTGATTAAGCGGGCTAGCGCCGAGAAAATCATAAGGCCTCATATGGTGGGGAAACCGAAGGCACCAGCCCACTCTTTGATGCCTACTTTAGTGATGCGCAGGTAACAGAATTATGGGAAAACAGGAACCATTTCTGTGCATTTTCTCGGACGCCGGGGTTGAGAGACATGGCGTTGCGGGGGAGCAACGAATTTCGATGTTCCTAGGGATTAACACTAGTAAACTTAGGGCCCATTTACCTATTCTCGCAGACGGCTGTCCAGCAGCCTATGACGGCACCTGACTGTTCCAGGTGCGTAGAGAAGTATGGTTTTACCTATCGTTGTAAACCTGGCATCTGGTGGAATTTGCAAGCACATTGTAGAGGCAACGCCTTCTTTCGACCGTACACTCCCGTTCGAAAAGTTCTCGTAATCACCCTGGTATGATACCTTCTTGTAGCTGCGGCTGGCGTTGTATGTTGGCGCCAGCCGAGGAACAGCCATAAATACATGAAGGTATCGTACCAGTGTGATTACGAGAGCTTTTCAAAAGGGAGTGTATAGCCAGAAGAATTTAGCATGGTAGAAAATCTGATAAACACTTTTGCACCGTCTATCAGGAAATAATGCCAGTTGAGGCGCCACCCTCTGGTTTAATCACCCAAATTTTAGAACGTAAAAGGGACCATCCCTTCGTTTGATGCCGAATTTCAGGAGTTAGAGTTCTTGATGCCCCCCTGTTGGCTCGCTTGCCTAGGGCTCACTTTATTTAGTTCGCCCTAGGTCTATTCCTCCTTTCATGAGATTCCATGGTATGGTGGTTACCCACTGTTGTCGCGTATGCCGTCCGGGGTCCGGTCGAACTTGCAAACTAACTTCCGAGGTATCATAATGTCACCTCTCTACGGTATACCCGTGGCCACAAGAATTTAGTACGGTATCATAGAAAATTTTGGTAAACACTCTTGCACCGTATATCGGAAAGCGATGCCAATTGAGACGCACCCCCTAAGTTTATCACTCACATTTTAGAACTTGACGGTAGATAAAAGGGACTATGGAAGAAATATTCAAAGCCTTTCACATCACCAACAGCCCGGCAACCGCAACAACCATCCCAGCTACGTGTGGCGCGAACAGCAAGAACAGCAACACTTAAGCTACCTCTTCCTTCTGCGGCCGGGTGTTCGGGAGACCCCTCAATCGTGGTCACTCTGGAACTTTTACTCAAGTAACCCGTACCACATGCAGGGATTCCGGTAGCCTAACAATAGCCTGCACATCCAGCATCCGTCCCCACTAAGACCTCAGCGCGCTTACTCCACTCTCTCACAACACCTCGCTAACCTGCGGTTCTCCCTCACTAACACTTGACACCCTTGGTGCATCCCTCAGTGATTAGACTATGGTACCGGTATGTTGCAACGAAGCGGGGGGTGGATTAAAATGATTAAAGTACTAGGAACATGCGTTTTCGAACCGGAGGGATAAGATCAACACTCGCGCAGCCGGGTTGATGGTCAAAATTCCTATAAGGGTTCCTGCTATTTTGCTTACTAAGACCCGGCTCTGATCACCAAAGGTCTTCCTTGCAACGCTGCTAGGTGAAGGTAGTTCGCACTTCGGATCGAACACTCTCCTCTCCGCCCTCGGCGAACCCCCGACCACGTGACTTCATTTCATCCGTCGCCCCTCTCTTCCCCTTCAGTTGTCTCCGCTCTACTCGAGTACGTGGCGGCGTAAAGTTAGTGCCGGGCTGGATGCGCCGCCGCGACCCGACCCAACCCCCCCCCGATTGAGCAGCGTAAGACCCCCATTCCGAAAAACTGCCGCCGCGACACTCCCCTCGCTTGCCGCGCCCACAATCCCACGCTCCAGCGCAGCGCCCCACACTTCACCCCCGGCGCACCAAACATCCGCCTTTCCCCTCCCTGCCGGTCCTGTCCCTGGTCGTACTCGAAAATTGCTTGAGAAGGCCTGGCCTGCGCAGCCCTAAACTGTGCGTAGGGCGTAGTCCTAGCTCATGTTAGGGCTGCCACTGATGAGCATAAGAGGTCTGCAGCCCCTTGGGTAGCTGAGGCCCTCATGCACCCTAGGAGGGCGTAGGTGACCTCGCGTGGAGGTATCTGATGAGGAGTCGGCGAACCTCACACCCACGTACTGTAAGGCCCTCAGCTAGCTGGCGGCTACAAAGCTTGTTTGGAAGTATGACCTACATATCATTGCCATGTTCGATCTGAATGGGGAAATCGTGTCGGGGTGAATACCCAAGCATATGTTTGAACGACCTCACCCTCGAAGGTGGGCGAAAAGGACTGCTGGATGCAGTGTGGAAGTTGGGATTTTTGGGCTCCGGGATTTTCTCGCACTGGCGATGTCACCTGGGTAGATTTGGTGGATCGTGAGCGCTGTTGGAGCAGCTATTTGGTATGGCAAAGTTGATTTGGCTGCTGGGCGAGGCGCGGGGTGTTATGAGTGATTATACTACGGCATGTATTGGCGACGTTATGGGGCGCTAAGGAGAGGAGGTCGAGGAGGTTGTTGATAGGACAGATAGAATGGGGGATGTTTGAAGCCGCTCGGCATACTCAAGTTATTGTTCAAGTTATTGTTCCCATTGTTACGGTAAAGGGTTCCGGAGATGAGCTTCTGGATTGATCCAGCCACCGGAAGAAATACCGAAGCCAAAAGGACTGCATAGAAGTATGGGTAACCGGAGTCTTTGTAGAGCAGGTCTTTCCCTTTATTACCGCGGGAGTGCACTAGAGGTGGGGGACATGGAAGAAGGTGGGTCGATATTGCTGGTAATCAATGGAAGGGCCTCGGAGGATATTATTCTTTCAATATACACTCCCGCCTCCACCGTTTCGATAGTGACGAGACAACAAGCAATCTTCCCCACTGATTCCAAAGTCGTACGACCAAAGTTGTATTTTTGTTGCACTGTGTCCGAAAGGGATGACCCCCCACACCCCAATTGACAGAGGTCGTTAGTCGATTTGTCGCTATGAGTTTTATAGATCGCTTTCCTCTCTCTACTGAGTTTTCGGTTGGTACTTATGTGGAAGTGAGCGATCATGAGAAAATTTCAAAAAATTTACTTGTCTTGAGTTAGATATACCACATCTTCTCCAGATACACACGTTGCTCTCCGCATGGCCGCAGTGTGCGTAAACTCCGGGGACTCCACAGAGACCGCTGGGATAATGCCAAGAGGACGGGAAGGGACGGGACCACTTGATACGGTCATGTGTAAGGAAAATTACCTGGGGGACTGCCGGGCTTGGCCTGGACCGCCGGGCCCAACACGCTATTCTTTTATCAATATAGTGAGACACAAGAGAGGGGGGCCTTTCGGGTCGACGGCAGGGGAGACGGCGAGACGGTAGGGATCGTGCGGGGGGCGATAGGAGGTATCAAAAGACGGTGGTGTGGGGAAGGACTGCTGGAGGTGGGCACAAACGGCGGTTATTAGGGATGACTGCCGGATGCATGCAAGCAAAAGACGAGTGATATAATAAGATGCCAAGTAGCCAACATAGTAAAAGATATTCCCGCAGAAAAGAGAAGATTCAATAGATCGTCAAGTACTCCGAGTATGAAGATCAGGCTAAACCAATCTATTCCTCTCCAAGCCTTTATTTCTTTTTCTGATATGATACTTCTATAGATCTTTCGCTTTCAATATATTGGTGAGGTGAGGACAAAGTCATGGTCCTAATACTACGGAAGCTGACTCTCCGCAGAGCAGATGCAATTTCTCGGGAGACTTGCCAAGATGAAATTGTAAACTAGAAGTGGCAAATATGTAACAGAAAAACACTATAAGGCGTCCAGTCTTACCTCGGTCTGCCCAAGTTCTATGGTGTACCAATTACTACCAAACGGACTGACTATAACCAGCGGTCCGTCCGGTCCTACTACTAAGACGGATGGACTTGACGGTTGGAAACACTGCTCGATCGTAACTACTCGCGGTCCCGATCACTACCAGTATGACGCGGCAAGTCTAGACATATTCCCCTGCCCTCCCATGTTTCTGTTCTCTTGTCATGTCCGTAATTACGATCACCCCCATACCATCGTGTGATATTACGGGCAGTGCTGGAACAGCTTTCGATAGCAAACTGATCAACCCAAACCTTCTAAGCCCAGGTTCGCGATTAGGAAGTGTTGGAAATTGTGGTCACGGTTGTGCTCTCATCTTCTCTGTTGCTGTGGTTACGAGTGATACCTCGTGACCAGCTGCATCACCACCCGTCGCCTCTCAATATCTACGCCGCTCTTCTTTCTTCCTCCTCTCTCTTCCCTTCTTTCCTTTCTCTCTTAATCTTCTTCTCGTTGTCCAACTAGTAATACAAATTGTTGGCTTACTCTGGAGACTGCTCGCCTTTTGAACTCGTGATACAGCTCGCTTCCACTCATTCACTCCCGATACCTCCCAACGGGAAGCTTCATATTTGATGAGATACCTAGCTTCCGAGGAGAAACAATCTCATTATCAGCCCTAACCCTTGCCCACGTTGGTATCAGATAACACATGTAACGAGAGTCATGGTCTTGTTTTAAGGTGTCTTTTCCCATTTCACCTTTGATGCAATGGTGATCATTTGATGGATTTTATTAGCTAAAATATCCGAGGATGAGCGATTCCATAATTGGAAGTGACAGAACAACCCGGCGACGTGAGTATACTTCTGCTCGCCCTTATCACACTTTACGTTTTCTCAACTTCACAATTTCTCACTCGATTCGGAGTGTGGCAAGAGTTGGCAAGAAGTAGACGGTTTTGTTGTGCAGCGGAAGATCGTTGATTAAGTTCTCTAGCTAGCTAAGCGGAACATGAACGGTACAAGCATACCCTATCGTGATGACGCAACCCATGATGCAGAATACACACATCCGCGTCCCCCCCTCATACGCAATAGTGAGTAGGAAGCCTTAAGCAAATCTCTCGTACCTCCGCCCGGAGGATCATTTCTCAACACATTTCTCAACAAGAATCATTGGATATATATGCTTCCGTTTTCCACAAACAAGATTTCTGATGTGTTGCCCCCCATCTCACTTCCCCATATTCCCCATATAAGCTACATTCATTCGGCGATGGGGCGGCTTTGGTTTGGTCTCTGTCATTCTGTGGCTCTTTTGTACTCTGGCCCAAATTAACACTCGTACACCGTGTGTGACAACGGTTATTCTCATCAACCACAGGCCTTATCGGCTACATGCCTCACCATAATTCCTACCACGATCTGTTTCATGCATAATTTCCCAAATACTGACTTTAACGGGGCTCTCTTGACATGGTGTTTCTATTATTCTTTCTATAAGGGGATTACGGTACTATTTACTTATGGTTGGTAGTTAATTATTGCTGAGGTATCACCGTTGAGGCTGTTACAATATTTGTTAGAATATTCACGAAGGTTCTATTTCTACAACACGGCTACTACAACAAATGTCTGGATGAGGAGAACCTTTGTTTGGAGATTGTTTTGGAGGTATGGAAGTTGAAGCGATGGCGTGTATGAACTAAAGGTTAGCTGCAGCGGAGATGTTTTGGGAATATGGAGAAATCACACTAGGAGGTGTCGAAGGTTTGGAACTAAGGTTAGTTGGAAGTTGGAACAATCAAGTGTCACACTATCATGCTAGCGAAACAGGCACCGGTATCAGGAACATTAAGGAAGGGAAAACTAAGTATGTAGTTCAGACGAAGTCAAAGGATTCAGAGACGAGATGTGTTGGATCGTTCTAGAATATCCTCCACAGTCTCTCGTATCTTCGTTCCATCTCTCCATCAACACACCATCTTCGAGCTTTCCCGAAACTACTTTCCCCTAATTCTCTTTGACCGGTTTCTTCCTCCTAGACTGTTTTCCTCACAGTCCTGACACCGTCTTCTGTTTCCTAACCATCATAGTGTGACACTGTTGTGTTCCAACTTAGATCAAACCTTAATCCCAAACCTCCGGTTGTCTCTAGTGCCAATTCCTAAATCATCCAGAATATTTCTGCTTCGTCTAACTCCTCAACCGAATGTACCATCACTCTTCTGGTACCATACTACTCAATCGTGCAACCACCATCAAACCGGTATTTCTCTCAGCCATGTCCCATCAGTGATCCGACTATCCAAGGTAGGAACCTTCATGAAATCAGTGTTCTCAACGGTCCGGGGCCCCCGTAGGGCCCGACGGGGGGACTGCCAAGCGCCCTGGACCGGACGGGACGGCAAAATGCGGTCCACACCCGTCCTGGAAACCGCAGGACGGCCGTCTTTGTGGCGGACGGCGGGCCCTGCAAGGTAAGACATTTTAGCGTGGGGGATGGCAGGGGACGGTAGGGGACGGCAGGGGACTGCGGGGGACGGCCAGGGACTGCGAGTGACTGTGGGTTACTGCCGGTGACTACAGGGGACTATGAATCCTATCAACAGCATTTGACACCCTTCTCGAGCAAATACAGAAATTCATCTAATAATATTAAAAGAAACCTGAGGGTATCTAGGAGAGGTAAATAGGTGTAGAATATATCCCATAATATACCGCTAGGGTCGGGCATCGGGCATATCGCTTAATCCAGAAATCGTACCTACCTACCATCCTCTTATTGCAACGTTTATTACTTCTCTTGCATCATT
>Ga0307513_10004206_pt1 | contig 19252 bp, 16 predicted proteins | sample 15_EM_MG_FD_202174 | JGI IMG/M metagenome (GOLD analysis project Ga0307513, IMG submission 202174) | Populus trichocarpa ectomycorrhiza microbial communities from riparian zone in the Pacific Northwest, United States - 15_EM | ecosystem: Host-associated > Plants > Roots > Unclassified | place...
TATTGACCCTTCCTCCGCTGTATATCACTTTCGTGGATATCTGGATCATGCTGCCGCAGGTACTCTAAACCCAGATCCAACTGTTCCAAAACACGATCCAGGTGCTGTAGTAGATCCTCCCAATGGCACCGCATCTCGATTCCACCGAGATCTTCCCGGATCGAGGTACACATCTCGTCAAGCCCTTCAAAGTGGAGTTCGTCCCACTCTGACCAAACAAGAAGCAGGAACGACTTGAGGGTTTCGACGTCTCCGATGGCCCGAACGATTTGAAGAACATCTCGGTGAGATGCCAAGCGACGTCCCCAGCACACAGGGGGGAGAGAAGGACGCCTATTCAACCACGACCACATGTCCACGGGTATGCGCGACCGCACCGAGTTGTCAAATGCAATTTGCAACAGCGTATCGACCACGCTCGTGCCGACCTCGTCTGTATACGGGATCGCTGAGGTCGCAGCCGCAAACTGTTGGACCAAGTGTTCGCCGGTCAGAGACTTCCACCACTCCGAGTGAGGTGACGTGAGAACGGCTGCCTGCTTCAGGGAAACGTGGCTCTCTTCGTCAAGCAACGTAGGGATAAGTGGTCTGATGTGGTTCCACATGAACCCATGCCGCTTTGATGATCTAACAGCGCGTAGGAAGGCATCAAGTGTCTCGCGCTGTCCATCTCCCTCTTGCCGGACCGCATATGGGAAGAATGCCGTGATAGCCTTGTACTTGGAGGAGATTTGACTCAGGTCGGTGGCCTCAACCAGAGTCTCGAGTTTCTCAGATATCAGGCTCAAGATATCTTCTGGTTGTACGCTACTTTCACAATTAGAGAGATCCGCGGTTGTTAGGGATCGACGTACCTCCCGCGCAAACCCGAAATCCCGGGACGTGAAACATTGCACCCCAAGTCAACCGCGATGATTGTTAGACAATCGACAATAGCCGAGGTCGAGGGTTGGGGGTCATGGGACAGAGAGTGAATCACGAAGCGGAGAACCCATCGAGGCAGTTTCCTGTGTTGTTTCCCCTTGTGCGCGACTCGGGCCAAAGTATTTGTGAAGAATATATGCTCCTGGGTGTGGGGCTGGTAGCCTGTCCACTCGAAGAATCGCCTTAGCCCGCTGTTCACAAGTATAGCGTGGATGGCATTGATCGCATGGTAGCATCGGAGACCCTCGAAATTGGCCGTACGTGGAATAACCGCGAGGTATGGCTTGCGTATATCTTCAAGCACCGACGATGTTGGGTCGACACCAGAAAGAACACGGAGTAGACACAGAGAGGCCGCTCTCGCACCCTGTTCTGATCCTGGGTATTCTGTGACCCGGTCAGAATCCACGTCGAAGTAGCTGAGGAGGGCATCCAAGTAAATTGCAGCCGGTGCAGGGTTGGTCAGGTGAATCCGGTCCCAGAGTTCAAGGAATCGATGTCGAGTGACGTCCGATTGCCATTCAAACGGCTGGGACTCGCTGAGAATTTCGATGGTTGTCGCCCACAAGAAGAACGTGGCAATGGGTTTCCGGTTGAGCTGAATCGCGTCGGAATCTCCGCCAATCTCTTCAAGCCGCAGGTATATCATAGTCACGATATTCTCAAGACGCCCACTAACGAAGGGTCAGGACGACGAGTTGTGCAGCTGGACCCGACATGCATACCTCTTGTCCAGGTCCCTGACATCGTCCTCTGACACGTCGCATCCCAAGTCAATCGCGATGACCATCAAGCAATCGATGATGACTAAGATCGGTGGTTGGGGGTCATTCGGCAGGGAATGGATCACGAAGCGCAGAAGCCAACGAGGTACCTTCCCGTGTTGCTTCCCGTTGTGTGCAACCCGGGCTAGAGTACTTGTGAATATATGCTCCTCGGCGTGAGGCTTATGGTCCGTCCAATCCAAAGACCCTCTTAGCTTGCTGCGCACAAGTACAGCGTGGATTGCATTGATCGCGTGGTAACAGTGGAGACCCTCGAAGCTGGCAGTGTATGGAATAACCGCGGTGTACGACTGGCGAAGGTCTTCAAGCACCGACGACGTTGGATCGACACCGGAGAGTGCACGCAGCAGACACATGGAGGCCACTCTCGCAGCGTGTGTTGATCCTGGGCGTTCCGTCACCCGACCTTGATCCACATTGAGGTAGCTGAGGAGCGCATCCAAGTAAATTGCAGCCGGTGCGGGATTGGTCAGATGGATCCGGTCCCAAAGTTCCAAAAATTGACGTCGAGTGATATCCGATTGCCAATCAAACCGCTGAGACTCGTTGAGAATATCGATCCTTGTCGCCCATAAGAAGAACGTGGCAATGGGCTTCCGGTTGAGTTGAATGGCATCCGAGTCTCCGACAATCTGTTCAAGCCGCAGGTGTATCGTAGACACGAGGTTCTCAAGATGTTCGCTGATGAGATGTCAGCGTGATAAGATGTGCAGTTGGGCCGGGGATGCATACCTCTTGTCCGGGTTCCTAACATCACCCTCTGATATGTCACATCCCAAGTCGATTGCGATGATCATCAAGCAATCAGCAATGACTGACAGGGGGCTCGGAATCCCACAACAGGGAGTGAAGCGAAAAACGGAGTATCCAACGGGGCACCTTCTTCCGACCTTCTAACCCAAAACCTATGTAACAAAACCAAGCGATACTGGCCAAATCTTGCGAGAGCAACATGTTTCCTGGACTCGAAGGATCAACACCTTTCCAACTGAGACGATTTGGGCGGTCACGCCGACGGAAAAAGTGGTTGATGCCGTAAATCGTGTGGCGGAAAGGGAGGCCTCTGAGGTCAGCGGCTGGTGGAAAGATCCTGCTATACTGTTCCTCCATGTCTTCCAGAATCTTTGACCCCGGGTCCACCCTCAGCGAGTAAGAAGTGGCACCGAGAAGGCACATGGCTGCCGCTGCCGCGAGCTGCTCAGATCCTCGGATGACTTCTACTCGGTTCTCGGTAACACGAACACAACTGCGAATACGACCGATGAGGATCTTGAAGCAATCCACAGCGATTATGGTCTTGAGCTCGGGAAGCATGAGAATTGACGCGAGGAATTCGAGAGTAAGCAGGTTGATGCGACGCTCCAACGAGGTTTGCAGCATCCAAGAAATGCAACGGAGGTCCAGGGTCGCCACTCGATCCAAGGCGTGTCCTAAACCGAGGCGCGTCCCAAGATTTTGCACTGCCAGGCTTTTAAAAGGAAAGAACGTTGGAAGGCTTGGAACCTGTTGCCACAGGTAGCGAATTATCTGGGCGCCGGGGGTCTGATATGGACAGCTCACAGAGACCGCGCCCGCAATGACGACGAAGGTGTAGAGGGCAAGGCCGAGCACGGTGACGGTAATGATGATCGAGGCGACGCTCCTGTCGATTTCCCAAAGGTAGACGGAGAGTGCGCAACCGAGGAGCAGCAGGGCGAACTGCAATATCAACGGCAACGACTCCATCACGTAGTTGAAATACCAGGTGACGATGCCGTTGAGTTTCCTCTGTCGATTCTGACTGCGTTCGATGGCTGACCCTCGCATGTCGACAGAGGAGTATCGGTTCAGCCACTGCTTCCCGAGCATAGCGAGGAAGGCGGAGAAGATGGAGGCGGCGAGGCTGGCGTATAGCATTATTTGGACCTGGACAATCGTGCGGGGCGGACCAGACCACTGGGGGAGCACAGGAACGTTGCCATCGAAAGCGGCGTTGTTTATGTTATAAATGAGGATGCGAAGAAGGGCATTCGTCTCGTCGTTGGGGTCTGGCTGGAGTCCGGAATTGACCTCGATGATGAATGCGGATGCGACGGCGGAGAACAGACCGGCCTGTTTATTTGGTCGGAATACGCATGAGGGAGGAGTGTGTGCCGACTTACGAATATGAGGGTGGTGTTCAGGTCTTCGTCGTGCTTTTTCATGAAATCTTTGTCATACTCCTCCGCCTCCTTTTGATATTCTTCGTAAAACCGAGTACGGGGATCTACTTGAGTTGACTGCGAGCCTCGTTTCGGGCTGCGCGAGGGTTTTCATAAGCAACGCTTCGGCGAGACATAAGGAGAACTGACCTATCCATCGGCTGCCCACTCTGTTCCCCATTTTTCTCGCTCCAGGATTTTCCTCTAGGATCCAGGCTGCGATCAAGGATCAGGAAGTACCCATGTTAGGCGAGGTGTAAATCATACCCCGATACAGGGGACCGCCCAAAACTTTCCGTCTCGGTTAATATTCGACGTCTCCTAGGTCTGAGGTCCAACCGTTCAGCAAGGAAACGACAACCCGGTGTGTGGCACAACGCACCGTCTTCGTTTTCGGGCATTCGTGGGCGACTCCTCGATTGCACTCGCTGGTTCCCCGCCTTTGCTCTCTCGACTGCGGGCGCGGCTGCGGATCAGGAAAGGATATCGCGAAATGATCGAAGATCCTACCAATCTACTTTGATCTCCTCCAGGCCAGCCATGGTGGTGGGACTCCGGTACGCCCCTCGGGAGGCGTGAGGGGTTGAGACGGGGGCGAGGGTTGGTGGTGGGGGTGGGCGGCGAGGGCAGACAGGTTTCTAGATGGATGTCCCCAATATTTGGTGTCCGTGTCAGCCATCGGTATGGAAGCATTCGATACGTTCGGTCCGGCAGCAGTTCAAATCTCAGAGACTGTCTCTAGAAGGTGTCGGCGGCCGAGTCTCGCGCTTCCCGTGACCCGACAGAGCAGCCGGGGTCCCCGTCTCGTCTCCTCCGATAACGGGAAGTTTGTTTTCTCTCACCGCTCCCGCTGCCTTCGCGGTCCAGACCACCTGTGTCAGACCGATCTCGGACGGGGAACTTGAAGCTTATATGCAAGTAGCGACACAGTCTATCCCCAATAGGATGAGCAGCGTCTCGGTTAAGCGGGGGGACCACTCCCGGCGGAGGAACAAATCCAACACCCCATATCACATCCCACCCAGGTGTCACCTACAGTCGCCGTACACATGGAAGTAGGGGATCGCGAACCGAGGAGGAGTGGGAACGCACGCGATGGTGGAGTTGAGTTCCGTACCCCCTTTCTCTCAGTTTCCAACTATGAATGGAGCGACATCGTAGAAGGACGCCAGTAACCGAGATTCACACCACCCGTCACGACGGACGGGGTCCTGACGGTTCCCTTGTTAGTCCTTTGACATTCATCCGTGTGTACAGAGTGTAACCTTATGGACAGTCACCAGTCAGAATTGCAGAGAAACTCTCACAAAACCCTAATCCTGATAACCGGATAGGTTTTGAAGCACCGCGGGTTATCACCGCATCGATGTGGATACGTCGTTTGGGATCATCCACGCTGCCAACTACTTCGGAATTGGACCCCCGCCGTGTGATCCCTTTGCAGTGTGCACATACCACCTGCCCTCTATCACACTACCGCATGGCCGTGCTGTCGCGGGGAAGATCCCTGCAGAATGCTCTTCAACATGCCGGTCCATTCATGAGGAAGAGTGGGTGACTGTCCGTAAGGTTACGCCGTGTACACACGATCCTAGATGAATATCAAAGGACTTTTAAGGGAACTGTCAAGACCCCGTCCGTCGTGTCGGGTCACGGGCAGCGCGAGTCTCGGCTACTGGCACCCTTCTACGATGTTTAGAGATATCTCTAGTCTTACGGATAGTCACCCAGTCTGTGGATCTGATCTTTCCAGCTCATGCCTGCCGAGAAGGAACACGCAAGTCATCCGCCTTATTTTGCCCGTGTATGAATCGGATCTTACCATCTAATTTTTAATGAATTAAGATGGGCTGGGGGTCGTCAGACTCCTGCAGGTGACGGTGCTCTTCGTGGTTTCTTCCCTCGTCTACAATAATCATCAAATATTGTTGTATCACTCTACCAAAGGATCTCTTGACATTCGCCCCAGTTCGCGTGACGTGTGGACGTGATCGTTTGTGGCAAAGCCAGACTTGACAGGTCTCCGTCTCCGTCCCCACATTCTCCCTTCCAATCGTCATAACCAGCAGTCCAGACAATGCCTAGCAGTTGAAGAAAGCGATGAACGGGTTCTAAGGTAGGGGGGTGAATGATTCTGTTAACGTCAGGTGACCGTGACCAAGTGTGACCTGACTCATAAACCACGGTATTTCGACGGAAAACTCGTATCCGGAGGTGGTTCCCACGAAATGAAGGAAATAACAGTATCTACACTGTAGATGGGTAAAGATAATGGCCAGGGTATATACAACAAACATAGTAGCTATGGAATCGAAGGACTACGAATGGCGCACACCCGACGCTTCGAGATCCAACTTCCAACCAGGAGGAAGTGTACGATGACCGTGGTACTTCCTCCCTGCCCATGCTGCCTGAGCAACATCCAATCCATTTCGATGGCTATCCATTTCGATAGCGTTGCGCAGATAACCTGTATTTCGAGCCATTACTAAGCTTTTTCGGGGCGGATTCGCTCACTCAACGCGAATCATTGACCACCGGGGGTCTCGGTTTTGTCGTCCTCGACGTTCACTGGGACGGAGAGGGGGGAAAGGCAGATAAGTACATTCTACTGCGATGTGGTTCTAAGTGCAAACTTTCCGCGTGTCCATACGATAAGTAGTTAGCAAGGTACGAGTTTTTGAAGATTTTCGAAAGTTTCTTGTCACGTTTTTGTCACCCCGGACTGCGGAGGTTAACAAGATCATTCACCCCCCTACCTTACCATCCCAACAACAAGCCTGACTCCCAGCCCATCGCTCTTCTTTCTTTCCGGCTCCAGGCTAACGTGTCTCCGCTTCCGCCTCTCATCAACGCGTCTATCCGCTCCACTCTCGTTCCTTGACCCTTTGGTGATACACTCCGCATAGATGATCCACCGTTCAGCCGGTTTCCCGGTATACAGCTCCACGGCGACCGACCCCCAGATGCCGATCAACGAAGAGCCAGTTCCGCACCCGCTCCCGTTCCGACGAAGGAAAGGGTATCCAAGCGTGGTCTCTGTTCAGTTGCCGGGTGTGCGGGAAGTCGGGTGGTATCTGCTTTTTGTTCATATCGACGGCTGTAGAAGCTCGGAATGTGTTCTCGGTATGTGCAGAACAGCTGGTTTGTTCGGGTTGGGAATGATCCCTAAACTCCCTCGATTTCGATACTTGGTCCTTTCCATTTGTGTCTCGGGATCAAATCTCTCCGCCAGCCGGACAGACGCAACGACTATCACCAACTCGACGCGTTCTACTTCCCTCGTCTACCTCCAAAAGACTGACTGGTAGATGGAGGGTTGGTTCTGGATACCGGCCCTCGAACCAAAAAGGCAAGAGAACCTCAACCTTCCCTCCAAGTCCGCGCTTGACCTCCGACATTTATTTCGAATAGGAAAATCCGCGATACCTGTATTTCGACTTGGTAATCGACAGCCAGAACGTGATGAGCTGGTCACCGGATAAACAATATGGTGTATGCAGATGCATTCAACCCATTTGCACAATCTCGGGCTGATCTCCCCGCTTCCCTTCGTAGCAATCGGAGGACTGGTTCGCAGACCATACGAGCGAACGCTCATCCGATTCCCTCAGGTTGCATCCCATTTGTGTGAGACTGGTACCTTGAACACGTTTTGTTTTGTGCTTCGGCGTTCATCGATGCCGCGGAATCGTCGTCAGAGAGGCGAACGTTTCGTGTCGCTTTGAAAGGTTCTTCGGCATCGATGTCCTGGCCCTGCACCACGGGAATGACGGGCTGATCTGCACATCCATGTCGAGTCCCTATACCCCGGGGATCGATCGCAACATGGACGTTTGTTTCTGTCACCCCCGTTGAGTATAGAGTAATCTAGAACATGCTCGAGGGCAAGTATACCCCCCCCACCACCCTCGTTTTTCTGTATCTCACCATCCCGTCCACTTCCAGATGATGGAGAGAGTAACCAGCCCATAACATTGCCTAATATTTTTTTATTTGTGCTGAAAAAGGCTCATCGTTGTTGCGCCGCTCACGACGAAGTGTGTGTCGGCTGACCGCGCGGGTCGTCCAGGTTTCGGAGTATTGCGAACATAACCGTGTGAGCCTCCGCCGTACGTTGTTTCTCTCAGTACACGTATTGCACCCGGTTTCCTGATATTGTTACGCAGCGATGTCGGATGTAAGATTGTCACCAACACGATCAATGGAAATACCCTTGAAGATATTAGGAAGGTCTCCAACGCTGTTGATAGCTTCACTCCCACGGAGGATGTACTGGCCCGACGTATTGTCTCGACCCTCCCTATGATCCACCCCTCACTTTCTCAAGCCCAGATTAAGGAGAACATAGGTCACCACAGGTGTGCGAATCGGATCCAAATCCCGGGCTTTCCATCAGGGATTCGCCGAGGATCGCTAGATCGCTGCAGATGGTGTTTCCTGCGCTCTTCCCCACGTCTACCGCAATCGAACGTCGTATTATCATTTTACTCGAGTCTCTTGACGCTCGTGCTTTGGCATGACGTGTGTATATATCAGGGTTAGATATGAGGCAAAACACGATCACCCAAATGCTATGAACCGAACCAAAAGGCACAAGGCCCGCTATGAATGAAATGAGAGTCCGAGGAGATCACCAGCATGACCATGAGCTGATACCGCGACAACGACACCACCAACCAGAGCGGAAACGGCACAACGATCCAGGGACGGCAAGTAGAGCGTGAGGGATGATGGTGGATCATCGATCATCAATCATGGAGAGGAATCGCACACGTAAACGTTGAGTAAGACTTTGTGCCTATCCACGTGAATTAGCAGACGGAAAAGGGCGGTCAATCTGAGAGGCTCACGAATAAGCATCTCAGTTGCTTTCATGTCTACCTCCAGCAATACCTCCCGGAATGCTCTGTATAGCTCCTTCCTCTGCTGGATATCACCTTCGTTGATACCCGGATCGTGCTGTCCCATGTGCTCCAAACCAAGATCCAACTGATCCAGGATGTGACCCAGACGCCGAAGGAGGTCTTCCCGGTGGCGCCACATCTCGATTTTACCGAACCCCAGCTGGATTGAGGAGTCCATCTCCTCAATGCCTTCAGAGTAGAGTCCATCCCACTCTGACCAGACGAGAAGGAGGAATGACTTGAGGGTTTCGATGTCTTCAAGGTTTCGAATGGTTTGAACGACATTCTGGCAAGATGCCAGGTAACGTCCCCAGCACGCAGGGGGGAGAGAAGGACGCTTGTGCAGCCATAACCACATGTTCGAAGGTATGGATGGTCGTAGGGAGTCGTTGGATGCGATTTGTAACAGTGTGTCAACCACACTCATGCCAACCTCTTCTGTGTACGGGACTGCTGCCGCTGCCGCTGCCAACAATTTGATCAGCTCTCTGCTATTTGGGAAGTCCCGCCACCGCAAGTGAGGTGATGCAAGTACGGTTGCCCGCTTCGTGGAGGCATGGCTCTCTTCGTTGAGCAATGTGGCGATAAGTAGTCTGACGCGTTTCCACATAAATCCATGCCGCTTTGAGGATCTAACAACGCGTAGGAGGGAATCAAGTGTCTCGCGTTTCCCATTCAGCTCTCGCCAAACCGCATATGGGAAGAGTGCTGTGATAGTCTTGTACTTGGAGCAGATTTGACTCAGGTCAGCGGCCTCAACCAGAGTTTCGAGTTTCTCAGATATCAGACTCAAAACTTCCTCCAGTTGTACACTAGTTTCATGTTTAGAGAAACCCACGGCAGTTGTCAGGGATTGACGTACCTCCCGCGCAAACCCGAAGCTTCGGCATGTGACATATCACACCCCAGGTCGACCGCGATGATTGTGAGGCAATCAATAATGACCGAGACCGGAGGTTGGGAATCGTGGGGCATGGAATGAATTACAAAGCGGAGAACCCAACGAGGCACCTTCCCGTGCTGTTTCCCCTTACGTGCGAGCCGGACTAGAGTACTTGCGATGAAGGTATGCTCCCGGGTGCTTGACTGATAGCCTGTCCACTCGAAGAACCGCCTTAGTCGGCTGCTCACAAGTATAGCGTGGATTGCATTGATCGCATGGTGGCGGTGGAGACCCTCGAAATTGGCCGCGAGTGGAATAACCGCGAGGTAGGACTTGCGTATGTCCTCCAGCACTGATGACGTTGGGTCGGCGCCAGAGAGTGCACGCAGCAGACATAGGGAGGCCACTTTTGCAGCCTGCTCCGATCCTGGACGTTCCGTCACCCGACCTTGATCCACGTCGACATAACTGAGGAACGTATCCAGGTAGATTGCAGCCGGTGCGAGGTTGGTCAGGTGGAACAAGTCCCGGGGCCCAAAAAATCGACGTCGGTCGACATCCGGTTGTCCATCGAACTCCTGGAGTTCGTTGGAGATTTCAATCCAAGTTTCCCATAGGAAGAACGCGGCAATGGACTCTTTGTTGTACTGAATGGCATCGGAGTCCCTACCGATCTGTTCAAGTTGCAGGTATATCATAGACACGATATCCTCGAGACCGGTGCTGATGAAGAGTCAGCGTGACAAGCTATGCAATTGGACCAGGGGTCTATACCTCTTGTGCAGGTTCCTGACATAACCTTCCGGTATATCGCATTCCAAGTTGATTGCGATGACAATGAGGCAATCAATGATGACCGAGGGCGGAAACAGGGGATTCTGGGACAGGGAATGAGCCGCGAAGCGGAGAGCCCAACGAGGCGCTTTGTGTGCAACTCGGGCTAGTGTATTTGCGAAGAAGATATACTCCTGGGTGTGGGGCTTATAGTCCATCCACGAGATGGTCCGTTTTTCCTGTCCGCCCGCAAGTGTAACGTGGATTGCATTGATCGCATGGTAACAGAGAAGGCCTTCGAAATCGGCGTGGAGCGGAATGACCGCATCGTAGCGCTCGCGTATGTCTCTGAACGCCGCTGATCCTGAATCGATACCAGCGAGTGCACGCAGCAGACATAGAGAGGCAGCTTTTGCGCCTTGCTCTGATCCTGGGCATTCCGTCACCCGACCATGATCCACGTCGAGGTAACTGAGGAGCGCATCCAGGTAAGTTGCAGCCGATGCGGGGTTGGCGAGGTGGATCCGGTCCCAGAGTTCAAGAAATCGATGTCGAGTAATGTCCGATTGCCAACCAAACCGCTGGGATTCGTTGAGAATTTCAATCCTCGTCACCCATAAGAAGAAAGTGGCAATGGGTTCCTGATTGAGCTGAATAGCACCGAAGTTTTCGCCGATTTGTGCAAGTCGCAGATATACCATAGACACGATATTTTCGAGATGCCCGCTAATAAAGAGTCAGCATGATAACTTGTGCAATTGCGCCAGGGATTCGTACCTCTCGTCCAGACTCCTGAAACCATCCTCTGGTATGTCACATCCCAAGTTGATTGCGATGACAGTGAGGCAATCAATGATGACCGAGGCCGGGGACAGAAGATCCTGGGACAGGGAATGAGCCGCGAAGCGGAGAGCCCAACGAGGCGCTTTGTGCGCAACCCGGGCTAGAGTATTTGCAAAAAGGATATACTCCTGTGTGTGGGGCTTATGATCTGTCCACGAGATGGCCCGTTTTTCCTGTCCGCCCACGAGTGTAACGTGTATTGCATTGATCGCATGGTAGCAGAGAAGACCTTCGAAATTGGCGCGGAGCGGAATGATTGCATTGTAGCGTTCACGTATGTCTCTGAATGCCACTGATCCTGAATCAGTACCGGCGAGTGCACGCAATAGACATAGAGAGGCCGCTCTTGCGCCTTGCTCTGATCCTGGGCATTCCGTCACCCGACCATGATCCACGTCGAGGTAACTGAGGAGCGCATCCAGGTAAGTTATAGCCGATGAGGGGTTACCCAGGTGGATCCGGTCCCAGAGCTCAAGAAACCGGTGTCGAGTGACGTCCGACTGCCAACCAAACTTCTGGGATTCGTTGAGAATTTCAATCCTCATCACCCATAAGAAGAAAGTGGCAATGGGCTTCCGGTTGAGGTGAATAGCATTGAAATTTTCACTGATCTGTTCAAGTCGCAGGTATATCACGGATACGATATTCTCGAGCTGCGCGCTAATGAAAAGTCAGCATGATAAACTGTGCAACTGTGCCAGGGATTCATACCTCTCGTCCGGGTTCCTGACATCATCCTCTGATAAGTCACATCCTAGGTCGATTGCGACAACCTTCAAGCAGTCGGTGATGACCGACACAGGGGGCTCGGGATCCCGTAACAGGGAGTGAAGTGAAAAACGGAGTACCCAGCGGGGGACCTTCTTCCGACCTCCTAACCAAGGCCTTGTGTAACAATACCCAGCAATGCCTGCCAAATACTGTGCGAGAAAAATATTTCCTGGAGCAGAAGGATCGACACCCTTCCAACTAAGACCTTTCGGGCGATCGCGCCGATGGAAAAAACTGTGAACCACGTGGATCGTGTGGCGGGAATGGAGGCCCCTAAAATCAGCCGTAGGTGGAAGGATTCTGTTATAGTGTTGATTCATGTCTTTTAGGATATTTGATCTCGGGTCTTCTCTCAACAAGCGAGAGATGGCGTGGAGAAGGCACATGGCAGCCGTTGCCGCAAGCTGCTCGTATCCTCTGATTACCACCGCTCGGTTATTGGTCACACGAAGACAGCCAATGAATACTTTGAAACAATCTGCGGCAACTACGGTCTTGAACCCAGGAAGCATGAGGATGGATGCGAGGTATTCGAGGGTCAGCTGGCTGATCCGCTGGTCCAGCGACGTTTGCAATATCCAAGAGATGCAGCGGAAGTCCAAATCCGTCGCCTCTAGATCCAGCGTCTGTTCTGGACCGAGGTGCGTCTCAGAGTGTTGCGCTGCCGGGCCTTTAACAGCAAATAACGTTAAGCGACTTGGAACCTTTTGCCACAGGTAGCGGAGGATCTGAGCGCCGGGAGTCTGATACGGACAGCTCACAGAGGCTGCCCCCGCAACGACGACGAAGGCAAGGAGTATAACACCAAATGCGGTGAGAACAAGGATGACTGAGGCGATAATTTTGTCAACTCCCCAAAGGTAGATGGAGAGAGCGCAACCGAGGAGCAGTAAGGCGAACTGCAACATCAGCGGCAGCGACTCCATCACATGGTCGAAATACCAAGCGACAATTCCGTTGAACTTCCTCTGTCGATTCTGGCTGCGCTCGATGGCCGATCCTCGCATGTTGACCGAGGCATATCGGTTCAGCCACTGCTTGCCGAGCATGGCGAGGAAGGCGGAGAAGATTGAGGTGGCGAGGCTGGCGTATAGCATTGTTTGCACCAGGACGATCGTGTGGGGAGGGCCAGGCCACTGTTGGAGCGCAGGAATGTCGCCATTGAAAGCGGTGTTGTTTATGTTGTAAATGAGGATTCGAAGGAGGGCGTTCGTCTCGTCGTTGGGGTCCGACTTGAGTTCGGAGCCGACCTCGATGATGAATGCAGATGTTACGGCGGAGAACAGACCGGCCTGCGACTCTATTTAGAATACGTGGAACTGAGTGGCGAGCACGACTCACGAATATGAGAGTGGTATTGAGATCTTCGTCGTGTTTCTTCATGAATTCCTTGTCGTACTCCTCGGCCTCCTTTCGGTATTCTTCGTAGAATTGAGCACGAAGATCACCCTTATTTGGCTGCAAATCTCGCTTCTGGCTGCGCGAGGATTTAGATGACGCTCTTGCGAGAAATAAGGCAAAACTTACCTATCCATCGGACGACCACCCTGTCCCCCATCCCTCTCTCTCCTCGATTTTCCTCCAGGGTCCTGGCTGCAGTCGGAGATCAGGAAGCATCCAAGTGGGGCGAGGTGTGAATCGTACCCCGATGTAGAGGATCGTCCTGAACTTTCCAACTCGATTGAATTCTGACGTTTCCTAGGTCTGAGGTGCACGCATTCAGCAGGGAAATGGCGACTCGGTGCGTAACATAACGCACCGCTTTCGTTCCGTGTTCTTTCTGACCCTTGCAGATGGCTCCTCGGCGGGATCCGTTGGTTTCTCACTTTCTCGGCTGTGGGTGTGGCTGCGAATCAGGAAAAGATATCGCAGGATGATTCATGATCCCACCCGTCTACTTTGATCTCCACCAGGCTCGCCATATGGGTTGGGACGGGGGCGAGTGTTGGTGGTGAGAGTTAAGCGACGAGGCGGCAGATACGTTTCCAGATGGGTGTCCGATGGTGTCTGTCACTGGCCGCGTTCGAAGGAAGCGACCGTTAATTTTTTTGGTTCAAAATTCAATCCGGCACTGGTTCGGATCTTTACAGGTCACATCTGATCTCAGATCTCGGAGACTGCAGCAGGGGTTTATACCGAAATATCTGGTCACTTCCGTCTAGGGTGCAGTGAAAAACGCGTTGGGTTTCTAACTAACAGTTTTTAACCCGCGCACCGCCAGCACACTTATCAACAACAGTTTTCAACAGTTATAAACCGCCGCGCGCCTATTCCGTTAGAAACTCGTTTGCTCTAGTTATAAACTAGTTATAGTTATAAACAGCTGAGTGTACTATAGGTTGTTCCGTGGGTACCTCATTGGGTGACTATCCGTAAGACTAGAGATATCTCTAAACATCGTAGAAGGGTGCCAGTAGCCGAGGTTCGCGCTGACCGTGACCCGACACGACGGACGGGGTCCTGGCAGTTCCCTTATAAGTCCTCTGATATTCACCTAGGATCGTGTGTACACGGTGTAACCTTACGGACAGTCACCCATTATCCGCATCCCCTGTAGTCTTGGGTTGCCCGGGTGTATCGTAATTGTTTGGGAAACCAGTAAGTTCTCAGAGAGCATCGCCTGGAGGAGTACGGATCCCAAGTTAGCTGCCCCGTCCGGTTCAAAATCTGGGTGAACGTCCGGCAATGTACAATCCCCGATGTTGGTGGGGGCAGACCCCTCGCCATGGCTTTCCTCTTCCTCGCTCTTGGGCTCTGAGATCTGAGGTATCGCCTGTGAGATCAAGGGCCCGGCGCTGCTTGGCGGCATTGAATATCTCTTCTTCAACCTTATAAAATGCGACAACTGGTTGCCTTTGGACCGTGACTGTTTTTCTCTCCTGGCGAAGAACTCAGCGTGTTGGTTGATGAGCTTAGCCCATTTCCACCCGCCCCCGGTGGCCGGACCCTTTAGAGTTGCAAACAGGCGGTCCCGCGCCTCGTTTTTCACAGCCGGTTGTAAACAGTTTTTAACCGTGTTTAAAACTCACTGTTGAAAAGTCCAGTCTTTTTCACTGCACCCTACTTCCGTCCTTGTCTCCTCCGATAATGAGCTCTTTACGTTTATGCCAGTTGGCGTGACGTGTGAACGTTGTAGGGGCATGTGACTGATCTCCGCCTCCGCCACCACATTCCGCTACATTCAAGTTCTCCCTCCAATCGACCCAGGATCACCCGTGTCCCTGATGTGTCCAGCAGTTTAGACAGCGCCGGATTGTTGAAGGAAGCGGTGAGCGAGCTCTGCCATCTCAACAACAAGTCCGACTCTCAGCTCACTCTTCATTCTCTCTGGCTTTAGGCTATCGCGCTTCTCCGCTTCCGCCTCTCATCGACGCGTCAATCCGCCCCATTCTCGTTCCTTGACCCTTGGCCGACGCACCCCGCGTGGACGATCTATCGTGCAGCCGGTTTTGCGGCGCACAGCCCGTCAATTTCATTCCAGAGGTTAATCAACGAAGAGTCAGTCCTGCGTCCGCTCCGGTTTCGATGGGAGCGTTTATGGGTGTGGTCTCACTTCAGTTATTGGGTGTGCTAGAAGTCGGATGGTATCCGCGTTTTGTTCATACCGGCCGCTGGGGGAGCTCAGAATGTGTTCTTTGTATGCGCAGTTGGTTTGTTTGTATTGCGGGCGTCTTCGGCTTCGATGCTTGGTCTTTTCTATCTGTGCTCCGGGATCACACGTCTCTACCAGTTGGACAGAAACAACTACCACTACCGGTTCGGCGGATTCTGCTTCCTCACCACGAAGATCCTAGCCTTCCTCTGAAGAACTCGCCGATAGATGGAGAATTGGTTCTGCATGACGATCTTCGAACCGAGACGGCAAGAGAACCACAACCTTCCCTCCAAGTCCGTGCTTACCTTCCAACATTTATGTCGATATCTGTGATACCCGTGTTTCGAGTGTTTGGCAATCGAGGACCAGGATGTGATGAGCTGGTCACTGGGTAAGCAGCATGGCGTATGCAGGTCCGTTCAACCCATTTGTACAACCTGAGGCCTGACTAATCTCCCCTGGTGCGGATTGGAGGTCCGATTTTACGAGCTGCACGAACGGAGGCTCATCCAGCTCTCTCAAGTTGCTGCTCAGTGTCCGTTCGGGTGAGACTGGTTCTTTAACCACGTTTTACTTTTCACCAATAATCTTTTCACCGTCAATCAATGCCTTAGAAACGGAAGCTCCGTATCGGCTTGAAAGGGACTTCGGCATCGACATCCCGACCCTGCACCACGGGAACGATGGGCTGATTTACGTACGCGTGTCAACTCCCTACACCCATAGACCGACCGAGACACGTACGATCATCCCTACCAGCCCTTCAGGCCCCTTGTCCTTTCAACTTGAGCGTAGCACCCTCGTGTTAGAATCCATGTACACTCCTCCCCGACACCCCCGCCATCTCACACCTCACCACCTCGTCCACTCCTAGGCGTCGAAGGGAGCGATCACCTCATACCGTTGCCTAATGTTTCTCCGTTCTAATGTTTCTCCGTTTGCGCTGGAAAAGGCTCACGGTCATCGCGCCGCCCACGGCGAAGTGGGTGTCGGCTGACCGCGTGGATCGCCCAAGTTCCGAAGTATCGCGAACATGACCGTGGCGAGCCTCTACCGATCACCGATAGGGTCAATGCAGAAGAAAACCGAAAGCGGACGACAGACATCGGAAAATGGGACCAAACGTTTGTCGCCGTTAACTAGGTGTTGTTATTTGAGGTTATTTTGGCTGTCAACTGCCTCCGCATCGAGTCTTTGTTGTGCGTCGTTTCTCTCAGTACTACACCTTGCACTCGGTTTCCTGATACTGTTACGCAGCGGTGTCAGGTGCAGGACTGTCGCCAACATGATCCAAGGAAAGACCTCTGAAGAGGTTATGAGGCTCCTCGATATCGTTAATAGCTTCACTCCCGAGGGGAGATACGCGGCCCGGCGTGTCAGGAGATTTTTCCAGATGTTGTCTCGCACGTGCTCGAATTGGATCCTGATCTCGGGGTTTTCGTGAGGAATGGGCTGAGGGGTATTGGACTCCTGCAGATAGCATTCCCTCCCCTGTCTATCGTGATTAAATGTCGTTGTGTTACTTACCCAAGAATCTCTTGACCCTCATAATTTAACGTGAGGCGTGCATATGAACGGTTGTGGCCAAGTTAGACTCGTCATAGATCCCGTCACTCTCCCCCTCCAATCGGCCCGCAGAGGGAGTAACTGTCCTTAATACGGGTCGAGGTTACTACAGTGCTCGCTCCAATGCCGTCTACCCGCCCGTCTCGCCAATCGCTGGCTCAAACGTCATCTTTCTTCGGCTCTGCAACAGTGGACTGGGCTCTGGTGATTGTCAATAAGCTCAAGGAGCCCCGCTGAGACGGTGAGAAGTTACATTAAGAATCGCGAGTCGAAGCAAATGAAGTACTAGCTGTACCGAGGCAAAGGAAATACATTATTTACAGGACATCAATACCAGGATTATATATGAGGCAAAGGGTAAGCACCCCACCGCTATGGACAGAACTAAACCGTACAAGGTCTGCTGTGAAACAAACGAGGGTTCGGGGGGGCCGCCGATATAAACACAAGCTGACATCACAACAATAATCCTTTTTGGTTGGTCGCCAGCCGGGGTGGAAACAGCACGACGATCTGGGGATGACGAACAGAGGGTGAGGGAGGAGGATAGGTTACCCGGTCATCAGGTGAATAGCTGATCAGGGGAGGTATCCCGGACACGCACCTATGGACACGGGAGAGGGATTGCACACATGAATGTCGAGTGGAATTTTGTGCCTATCAATGGGAATTAGCGGACGGAAGGGGATGTCAACCTGAAAGGCTCACAAAGTAGCATCTCAGTTGCCTCCCCGTCCACCTCTAACAATCTCCCCCGGAGTGTTCCGTATTGATCCCTCCTCCGTGGTATATCAGCTTCATCGAGATCTGGATCATGCTGTTGCAGATGCTCTAAACCCAGATCCAACTGGTCCAAAACGTGATCCAGATGTCGGAGGAGGTCCTCCCGGTGGCGCCACATCCCAATTTCACCAAGATCCTCCCGAATCGCGGTGTGCATCTCCTTGAGGCCGTGAGAGTAGGGCCCATTCCACTCCGACCAGACGAGAAGCATGAATGACTTGAGGGTTTCGATGTCTTTGAGGGCCCGAACCGCTTGGAGGATGTTGGCGTGACCTGCCAGGTAACGTCCCCAGCACACAGGGGGGAGAGAAGGACGTCTGTTCAGCCACGACCACATGTGGGGGGGTATTGACGATCGTAGCGAGGCATTGAATGCGACCTGTAACATTGTGTCAACTACACTCGTGCCAACCTCGTCTGCGTATTCGATTTCCGAGGCCGCCACCGCCAACGGTTGGATCAAGTGTTTGCTGGCTGGGAAGTTCCACAACCACAAGTGAGGTGATGCAAGTATGGCGATCCGCTTTACGGAAATGCTGTTCTGTTTGTCAAGTAGCGTGATAACGAGTGGTCTGATGCGATTCCACATGAATCCGAACCTCTTTGAGGCTCTGACCACGCGTAGGAGGACATCGAGCGCCTTGTGTTGCCCATTCCTCTCTTGCCGAACCGCATATGCGAAGAATGCCGTGATAGGCTTGCACTTCGAGCGAATGTGGCTCGGGTCGGCAGCATTAATCAGCGTTTCGAGTTTCTCAAATATCAGGCTCAAAACTACTGGTCGTGTACTAATTTCACGGTTAGAGGGATCCGCAACTGTCAGAGATCGACATACCTCCCGGGCAAACCCAAAGTTCCGACATGTGAAACGTCGCACCCTAGGTCAATCGCAATGATTGTCAGGCAGTCGGTGATGACTGGGATCGGGGGTGGGGAGATGTAGGATAGGAAATGAATCGCAAAGCGGAGAAGCCAACGAGGCACCTTCCCGTACTGTTTCTGCTTGTGCGCGACCTGGACTAGAGGATTCGCGAAGAAAATATGCTCGTCGGCGCGGGGCTCATAATCCGTCCACTCGAAGGACTTCCTTGCCCGGCTACCCACAAGTGTAGCATGGACAGCATTGATCGTGTGGTAGCAGAGGAGGCCTTTGAAATCGGCGTCGGATGGAATAGTTGCAGCGTAGCGTCGACGTATGTCTCTAAGCGATGTTGACGCTGGATCGACACTGGAAAGTGCAC
>Ga0307513_10004208_pt1 | contig 19246 bp, 22 predicted proteins | sample 15_EM_MG_FD_202174 | JGI IMG/M metagenome (GOLD analysis project Ga0307513, IMG submission 202174) | Populus trichocarpa ectomycorrhiza microbial communities from riparian zone in the Pacific Northwest, United States - 15_EM | ecosystem: Host-associated > Plants > Roots > Unclassified | place...
AAAACCCACTGTGTGAGAGGTGGGTACCAGTCGCTGAGAAACAGGGGGGGCCGCTGGGAGACCAGGGGGGGGGTTGTCCAGAGACCTGGGGTTGTGAATGCGAAGTATGTCCTTGACATGGTTTTACCATGTCTCCCAGCAGGTTAGTACCCATGTCCACGGACGAGGTATAGTAACTATAGAGGTTTCCCTGCTGCGCCGAGTTGAAATTTGAGCGAGTCGATCGACGCCCTTGTCGTATAGGACCGCTGAGGCGCCTACCATGTTCCTGTAGCAGGATCCGTCAGTGTAGATCATAATTCCATGTCGAGAATTTTCTTTATCCCATTCGATTGCATCCTTCTTGCTGGCTGCGATGCGGAAATTGTGTGGGCTTGTTGAGCCTGGTTGGGCCCTGGTGGCTGTTATGGTCTCGACTTCCAAGTGTTTGACTATGCTTGATTCTGCATGTAAGTGTAGAGATGGTACAGATAAGCGCACTGGTGTCTCCCAACCCGTTCTGAGGACTCGTTCTAATGACTACATTATGTAGCTCTATGTTATTTCAAGTAATGAACTGCGCAGAAACATCCCCCGACGCTCGACTGAGCCCGCCATGGCTTTTCTCAATCCTAGTTTAGCGATAAGCGGTCCGCCGGAACGGCGCGCACAAATTGCAGAATTTTTGTGCAAGATCCAGTGCCATGCATCAAGCCTAAAAAACCGTCGCAAGGTGTGCAGAAAACTGACCTGGAAGACTCATGCTCACGACGTCCATATCGACGGCCTGCGCGTCACAAAAAATCCACGCAAAAAGAAATAACTTTAATTTCTTCCAAAACACGATATTCCCAATGACGGGTCAAGTCAGAGTACACATTTATTATTATTTTGAGAGCGAGTTGCGTTTGCTGACCCATCTCAAAACCCCGTTTTCGCCGACACCCACCTCGTCAAAAACCAAAACTGCCCATCCTGTCGTGTCTTTTGCATGGGATCCCTCGCTTCCTGCCCAGTCAGGCTAGCAAATACAGGGACATTTAAATACAATCTAGAGCACAATAGCCATACACCTGCACAACTGCCCATCAACCACCTGAAGTATGAAGTACATTTTTCACTGTTATTCTGATCTCGTACGACCGCCATGGCCGCTCCCAAGTGGTGTGTTTCTTGCAAAGCCGTTCTGTTAGCCATCAAGAACACATGTGCTTTAACCTAAGTAACAGAATTATCCTGGAGCATGTGTCGAGAAAGTATATACAGGCCATTGAAAAAACAATTGAACCACAAACAGCATACAGGACGAAAGAGAAACACGGGGGGAGGAAGTAGGGATATCGTCCAATCTGTAAACCACTAAGAGGCTTCTTTCCGGAGTCCCATATGCGTAATTCCGCAGAGAAACATGTACATGTATTGATACTGCTCTTCATTAGTGCCGGTCTCTAAACTGGAAAGCTCATCTTGGATTACCCTCTGCCACTTGCGGAGGACTGGCGACGACATGTCTCTCACCTGAAGCGCAATATCTCCCCGCTAGTAAGCTTGTGCTGTCTATTGGGAGAGCTTTTTTGGGACTCCTGATTAGATGCCAGATCTTCCATCTGTGGTATAGGTGCAGCTTGCATTACCGGGACTTGAGCCACGGGTTTATCACGCTCAGGTATGACGTCATTCAATTGCTGCAAACAATGTTTTCTACTTCAGCATATAGCCGGTGGACCTTCCGGAGGCGTACCTTTCGCTCGGGTGTCGGTGTGCTTCCGTTTGGGTGCATCTCCAGGTCGGTTGAGGGGTTCAGATGTGACATAGACCCAACGGTTGGGAGGATGTCGATGTCTTCACGTTTGATTTGATCCGACAACGAGGAAAGAGGCGTCTCGTGGGGTGCTGGCTGTCGCGTTGTCGACACAGGCAGGCGGCCATGGCTTGCAATCTCTTCCGTACGCTCTCGTCGACTTGTTCCTGCATCGTGTGCTTCACCTTCTCCAGCTCTTCTGTCAGCTGCCTTCACGCGCCTCTTGCGCCTCTTTCTCCTTTCGGTTCCTCTGCTCTTTCTGGGTCAATCTAACGTTTCCAGATACTTGTATTTCCAGTTACGGTGTCCGCAGAAGGTCCCTTCGTCGATGTACCCACTTCAGCCTTCGGTGCCGGTTCTTTTGATCCGCTGAGCAGTGATCCACCCGGCTCGGCTTTGACCTTGACATGTACCGATAAGTGGGCCATACTTCGCTAAGGGATGGAGGTATTGAATAGCCGCTCTAATTCCTCAGCAGAGGACAGGTAGCTCTTGTAACTGAAGCCTCCCCATTCTTTCTTGTCGTTGCCCACAATGCGGTCCCACTCTGTTCACAATACGACGCAGTAGTGAAAACCCTGTTAGAATAGCCGGTGCAGACCGGGCCACGGGCCAGCTATGATGTATCAGTCCAGCCACACCAGCCACACTTCTGTGCGCCATTGCCCAATTAGGCAATTTGCCTGGACTGGCCACACACCATATTGTTACCCATTCCCTTTGCCATTTTATTGTCCGTATGCCCATAGTGCCCGTCCCTATTGTTTATGTGGCCATTTACCTGTTTGGCTTCTCATCATGTATATAGAGCACACCGGGCAAGAGGCAAAAGATCCTCACGGTTCTTTCACCCATTCACCCGCTGCGCTAGGTATACTATCTACATATACTATGGTTCTTTCGCCCACTCACTCGCAGCGCTAGATTCAACAAACTCCTGAAAGGCGAGGTAGGCAGGATCAGAAGTGGCTGTGAATGGTTTCTGATTCGCGAGTTGGGTAAAGAGTACCCATCAGCTTCTGCCTTCGGTGACATTACGTGTAGGACTAAGGACTAACATGGAGAGCTAAAACCTAAAAGCATCAGATGACTGAATAACACACGGGAAACACAGGATTCCACAGACACTTGATAACAACTCGCCAGCACCACTCCCACCATCGAACAACCAAGCTGGCGTGAATACTTTGGTATCAACCAGTAAAGTAACAGCGAAAATGATTGAGAGTGACATACAAATCGGAGCTCCTTTCCTAACTTCCGGGTCACCACAATTTCTTGTCCCTCTCTGCCCGGTTCCACAACCTCTATTGAGACCAAACGATGCCGGATTGTACGGCATTATCACTTCCATGTAGTGAAGGTGTAAGTCAAAATCATGGCCCAGCGCGCGCGCGCCAGATTTCCGGGAGGACTTGCCGTAAACATTGCAGTTGCTCCAGCGCGACCGCAAAGACCCATGTAGCGGCCTATCCAAGAATGTCAGACGGCTAACATAAGCAATCACACATTCTTACATCGTGATGGTCCACTAAGGACCACCGTGCCTTCCCCTTGCCGCTCTCGCCAAAGGCTCTCCCAGTAATTGTTTGAATTGCAATAAGCCCTTGAAGGTTGAAAGGGCACTTTCGTTATCGATGACCCATATAAACCCGGCAGTTAATCAAGCCGGATTACTCGCCAAAAGTCAGCAAGTTCCGGAACAATTGGGGCACAGAGCCATCTTGTGCATGTACCTGCCACTTCTTTTTGGCAATACCGCTCTCGCGTGAAAGGGTCACTCGGTCCTGGACACCTGCGCGTTCTCCGACCCTCCGTCGCATAATCCGGGGATTCGCGGATGCACGATACAGCTTGAGCGCACCCAGCTTCAAAGGTTCATTTGGATAGGCATAAACACGAGCGGTCCACCAGGATTGGGGATGATCAAGTATCATCTGCGACATCGCGAGGTCGCTTTGGGATTTCGGACTTCACCCATTCCGATAACGCAAGGAGGCGGTGGCGGCCGGCCATGATGGCGTAGATTGGGTGACCATTCACTTGGGTTTGTAAACGCGCTAGGTTGACTTCATCGTGCAAACGGTTCGGTCCGACGAAGTCGCTAACGAGGGCTAGTTTGTGAGCTTCGTCAGGCGCGCGATTAGCACCAAAGTCCACTAAGCGAGCGTGGTTGAAGCAGTTGTGAGGTGGTAAGTGGACATGGCGAGGTTTGACCGTACGCCAGCCAGGTCTGTGAAGATAGAATTTTTGACTGCGAACATTTATTTTCCGAGCGCGACATTGGGATTGTTGCCAAAAGCAGCCATCGTGAAAGCTGGATAGGGGAAGACAAGTTGTGTGTGTGATGTTTTGAACCTATGTTGAAGGACCAGAAGAAATACATCCGTTTGAACAATGACGGACTGATGGAGTATATGCCTCGCTCTGAACCTCATGTCCTGAAGAAGTGGCAAACCCTCGAGATCGCTATACAATGTAGGCACCTCGAGCCCATCCAGTGTCACGGAGTTAGATTCTTGCAAACAAGTGAGACGATGCTGGGGTATGCGGGGTAAGTACCTGGTTGTGCGTAGACTGAGATTCACTTGGAAGTAATGAGCCCAAAGGGCAACGCACCTCTTCGACAGACTCGTTCCCGTCCCCCGACCTCGATCAGCGTGTCCACGGCCCTACAGAGTAAATCTAGCAACCTTCCGACCAAGAAGGCGCTTGGACTACAGTGGGTCAGTGTCCGAACCTAGGCGCTTTACCCCGTCCACTGAATAACCTCTACATCGTTCACATGTACGAGCAGGGCTGTTCAAAATTGCCGGTCAGGAACGATGAAGGAACCAATGAGGCTGCTTAAGAGATATCGAGGGCATAGCGTGACCGAATATTGTCTTCGGTACCTCGAAGCCGGGACCCCGAAGCGAGACTGAAGAAGCCAAAGATATGGAGTGCCTTGTACTCAGAAGTTTTGAGTTAGGCAGGTGGGATCGGCGAAAATAGAATTCTACTAAACGATTAGTCTTATGTGTCAGTGTAGGAACGGCGATCCGTACCAGCATTACGCTGCTTTATAGACGCGGAAAGGAGCGACTTTGTATACAAGGGAGTTGGTACTTCGCTTAATAGGTGTTCAATTCTCACACAGGTGGGGTCTCTTTCTCTTCCTGTAACATTATTACTAATTCTTTGTTACCAGGTCCATGACGGGATAGAACGAAAATCACTAATATTCTAGCGTACGGTGGTGCGGAATTATACGATCTGCTCGAGCTCGCGTGCACATGTCAGGGCTTGAGAGATGACCTTCTTCGTCGGGATCTCAATAGCTCCATTCTCACCCTTTCGCGGAAAGAGGATGACACGGTTGACAAGGTCGACTTGCCAGTGGCGCTGCAGAAGGATGGATTAGAACAGTGTCCCGGGGGTGTAAGAGGGGTGATAGGGGTGAAGGAAAGCGGGTAGCACGTACCTGCTGAGCAAACACCATCAACTCGTGTTGGCTGGTGAAGAATAGCAGGGTCATGGCGTCGTTGACAGGCAGACTGTTATACGCTGCCTCTCCACAGCTAGCAATCTCGTTCCTGTGTGTACGCAGATCAGTCTTCTCCCCTTTATTCCGCAGAATGCACCAACGAACCGGATAGTCCCCATTAAGCTCTCCACGAAAAGCTTATACTCCTCTGCAGGAGCCTCAGTTCGCGCATTCCAAACTTTTGAGTAACTCCCCTCCATCATCCACCGCTCCAAATTGACGGGGTGGCGGATAAACGGGTTATCCTGGAGGATGGCGGCCGGGAGGCCCTCGAGAGTGGTATGAAAGTCGGCGATGCGGTTCTGTGTGAGGAGACGGATGAGGTTAAGTCCCTGAAGCGGGTACTGGCGCGGCGAGGGTGGGAGGACAGCGGCGTAGTCTGTGTAGTAGGACTGGAGCTGGGAGAAGAAGCGGTCGAAGGAGGTGATATCTCGTGTACGTATTGAGTGGAATGCGCCGATTTCGAGGATTTCGCCTGGGGAAGAATGGTTAGTTCAGTTTGGGGATCGGGACAAATGGAAGGTGGGCGCGTACGGGCCATAACGAGGTCCTGTCTTGTGTGATCACCTAGTGGGACTAGCAGACCGGCTTCGACGAGGGCCAGCTGTGCGGTGTCCGTTAGTGGTTACTTGTCGGGACGCGCGTCGGTGGTGGCGGACCTTTGCCTGGGAGAGAAGCTTTGTGCACGCGCCAGGGTCCTTTGCAGACTGGGAAAACGCGCGTTTGAGGTCGTTATTTAGCTTCTTGATATTTGCAGACATGGACGAGGTTGAAGGTGGTGGCCTTTGTCTCGCTACTTGACACTCTCCCCTTCAACCAATAAGGCACCACTGACGACAACAACAACGACGACGATGATGATGCGAACAACACTAGCTCTACTGACTACCGCCATCTTCGCTCCTAGTATCCTCGCCCAAGACGGAGCACCCATCGTATTTGACAGCATTCACAATGCTTCCTCCATCGATGGAACCTGGTCCTCGGGCTCTCAGCATGTCCTCACAGGCGCTGTATGTGATCGTTAGGGGCCATTTGACCACTCGCTGAGCATTTTTCCTCCAGGGCTTTGTAAACCCGGCAGTGTCGACCTTTACCTACCCATCCACGGCAGGTATCTCGTACTCCTTGTAGGTAATAATTACTAAATAGTGCGTCTGATACTGACCTTGGTCTGCAGCTCCAACGACGGCTTCTTTGAAGAAGCTTTGTACCGATTTAGTGGCAACGGTAACGCGCTCCACCTCACGACACCAGCCAAGCCTGGCTGACGTTAAATAATATTAGGCACAGACCCTCGCTGCATCCAGGGTATCATCCAGTGGCAGCATGGTACCTATGAGCTCCTGTCGAACGGCTCCATCGTTCTCAGCCCATTCGCCGAAGATGGCCGACAGCAAGTTCAGGACCCATGCGCTGCAGAGTCAAACGTCCTTCGCCAGTTCAACCAAACGACCCTCTTCAGGTCGTGGCGCATTTTCCGTGATCTCCAGGGGAGGAATAAACTCCATCTCTTCCGCTTCGACGGCGCACCCTTCGCGCCCATGTTCCAGGTGTATGAGACGCCTCAAATGCTCCCCACCCGCAAACTCACAAACACCACTATCGGAGTCATTGCCCAGAATCCCAACCAGAAGCTACGCAAACGGTCTTCGGCCATTTCCACTTCAAGTCCATCATTGAAAGGCGCCACACTCGCCTTATCCGCCGCGGTGTTTGCTCTATACACGCATTTCTAAACGAATCTCCGTGGAACAAGCATATTAGGCATAGTACGGTGACAACCGCGTGACCGACTGACGCGTTGCTTTCGTCACGGACTTGGATTAATTTAAGCCGCTCCTCCCTTGCGAATCCCCGATGTGCTGGCGCTCATACCCTGCTCATGAACCCACTTATGTGTCCATACCTTCGTCGTCTCTACATAGCACTTTATAACCGTCTTAGTAGCCGTCCGCTCGCTTCTTACTTGCATCACCTTCCCATCCCACCGCTCCACTGCCCCACCGCCCGCTGAGCAGGGCCAGACATCGCCTCGCGACCGCTCCTTTACCACCTTCGTAGACATTGTCGATACCAAATCTAGTACACATGTGCGATGAACGCATGAGTGGACGCCCGCGGTGTGTCCCGGCGCTTATATAATCACCTTGCGACCTTTTTCTAGCCGGTGTCACCGGCCTGATCATGCGTGTGAGGCGGTTCCGGAATCAGAAGAGTCAGGCGCTTCTGCTGGAAAGGAGGCGGGATTGTTTGTTTGTCTCGCACAGACCTTGGCCACCACCACACCCACGACAGACCGAGAACAATGGCCGTACAACCGTTTCCGCTCGCACGTGATGAGGAGCCACTGCAGCAGTTACAGCAGCAGCCAAAGCGCCGCGAGGTAGACCTTGCGGTGCGGCTTGTGTGCCCAGACTGCCGTGATGAGACGCCCAACATCGAGGAGGAGTTTAGCTCGGGCGACCTCGTCTGCCGTGGGTGTGGTTTGGTCCTTGGAGACCGTATTGTCGATACGAGATCAGAATGTACGCTTTTTTTACTCCCCTTTTTTGGCCACATTTCAACACTTTACTGACTGGCTCATTGCACAGGGCGTGTAAGTCGCCTTTCCTGCATACTGACCCCTTAGTGTTTTGTGAGAATTATGCTCACCTCGAGCGCCCGGTATTGTAATAGACGTTCGCCAACGAAGAAGGCGATGACCCCTCGCGAGTCGGCGGTCCACAAAATCCGTGGGACGAGGATACCCTCGCGACGGCCATCAGCTTCCGGGATGGCAACACCGGTATCTCAAAAGACCTCCAGCGTGCCAACGCGCGTGCGAACAATGAAAAGTCGCAGCGCAGTGTCGCGCATGTTGCCCAAATTATCCAGGACTCGTGTGACACGTACCAGATGCCCAAGACTGTCTCCGATACAGCCAAGCAGCTCTATAAGCGTTGTGACGAGGAGAAGCTTCTACGTGGGAAGAGTGTCGATGCCATCGTCGCCGCTTGCATCTTCATCGCCTGTCGGCAGGCTGCCGTCCCGCGGACGTTCCGCGAGATATGCGAGTTGACGAGTGTACCGAAGAAGCAGATCGGGCAGTGCTACAAGGCCCTTGAGCGCGCATTCAATCTCCAACCGGGTGCAACAGCCCAGCACCATAACCCAAACTTTGCAGCATCTACCTCACCCGAGGACCTCATGGTGCGCTATGGGAACCACCTCGACCTCCCTGTTGCGCTCCAGACCCACTGCCAGACCATCGCCAGCCGTGCGCGAGAAAATGACGTCGCCGTTGGACGCAGCCCCGTCTCTATCGCCGGTGGCGCGATCTACTTCACCAGCATGCTCTTTGGCCACTCCAAGACGCTCAAGGAGATTGGTGCGGTCGCTGGTGTTAGTGAGGGCACCATCAAGCTTGTCTATCGGCTGCTCTATAAGAACAGGTTTAAGATTGTACCGCAAGCCTGGATTGAGGAAGGTGATGCGAGGTGGGAGAACTTGCCCGCAGAGGGTTCATCGAATGGCACGCCCAAGTAAGGGTGTATTTTTTGGGGTGAACTTGACTTTCTTGGCCCGCCTCAAAGTTTCAACACCCGCTTTTCTTTTATTCCCGCTTGATACTCCTTCTAGGTTGTCTGTCTCGCACCCATGATACATGTCTCCTTTTATCCAACCCCTCACCACTAATGTGCAATAGCTCATTTCTTGACCCAACCCAATACCTGTCCCGTCACCCCTCCGCCCCATCTACCCAGTAACTCCATTCCATGGTTTAACTGATTTCTCTCGTTTGGGTTATCCTGTACTACTGACTTGCTAGAAAATGGTAAAGGCAGTGCGCCGATGGTATTTAGTTTACGGTGTCACCCGTGCGTGTAAGAGTGGGAGCGACTGAGTTGAGTTAATTTGTGCTTCCAACCATCCAGCGAGGTTATCAATCGATTAATTGTGACTCCGCCTCCCTATCTTCCTCTCCGACTAGACTTCATCAGACAAGGTGCTTTCAAGGGTGCGGCTACTGCTATCATAGGTCAAAGTCAAAGCCCACAAAGTCGCCAGTGCTCGCCGTGCCAGCGTCTTCCATCCAATAACATGATAAAATCGTCACTATCAAGGCATATTCAGTTGTACAATCGCACGACTCTCAATCTACACCCCTAAGCAAACAAGCCCTTGTGATACTTGTGACCCATCTGCGGTCTTAATTGAGGGGTCTGATACTTTGGAATATCGACGTCAGCCAAAGGTGAATACTGCGTAGTCGGCAAAATGTCCTGTGACGCAACAACGCAACTCTTTTCTCTTTTCTGTATTCCTGAGGTTGATGGCGATTTAGTATCCGTCTCGCAATTTGGTCGTCAAAGAACATTGCATGTTCGTGTTCACAGTTCTCGAGGTGGAAGAGATTGCAATCGTCAACGTCTGACGAACTCAGTCGGGATCACGGTGTGACAAACTTGAGCCGGTTGACCGACTCTTTCTGGGTGATTTTGACAAACACAGCAGGTTCACTGGCGACCCTCTACACCCCTATATTGTCTTCTCTCGCGACTACATATATAATATTATTTTACGATATTCAAAATTAGAATAAAAATGTTGCTATATATTAATGACTAGCACATACTAAACGACTCTGCGTCGTAAAAGTTTCATTGAAATCCGCCCTCCTGTATATGCGCAAGAATTCTACCCCGCGACGTTGCATGCAACTCACGCTGCTACTTAATGGGACTCCAGTGAGAAGGTAGTCGTCGCTATTAAGGGCGTATTTGTAAGTCAACGGTAATTTGCACAGAGCGAGTGGAGTCCGGAAGTGGCGACCCAACCTAGTCGACGTGTTTGAAAGATAAGGAGTAACGAAAAGGACAAAACACACAAGGAGAGCATTATTTAAACAATGCCACACCTCTTCCAAGCGTATGGACATGACGGTGAAAGGCGAGGAGTACCAACAACCCATTCAAGTTGTCGCGGTCTACATCGGCCATGGTCGGCGTCTTAGTTGACAAAATCAGCCCGATATGAGATGATCGATCACCTTCGCGCCACTTGGATGATGCCTCGAGTCGCGTTCGAAAATGTTTGCGCCGGTTTGATCCGTCCTAAAGAGAGTCTTGCCTTATTAATTATTTCATGGACAATGTCTATTTTGTCTTGCTTAGAGTTCTGTACTTTCAGTGCAGTCGATATAGCTCTTGGGCTCCGTCACCATCCGGGGTTCTTCCTGGTCAATTCCCGCGCACATGGCGATGGATTTTAGCTTGAGATATGGCACTGGTTTATCTCACACGTTCCGCATAATTTTCCGCAAATTATTCCCATCGTTCCTGATTCTCGCTCTGCGTCACGGCTGGTTGCAGATGGCGCCGCTAGGATTGAGAAAGCCGTTGCCCCTCACTCGAGGTTCGGACCGCGATCCTGCATGCCCCAAACATTCAAAATAAGACATTACTGTACCATGTAGCCTTTGTAACGAGGCCCAGAGCGCGTTGGGGAAACTGCGCGTGACCTTGCACCTCTCACACCTTGTGGCCCTCTCTCAGAGTACAGATGACCGCTGGAACTTCTGTTCGACTTGAGAGACACTCTACCAATACAAAAAACATAGGAATGTCATCTTTACACTCTTGCCATGGCTCACGCTCACATTTCGATGTGGGAGGCTCCCCAGATCAGTGCTTAATGGCACTGGCCCCACCACGAACCACAGCAGTATAATGGCGTTTACACCGTCTGTTAGGGGCCAAATATATCTTTCAATGGTGATAACTCGTTCTCATGTATTTGGATAGAAGGGTTTTCCATAGTAGCAACCCGACGAGAAGGATTCCGCCAACTCTCCTCGAAACACTACCGATCCTTACCACGCTCCGTGTGTCCCCAACACACGGTCTATGTTAATGTTGCCCCTACTTAGCGCTTCCACGGCCTCTCTACGGAAAAAGGTTGGACATCATAGAGGGCAATGAATCACTTTTCATTTGTTCGTTAATTTCCACGGTTTCTTGCGTCTCTTCTGATCCCCCCTCGCTACCCGGATTCGTTTGAGAAAGCCATTTGGCTTTCGGGACCGGGCTTTGGAGGCTTCAACAGACTGAGGATTGTGCGTCTATATTATATATGACCTGGTAACGGGCTCCAGTGCCAAATGCAAATAACTACCACCTCTTGGGTGGGCCATGACGCTGGATGACTTTCGAAAACACGAATGGCTTTGAGGTATATGCGTCTTATTACCGGGTTCTGTACACGTTGAGGTGCGGAACCACCAGCAAGAAGTCGAAGCAACTTCGAATATGGCCTCTCTTTCCGACCTCGACAGCCTGAGACAGGACATTTGCACGGCAGACAACTATGTGGGTATCACACTGTCCTTGGTCATGACTGCAATAAGTTCGACGTCGCAACCAGCTAGATGATGCCGATCCATTGCGCGATGCGTTAACCTGTGCAATACATGACCGAAAACCACGGTTTTCTGTCAGAGAAATCAAGGAAATCATATTGTCTGACATTGGTAGCATCACATTAGTACGTTTTAGCTTATAACCCCGGAGGGGTCTCTCTCATCCGTTCGCAGAATCCCCTCAACTTGATTCCGATTGTCTGGAGTGGGCTCAAGCCCAAGCGGACGGACGAGGACACCCCAACGTCCAACGAGGACAAGAGTTACCGAGACATTATTGAACTGCTTGAGCTTATTTGCGAACACAGCTCCGGGAAGGAGTCGCTACTCGCCTTGCAAGAGCCAGAAGTCCTAGAGAGTTTCTGTGACGAACTCCGAAACTTCGATCCGAATAACTTCACAGAAGAGGACGAACTGTATACAAGGGAAGACTTGTGCCGAAGGTTAGAGCTATTGCTGGATTGTTTCGCCAAGTGTGAGGTGTATCCCTTCAATAACCGAAACACTCTAACGGGGTGCCCTCAGCTTTATCTAGGGTGAAACTACGCAAAAAGGGAGCTGCTCTACAGAGTATTCGACGCCTCTCGAAAACCTTGGGTCGGGCCGCGGCGCTCGCCAAGGGAGTTGCTGACAAACTGCACGGTAGACGGTTAATATCGAGGTACTCCAGGCTTATAACATCGACACTGGTGTGGGCAGAGGCCATTGAAGGCACTGATGCGGAGGGGAGTGAATGCTTGGTGCGCGGCTCGCTTCCTCGGCAGTTTCATTGACTGAGTGTGCTTAGGACGAATTATCATCGCTTTTCATGATATCCACATCAGCCTTTGGTTGCTATATTCAATCCAAAGTGGCACTCGGATACCTGGAGAGACACTTGCCGAGACGTTATCTTCGAACGGCCATTGACCAAGACTCCCTGCAAGGAAAAGAGGTATCTGGTGCAAGTGATGTAAGTGCAGTTGGGTAGTGTCTGAGATCTTTAACATTTGTGTAGGAAGCGAGGATATCGCTGCGAATGTCGTCCCGATCCCTCCTTTCGAGACTCTCGAGCTTAAACCAGCAAGACACTGCTCAGAGAGACCAAGCTCAGGCTATCCTTATTCTCCTCTGTCACATCCCCGAAACCGAATGGCGACCATCTCCAATTGACCTCGGTACCCTAACTCCTACTATGATTCCCAACTTACAAGTTCAGCATCTCAACGACGAATGCTATTATCTCATTCTTTCAGCACTCGTTCCGCCCCACTCCTCGACCAATTCAACGGTTCCGACTGTGGCAAGTGTCCCCTTGGTTCAAGTTCTAGTTCCAGTCGCAGCCTCGCATCCCGATCCATCGTTGCGCAACCTGACGTACACCCTCATATCTCTCTTACTCAAAACCCTTCCACCGGCTCCGAGACTTGTGTCCCTGACCGAGCTTGTCTCGCCGGGATGCGCGTTTCCTGCTATGCGTGTGGCCGCTATCAGCCTCGTGAGAGATTCGGTTCTCGATGCTCTTGCGACTACTACATCTAGAGCGGAGAGAAACGCCTTGGCTAGCCCGCAGTTGTTCGCTGCAATGGGTCGGGTGCTGCTCAGACCTGAACCCCCGGATCTATTTGAGGATACGAGCGAGGAGAAGCTGAAGATGTTCTTGGAGGAAATTGAGCCTGCACGACTGACAGAGTGTCTAGGATTCTACTATGTTGTGCTGGAGCGGGATGAGAAGAATTTGGTATGCACACGTCCCAGAATAAATGCTACTTCTGACTGGTTTACCAGACCGGGATACGCGACCGAGACAGCAGGGCAGAGACAACGCGAGTGTTCCTGGATCCAATGCGACTGGCAGTGGACAAGTGGTTAGAACAAGTCGATCACGGTGAGTCTCAACCATCCAATAACCACATTTTCTGACCGATCGTGCGATTAGACGACCACGATGTCGTCATGCCACTCGTATCGCTAGATGTTGCGCTGAAAAGGGTATACGAGACACTCCAGAAGATCAAATGAGTGATAGTGATTGATGAAAACATGGGAATATTACATGAGACACAATGGTGATTAAAACAGCGAGCTTTCGGATGGAGATACCTGCAGGCGAGTGGTGAGTTCCTTCGCCTTTCTCATAGTTTCCTGGATGAGGAAATCCCTAAGGCCGCTGTGAGCACCGATGAATCAACCAATGTAACAGGAAACACTCACTCAGTCCCCAACCTCTTCCCAATATCTAGCATCTGCCGAGTGCCCAAAGTTTGATTACTCTCTGGATCTCTCCTCTTGCGCTCCTCTTCTTCTTGAAGCCGCATAAGAGCAGGCCTGAGCATCTCCAATTGCTCCTGCGCCAACAGTGCGCGAGACTTTAGACTCCTGCCGTCGCTCGTACCGGAGACTTCCTTGCGCATCCTCGCAAGCTCCTTGAACCACTTCACCTCATACTCAGTGAGCTCCTTTGAATAGCTATCCATCAGACGCTGAAGCACGCGGTCGATCCTCGCCAGAATCTCCTCCTGCCTCACAACAAGCGCCTGTAACCGACCCTCCGTCTCGGGTCGTCGCTCCTTCGCCATTTTTTGCAAGGTACTGAGCATCTGCGCGCTAAAGGCTCTTTGACGGGGGTACTCCTTCGCCATGAGTTCCAATCTAGCTTGGATGGAGTATAGGACAGGGAGGGTAGCCGTTCGTTGTGTCATCAGCATCTCCAATGCGCGCGCTACTTGTGCCAGCTGTTCGCCCGAGGTTATCTCGTCTATGCCGACCCGGGTTGCCGGTAATTTCGGGAGCTTAAGGGTGGATGGTGCGCGTGGGACATTGTAGGGTTCAACCAGGAGCGACGCGAACGCTGGTGCTCTGGCGAAGTTAGAAAGGGATAGGGTATTGTGGGCGGAGGGTGGCTTGGTGGAGGTGGAGGATGCTGGTCTGGACATCGATGTCGATTCTTGCAGTGTTTCTTGCACTCGTAGCTGCTGCTCGATGGGGATAATTCGGTAGGTCGACGTCAAGGCAAAGACGGTGTAGTTGACCCAGACATCATTCGTCACCGATAGACCTGCGATGGCGACTTCGGTACTGCAAGTATGTGAACTTTGAGGGTGTCAGTCAAGTCACTCTGGACACACCTTTCCATTCCAGTAAAGGTATCGACCATCCATTCGACCGTGGTTGGGTTTGCCCCCTCGAGGGCAGCAGCCACGACATCCTGGTTTTGATGGTCCTGCTCCATCACTTCCGTGAACGTTCCTAGCCAATCGCCCATCTGGAGCGATTGTAACCCGAGACGGTGATAGACATATACGGTATCGGGGTAGAGTGGGTCAACTTGAAAGAGTATCCAATTATCATCGAGTTCCTGCAGCCCCCTTCCCAAGTTTCGTGATGTCTTCGCGATTCCCAAATCGACCGACTCGGAGACGACTAACCGAGGAAGAATCTGGACACGCGGCCGTAAGTTCCTGTTTAGTGGATATTTTGGAGATGAGCAACTCACTGAGTTCGAGTGCCAAACCGGTTCAACCTTGTCGAGATCAAGGCAAATGTCCACTCGACCGTGTTGATATGCAATAAGGAGAAGGGGAAGCTCTGGGCCGAAGAAGGCCTTTTCGGGTTTCTTCTGTGACCTCCTGTACGAGACATAGAGCAGGTCGCAGGCACCCTCTCCAAAGCCGTCTGCGAGCTCATTCTCGTCCGGGGCAGGCTGCATAAGGAATGGCCCTTGTACCACTGGGTCAACTTTGATGATGATTGGTCGTTGGACTGGGATGACCTGGCTCGGGTGAGGCGGGGTTTCGAATGCGGGCATGGTTTTGATGAGGGAGTGCACGTAGATGCTTTGCTGGTCGTATAGTGTGACGTCGAGGTCCCCTAGTTCAAATTGCTCGCCCAGGATGCGTATTCGTAGTACATCGAGATAGCCGTATTCGATTGACCTGCGACGACAAATGAGAATGACGAGGAACAGCTCACGGGAAGGGAACCTACGCCTTTGTCGGCATGAAAGGACAAATAGCATACACGTCTCCGTTCTGCATGAGGCCATACACCGTAAGTGGGCCCCAGTCATTTTGTCCTTGGCCAATTGCGAACGAAACGGCCTCCCTGACATCGTGGATCCCATATCCCGGAGTCTTCGCTTTCCTTTTAATAAAGGAAACAGTTTGGAGTGGTTCATCTGCGTCTACCGTTGGGTCATATTCCCTGCATCATGGTTTCAGTGGGGTGAGAAACCAGAAATCAAAACCCGCACCGTAGAATACCATCCGCTGTCAGAATGAGGAGAGAGGAGCCTCCAGCACCCCAAGGGTGCCACTGAACTTTAGCACACCGAGATGCACTTCGACCAAGATGGTAATAGGAGCCAATTTGGATGGAACTGTCACGAACAAATCAACTACGGTCCTATAGGAGTAAACTAAAGTATACTACCTGCATTCAATGGTTGGCGAAAGCGTCCTTGAGTAGGGCGCGCGAGGAAGGACAACCACAGCGACCTGCGTTGCACCTGCAACGGCCAACAACTTTCCAGTTGGATTAAGGACCATTCGTTCAATCTGAAACTGCACATTTGGGGCGTGGAGTGTCTAAGTAACCACCATCAACATTTCACTCTAATTCTCATGAAGTCGAAAAGAGTCAACCTTGTACGTCCTTGGCTTTCCAGCTTTCGTATCCGAGAGATTAGTAATCCGAATTTGATTTCCCACGGCGACGATGAGGTCCACATCCCGAATGCATATGAGCGCACGGCCGCGGGACGCGCCCTCGCTGCTGCTCGCCCTCAATTCGGGTGGCACGTCGAATATTGGGTGTGAGCCTAGTGATTCGGGCCATGGCGCGTCCGAGGTTGAGGGCTCGTGGGGAGGGAGGAGCATGATAAGTGGTCAAGTTGCGAGTCTGGGTCAGACAAATAAAAGATCAAGGAGGGTGAAGCATGGAGGGTGCCGAACCACCTCTCGTGAACTTGAGGACAACGGGAGTATTGTATAGAGCATAAAGAACAGGAATGCGAACCAGAGGGTTCGGAGCAAAGCAAAATGTAGAGGCAAGCATATATAGACTTGGTACTCCTGAGAGGGGGCAATTTGATAGGAGTTCTAAGCAGCTAAAGGACTAGTTAACCTATCCGCCTGTTCTATAACACTGAAAGGCAGAGGAGCGGGACGCCCGCGCACAAGACTCGCGCCAGCAGTCATTAGGGAGCTTCAGTGGTTTTGTGCACTATCCTAATAAGTAATAAGCCATTCGTGATGGTATTACACGTCGATCGCTCACTTAAGACCTAGCATACTGATGGGGACTTTCGGGTTAGGAAGCGGTACGCGGTAAGACAGTGAAACATAAGCAAAATGTACAGCATCTTATACCTAAATCAGTCCCTGCTTCTTGAGGTCCTCGTACGTCTTGCGATCATATACATTCCCCTCTTCATCTTCCATCTCCTCTGTTGTCTCCGCTTGACTTATTTCCTTACGTCCTTCGCGCTTCAGCTTCTCTGCCACTGGGGAGTGGGCAAGTCGAATCAGCAACTCCAGTAGAAAGATTAGAGGGGACGTACACGCTAGAGCATCCTCAATCTTCGTAATCTCATGGAAGTGCTTCGTATTGGGTAAGCCCAATGCACGCATTCCGAACGCATGCCGAGGTTCCTATACACGCATGGATTGATTCTCCATTTCCCCACATAAAGAAACACCAGCGCGTACCTGGAAATGCCTTTCAAAGTTTTTCCGTCCCATATACACATGGTCCGAGCAAATCTCACACCGGTGCTCCACACCCAACCCGTGAAGCTTGTACAACCAATAGGGAATGGGTTTTCCATCCCATCCAAGCGGCAGCTTAAGGGGATTGTAAATCTTCTCTTCCTCTTCTGGTTCCTCCGCTAGTTCTCCAGCGGTACCGTCAGCGGCCGGAGCGGGCGCAGCAGAGGGTACATCCTCCGCCAGCTCAGTTTCACGTTCACGCGCTGTGAGGGAGAACCGACGTTCCACGTTTGCTTTGGTTTCTGCGAGAGTAGACTGCAGGAGGACAAGAAGGGCGGTGATGAGGTAGGTCAGGCGCGCAGGGGAGCGTAACTTCGCCGAAGAGGATGAGGATGAAGTTTGCCCGTTTCCGTTGGAGGGAGCGGAAAGAGCTGGTGCTTCAGAGGTTTTCGCAGCAGCCTTGATATGTTTCTTTGAGGAGAGGTGCGCGTTAAATACTGTTTGCTTCGCATAGGACCTTTGGCCTGTAATAGAGGTGAGTTCATGGCGTGAAGAGAAGGGACGGAGACGAACATGCTGGACACCAGATCCCTTCGATTGCACCACCGCCATTCGACTGTGGACCGTTTGTCCATCCATCGATATCTCCTTCTTCCCAGAGTCTGTTAAACTCTTCTTCTACTTGTAGCTGAGCGGCTTCAACGTCTATAAGTGGTTGAGTCCGCTTCGTAAATGAGAAGAGGTAGCTGTAGAGTCCAGAAAGGTAACTAGGTCACCTCATATCAGCTATCAGAAGCATATCAGGGCGTGTATAGATACGTACGTCTCGTAGTCTTTCCCGTGCCGTGTTTCCCTCAGTAATTCCGCATGCAGGCCATTCTGCACAGTGGACAAGACATCCAAGTATTGCAGATACTGCAATCGCTTCTTGATATGTTTAAGGTTGTTATATTGCGTATGGCTAGTGTAGAGGTCAAGACATAGACCATAGCGCTCCTCGCCAGAGAAAAGAGTGCTCATGGCTGGAACCCATCAGTCCAAGGATTAAGCCCAACGGGGATGACTCACGGTCCTCCGGGTCGGCATCCATATCCTCGTCTTCGGGGTCTCCTACTATGCCTCTGAGTTCCAGGTCAAAGCCATCGATGGGGCGGTTGGGATATCGGTGATGGAAATCCTTGACGCGTTTCAAACGCGTATAAAACTCGTCTAATTCCTTTTCCACGTGAGAAGGAGCAGTCAAAAGTTCGACTTCTGCTTTACGGGCTCTACAGAAGCAAAATGTATATCAGAGATACGTGAGAGCCGTAAAGGATAAGCCGCACCCATCAATATCTTGATATTGTTCCTGAAGAGTAACGGAGCGCGCTACAATGCGGTCCAAGATATCACTCGCCTTGTGCTCGGCGGACAAGTGGTCCTGGTGCGTTTTGTGCTGGGTCGCGAGGAGTGTGGAAAGGGCTGCCTCAAGACGTTCAATTTCCGAGTGTGCCTGGCGCTGTACCTCGACAATGGAGTCCATGGTGCTGGGAATAATTCGTCCAAGGTCAGCGCTGAGCAGAAGACGAGTTAGGCAGAGACCTACTTACCTCGCAACCAACTGCTGGAAGACTGTATTCAACGCCCAATAACGTGTAGAATATTGTCTGGTCGCCGCACGCAACGTGAAGGCAGCCAACAAGTGGTTTATTTGTCTCTGGTTCTTGGTCCCGACTTTGTCCTCCCATTACCAAAAAAATGTCTGGCATCAACACAGGCGATGAGCGGCTCGTCTTCGAGTCATCTGAAGCAGTCTCAGTCGTTCCCACTTTCGACGAGCTCGGTTTGAAAGAGGACCTCCTCCGGGGTATCTA
>Ga0307513_10004209_pt1 | contig 19243 bp, 22 predicted proteins | sample 15_EM_MG_FD_202174 | JGI IMG/M metagenome (GOLD analysis project Ga0307513, IMG submission 202174) | Populus trichocarpa ectomycorrhiza microbial communities from riparian zone in the Pacific Northwest, United States - 15_EM | ecosystem: Host-associated > Plants > Roots > Unclassified | place...
CCCAGGAACACTGCAGGGAAACTGGTTGGGGAAATTTTGAATGGACTTAAGATGTGCCAGGTGGGTTTTTGCCTGGTACTTTGTCCATGTCCTTGTGATGTATTTGTGATGTACCAGCCCAGGACACCACCCCTTGCCCCCAGTGACACATAGATCTCAACTTCCACCCCCCCAACCCCTGTGCAGCCTGTATCGCGACTGAAAAGCTGCATGTCAAAGTTTCCATTCCTGGTCAGTCCCAACTGTGCTCTATCACGGACCACATGGATGTTGGACTAATGTACCTGCTTAGATGTTCTATTGGTTGGTGATGACAATTATGCCACTGGAGCCCAGGATAACAGGAGTGATGAGGGAGGCAATGATTCTGAGGTCGAGGTCGAGGTCGAGGTTCCCGCCTCAGCGAACAGCCACAGAATATCAATGCCGGCTCCGAGCTAAAGCCCCATGGTCTGTGCAGTGTGGCTGGTCGTGATGTCTCTAACTTTCGTTATCAGTTCTCTGGCTCCCCGATCAATTTACTTCAGGCATATCTGGCTCAGATTGGTGGACCCTACATTCCAGCACATCACATCCAGTCCTCCACCATCTTGCAGCCTCAGGGAAATTGAGTGAAACCTTCAAAGGGCATCAAAGCTTATCCTGATGGGTGGTGACAAGTTTTGAACAGCACAAAGGATATTGTCCGATCCTCAATTTTGCTCAAAGATCCCTTCCCTGCTCCAGGGTGAGCACGCATCACTGTCAATGAGTGTTTCCATGAAGCAGTCACAACTGAATGCAAAGATGGACTCATCCTTGAGCCTGGTGTATATTCCCTCCCCATGGGTTACGTTGTCAAAAATCCCCTCACATCCTTACCAAACAGGTTTTTTGTGGTCTGATACAATGATGTCAATTGTAAGCCGTCTACCCATCCAGAAATTGAGTGACCTCACATCTTGGACCATGCTTTTCACAGTTGCTGAACGAGGTTTCAACATGCCGGAGTGAACTGAAGAAACTCACCAAGATTCTCGTGGGGTCTGATTCTGACCTCTTCCCATCACCCGAGAACGACAAACAGTGCTTCCAGAGTAAGGCTACCCCTGAGATCCGTGTCATTGCCGCAAGGTCGGCAAAACGGCCCACCCTGTCACACCCCCTTTATGATCCTGACCATGTTCAAACCTCAGTTGCAAGTCGACTCATCAACTTTTCATTCTTGAACGCCGTTACTGTGAGCTTTAAATCATCATCTACCATCACGCACGATCTGACAACTTTGCAGGGAGACCTCCTCGCCCACCCCATCCTCGAGAAGCTCTGCCAGAGTTTCTATGAAGAGGAGAAGTGGCAAAGGTCACTGATGCTTCAGCTAAATGGAGATAGTGAGTGGATGTCTTCAGTTACGGTTGTGATGGTTGCATTTGCTGCAATGGCGGTAAGTACCCCCACCTGGGTTGGGGATCTAGCACGTTCTAAATTGACTCGCAGTATTACAATGCCCTTGAAGAGTGGCGGTCTGGTCACGTTGTTCAGAAGCCATTCGAAATGGAAAGGTTCATGGGAATGTATGCTGACATCCATACTTACATTACAGATTGCCTTGGCCATGATCCCCAGGCTGAGCAGGTGGCTGATCATTTCAGGGCCTGGGCAGAGGAGAGGTACATTATTCCTCCCATCTCTCTGATGGTACTTGCTGTTTAACGGCATCTATCAGTGCGTTTGTCCAGGAACTCTTTGACGATGCCAGTGGGGATGAATAAGGACACATTTCCCCACCAACCTACAGCCCAAATCACAAAAAAACCTTCTGACACTCTTTCTTCCCTTAATCACATCTGAATTTTACCATTACACTCTCTACCCCCCCTAATTACATCAGAACTTTGATACAACACTCGTTACACTATGTTACTTATCCCTCTGAATACCAGATAATGTTTTTCAGTCATTTGCGCTGGCTACCCAGCCCACCCACCAAATGAACCACCCCAAACCAAATGTACAGTACAGGATCACAGACTCCACAGGAGCACACTAAACCAGAGAGAAGCCCACTAACCAAGCTACTGTGGTAACTGTGGTTAGAACTGTGACTAGGGGGGTATGTCTGTGGCGATCAATCACCACAGCACCCACAGAACCACACAGCAGCGGGACAGTTTTGCTGATGTATGCCAATGGGATTTTTAGTTTTATTACCATTTTCAACACCATTTTCCACCCCTGAAAATGCTGTTATGCACCCTATGTTCTGACCTTTATGGGCTCATCAATACCACCTCCAAACAGCCAATCATCCTCCCAGATGTCAGGGTGAGTAATGACAAAGATGAAGATAAGCAAAATCAGATTTGGGATACTCCAATGTCACTCCTAAACAACATCATCTGGGAAAACTGCACTACAGTTTCTCTCAAATGGCTTGACACTGCTGTGAGCAAGCAAAAACCTGGTGACAAGCTCCCTAAGGAGGAGGTGTATGACCACCTGAAGTTGAAAACACTCCTCTGCAGTGCTGTCATGTATGTGCTAGTTGATACTGCTGGGGGGAACAATGTCATTTTGGCCACTGCTACTGCATTCCAGATGGTTTGTGATCCATTCAAATTTCTGAAGCTGAACAAGCAGGACTGAGTGGAATGTCTTTGGGTTAATATCCTTGACAGTAAAGACACCAGACTTCCAGATCTCACCAAGGAGCTTACACACTACTTCAATGAGAACCCATCCTCCTCACCAGCATCTCAACACTTGGTATTTTCATTGCTACAAACACCTGGGCACATACATCTAAGACACTCCAGCCAAGTACTCTTCCAGAATGGTCTTCTGCAGTTCCTGCAGTTTCTCCCCTGATAAAGAAGCAGAAGCAAGACAAGCCCTCAACTGGAAATCCACTGACACACTCCACTCCAGACCCAACCTTCACCATGAAGACTATCAATTTCCTCCCCATTGCCCTCATCCTGTGGGAGGCACTCAATTATGTGCATGAGTTCAACCCAGCAGATGTGGACATCTTTCAGATGCTTGGTGGAGTGAGCAGCAATAGAAGACAGAAGTATCCCCCTGAACAGATAGACCTGTCAGGTGGACCTCGATAGCTAACTCTGAGCACCAGTGAGATGAGCAGGGGATCAGGTGAGAGGAACACACAGAAGGGGACAGAGGGGAGATGCTAAGAAGGCTAAGATCCCACCTTGCTAGGCTGTGGTCAGCTAGGAGGGAGAAGTCTGAGTTATCAAATCTAAGGAATACAGCATAGACTACCAGTCCTTATATACCACTGGGGTACACACAGACCATGCTGTGCAGATGCGCACAGACCAGGTCCTGACCAAGCGAATGACAAAGCACTGACTCAATAGATATGACAAAGGAATGGAGCCACTGGAAGTCTGGTGGGTCGTGAGAGGAAATAGTCTGGAAAAGGAAAGGGAGAGTGGGTCATGGGAAAAAGGAATGAGTAATCACCAATATAATCCTAACAAAGCATGAGTCATCCTTGATGTGTCATTGGGGGCCAGCGAGCGCTTGATGAGTCAATAAAAAGGCGAGATAGTTGGCTGGGGTCCTTCAGCAGCTTCTGCTGCTAACTCCCCTCACAATGTCTACTCCTTCCACCTTTCAAACATGCCTTATGTCATTCACACTTACCCTCATATCTCCCATGGTACCATCACAGCATTCTCCAGTAAGATGCCATCCACCGACTACCCAACCAACAACAAGATTATCCGTCATGCAAAGAAGCATCTGGCAGATCAAGAGACTTTTGGAGATCTCCACTGGGGAGACTTCTGTTACACGCTCGCCATTGGTGTGGATGCTGACATCAGCAGACACTGGGGGCAAGGGCCTAGGGAAACCAGTGATTACATTGTGAATACATTGAAAGCTCTGGTTCAATTTACTCAGCCCTTTACCACCAGATACATTCTTGGAACATTTCAAATGTAATCTTGCCATTTGCCCAACATGTTATCACTCATAACATTCAAAATGGTTGTCCAAAATGTTTCTAAAATGTTTCCAGCATATGCCTAGTGGGCACATGTTGAGAACATTGGGTCATTTTGGGTACATCTTGATAAATTGGCTCGTTTTGGGCACATTGTAAATGTGTTCAGCATGAGCCCAAGTTTTTTCACTTTGACAGCATGTGATTTTTGGGTGCATGTTGGGAACATTTGAGGGATAATACTGGAAACATTTGAAATGTTATTTTGTGAACACATGTTGGACAAATGGCAAGATTACATTTGAAATGTTTCCAGAATGTATCTGGTGGTAAAGGGCTGAGTAAATTGAACCAGAGCTTTCAATGTACCCACAATATAATCACTGGTTTCCATAGGCCCTCGCCCCCAGTGATACCAGCCCAAAAAAATGCATGATATCCTGGCTACCACTCAATATTGTGGCATATATGTGTATTATATTGACAGCGCACACTCCCTGCATTACATCCCATCTCGTCCAAACATGTGAAAACCATTTGTTCAACCCACCAAGGCCATTCAGTATTACTCACACTTGGTGGCCAATTTCCTTTCACTGGGGGCAAGGATACCCAGAAATGAGTGGGAACATTTTAGGAGCATTGCAGAGTCTGGGTCAATTTTCCTCCATTGTAACTAACAGACACATTTAGGGAACATTTGGAATGTGTCTGCACAATGAAACTGAAATGTTTCCAATGGCAACATTTAATATGTTCCCAGAAATAAGTTTTAGATATTCTTAGGTCCACTTCTAAGTGGGAACATCTTGAGTACATGGCCCATATGTAGGAACATTGAAGGAATATGAGGTACAGGGCTCATTCCTGCTAAAAATATTTAAAGATGATTTGTGGCGACAGGTTAGGAACATTTTTGTAAGTGTATCTGAGAACATTTTAAATGGTATTGTTGGGAACATTTCAGTTTCATTGTTGAAACACACTCCAAATGTACTTTAAATGTGTCTGTTGGGAATATTTCAGTTTCATTGTGCAGACACATTCCAAATGTTCCCTAAATGTGTCTGTTAGTTACAATGGAGGAAAATTGACCCAGACTCTGCAATGCTCCTAAAATGTTCCCACTCATTTCTGGGTACCCTCACCCCCAGTGTTTTCTGGAACTCACACTAGGAATCACAAGTCCTCATGAAAATTTTCACAAGTCCATCAGCCATTCACCTGCCTGCTCTCTCATGCCAAGAAACATCATTCAATTTGTGGGACAGGTAAAGACTTGTGGAAAAGGTATTAGTAGTAGTGAAAGTACATAAAACCTGTGACCCGCCACCAGAACATTCAAAGTCAGTTGGTGAAGGAACTAAGGGACACTATGCCAATACCAGTAGTATCTGCATGTGGAGAAGCTGAATGATAGAGTTGAACATTGCAGGCAAGGCAGTTGCATTGATTCTTGGGAGGAGGAGGGTACGTCTTGAGCCAGGAAGCAGCAAGGGGTTGTTTCCTGAGAATTTCATACCAGTCATTGATGAACACCTTGATCAACTTGCACTGGATGTTGGCCTGCTTGTGAGTGTAAGCAGTGACCCCAGCAGACATTGTGGCATCCACTTCTACACTACAAGGGCGGGGGAGGTAGCCTGTGAGTCCCACTCCTCTGCATTCAACTCGAAAGTGACCAATGTTTGATACATCTCTTTAACAACAAGTTCAACATCTTCCTCATAGTGCTTTGCCTGCTCTTGGGCCTTGCACCACTCAATCCAAAGCACAGAATCAAGGTCAGAATCCTCAGTAGAGGTTGAGGTTGTTAGTGCTATGGTCCAGATCCAAGATTGGACAAAATGGGACATGGAGGGTTTGGATTCTTCCTGTCTAGGTCCACAAATATCAGAGTCCTTGAGTTCCCAAAGAGTAATCTTCCAGGGTCCAAACTCCTCTTTGGGAACCAGGTTCATAACTGCTTTCCATGATGTGCAATAAGTCAAGACCACTTGGGCGAGCTTGGCCTTGACCTTGTCAAACACACTGCAAGTTCTCGTGCCAGGCCACTGGGTATTTGTAATATGGGTTTGAGACTTGATGGTGGTAACCCGGAGCAGTCAGTGAAAAAGACAAATATCATGGAGAGCATTTGTAGCCTGGGCAAAGTGTAGTTGATACTCGAGTTGTGGAAGTCCATCAACACACCAAGTGTTATGCGAGTCAGAAGGAAGAGCAGAGGGAAGCCACAGTTCAATGTTTTCAGGGCAATCAGCAAGGAGAATTGGATCAATCGTGCCAAGGAGAGACTCTGTACCTGGCATGTAGAGACATTGAGGGTTACAGAGGCCACTGATGCTCTTTGTGAGGGCCTGGTGGCACTCAGCAAATGAGCTTGATAGATCCTCTTCACCACCTTTGTGGCTGTGTGCCTTGAGTGTACACCTAGCTCTGGAAATCAGCAATGATCATAGATAAGAAAAAAGATAAACATACTGGGCTACTTCGATCTCTAATGCATGTTGAAGAAACTGGGTAGGTGTCATCTTATGGGGGAGATTAACCCCAGCCTTCTGCTGTTCCAAATCTTTCTGGGCAAGTTCATTCTTCAACTTGTCCAATTCATCACCTATAGACTGTTCAGTTAAAGACCATGTACATAAATGTAAAAGGTTGTACCAGGATCAGACTCCTTGAAGGGGTTTGGTGCTGACTTATCTTGCTTGTATGCAAGCAGCATCTTCCTCCAGCTAGAGACAGACTGAGGCCAAGCATTACTCATTGAGTCTGCTGCCTCATGCTGGGTCTTGGCCCACTTGGAGGCTCATTTGAGCATGGTCTTCAATTGGGTGCCTGGAAAAGTGTTAGTCAATCTACATGCAGTCTGGGCTGGAACAATTACGAAGTCCAACATATTTCCACCAGTTTCACCCGGTCCAATAGTTGTCCAGAATCAGATGGTGAGCCCCCAGCACATTCTCTCTAGACCAGATTGCGAGTGATGTGGAATGAGACCAAATTGTCTCAATGCCCTCTCTGTAGGTTACTCCTACACCATCCATATAGGCAAGATTGAAGTTTGCCTGGCATGACGACCCATAATTGATTATGTGGAACTTTGGAACTGCGACACGGAAGGAGTTGAGGGACTTGACATCAAGTGATGGCACAGAGGAGTAGTTTAAGAGTCATTACGATAGATTTTTGCCCCACTGGCAACCAATGACATACATAACAATGATGTCAGTGATTCCAGCCTTGATATCAATCGTGAGGGTGGACATAATGGCATAATCAGTGTTGATGTATCTGAGTACAAGGGTCAACTTATAAAGAGATGGAATTAAGAATAAATTACCTTTTGCCCTTCTGTAAGTCAACAATCCCTTTTGGGTGGATGAAACCATAGTGACACGAAACGGCAGCAACATCTGTGACAGCATACACTGGGGGCAAGGGTACCCAGAAATGAGTGGGAACATTTTAGGAACATCTCAGGGTCTGGGTCAATTTTACTACATTGTAACCAGCAGAGACATTTATGGCACATTTGGTATGTGTTGCTAAGATGAAACCAAAGTGTTCCCAATGGTAATATTTAAAATGTTCTCAGACACACTTACAAAAATGTTCCTAACCTGTTGCCACAAATAATCCTCTAATGTTTTTGGCAGGAATGGGCCTCGTATCTCGTGTTCCTTCAATATTCCTACAAATGGGCCATGTACTCAAGGTGTTTCCACTTGAGAATGGGCCTAAGAATATCTGAAACTCATTTCTGGGAACATTTTAAATGTTACTATTGAGAACATTTCAGTTTCATCTTAGCAATACATTCTAAATGTGCCATAGATGTCTCTGCTGGTTACAATGCAGTAAAATTGACCCAGACCCTGATATGTTCCTAAAATGTTCCCACTCATTTCTGGGTACCCTTGCCCCCAGTGTGTGATGTCCGAGTTGAAAACCTAGGAACATTGTATAGGATACATTAATTACTTTCTTGATTAGCTAGTCATTTGTGAAGGATACAAATGATTAGAAATTGCTTAACTTATATTTGCTGAATTGTACTAGGTAATTGCAACATTGACAATAGATCGCTGAACTCAATATCTGACCGCCCAATCAAGATTTGATGTACTTGTCACTCAATACCAACCCACGCCCATTATGAGTAGTAGACATGAATGGAGTGCTTGTAATGACTCCTTCCCATGATGTAGTGGTGTCAATTGTGATTGGGTGACTATCTGTAAGACTAGATATATCTCTAAACATCATAGAAGGGTGCCAGTAGCTGCCTGTGACCCAACACAATGGACGGAGTCCTGACAGTTTCCTTATAAGACCTTTGTCATTTATCTGGGGTCATGTGTACATGGCATAACCTTATGGACAGTCATCCATTGTGTTGATATTGAATGCATTGATCCCAGACAAGAGATCAATCTTGCAACTAGCAGAATTGCACTTGATCCAGTCATTACATTCAATACTACTTTTGCAAATTGGTTTGGGTGGATTTGTTGATGCTGCATAGGCTGCCCTGTGGCCAGCGGCTGCACACGCATGTGTTGCATGTATTAGATATCTATGTTCGTAACAGAATGGCACAAGACACAGTTGTAACTGAGTTTTGTGCTGCCCACAACCCTGCAGGCAATTAGCATCTTAATACCTTGCAGGCCCTTAACTATTTATTTACAAACAGACATTGAACTACTCACTATCAAGGCAATGTGGTATGAGGCCTAATAGAGAGAGCTGAAGATGCCAGGTCACTGGTTATGTGGTAGTGGAGGGTGTAAGGGGAGTAGGGAGCGAGGAACAGATAGAGAGCAGTAGGGGCGATGGTGGGGGGTATATAGCGTAGGGAAGAGGATGTTTAGAGTAGCAATGAATAGATAGAGTTGGGGTGGTGTAGGGAACTGGGAGTGAACTGGGTGAGGAGGAGGGGACTAGGAAACAAGAGCACTCTGCTCCTGGAATACTAGGGTAGACATTGATGGGAATACTCCACTCCCGGAAGGGTATGGGTGGCTGGAATAGAGCACTCTGCTCTGAACTGGAGACTGGGGGTAGGGAAACTGGAGATTGTGATAGAGAACTTGGGAAAATTGACAAGGGTACTTTGTTCTTGGATAGGAAGACTTAGGGAAATGAGGGGTCATTACTGCTAATCACTCTAAGTCATAAGGAGGAGGTACCTGTGGGCAGGGAAAGGAGCTCTGTTCATCTGTCTAAAACAAGCACTTTTCTAGAGTAGATAGTGGATTGGAGATGGAACAAGATTTGGACAAGGTAACCGGGGTAGAGATGAGAAGGAAACAAGAGATACAAGGGAGGAAAGTCTCGGCGAAACACCTGGAAGGGGGAGGAAGAGGGAAACAAGGGAAACAATATGGCAATGGCCTATAGATGCTGATGGCATAGTGATCGTGGGAAAAGACGACAAAGTAGAGATTGAATAGAAGACAAGACCAATCCCAATCCTCAGAAGTCAGGGTCCTATGGTCGGGCAGTCCGATGGGGCAATAGACGGTCATCAGAATGGATGTCAATCAGCGATCCATCTCTCTATGGGCAAGAATGGAGTAGGGTGATGAAAGACACGGAACACTATGTTCTCGCATGTAGTTAGCCATGGCCCTTTGACCATTTGTTTTCTTTGTTTTGTTCCTTTGGTTGTACCATGGCCACATCTATTTTTATCCTAGGGTATACTAGTATATATAGCGTAGCTAAGTAGAGCGAACCCCTCGTTGGATTGTAGCCGCTTGGGGTTCACATCCATTGGAATTGTTTATCCTCTTTCCTCTCAAATTCCAACATAGGGAAAGTAGCAACTTTGTAGGGAGGTTTGTCAGATAGAGTGGTTGAGTCATTCAGCGCAATAGGTGGGTCTCTGAGGATGTTCGTCACAAATACTTGGGGAAACCTCTTGGGAGGGTTGGAGAGTCAAGTATGTGTCACTACTGAGCAAGGTGGACTATAGGTTAGGTAGGGAGGTCATATGGAGAGTAGGAGAGCTGGTAGGTCAGGTGTTGAGATGAATGGGGGTACATAAACATAATCTTGTAGACTCATTTACTGACTATGATTTGCTGTCCAACAACCCTTCAAGCCCCACAGGGTGCAATACAGGCATACAACTCACCTCAATGTTTGTGATTGAGCTAGCAGACAATTGGACACATGTACCCTATGCTTGTGATTCACCCAACTCAAGTGTATGCCTCAAACAATCCAACTCAACTAGGTGAGCATCCATAAGTTATAATCACATATACACAACTGCAGGCAAATACCAGAGGTCTCTTAAGGAAGGTGCAGAGACCCACACTGCTCCAGTATCAAGTCATAGATAGAGTGAGTTTGATAATCAGCACCCCCCTACAACATTTAGAGGTATATCTAGCCTTACAGATAGTCACCCACTGACAATGTACAGAATCAAGAAATATTTCATGTCAGGGGTGACAAACAGGATAAAATAAGACAGCAGATGTAACTATTTGTTCACTATCTTGACCCTCCCTTTAACAAGGGCCATGGTAAATACACTGTATGCAACTTCTTGACTTTCCATGTGTTTGTAGGCATGTTTTGTGAGATCCACAGTGGAATGATTGACCCATTCCCTGCAGGTTTTTTTTCAGGAGAGCAATCAAACAAAGGGGAGAGGCAAACTCACCAGGTGTTAAAGACCCTGACAGTTCTTCTGATGGTCACATAATACCAAGCATTTGCATCCCCAATCTTATTCTCAGCAGGGTGGTAAATGTCAGGGCATTTGCTGTCATGAAGAAAATCCTATTTTAAAAAATTTATAATCATCAAAAACACAAGACATTCACGATTCCCCTGCGACCAACTTGAACTACAACACTCCCTTGCCTTTCATTTTCCCTTTCCCTTACGACACATGCTGTAAAAAGACAAGAAAAGAAGATATCATTGAACAACCATGAATGATCAAGATACAGTCACAAGGCACTTTGGCCTCCACAACATGATACAAGTACTCTAATCATTGTGGCCATTCCCCTTGAAGTCATGAACCTCACCTTTGTCCTCAGCAAGAAGACTTTCGGCCATCTCTTCAGCCAAGGTCCCGACATCTGAAGTTCCAACTCCAACCAATTCCTTGACCATCTCCATGTGACTGCTCTGCAAGAGTAGTGAGAGCTGTTGGACTTGCACACTGTCCATCACCTGCTGCATCGCTCCCAGAGCTTGATGAATCATCAGTCCCCTCTGACTCGACTGAAGAATGAACGCCCTCAGTTCCTGAGCACTCATCGTCAGCCTCTCTCCCGCTTGCCTGACATTCCATACGGCCAGTGTGAACCTTTTGGAGATAGTTGGAATGGAACTCCTCTGTTGAGGGTAATCCACGGAGTTGACCTTTGAAGCATGAAGACCAGATGTAGGGGTGATACTTGCTCATCAGAAGGCTTCCAGCAGATTGGATAAAACACTGTCCACTCACAGCATTACCAAGGATTGGTTGCTTGTCCAGAACATGCATCATCAAGTTGAGCTCCTCGTGAGTCACAATAGCAGGACCTTCTTCCTCTAGGTGCAAGGGTGACATTGACTGCTCCTCGGTTGAACTCCCTCCACTCTCCTCGGAGCCATCCTCTCCTTCTATAACTGCGTCTGATGGCACCTCGGCAGAACTGGCATTCCTTTGAAGATTCCTGCGAGCTAATTAGTTCAAGGATACAACAAGATTACAAGACACACACCTCCTTGTTGCATGAACAAAGATGATCAGATATGGCAGCTATTGTTGTGATAATGTCCTCTAGATGTTCCCCAAGTCATTGAATCCTCATCACATCTGCCTGACCATTGGATTCAGCAAATGCCAAACTCATCTCCAAGGTCTCTATCCTCTCAGTGTACTCCTTCTTGCTCTGTTCCAAGGCATGGACCCTGAAGAGAACTTGACTGTAATTGTCCTCAAAACTCTTGATGATCGCCTCATTCTCCTTCAACTTGTGCTCATCCAATCCAACTCGGCCTCCCAACATGGACAAGTCATGATCAATATGACTGAAGACAGCTGAAGTGTCTGACACACTTTGATGCCACTTGCGCTCCAAGGCATCTTGCTGTAAAAGAAATGATTAGTGATTGTTCATCCAATTGCATAGTCATTTCCTACTCGATCCTGGATCTTGATGACCGTATTCCAGATCCGGACACTGGTAGTAGTTCCCAGATGAACAGCTTGTTTCGCCTGATTCATCAGTTTGTCTTCCCCCTCCTAGTCAAACAATCCCATCCTAAACAATAAGGCTAAGACAGGATCCCTCCAGGTGTCTCTGTTGCTGGTCCTCCACATCTTGGTGGTACTGATAGCGAAACCCCAGAGCCAATCATCATAGTGACACTTGGGAAGGATGTCATTGACATCCTCTCCATGCATCTGATGCATGATCTGTTTAAAGGGGTTAGCCTTCAGTCCGCTAGAAAACAACAACAAGAGACTAGCCTCATTTGGCCCTGGATATTTGGTGGAAGGGTCAATCTGACTCTTATTGTGTCGACAATTGTCGCAATGGGTGATCTCCCCACAGTTGTCGGGAGTGATGTACACGGCATGAGAACCAACAGAGTTATCAACAGTGGCTGCATTGCGGATAGACATAAGAGGTATGGTGTTGACAGTTGGTAAAGTGGTAGGAAGGTTTGATGGGGATTAATCGCATATCCACCCTGCTTATATGCTTTCTATCTATCCCCTGCACACTACCTTTGGACCAAACCTTCTTCCCATCATCAAGGGTTCACTCTGTTCCCCCATCACCGCCCACACATCACAACACCACTCACTCGAGCTCATCACTGCTCATGACATCATCTGCCACCCAGCTCAGTCAGCTGCAGCATCCGAGTCTCGACTTCTGACATCACTTCTGACAACTTTCTGACATCATTCACTCCACCATCGTCATCAATGACTTCATTCCTTCGTCATCATTGTATAATTATGACACATTTATGACATCACAACCTTCTGGACTCTCATGGACACATTTCAGACTCATCTTTGATACCTCATCACATTCATCTGCATCATTGATCTTTATCCCTTGTTTCACACTGATCATTCATTTATCAGTTCCAACGCCTTAGGCACCTTTCCATTTTGGTACATGTTACCCTTTTAGGTTTTAGTAGTGCCCACACACTCATTCCTTTCTGTTCTTTCTCTCCTTTCCCTCCCTTCTCTGGTTTCACTTTGTTCCAGTTACACTGGTCACTGTCACGCCCACTCTTCCTATATAGGTAGATAGATTGTGGCTGGTGTCTCTTTAGCTTTGCAATTCCAGGAAATCCTTGTCAGGGCCACTCTTCACCCTAAGCTCTATTGCGCCAAGATCTTGTTCAGTATAGAGCGCCATGCTCCTTCGCTGCAAACAAGATAACCACCTCCTAGGTAGTCGCGTTCTTCCAGTAGTTGTTCCTGAAACACAACGGGGTTAACCCAATAGGACAATCACAAGCTACTTGGTAGATGTGAGCCTCAAACCGAGGGCTTATCACGACGAGTGTTGGTCTTGACTCGAGAGGAGTGAAGGGTAAACAACGATGAGGTGATAGAACTAAGTGGAGGAGAGCAAGAGGGGGCTGGGATTTCTTCCAAGGGAAAGATCTCACTTGTCTGTAACAGCGCAAGAGGGTTGAGAAGGGGAGAGGTTTTCCTGGAATTGCAAAGCTTGGTACAGAGTGAAGTAATTACAGGGAAATAGGAAACTCTATCCCTATTTATGTGGCATGTTAACCCTATTGCCTGGGGAGCAATACAACCTTCATCCACCTGGACTCAACTCCAATCTCTTCCAACAATTACACAGCCAGAGAGCACGCACTGGGCAGCATGTCCCACTCTGTCAAGGTATCCTGCAGGTGGATCCTTTAGCCATGGTCATCGAAGTACTGGGACTGTGTAGAAGAGAGGAGATTTCCTAGGAGTTGCAAAGCTAAAGAGACACCAGCCACAATCTATCTACCTATATAGGAAGAGTGGGCATAACAGTGACTAGTGTGACCAGAACAAGGCGAAACCAGTGGAGGGAGAGAAAGGAGAGAAAGAATAGAAAGGAATGAATGTGTGGGCACTACCAAAACCTAAAAGGGTAACATGTACCAAAAACGGAAAGGTAGGTGTTGGAACTGATAAATGAATGATCAGTGTGAAATAGAGGGTAAAGATCAATGATGTGGATGAATGTGAAGTGTGTAGGAGGAATGAATGTGATGAGGCATCAAAGATGAGTCTGAAATGTATCCATGAGAGTCCAGAATGAAAGTCCAGGTCATGATGTCATAAACGTGTCATGATGATGCAATGATGATGAAAGGATGAAGCCATTGATGACGATGGTGGAGTGAATGATGTCAGAAAGTCGTCAGAAGTGATGTCAGAAGTCGAGACTCGGATGCTGCAGCTGACTGAGCTGGGTGGCAGATGATGTCATGAGTGGTGATGAGTTCGCACGAGCAGTGTTGCGAGATGTGGGTGGTGATGAGGGAATAGAGTGAACCCTTGATGATGGGAAGAAGGTTTGGACCAAAGGTAGCATCCAAGGGATAGATGGAAAGCATATAAGCAAGGATGGATATGTGATCAATCCCCATCAAACCTTCCTACCACTTCACCAATCAACAACACCATACCTCTTATGTCTATCCGCAATGCAGCCACTGTTGATAACTCTGTCGGTTCTCGTGCCGTGTACATCACTCCCGACAACTGTGGGGAGATCACCCATTGCGACAATCATTGATACAGCAAAAGTCAGATTGATCCTTCCGCTGAATATCCTGGGCCAGTTGAGGCTAGTCTCCTGTTGTTGTTTTCTAGCGGATTGAGGGCTAAACCTTTTGAACAGATCATGCATCGGATTCGCGGGGAAGATGCCAACAACATCCTTCCCAAGTGCCACTATGATGATTGGCTCTGGGGTTTCGCTATCAGGACCGCCAAGACGTAGAGGACCAGCAACAGAGACACTTGGAGGGATCCTGTCCTAGCCTTGTTGTTTAGGATGGGATCATTTGACTGGGAAGGAGAAGACAAGCTAATGAACCAGGCGAAGCAAGCTGTTCATTTGGGGACTGCTACCAGTGTCCAGATCTGGAATAGGGTCATTGAGATCCAGGATTGGGTAGGAAATGACTATGTGATTGGATGAACAATCACTAATCATTCTTTTTACAGCGAGATGCCTTGGAGCGCAAGTGGCGTCAAAGTCTAACGGACACCACTGCTGTCTTCAGTTGTATTGTTGGGAGGTCGAGTCAGCTTGGATGAGCACAAGTTGAAGGAGAACGAGGCAATCATCAAAGCTTTGAGGACGACTATAGTCAAGTCCTCTTTAGGGTGCATGCCTTGGAACAGAACAAGAAGGAGCTTGTGGAGAGGGTCAAGACTTTGGAAATGGGCTTGGCATTCACCAAGTCCAATGGTCAAGTGGACACAATGAGGATTCAACATCTTGAGGAACACTTGGAGGATGTTGTTGTGACAGTGGCTGCCATGTCTGATCGTCTTTGTTTGTGCAACAAAGAGGTGTGTGTCTCGTGATCTCCTTATATCCTTGAACTGATCGAATTGCAGGGATCTCCTAAGGCTTCTCCTAGAGCAGGGTCTCCTTTGGAGTACGCTTCGGATTCCGCATACTTGACTCCTCTGATGGTGTCAGACAGTCGGGTCTTGATGAGACCAGTGGATGAACTGGAAGTGATCATGAACCAGGTAGGTTCAGAGGGTTAGTCTAGTCTTTGATCTTGACTAAACATCTGAACCCAGGATGCCAGTTCTGCTGAGGTGCCATCAGACATGGTCATGGAAGGAGAGGATGATTCTGAGGAGAGTGAAGGGATTTCAACTGAGCAATGGTCAATGTCACCTTTGCATCTGGAGGAAGAGGGTCCTGCTATTGTGTCTCACAAGGAACTCAACTTGATGACATGTGTTCTCAATAAACAACCAATCCTTGGTAACGCTGTGAGTGGACAGCGTTGTATCCAATCTGCTGGGAGTCTTCCACTGAGCAAGTACCACCCCTACATCCGGTCTTCATTCTTCAAAGGTCAACTCCACAGATTGCCCTCATCAGAGGCATTCTATTCCCACTATCTCCAAAAGGTTCGCACCAGCTGTATGGAATGTTGAGCAAGTGGGAGAGAGGCAGACGATGAGCGCTCAGGAACTGAGAGCGTTCATTCTTCAGTCGAGTCAGAGGGGACTGATGATTCATCAAGCTCTGGAGGTGATGCAGCAGGTGATGGACAGTGTGCAAGTCCAACAGCTCTCGCTCAATAGCTCCAGCTCAATCAATACATTGATAGACTGTTAGTTAACTAAGCAGCTTTTACAATTCTACAAGTCTGTTTTGATTAATGCAAAAGTGGTCTCTCCCCCTACATCACATGGGGGGGGGGCTCTGGGTCAATGGATCTACCCTAGGTTCCCAATATGGTAACTGGCTTCTTTTGATGATCAGGTGAGATCTGGAGATCTAGAGTGGATCCATGACAGCTCCCCCTCATCAAAAAGGATTCTGGGAGGAAGACCAAGTGTGGGAAATGCTTCCCCTGGCATCTCTCTGTTCCGGATGACCCCCTGGGTAGCTGCACTAGCCACATTTGGTCAATATATTTTGATTAGCTTACCTAAGCATTATTTCGCTGGCTGATTTGAAAAGTGTGTACACAAAAATCTTCGAAATTAAATACAAGATAAATACCAGGCCCTGCAGAACGTCAAGTCCATAAGATCCCGCTAAACGCACCATTGAACGGATGAGAATTGAGTGAGATGTGCTCAATTTTCAAATGGTGTTGAGCGAGCATTGCCAGCTCACCACGCAGAGTGATGGGATTGATTGCAAGTTCCTTTTTGGGAATGCGTGTGGTACCTGGGCTCACACCAGGTTGCAGCTCCTCCCCCTCACAATTGGGGACCACACAGGTGAGCTGGGGCTTAACCCTTCGGTGTACTAACTATTATAATGTGTATTTAGGTCCTGACACCGTTCCGGGGTCATCCGGCACAGATCCGGTTACCTTCACCCAGGGGGTGGGGGTGAGTGGAAATCCACCCACAGTGGGCACATTATGTGAGCGTTGGCTTAGCCCTCCTGGGTGTTTCACATACTAACAAATGCAAAGGGATTCCGCCAGTTTTGGAACCGTATCATAACGTTTTTCCCATCCTCGCTCCTGGGGCAGGTGGGGATAGAATCATTCACTGCAGATGCCACAAGAGCACCACTGCTTGGCCCCTTCAGGCGTCCACTCTACTAGTTGACACAAAGGGACTGAGCCACCTTCGGCACATTTTGGTAAGGATTTCCCCATCCTCGTCTCCCGGGCAAGTGGGGAAAAAATCCCTTGCCATGGCTTCTACATGTAAGTAATTCCTTATCCCTCTCATACATCTATTTAGTTAGTTGAAACGAAGGGGACGGCGCACATTTGGCCTTGTTCCATAAGGTCTTTGACTTCCCCCGCCTGTGGGGGCTGACTACGAAAATTGCGATTGCACCCAATCGCAACACCCGGTTGCTTTGCCCTTTTGTGGACACATAATTATGAGCAATCATGAGGGGATTGTGGGCGTTTGGCGCCGCTGTACCTACATTTCCTCCTCCGGGAGATGTAGGCATGTTTCCACCCTCACTATCCTCCTTTCATGCGGCAGGCCGTTGATACAATATATTTACGGGATGTAAATAGAATGTATAAACACACAATGTATTTGTAATTGTGTTGTTGGGTCATGTTGATAAACTGCTTTTCATAACTCGCACATGATCAAACCTGAGGCCTGAGGTGGTAGCAACTGTGAGAAATTTGAGATTGTCCGCCATCCACCTAAATCCATTGGCGCCTATGCACAGTCAGGATTTCACCCACCACAAGCCAACTAGGGGCAGGGTTCTGCGTAACTTCAGCATTTGAATCAAATTGACCATATATACTGTGTACAAACTGTAAACATATAGCATACAAGGTATAGGATAGACATTAGTTCGACCGCCCAGTCCTAAGAGATTTCAAGAGGACCCATATAACATCAGCCACAAACCAATCGTACCTCGGGGCCTCCCTTTCAGACTCAGTAGGAAACTTTGCAAGGCCACGAGACCACCAGTAGGTGAGGATCACGATATTAAGAAGACCATTGACACCTGGCTGGAGGAGGCAGTCGAGTGGCCCCTCCTCTCTGCTAAGTGTGCCACACTCCAACTCCCTCCAACTTGGCTGCAGAGATGACCACCATGCAATTACTGAAGAACCATATTCACAGAGATTTGACAACGGCAGGAGGGTGCTGATCCGAGTGCCATGAATCCACCAACTGATCTGGGATGGTCAGTTGGTTGTGGACAATGAACCAACCTGTCCTGAAGCCACCATGCTGCCCTCGAAGGCAATGTATGTGTGGAGGAGGTGCTGGAACCGGGGGTCCTGGTGGCTAGCAAGATAGCTATGCATGCTAGCCTTGCTTTTCTTCTGAACAGTTGTGAGGAACGGTGGGATCACCAATGGGAGTGGGAAGGTCGGTCTCTACCATGACACTACCCACAGATGAGGCGTCCATGTCATTGGTGGTAGCAAGGGAATCTGTGGGGGTCATGCTAGATGGTGTAACTGTCTCAGTGGCCAATGGAGAGGAATCGGTATCTTCCAGTGGAGGGGTTGAAATAACCACACTGGCAATCTGCATCACCCTGGTTGTGGCACACACCTCTGGGGGGGGGTATGGGGTTGACCAAGGGACTAGCTGCCGCCAGACTCCTGTCACAGGTGCTGAGGGTGTGATGATCATTGCCAGTAAGGTCGAAACTGGATCCACTTGATATGACAGGGCTCTGGAGGAGTGTTACGACATCCAGTGGGGAACTGTAAATAGAATCGGAAGCCTCACAACCACGTAGCCCCAACCGACTCCGTAATGATTGCACTGGTCTGTTGTCGCTTCTGGGTACCCTCTTCGGATTCTGAGTGATCACCCCACCCGTCTGAGTCCCCCGATTCTGTGTACACAATTGGGTGTTTCTTGTACTTTCCTGCGGCAGTACACACTGGGGGCGAGGGTACCCAAAAACAAGTGGGAACATTTTAGGAACATTTCAACTGGGTCAATTTTACTGCACTGTAACCAACAGACACATTTATGGAACATTTGAAATGTGTTGCTAAGATGAAACTGAAATGTTTCCATTGGTAACATTTAAAATGTTCCCAGAAATGAGTTTTAGATATTCTTAGGCCCAT
>Ga0307513_10004210_pt1 | contig 19237 bp, 17 predicted proteins | sample 15_EM_MG_FD_202174 | JGI IMG/M metagenome (GOLD analysis project Ga0307513, IMG submission 202174) | Populus trichocarpa ectomycorrhiza microbial communities from riparian zone in the Pacific Northwest, United States - 15_EM | ecosystem: Host-associated > Plants > Roots > Unclassified | place...
CGGGCGCCGGTGGCGACCCGGTGATCCAGACCTTCTATGCGGTGGCACCACTGCGCCACGACTTCGACCCCGAGTTCAGCGAGATCGACTGGGAATACCTCGCCCAAGGCGGCTGGGGCAGCCCGGCGACGCGGCTGTATGCAATTGCCTGGCAGACGGTGCGGATCGAGCCCTGGCAGGCGCATAACGCGGCGCGCGAGTTGACCCGTGCTTTCGGCGGCTGGCACCAGTTGACGATGCAGGTCGCCGAAGGCCGCAGCCGCTGGTTCGTCGATGGCGATGAAGTCGCCTTGCACGGCGGCCGCAACCACCCGGTGCAGCCGATGGCGATCAGCTTCAGCCTGTGGTTCTCGCCGACCGGGCTGCAGCCGGCCAGCGCAAAGCCGCGCGTTTGGACCGAGGATGTCGACTGGGTGCTGTTCGCGCCGGCGCAATTGCTGTCGCCGGCCCAGGTGGTCGAGCGCGTCGGCGAGCAACGTTCGCGGCCCGCGGCTCGCGTCGACACGCTGCCGCCGGGCGAGCCCAGCGCGTGCGACTTTTGAGTCAATTTGAAGAGCAGCGGCCGGGGCACTCGGGAGTGACCGCTGCCGTTGGCGCTAACTGGTAAACTTCGAATCGGTGCGGAGGCTAAATTCGGCTTCACGCCGTGTGAGCCGCCGGCTTTGGCCAGCGGGTCCTATACCTCCCACCGCTTATTCCGACGCCCCCTGGTCAGTGATCAGGGGGCGTTTCTTGTTGTAGACGGTGCCCTTGCGGCCGCCATCGATGCGGTCCATGTCCTCGATCTCTACGACCTTGTCCCAGATCAACTCAACGTAGCGCGATTCGTCCCTCTCGTAGTAGCGCTGCAAGGCTCACAGGCAGTAGTCCACCGCCTGCAGTCCGGCAGTCTCCGGCGGGGTGCTGGCGACGATGGCCACCTCGGCCGAGCGGCGGGTACCGTACTGCCTTTCGAAGCGGGCTTCGGCCTTCTCGATGGCGGTGCGGAAGGCTTGCGTGCGCGACTTGTTGCCGCGTTTCGCGAAACAGATCTCCAGCCGGTCGGCGAATGGGTGGTAGCGCCGGAACAGCTCTTCGACCAGGGTGTCGTACAGCTCGTCGCCGCGGTAACGGTAGCCGGCCTCGCGTTCGTTGCGCTGGCGCACGTAGTCGAGCAGCGCAACCTTGTGCCGCACCACGCTGTAGAAGCGCAGGTCGAGCCCCGTCAGCACCTTGAATACCTCGCGCCGCACTTCGGCTACGTCGTCCTTCGCATGGAAGGCGCGTGCGGTCTTGCCGCCCCCGGGCTGCATCGAGGGCACGCGTTTGAAGTACGGGTCGGCCAGCAGGTCAGTGCGCAATTGCTCCAGCGCGCGGTGCAGTGCGGCGGGGTCCTCGACGCCCAGCTTGCCCAGGATGAAGGTTTTCGAGCAGCCTTCCTGTCCGACCAGGATGCGGCCCTTGGCGTCGAAGAGCGTGGGGTCGCCCGCCTCGTCGACGAAGAAGTGCAGCGTGCTGGGCGGGTCTGTTGTGCTCATGCCGCCGGCTCCGCCAGATGCGCGATCGCATTGGCGTAGTACGCGATGATCTCCGCCGCGTCGTCCGCCACCGCATACAGCCCATCGTGTTCGACGACGATGCGCCGCAGCACCAGCATGCGCAAGCCGACGCCGAACGCGTAGTCCTGATCCTGGCGCGGGATGTACTGGTGCGCGCCGTGCGTCTGCAACTGCGCCATGCGTTCGAGCATCGCCGCCTTCAGCTCCAGCTCGGTCCAGCGCCGCTGCGGCGCGGCGACGAACAGCGAAGCCACCAGCGACACCGGCAGCACCGGGACGATCTGCCCGATCTGCGCCATCAGGTGTTCGGCGACCCGGCTGACCTCGCGCTTGCGGTCGGCGTCAGTCAGCTCCGGAAAGCGCAGTCCCTGCTCGCGGCACCAGGCGCGCATCGACACCGGCGTGCCGAAGTTGACGCAGGCGTAGCCGAAGCGGTGCCAGCGCCCGTTCGCCGCCCGCCACAACTGGCTGCCGCTGAACGCCAGCAGGGCACCGAGCGCTTGCCATCGCCTCGGGCGCGGCGCCTCGGGGTGAAGCTTGAGCAACTGCGTGCGGTCTTCGAGCACGCGGTCGTAGTTCAGGCCGACCGGCAGGAAGACGAGGTCGCGCCGGCCATCGCCTTCGCGTTCGTCGAAGCCTTTGAGCATGTAGTCGAGCAGCCCGAAACGCGGCGTGCGCAGACGGCCGTCGACCGTCAGGCCGCCTTCGGGAAACATGGCCTGGGTGACGCCGGCTTCGGTGGCCATCTGCACATAGCGCGCGAGCACCACGCGGTACAGCGGATCGCCCGAATTGCGCCGCACGAAAAACGCACCCATCGCGCGGATCAACTGCTGCAGCCCCCACACGCGCGCCCATTCGCCGACCGCGTACGACAAGGTCACCCGCTCGGCAGCGAGGAACGACACCAGGATGTAGTCCATGTTGCTGCGGTGGTTGATGACGAACACCAGCGTCGACTGCGGCGAGACTCGGCGCAGCGCGTCTTCGTCGGCGAAGCCGATGCGCACGCGGTACAGCAGGCGGGCGAGCGCGCGCGCCAGCGTGTAGCCGACCCGGAAGTAGAGGTAGGCGTTGAACGACGGGACGATCTCGCGCACGTAGCCATCGACGCGCCGCCACGCGACCGGCAGCGGCTCGCCGGCAGCGTGGGCATGCTCGGCCACCGCAGCCTGCACCTTGGGGTCGTGGAAGAGGCGGTCGATCAGCGTCTGCCGGCGCGTGAGCTTGAACGACGGCAGTTCGATCGACAGCCGCGTATTGAGCTTCTCGATCATCCGGTTGATGCGCCGGCGCAGGAACCAGCGCATCCACGGCGCGAGCAGCAGCACCAGCACGCTCCACAGCGCCAGCGCGGCGAGCACGACGAACAGCCACAGCGGCAGGGTGACCGACTGCGTCATGGCGCGCACCGTTCCGGGAGAAGAAGGCGCCCGCGGCTATGGCGACAGGCTGGCGGCCGCGGAGCCGAGCGTTTGAACCTGGCCGGCAACCGGGCCGTCCTCAATAGGTGACCTGGAACACCAGCAGCCCGCCTTGGCGGAGTTCGTGGCACCGAACGTGGTAGGCCTTCGGTGCGGCCTTGAAGTTGATGTTGAAGTGCAGGTACGGGTCGGCCTTGCGATTGGCGTCGCCGATGCCTCCTTCGTGGGCGGTGGCCGTGCAGGTCCACGTGGCATCGCTCATCCGCTCGAGAAGTTGCCGGGCCGACACGGCGTTCGGCAGCCCGGCCGCGTTGTGCATCTTGTCGGAGCGTTCGAGCAGGCTGTAGATCACATCGGATCGCAGCTTCTGGTAGGCACGGCCGTCCTCCGGCTGAAACTGCTCCCGGCCCTCGTTGCGGAAGAACGCGGACGGGTGGAGGAAGTTCTCGAGGACTTTGAAGCGCCGATTCGAGGCCATCGCTGATTCTCCGTGGACGGGTCCACCGGCGTGCGGTCACAAACACCGGCTTGCGTTGCGTGCCGGATTGTGCTCGCCGCGTGTTCCGCCGGCATCCGCCTCTTCAACGACGGGCGCCCGTTGGCGCCGAGTTCCACGGCCGCGCCGCACTCAAGCCGACGCGTTCAACTCGGCAACGAAGTCGTAGGTGTCGCCGCGGTAGTACGACTGCGACAGCTCGATCGCGCGCCCGTCGCGCAGGAAGCCCAGCCGTTCGACCAGCAGGCCGGCGTCGCCTTCGCTGGCGTCGAGGTGGCGGGCCTGCTCTTCGTTGAGCAGCAGCGCGCGCAGGCGCTGCAGCGCGCGCACCGGCCGGTTGCCGGCGGCTTCGAGCGCGTCGTACAGCGACGCATCGACGGCTTCCAGCGACGGCAGGCAGCTCGCGACGATGGTCGCGTATTCCAGCGCCATCGGCATGTCGTCGGCGTGGCGCAGCCGGTGGAAGCGGTAGACCAGCGTGCCGGGGCTGAGCGCCATCTTCATCGCTTCGTCGGCCGACACCGTGCCTTCGGTGCGCTTGAGCCATTCGGTGCTCGGCGAGCGGCCGCGCGAACGCATGTCTTCGGAGAACGAGGTCAGCTTGGCGAAGTTCTTCTCGATGCGCGCGCCGACGAAGTTGCCCGAGCCCTGGCGGCGCACCAGCAGGCCTTCTTCGGCCAGCCCGTCGATCGCCTTGCGCACGGTGATGCGCGAGATGCCCAGCTCGGCGGCGAGCTGGCGCTCGGACGGCAGCGCGTCTTCCGGCCCGAGGACCTTGGTCTCGATCGCTTCGCGCAAGGCGCGCTGGAGCTGCTGGTACAGCGGCTGGGCGCTGTTCGGGTCGAGTGAACGCAGGAGTTCGGCGAGCGAAGGCATGTCGGAAGGATAGAGGCGTCGGCGTGGATTCTTATAGTACCACTACAGTACCAAGGCTGATACCAGCCAATCGGCTGGATCCGCCGCGCCGCATCGCGGTGCGCGCCTGGGTGCACGACTCGTTGCAGGGCGCACCCTCGGAGCGCGGGGTGCGGCCCGGTGAAATTCCGGTGAAGATTTGTTGACGACGCGGCATCAACTGGTAGTATAGTGGAACGCATTGGTAGTGCAGTGGCATGGCACTCCGCGCGATCGATCAACCAGACCGCCGCCAGCGCGGCAACTTCCAAGAGGGTCACATGAAGGTTCAACTGACACCCATCGCATCGGCGGCCATCGTCGCCTTGATGAGCAGCGTCGGCGCCGCACAGGCGCAGACGGCGCCGGCCGACGCCGGGCAGACGGTCAGCGTCACCGGCATTCGCGGCTCGCTGCAGCAGTCGTTGCAGACCAAGCGCGATTCGGATGCGCTGGTCGAAGTGATCAGCGCCGAAGACATCGGCAAGATGCCCGACAAGAACGTGGCCGACTCGCTGCAACGCGTGCCCGGCGTCACCATCAGCTCGGCCGGCGCCAGCGAAGGCGGCTTCGACGAGAACGACCGGGTCAGCCTGCGCGGCACCAACCCGAGCCTGACGCAGACGATGATCAACGGCCACATGGTCGGCTCGGGCGACTGGTTCGTGCTGAACCAGGTCGGCACCGTCGGCCGCAGCGTCAGCTACTCGCTGCTGCCGTCGGAAATCGTCAGCAAGGTGATCGTTCGCAAGGGCTCGCAGGCCGATGTCGTCGAAGGCGGGGTTGCCGGCACCGTCGACATCCTGACCCGGCGGCCGCTGGACTTCCGCAAGAACCTGACGCTCGAAGCCTCGCTCGGCGCGGTCTATGCCGACCTGCCGGGCAAGACCGACCCGCAGTTCAACGCGATCATCAACTGGAAGAACGAGTCGAGCACCGCCGGCGTGCTGTTCCAGGTCTTCTCCGAGAAGCGCAGCCTGCGCCGCGACGGGCAGGAGATGCTCGGCTACAGCACCATCGCCGCCGGCAGCACAATCGCGCTCGCCCACCCCGACCTGGCCGGCGTGGCCTACCCGAACGCGATCGGCTCGGCACTCTTCGAGCAGGTCCGTGAACGCACCGGCGGCCTGCTCGACGTGCAGCTCAGGCCGACCCCCGGCCTGACCTTGGACTTCAACGGTTTCCTGTCGCACATGAAGGCGACCAACTACAACCGCAATTTCATCGTCTGGCCGAGCAAGATCCTCGGCGGCGGCAGCGGCCAGGCGCCCGACCCGGGCTACGTGGTCCGCAACGGCACCTTGGTCGCGGCGACCTTCGCCAACCTGGGCTCGGGCGGCCCCGACGACACGGTCAACCGCCGCCAGTACGCGATCGACGACCAGATCTACCGGCCGGGCGCGAACTCGGAGACCAAGTTCTTCGACTTCGACGCCAAGTGGGCGGTCAACGACAAGCTGACCTTGACGTCCAAGATCGGCACCAGCAAGGGCAAAGGCGAGACGCCGACCCAGGCCGTCTTCGAAGGCGACATCTTCAACACCGGCGCCAGCTACACGCTGCATGGCACCGCGAACCCGGCCGACGCCGCGCTGCCGGCGGGCAACCCCGCCAGCTTCACCGGCACCCGGCTCGACTGGGTCTTCGGCGCCAGCCCGGCGCGTACGAAAGACGACGAGACCTGGGGCCAGTTCGACGCCGAATACGCGATCGACAAAGGTGCTTTCACGACCTTGAAGGCCGGCCTGCGCGGCGCGCGCCACACACGCGCGTCGACCTGGATCGCGCAGGGGCCGAAGTGGTCGGCCGACCCGTTCAACACCGCCAACCTGCCGGCCTGGAACGGCCAGACCTACCCGGGCAACTTCGGCAGCGGCCTCGGCGGCGGCAACTTTCCGCGCGCCGTCTGGCAGCTCGACCCGGGCGTGCTGCAGGCCTGGGGCGACAAGTACTCGAACCGCGACCCGCTCGAACGCGAATACTTCCCCGGCGAGTTTTCGATGGAAGAACGCGACAGCGCCGGCTACCTGATGGGCAACCTCGAAGGCAAGGGCTGGAGCGGCAACATCGGCCTGCGGCTGGTGCGCACGAAGACCAGCGTGCTCAACAACGTTGCCATCGCACAGCGCACGATCTCTACGGGCGTCTTCGACTGCGCGCCGCAGGGCCCGTGCTCGGTGCCCGGTGCGATCACCACGTCGGCGTTCGGTTCGTTCTACCGCAACTCCGTCGACAACACCTACAACGACGTGCTGCCGAGCGCGAACTTCAAGTTCGACCTGACGAAGGACCTGGTCGGCCGCCTGGGGCTGGCGAAGACGATGGCGCGGCCCGACTACAGCGCCTTGGCCGGCGCGGTGAGCCTGGACGACCTCAACCTGAGCGGCAGCGGCGGCAACCCGAACCTGAAGCCGATCCGCTCGACCAACGTCGACGCGACGCTCGAGTGGTACTTCCAGCCGCACGCGTTGCTGTCGGCCGGGCTGTTCCACATGGACCTGAACAACTACGTCAGCTACGGCGTTTCGCAGGCCACCTACTTCAACGAGCAGACGAAGAGCTTCCAGGTCTACAACGTCTCGTCGCCGGTCAACAGCAGCGGCAAGGTCAGCGGGCTCGAACTGGCCTACCAGCAGCCGCTGGCGGGCGGCTTCGGCTTCTTCGGCAACTACACCTACGCCGACGGGAAAGAGAAGGGCGGCGGGCCTTTGGTCGGCGCCTCCAAGCGCACCTACAACGCCACCGGCTACTTCGAGAACGAGACCTTCAACGTGCGCCTGGCCTACAACTACCGCTCGACCTTCTACAACGGGCTGGACCGCAGCTCGGCGCAGTACCAGGTGGGCGTCGGCTCGCTGGCCGCGTCGCTGGGCTACAAGATCAGCGAGAACCTGAGCGTGACCCTGGAAGCGATGAACCTGAACAACCCGGTGCTGAAGTACTACGCCGCCAACCCCGACCAGCCGACGGCCTTCTACGTCAATGGCCGCCAGTACTACCTGACCTTGCGCGGGAAGATGTGAAGCACAGACATGAAGCACATACCGCTCGCGCTGGCGTTGTCCTGGCTGGCGGCTGCAGCCGCCGCCGCAGCGCCGCAGCTCGGCGCGTACAAGGACGTCACCTTGGCGGTCGACAGCGAAGGCCCGCGCCTGCGCAGTGCGGTGACCGGCAGCGCCACGGCGCTGCCGGGTCCCGCGACCGCGATGCTCGATTCGGTGAGCTGGGCGTTCGCGGTCGGTGAATGCGGCAACGAGACCTGGAGCGGCCTGCCCGCCGATCGGCTGGCCGCCGCCAACGTGCCGGCTTTCGTGCGCGCGGGGCAGCGCTACGTGCTTGCGACCGGCGGCGAGGCGGGCGTCTTCACCTGCGCCAGCGACGCCGGCATGGAGCGCTTCATCGCGCGCCATGAATCGGCGCTGCTGGCCGGGGTCGACTTCGACATCGAAGGCAAGCAGACCGATGCGCAGATCGATTCGCTGGTCCAGCGCGCCGTGGCAGCCGCGGCGCGGCGGCCGAAGCTGAGCTTCAGCTTCACGCTGGCGACGCACGCCGCCGGCGATGGCAGCCGGGCGAGCCTGAACGGCACCGGCGAACGGGTGCTGGATGCCCTCCGCCGGCACCGCTTCGACACCGCCATCATCAACCTGATGGTCATGGACTACGGCCCCGCATCCCCCGCGGTCTGCGTCGTTCGCGAATCCGACCGCCGCTGCGACATGGGCCGTTCGGGCCTGCAGGCGGCGCGCAACGTGGCGCAGAAGTACGGCGTGCCGCTGCAGCGCATCGCACTCACCGCGATGATCGGCGTCAACGACGTCGTCGAGAATGTCTTCACGCCCGACGACGCCCGGCTGCTCGCGCGCGAGGCGGCGGCCGCCGGCCTGGCCGGTGTGCACTACTGGTCGCTCGACCGCGACGTGCCATGCCCGGCGACCAGCGCCCAATCGACGTGCAGCTCGCTGCCCGGCGGTGCGGCGCTCGATTTTGCGCGGGCTTTCGCCGAAGGCCTGGGTCGGCGCTGAGCTTGTCGCGGCTGCCGCCCCGGCGGCGTTTGTTATCGTCCCTCCGCCGATCGCCGGCGCCGCCGTGGCACGGTTCGCGCTTCGGCTTGGTCGTCACGACTTCAGGAGGGTTGCCGATGAAACGTCGCCGCTGGATGGCCTGTCTCTTGCTCGCCGCCTTGGCCGGCCCGGCCGTGCAGGCCGAAACGCGCAGCTTGGTGCTGTCGACCTACGGGCTGAACAACGATCTGTTCAAGAAACACGTCTACGACCCGTTCAAGGCACGCTGCGGCTGCGAGATCGTGCTCGAGACGGGCAACGCTTCCGACCGACTGGCCAAGCTGGAGGCGCGGCGCAACAACCCGAACGTCGATGTCGTGCAGATAACAGACTTCCTCGCCCTCGACGCGTCGAACAAGGGGCTGCTGCAGGCCATCGACTACACGAAGCTGAAGAACCTGGACCAGGTCTACGACTTCGGCCGCGACCCGCTGCGCAACCAGCAGGCCGTGGCCTACACGGTGTATTCGGTCGGCCTGGTCGTGCGCACCGACAAGCCGAGCGGGGCCATCGCGAGCTGGAAGGACCTCTGGCGTCCCGATCTGAAAGGCCACCTGATGCTGGCCAACATCACCGGCAACCAGGGCCTGGCGCAGCTCTTCATGGTCGACCGCGCCTGGGGCGGCGTCGCGACCGACATGAGCACCGGTTTCACCAAGCTCGGCGAGGTCAAGGCCGGCACGGTGACCTACTACACCCAGACCGCGCAGATGACCGCGCTGTTCGCGCAGGACGAAGCCTGGGTCGCGCCGGTCGGCCGCTTCGGCTGGCTGAACCTGAAGAAGACCGGCAAGCCGCTGAAGTGGGTCGTCCCCAAGGAAGGCCAGGTCGGGATGATGAACGTGATGGGCATCGTCAAGGGCAGCAAGAACGCCGACCTCGCGCACCAGCTGATCGACTTCTGGTTGAGCAAGGACGTGCAGACGGCGCTCGCCAACGACCTGGCCGATTCGCCGATCAACCGCAACACGAAGCCCAACCCCGAGGCCGCCGAGGCGCTGACCTGGGGCAAGGCGCAGATCGATTCATTGGTCTTCATGAAGCCCGAGATGGTCGCCCGCGAACGCGCCGGCTGGGTGACGCAGTGGAACCGCATGATCGCGAAGTAGAGCCCCGATCCGATGCGTTCCCGAATCCCATGGTGGCTGCTCGCGCCGGCGCTGGCCCTGGTCGGGCTCTTGTTCGTGCTGCCGGTCGCGGCGCTGCTGGCCGGCGCCTTCAAGATCGACGGCCATCTCGGGCTGGCCCACTTCACCGCCTTCTTCGACGAGCCGCTGCACACCCAGGTCTACTGGCGGACCTTGCGCATCGCGGGCCTGGCGACCGTCGTCAGTGCGCTCGTCTGCTACCCGGCGGCGATGGCAATGGTCAAGGTGCCGGCACGCTGGCGAGGCCTGCTCACCGGCCTCGTGATCCTGCCGCTGATGGTGTCGCCGATCGCGCGCACCTATTCGTGGATCGTGCTGCTCGGCCGCAACGGGCTGGCGAATTCGCTGTTGGTCGGCAGCGGCGTCTTCGATGAGCCGGCGACACTGCTGTTCACCGAAGGCGCGGTCTTCGTCGGCCTGTTGCAGCTGATGATGCCGCTGATGCTGCTGTCGCTGGTCTCGGCCTTGGAGAACCTGCCGCCCGACGTGCTGGCTGCCGCGCAGACGCTGGGTGCGAACCGCTGGCAAAGCTTCGCCCGCGTCGTGCTGCCGCTGACGCAGGAAGGGCTGATCGTCGGCGGCACCCTGGTCTTCACCGGTTGCGTCACCGCCTTCATCACGCCGGCATTGCTCGGCGGGCCGAAGGTGCTGATGCTGGAGACGCTGCTGTACCAGAAGGTCAACGTCGCCTCCGACATGGCGGCGGCGAGCGTCATCGCGGTGCTGCTGCTGCTGACGACGATCGTCGTCAACCAGGTGCTGAAGCGGGTGTCGCGATGAATCCGATATCGCGCCCGGCCCTGGCCATGTTGATCCTCGCGCTGACCTTCCTGCTCGGCCCTTTCATCGTGATCTTCGTCGCCGGCTTCAGCGCCGACGAGACGCTGGCCTTTCCGCCGACGAGCTACGGCCTGCGCTGGTTTGGCTACCTGTTCGGCGTCGAGGCCTTCCAGCGCAGCTTCGTCACCAGCCTCGTCGTCGGCGCCGGCAGCACCTTGGCGGCATTGGCCTTCGGCGTGCCGGTGGCCTATGCGCTGTCGCGCTACGACTTTCGCGGCAAGGATGCGCTGCGCGGGCTGCTGACCTTGCCGCTGGTGGTGCCGGGCATCATCGTCGGCCTCGCCTTGCTCGACCTGATGGTGCTGGTCTATGCGCTGCCGGTGACCCTGGGCCTCTTGATCGGCCACACGACCTTGCTGATCCCGTACACCGTGCGCGTGGTCGGCTCCAGCCTGAGCAACCTGCGCAGCGACATCGACGACGCCGCCATCACGCTCGGCGCGACGCGGCTGCAGGCCTTCTTCAAGGTCGTGCTGCCGAACATCCGCGGCGGCGTCGCGGCGGCGGCGGTGCTGGCCTTCATCACCTCGTTCAACCAGGTGCCGGTCTCGCTGTTCCTCACCGGCCCCGGCGTCAGCACCTTGCCGATCGAGATGATGGCCTACATGGAAACCAGCTACGACCCGTCGATCGCCGCGCTGTCGACCTTGCTCGTGCTGTTCACGATCGCGGTGGTCGCGGCTACCGAAAAGCTGCTCGGCATTTCGAAATACGTATGAGTTATCTGAGGCTCGAAAAGCTGGATGTCGCCTACGGCCGCGCGGCCGCGGTGCACGGGCTGGACCTGGTCGTCGGCGCCGGCGAGCTGGTCTCGCTGCTCGGCCCGTCGGGCTGCGGCAAGACGACGACGATGCGCGCCATCGCCGGGCTGCTGCAACCCAGCGGCGGGCGCATCGTGCTCGACGGGCAGGACATCACCACCTTGCCGGCGCACCGGCGCGAAATGGGCCTCGTGTTCCAGTCGTACGCGCTGTTTCCCCACCTGTCGGCGTTCGAGAACGTCGCCTTCGGGCTGCGCCTGCGCCGGCTCCCGGCGGCCGAGTTGCAGCCCCGGGTGGCGGCTGCGATTGCCGCGGTCGGCCTGGCCGGCTTCGAGCAGCGCCTGCCGGCCAAGCTGTCGGGCGGCCAGCAGCAGCGGGTGGCGCTGGCGCGCGCCATCGTGCTGCGCCCGCGGCTGCTGCTGCTCGACGAGCCGCTGTCGAACCTGGACGCCAAGCTGCGCGTGCAGATGCGCGCCGAGCTGCGCCGGATCCAGCGCGAGCTGGGCATCACGATGCTCTACGTGACGCACGACCAGGACGAAGCCTTGAGCCTGTCGGACCGGATCGTCATCATGCGCGAGGGCCGGGTCGAGCAGGACGCGGCGCCTGAAGCGGTCTACCATAGTCCGGCGACGGCTTTCGTCGCCGGCTTCATGGGCTACGACAACCTGTTCGAATGGCGCGATGGCGCACTGCACGCTCCTGATGGCGCCGCCGGCCGCTGGCCGCTGCAGTTGCCCGGGCCCGCGGCCCATGCCGCCTGGCGCCCCGAGCAGGTGCCGGTGCTGGCCCCCGGCAACGGCCTGGCCGGCCGGGTCCTTGCGCGCAGCTACCTCGGCGAGCGGATCGAGTACCTGGTCGAGACCGAACTCGGCCCGGTCAAGGGCGTCGGCCCCGACGTTGCGGCCGGCTGGCGCGAAGGCGACGCGGTCAGCATCGCGCTCGACCCGGCGCGCGCCGCGCTGATCGGATAGCCCAGATGCAAGAGATCTGGCTCGACACCGACCCCGGCTTCGACGACTGGATGGCCTGGGCGCTGCTCGAAGCCGACCCCGGCATCGAGCTGCTCGGCGTCAGCGTCGTCGCCGGCAACGCGCCGCTGCCGGCGGTGCTGGCCAACGCGCTGCGCATCAAGGCATTGCACGGCTTCGCGGTGCCGGTCCACGCCGGCTGCGACCGGCCGCTGGTGCAGCCGCAGACCACCGCCGAGAACGTGCTCGGCGCCGGCGCGATGGCAAGCTCCGGCCGTGTGCTGCCCCATTCGCCGGCGGCGGTGACGCCGGGCCACGGCGTACAGGCGTTGATCGACGCCGTTCGTGCGCGGCCGGGCCGGGTTACGCTGCTCGCGATCGGGCCGCTGACCAACGTTGCGACGGCCTTCGCGCTGGCGCCCGAGCTGCCGCGGCTGCTGAAGGCGCCGCTGGTCATCATGGGCGGCAGCACCGACACCGGCAACACCAATGCGGTGGCCGAGTTCAACATCCATGCCGACCCCGAGGCCGCGTCCGCCGTCTTCAACGCCGGCATCGAGATCGTGATGTTCGGCATCAACGTCTGCCGCCAGGTGCAGATCGGGCCGGCCGAGCTGGCGGCGATGCGCGCGCTGGCTGGCGAGCCGGCGGCGATCTTCGCCGACCATCTGGACGCCTACATCGGCCACAGCCACCGGCGCGGCGGCTCGACGATGGCGCTGTACGACCCGTCGCCGGTCATCTGGCTGGCGCGGCCCGAGTTGTTCGAGCTGGTGCCGGCGCGGGTCGACATCGAACTCGACGGCCGCTACACGCGCGGGATGACGGTCTGCGAATTCCGCCTGCCGCAGCACGGGCCGCCGAACGCGCGCGTCGCGATGGTCGCGCAGGGCGGGCCGGCCCTGGCCTTTGCGGTCGAACGCTTGACCCGGCTGTTCGCCGGCGTGTGAAGATCGCGCTTTGGCCGCTGTCCCAGTCAATCCGATGACCGCCTCGCCGATCACGATCCGCCGCGCCACCAGCCGCGACGCAGCGGCTTATGCGCGCATCATGGGCGACCCCGAGGTGCTGCCGAACCTGCTGCAGGTGCCGTACCCGAACGAAGAAGTCTGGCAGGCGCGGCTGGCCGAGAACAACGCGCCCGGCAAGGCCGACCTGGCGCTGGCCGCCGAGCGCGACGGCGTCGTCGTCGGCAACGCCGGCCTGCACCCGTCGCCGCAGATCCGCCGCCGGCACACCGCGGGCCTGGGCATCGCGGTCGCCCGCGAAGCGCAGGGCCAGGGCGTCGGCCGCGCGCTGATGCAGGCCTTGTGCGACTACGCCGACAACTGGGCGCAGATCCTGCGCGTCGAGCTGTCGGTGTTCGTCGACAACGAACGCGCGATCGCGCTGTACCGGCGCTTCGGCTTCGAGCACGAAGGCACCCACCGCGCGTACGCGATGCGCAACGGCATCTACACCGACGTGCATTTCATGGCCCGCTTCCACCCGAACCCGCCGAAGCTGCCCGCCGAAGCTGCCGAATCTGCCGAATCTGTCATCAGCCCGAAAGCACGCCAATGACCGCTGGGCTGCCCCTCGCGCTTGCCGCCACGTTGCTGGCAGCGGGTGCCGCGGCGGCGCAGCAACTGGTCGATGTGCCGAGCCTGGACCGCGTCGACGGGCAGGCGCTGCAGCTCCCCGGCATCTGGTTCGCCGCCGCCGCGGCCAGCGCACCGGCGCCGGCGGTCGTGCTGCTGCACGGCTGCGGCGGCCCGTACGACGCACGCGGCCGCCTCAACGAGCGGCTGCGCGCGACGGCGGCGCGGCTGAACGGCCTCGGCGTCGGCTCGCTGGTCGTCGACTCGCTGATGCCGCGCGGCGAGAAGGAACTCTGCACGCAGCGCGTCGGCACCCGCGCCGTGACGCTGGCCCACCGCCGCCGCGATGCCCTCGGCGCACTGGCGTGGCTGGCGGCGCAGCCTGGGGTCGACCCGGCGCGGCTGGGCGTCATCGGCTGGTCGAACGGGGCCAGCGCCGTGCTCGCCAGCACCAACCGCCGCCACCCCGACGTGAGTGCCAATGCCGCGCAGCCGGTGCTGGCGGTGGCTCTCTACCCCGGCTGCGAGATCGACCTGAAGAGCGGTTATGAAGCGGTCGCACCGCTGCTGCTGCTGGTCGGCGAGGCCGACGACTGGACGCCGGCCGCGCCGTGCAAGGCGCTCGCCGCACAGGCGGCTGCCGGCCCCGGCCCGGCGCCGCAGTTCGAGTCCTACGCCGGCGCCTACCACGGCTTCGACGCCGGCGGCGCGGTCCGGCTGCGCAAGGACGTGCCGAACGGCGTCCACCCCGGCCAGGGCGTGCATGTCGGCGGCGACCCGGCCGCACGCACGGCGTCGGCACAGCGTATCGACGCTTTCGTTCGCGACCGTTTCGGGCTGCGCAACCGATGAAGCCGCTGCGCGTTCTGCGCGACAACACCGAGGCCGAGATCGAGGCTTTCGCGCTCGTCTGCGACCGCCTCGGCGGCTTCGACGAACGCCTCTCGGCCGAATGGATCGACGGCTACCTGACGGCGCTGGCCGCCGGCCCGATCGCGCTGCCGCTGGCCGAGTGGTTGCAGGCGATGGCCGGCGACGCCTACGAGCGCGCCTTCGCCGACCCCGAAGACCGCGCGTCGGCCGAGCGCGCGCTGCAAACGCGGATGGCGGCGCTCATCGACCACCTCGACGCCGAGGCGCTGTTCGAAGACGCCGACGCACTGCGACTGTCGCCGCTGATGCTCGGCTGGGACGACGTCACGCGCGCCGAAGCCGTGCAGGCCGGGTCGATAGCCGCCGATGCCGCCGGCGAACTCGTCACCGGCGCGCTCTGGGCCGAAGGCTTCTTCGCCGCGCTCGACGCGCACGGCGCCACCTGGTCGGGCGTGATCGACGACGACGAGGCGGCCTACTTCGACGACCTGCTGAAGCAGGTCCATGTGCTGCGCCTGCCCGAAGGCGACGCCGAGCTGGCGGCGCACGTCGCCGCGGTCTACGGCGACGAAGGCGCCGACCGCAACCGGCTGGTCGACGAAGCCTGCTTCGCGGTCCAGGACCTGCGCCTGTGGTGGGTCGAGCACGCGCCGCGGCCGGTGACGCGCAAGGTCGACAAACTGCCCGGGCGCAACGACCCGTGCCCGTGCGGCAGCGGGAAGAAGTTCAAGCGCTGTCACGGAGCGGCTTGAGGCTGCCCGCGACCGAACATGGCCAAGAAGCCCAAAACCGACACCGATTCCATTGCGACCGATCTCTACGAACAGCCCGGCCATCTGATCCGCCGCGCGCAGCAGATCGCCGTATCGATGTTTTTCGAATCGCTGGGGCGCGAGGTCACGCCGATCCAGTACGCGATCCTGCGCATGCTCCACGAACGCCCCGGGATCGACCAGGTGACGCTGGCGAGCGAGGTTGCGCTCGACACGTCGACCACCGCCGAGATCGCGGTCCGCCTGGAGGCCAAGGGCTGGATCGTCCGCGAAGTGTTGCCGCGCCGGCAGCGCCGGCTGGTCTTGACGCCGGCCGGCGAAGCGCTGCTCGCGACGCTGGTGCCCGGCGTTCACGCGATGCGGCGCGCCATGCTGAGCAGCCTGGAGCCCGAGGAGCAAGAGGAGTTCATGCGCTTGCTGCGCAAGTTCGTGCACCTCAACAACGACCAGAGCCGGGCACCGCTGCGGCGCCAGAGCCGGGCAGCTCCGGCGGGCGGATAAGGGAAAACAACGACGAGCAAGCCCTAGATTTCGGTTTTTCAATCCGTACACTGAACGTAATTCAGTATACTGATTGAAGACGCAAAATGAACAAACGTCGCTTGATTGCGCTGGCTGCCTCGCTGGCTTGCCTGGCCCCCGCCGTGCTCTTCGCGCAGGAGGCGCCGTTCAAGGTCGGCCTCATCCTGCCGATGAGCGGCCCGTTCGCATCGACCGGCCGCCAGATCGATGCGGCCGTCAAGCTCTTCATCGCCCAGAACGGCAGCACCGTGGCCGGGCGCCGGGTGGAGGTGCTGTTGAAGGACGACGGCGGCACGGCCGAGACGACGCGGCGTGTCGCGCAAGAGCTGATCGTCAATGACAACGTCGCAGTGCTCGCCGGCTTCGGGCTGACGCCGCTGGCGCTGGCGGTCGGGCCGCTGCTCACCCAGTCCCGGACGCCGGCGGTGATCATGGCGGCGGCCACGTCGAGCATCGTCGCCAGCTCGCCGTACTTCGTGCGCACGAGCTACACGCTGCCGCAGACGGCGGGCGCGATGGCCGATTGGGCCGGCCGCAACGGCATCAGGAAGGTTGCCACGCTGGTCACCGATTACAGGCCCGGCATCGAAGCCGAGAAGAGCTTCAAGGAGCGCCTGCTCGCAGGCGGCGGCCAGGTGGTGGCCGAGATCCGCGTGCCGCTGCGCGACCCGGATTTCGCGCCGTCCCTGCAGCGCGTGCGCGATGCGTCGCCGGACGCGCTGTTCGTCTTCGTGCCGTCAGGCCCCGGCACCGCGCTGATGAAGCAGTTCCGGGAGCGCGGGCTCGACAAGGCCGGCATCAAGCTCATCGGCGACGGCGGCATCACCGACGACGACTTGTTGAACGACATGGGCGATGGCGCGCTGAACGTGGTGACCTCGTTCCACTACTCCGCGGCCCACGACTCGCCGGCGAACAAGCAGTTCGTCGACGCCTTCAAGGCCGCGAACAAGGGCCAGCGGCCGAACTTCATGGCGGTCGGCGGTTATGACGGCATGCGGGTGATCTACAACGCGCTCGAGGCGACCAAGGGCAAGGGCGCCGGCGACCCGCTGCTGGCCGCGATGAAGGGCCAGGCCTTCGAGAGCCCGCGCGGCCCGATCCGTGTCGACGCGACCACCCGCGACATCGTGCAGAACATCTACATCCGCCGCGTCGAGCGGCGCAACGGTGAACTGCACAACATCGAGATCGATGCGTTCAAGGCCGCGAGGGATTGACCGCGATGGCAAGCCTCGTCGTATCGAACCCCTCCGCCGCCGACCACCCTTTCCCGCTCGATCGCTGGTGGGTGGCGGGCTTCTCGTGGGAGCTCGAGGACCAGCCGCTGGCACGGGTGATCCTGACCCGGCCGATGGTGCTTTACCGCACGCCGGCCGGCGAGGTCGGCGCATTGCAGGACCGCTGCTGCCACAAGGAGCTGCCGCTGTCCTGCGGCAGCATCGAGTCGCGTGGCCTGCGCTGCGGCTACCACGGCCTGCTGTTCGACCGCAGCGGCACCTGCATCGAGATCCCGGGCCAGGAGCACATTCCGGCCAGGGCGCGGGTGCCGGCCTACCCGCTGCGCGAACAGGACCAGATCCTGTGGGTCTGGGTCGGATCGAGTCCCGACTCGCTGCCGACCAGCGAGCCGCCGGCCTACCCGGTGCACGGCGATCCGCGCTACCGGTTCGGTGGCGGTGTCTACCGTTACGAGGCGCCGTACCAGTTGATCCACGACAACCTGATGGACCTGAGCCATCTGGGCTACGTGCACCTGAAGACGATCGGCGGCAATCCGAGCCTTCACATGAACGCCCGGTTGAAGGTCGAGAGCGAAGGCGACACCGTGCGCGTGATCCGCTGGATGCCGCAGTCGGACCCGCCGCCCACTTACACGGCGGCCTGGCCGTTCAAGGGCCTGGTCGACCGCTGGCAGGAAATCGAGTTCCGCGTCTCGCACCTTCTGATCTGGACCGGCGCGATGGATGTCGGCACCGACCGGCTCGACAACCCGGCCCGCGAAGGCTTCCACATGCGCGGTTTCCATGGCGTGACGCCGGAGACCGAATCCACCTCGCACTACTTCTGGACGGTGGCGACGAATCCGCACCCGCAGATGGAAAACGTCACCCAGACCGTGGTCGAGCAGAGCGCCGCCACTTTCGACGAAGACAAGGTGGTGATCGAAGCGCAGTACCGGAACCAGTGTCGCTTCGCTGACCGTTCGTCGCTGGCGATCCACGTCGACGCCGGCCCCAACCGGGCCCGGCGCGTGATCGACCGTTTGAAGAAGGCCAAGAAAGAGGAGACAGCTTGAAAACCATCACTCTTATGGCGGCCGCGGCCGCGGCCGGCGCCGTGCTGCCGCTCGCCGCCCACTCGCAGCCGGCGCCTGTGCCGGCCGGCAACGTGACGATCTACGGGCGCCTGGACGCATCAGTCAATCATCTTCGTTATGGCGGCACCGCCAACCAGGGCGCAATCTTCACGCTCTTCCAGCAGGTGCCGGGCAATCTGCGCGGCTTCGTCGCCACCGTCAACAACGCCGTGCAGTACGTCAGCCCGACGCTCGGCGGTGCCACGGTTCGTGCGATGGTGAGCGCGGGCGAGGGCGTCGCGGCGGGACACACCGTGCATGCGAGCGCGGACTACAACGTCGATCGCGTCTACGCCGGCCTCAGCTTCGACCGCACGAAAGTCACCGGCACGGCGGCCGGCCAGCCCGCCGTGCCGACGGTCGACAACTCGACCATCACGGCCGGGGCCACCTATCGCTTCGACAGCGCGAAGATCCACGGCTACCTGATGCACAGCGATCTGGAAGGCCAGCCCAAGGTCACCGGCTATATGGTCGGCACGACGGTGCCGGTCGGCCTCGGCGAGATCCGTGCCTCGAGGAGCCAGCGCAATCTGCGCGACGCGGCCAACTCGGATGCTTCGCTGTTCGCTGCCGGTTATTTCCACCTCCTGTCCAAACGCACGACGCTGTACGCGGTGGCCTCGCGCTTGCGCAACATTCCCGCGCCCGAGCTGGTCGACCCGCGGGGCCGCAAGGCCGAGCACGGCGTGATCCTGAAAGTGGTCACCACCAACATCTGCGGTTCGGACCAGCACATGGTGCGCGGCCGAACCACGGCGCCGACCGGCCTGGTGCTCGGCCACGAAATCACCGGCGAAGTGATCGAGGCCGGACGCGACGTCGAGACCCTGCGCAAGGGCGACCTGGTCTCGGTGCCGTTCAACGTCGCCTGCGGCCGCTGCCGCACGTGCAAGGAGCAGCACACCGGCGTCTGTCTCAGCGTCAACCCGGCCCGCGCGGGCGGCGCCTACGGCTATGTCGACATGGGCGGCGGGGTGGGCGGGCAGGCCGA
>Ga0307513_10004211_pt1 | contig 19236 bp, 13 predicted proteins | sample 15_EM_MG_FD_202174 | JGI IMG/M metagenome (GOLD analysis project Ga0307513, IMG submission 202174) | Populus trichocarpa ectomycorrhiza microbial communities from riparian zone in the Pacific Northwest, United States - 15_EM | ecosystem: Host-associated > Plants > Roots > Unclassified | place...
ACCTCTGGTCGTAAAGATATTTATTTGCGATTAAATTATTTGTACAGTATGCGCACTATCGTCCTTCCTAAATTCTACGGTTGTCAATTCATTCGATCTGTCTTCGATCTATATTACCTTGTCATCAGTCTCCACCTGCGCGCCAGCCTCCCTCGGCAATTTATTAACAACATTTAATTTTATGTATTATAAAAAAAATTATTCCACAAATTTATGTATTATTATAAATTTTATTTATTTATGAGACGCGACTGGTCCCAGACGCATGACCGTCACACCGTCACGCACATGTGCCTGTCATCTGCCATCGGATCTGTCAAATCTGCCAACGGGATGCCTCCGGTAGGGGGTCATTAGGCTTAAGTTTGTCTATTGGTCGCTCGAGTGGATTTTGCATGCAAGAGTAATGGGGCTTGCTTGTTTAAGGTATTTGCTGCAGATATCCTTGCTGGTTAGCGAACACTGGCATAGATTGGAGGGGTGAGACTCCGCACATTTTTTTGGGTGGGGGAAGGGGGGGAAATGCGGAGACTCCGCACATTTGTACTTTCTGCTGGAGGACAAAGGCTTCATTCGATACTAGAGGGGCCTATATACCAGCTAATTGTCAACACAGAGGTTACGGACACGTACCGGAACGACGTGCTCTCGGTACCACTTTGGATTGCGTGAGGTATGTAGTCGGAAGATATGGCTCAGGACAATAATCTCTCTCAATTATCAAGGCTAGGGGCGCGGTACCGCCCAATTCCAGAATCTTAGCTCGCTTCTCGCTGCATGCACAGCCCTTCACTATCTTGAGCTATACTACATACGCACAAATGGCATACAAGTGCCATCCTTGCCTAACGTTTGACCGCCTGATATGCCCGGTCCCACAAAATGACATGCACGTTGCGTATCTCGAACTGGGCTTTGCTCTCCGGCATGACGATAACCACTCGCTATAATGCCGTCTTCATTTCAAGTAGTTTTGATTCAGGTGACTGGGGTCCCACTGACTGGGGCACTGGTTTGATAAGTTATACCTCCTGAAACTCAAAGCATCTCACATGTGAGGGATTATCGGGGGTTCTGTGGGCCGCTAAGCTATTCGACGCACTACACATTAGGGATCTAGCTATTGTGGCATTACCCTCATTATTGTTTGATTTGAACACAATGTATGACTTACCAGAACTCAAGTTTTTTCACTCTCACCTCTCGTCCTAACGACAGTACAGAACAAAGATGTCTGATATGCAAAAAAGGACAATGATCTTTCTCAATTTGCCGGATCGAGGACAGAGCGCTTGCCAGCAGAGGGCGCAGCCCGGAGACTGGCCGAGGCATGGCATAGAGTTCAGGTATATAAACACTCGCTATGCTCGCCTTGTATCCGTAAGTGTTTGTAGCAGATCCCAACAAACACTATAATTGTTCGACTACAGGAAACCGGAACGCGAAAATCTAACACAATTACCCGGTCTTCAAACCCAAATCATCGAGTTATCAACCGTGTTTACCATGGATAAAAGTGCTACCCAGTTGTTGAACGAGTACAAACAGCGCGGGCACGAAGTCCAGTACAACGTATACCTCTGCGACAGCCACACTGAGGAGAATCCTCAGTACGGATGCACGGTATGGGTAAACGGAGCGCCTAACGGAACCGCGAAGAACAAACCCAGCAAGTACATGGCAAGGGAGGCAGCTGCTTTCGAGGCAGCCACATCATTACGCCTAATCTGAGTGGCTGGGGCACCAACAATGCTTGTAAGCCTCTCAGGGTGTGCTGGGTGATCATTACAATGGCTCATAATTCGCAGTTGACCTTACACTGCCGCTCGAATAGTTACGAATGAAGTCTTGTATTACCACCGGTTGACTGTAGTGGTTGATCACATACGTTGTGCGTGAAAAAATGATGTTTCGGGGCATAGGCCTAGACGCCGAGGAATCGATGTGACCCAACTCTAGAAAGAGGCATAATCTACCTATTGGCCTAGAGTCAGTCTTTCGCCGACGATGGGGACTCCTCTTAGGTCTTCAGTGCTCTACTTGATGAACTTCACAAGTAGGGAGATGGAATGAAATGGAACTTGGCATTGGTTTGAAGTTCGGTTGCTATTCACAAGCACGTCGGCCAGATTTGAGGCGATCCCTTTCCAGGAGCGTCATGGTAACGAGGGAATACATGCTTAAGTGGGGCACCTTGCATATCTTAAGGGGAACCAATTGAGGCCAGAAATAGCGCTGACACATGTTGAATTCCCAAGCCTTACGACAATACACGGGAATAGTATCCAGCAAACAAGCAATTTGCAAAAGCAGGACATTTCTCCAGATGGGCGCCTTGCCCTTTTTTCCAGAGAAAAGAAAACGGGAACGTGGCCCGCTTTGCTACGCTTGTTCAGCCACCGGCCAAATATGGAGGGAACCATTCTTCTTGCGTTGTACTTCCGGTAGCGAGGAGGTGCAGCAGTAGTGTACTACCCACGCTAACGTCATCCTCGCTTGCAGAACCTCTGTATGGATGGAAAAGGGACATTTTGCAAGCCCAACGGCCAGAGAGCATGCAATTTGTGATGGGATTAAGCACAAGTGGAGCGCGGGATACGCGAAGGAACTGGAAGCAACTCCGAGGCTGTGGCAGACAAAAGGCTGGGCACGTCGTTTGTTGGATTTTCATTTGACGTCTCCACGACGCCTCGAATTGTTGAAGGCCCATTCGTTGTCGCGTGTGTCCACGCGACGTGGGAAGCTCCAGGGGCGCCAGGACCCGCTCATAGCGCGACGGCCGGACATTCGACGGCTTGGACCCTTCCAAGCCTGTTGCCCTTTCCCGCTCCGGAGGATTGCAGCCACTGGAGTGTTGGAATCGAGCAAGAAGCACGTTTGCAAGACGCGGCTTCACTAATCCAACTTCCCGTTCACGAGTTAGCGGCGCTCCAAGCCAAATCGGAACACTACCTCTTGTCAATCTTCGGAACCACTCTCATTATATCCACACTCCTTATCAACAATATTCGAGTGCAGCCGACACAGTAGTTGGATCCTTACTGTTATCCACTCTTCAAATACGCTCCCGAAAGACCTAGAATGACACCGTCGCCTACCATCACTCCTGCCACGTCTCTATTGAGACGCCAAAATAGCAATGCACCTTCCGGGGGCTCCCTAGCTGCCCAGCTGAATACAACTACAATCATCGGGCTCTCGGTTGCAGGGGGAGCGCTCTTAATCCTTGCTATCTGTCTTACGATAGTGTGGATAAAGAGGAAACGGAGAACTCAGAATCCAGCTGCGCGAGGCCGCTCGGAAGGAAGGAAACGCGTCGTTGGCGATCCGATCCCAATCGAGTCGGGCTTGATTGACCTACAAGGACCAAAGTACCAGCAAAGTACCGATAGTTTCAACAGTACCATCGCTGACATTAAATTCGATCCGTGCGTTGCTGCCTCCACCATACTTCAGCCCACGAACGATGCTGACGATACAGCATTCTTCTAGTACTGTATCCCATGTCAATTATTCACCATCTCCACTATCCCGTAGTGGACCTGATCCCACAGGACCCAAGATTTTCGCGCAGGAGAACATCACCCAATCCGTCGTCTTCCCTGTTTCCGCCTCTGAGTTTGCCTCGGAGCCGAGTCCAACCGCCATTTCGCAACCTCGTAGTCGAAGCAATAGCAGTGAGATGTATGGCGCAGGGCGTCTGCCCGTACGACCACACAGAGCTTCAAACCTGTCAAAATCGTTCTCAGTGAACGATGTTGAACCTGAAGAGGAGGCACGATCAAGAAGACCGTCGCGGGTCGAGCAGCAGCCATTGAGGGCCCAAGATGATACCAAGAGGTTTACAAGCCCGCTTCAGCAGGTGATAGGCCCTCAGGCTGGTGAATTCGAGGGTGGACCTTCGACTCCCACCCTTGCGAGGAACCGGTCGACCGTAAGGCATCCAGGAGATGCCAATCACATTCGACCCCCGAAGGGATCAGTTCCGGATCTGGGTGGTCCTCAAGCACCTTTTTCCCATCCAGGAGATATACTCAACTTCCACGAACAACAAGGTACAATCCCCAAACCATTCAAGCCGTTTGCATTCCAATTCCCTCGTCTTGCACCTTCTCCACCCTTAGTTCCAAACGTGGGCTCAGGCTCCCGACCACCAGGGCCGGCCCGAGCCACTCCAAAGGATAACGCCCTCGCTGCTTTGGTATCAGCTTCTGGACTGTCTAATTCACCGACACCCGGTCCTATGCATTCCGATGCCTCCCTTCCTGCTGCACCCAGTTCACCGACCTCGCCATCGCAATTCTCTTTCAACACCGACCTAATGACCTACAACAATCATACTGGGGGACCCACACACTCTTCCGCGAACTCTATGGACCAATATCGACCTGTCGACCCTAACTCATTCTTTCTATCCGACCCATCCCGGCATTCCTTGCAAGTGATCGGGGGTTCCCCTCTCCGGCCTAAAGATCTTGAGAGTCGAGGCCTAAAAGTTGCGCGGCTGAGGGATATGAACGCCAGCATATCGAGTTTCGGTACTGCTTCCAGCGACCCACGAGTACCGAGTTGGACGCTCGAGACGCTCAGGGAGAACCTATTCGGGCACCGAAGAGGAGGTTCAAGTAACGGGAGCCTTAGCGATAGGTCCAGCTTCAACGTAGCGGATTTCCAGTTCCCCCAGGTGACTGGTGCAGGGCCAAGTGGAATAGCACCAGCGGTACGGCCTCAATCATTCGACATCAACCCCCAGAATCCCATCGAAATGCGCACGGTGATTCAGACATTCCCGCCGCTCCTACCAGACGAGTTGGGACTACGCATGGGGGAAAAGCTCGGGGTATTGCGGTACTTCGATGATCAGTGGTGCATCGTCGCACGAGATACGTTGCCGTCGAACCCGGGTGTCGGAGGGCCACCAGGGTTGAATAGCGGAGTAATGGAGATAGGTGCGTGTCCGGCATGGGTGTTCGAACCCCAACGGCCGCCTGAGGGCTTCACTCGTCCAATGAGGAGCTCAAGCTTAGGTATTACGGTTAGCATGAGAGTTCCCACACCCGCACCAGTGCCAGAGCCCGCCGCACCGTTCAAACCTTGGGCCGTGCGAGAAGAGGTCATCAGCTGGAGTAATTTCTAGCCACTTCTCATAGCTTGCAATCTTCTGCTGTAATCAATTGGACCCGTGTTCCGTAATTTGATGCCGGTGCGTCAGATTCCCGCGTGTAACTATTGTATATGTCTAGCTATGTCCAGCTTTCGGAGGTTAATTCGTGCGACGATTACTATTTTACGTACTTATTCCTGTTATTCGCCTGCTACGCCCTGTTCCTCCTGATCATGTCACTATTTCTCGCCTCGTTCTGCTCTTCACAAAAAACATGAACGGTCTGTATCTGTGTTTGGAGTCTTAGAATTCTTTGAAGGCGAGTCAAGTCTCCCTTGTGCGTTATAGCTGGAAGGTTCGCTGCCTTCACGAACACCGGTTGTTGCATCAACTCTTCAAGCGTAGCTATCGCGCAAAAATCAAAATGACGCAACCATCACGCTGGATTGCTCACTTGCTGCGAACTGCGAACTGCAAACAAGGATGAATATAATAGGCGCCGGGCGTCTCCGTTCTTTCCTCTTTCCAATTCTCAGCGTCCCTAGAGGAATGAGGCACGACGCCAGAAAGAAAGTAAAATTAAACCCAATATTGATTGGGCACCCCGTAGAGCAACGAGGTGGCCCCGGAAGTCCCAACAGGACGAACTCTCCCGTACGCGCCGAGTCTCGATCTACTGCGGAGGCAGACAGCAGCTGCAGCGGTGAGATGAAGACTTACGATATTAAACTTCCGCTTGAGCTTTGGAGAGAGGTTACACGGGAAGCCGGCACCATTCAAGACGAGTTCGAATGTCCCAACCTTCACAATGACATGGCAGGTACGAGCCCAAACAGGCTCTGCCTAGTACTCTGGAACAAAGCCTTCCAAACTAGATTGTCTCTGGCATTGGTATTTCGGTCCTGGCATTCAATCGCACTCCCATATCTCTACTCATCCATCGTGGTCAAACGTGACGACCAGGGGGCATTCGCACACATAGTTGCAAGGTTGGATGCAGCCAACGTTGCAGGCTGGGTTCAACGGGTCACCCTGCTTGGCGTTCTGGTACCGACGGACCTCCAGAGAACGCTCGAGTATCTGCCAAACCTTCGATTTTGCAACATAGGAAAGTACTATTACCCTATTTTCAATTTACCATCTTTGTGTCGTCATCTCATTTCGCTCGAGAGTATCGTGCTCTGTCCAGAAATGGTCAAGGCTTTATCTGAGTTGCCAAATCTTCAATATCTCCGATGTTCCATTCTCAAACCCATTAGAATAGATTGTACTGTCGTGCTTCCACAGCCCCATACTTTCCATATCATTGATTCTTCGATGCAGACGTGGACCCAATTCCTCAGTATGCCGAATCTTCGAACCCTTCGCATCGCTGACAAGTCCCTCCCTGCTTCCGTTTTGCAGGACACTTTGAAAGCCCATTTGCCCACCATCTGCAAATTTGCCTCCAACATTCACTGGGTCCATACTGGTTTCCCTACTCCGCCCAGGGTTCCTTTACCGGCCCCTCGCCTTCGCGAGCTCCTCATTAATTCCTCAGTCTCTACTCTCATCCAAGTTCCCTCTCACATTTCATTGGCGAACCTTGAAATAATTCACCTGCCATTAGAAAGGGAGGTTCTCCAAAATATTGTTCCGAAAAACCAATTTGAGGTATCTGTGCAGTGGGAAGAGCGTACCATGAATACTTTATCAGTGGCCTTGTGGGTTACCCGCTTCCCACTGATTACGCCAATGCTTCACACCATCTGCACCGACTTGACTTCAAATACGCTCACATTAGCTGGACCGCTCATCCCCGAATATCTGGGTGCTTGGGTAGAGGAACTTGAGGCTCGCAACGTTCAGGTATTTGCGCGAGTTTATGAGACAATTTGGAGTGACGCCAAGCAGATGCCACTCGCACAAGTGTTGAACGCTGCTCCGAATTTCACGTTCTGGCCACCTTGCCTGCCTCACTATGAAGATTTCGACCGTTGGGAGAGACTTGCGTATGCGACGGGACGCCATGGGATGAAATGGAAAGTGAAGAGCGACGGTATAGAATGTGAATGGGTTGGAGTGGAACCCTAAGGTCGCCTTGCTTACGATACTTCACCTCTTCCAAATTTCAGATACAAGCTATGTGGACGTATATCGAGCCCTGTTAGGATTGTTCCTCCATCACATGTATTCTTTGCCTGGGAAATGCCAATAAGGTTCCCAGAAGGTGTATGGTACAGTGCATTTTTGTGCAGTTGAATACGGCTTACCTTTCAAGATCGTCCACGTAGTACAATGCGATCTTAATCCCAGACCTAGCGTAATTCCGATGTTTACTCATCCTATTGTACACAAGAAACCGTTTTATAGAACCATGGTTTTCACTACGGTCACTCTTTTGCGTATCCCAGGTTCATTTAATACATTTGAGGCCGTGGACATCTCTGCTGCGGGATGTTACTCCCAACCATCAGCTGCGTCAAGCTCATCCAGAAGATGGTCACTCAATTGCGTGGAACCGTAAGGGTCGGAATATGGACCCAGGTCTCGATCGGGTGGCTCGATAACAATCATTGGTCCAGCTAATGCAAACTCTTCCTTGATATCCTTTCTGATATTGGGACATCCTTCAAATATAATGGTGATAGGCCGTGTACCGGTTGCAGGACTCGAGTCTATCATTTGGAGATTTTGGTGAAGAGCCGATCCATCTCCTTTATAGTCTTGAATGATAGCCGTCTCCAGCCCTTTAGGCATCTCTTGTACCCTTAGAATATCCCCGGTGCTATCATACAGAGCGCAAAGAACGGAGCTCACTGCGGTTCCACTGGCTGAGAGCGTGTTGACCCGGTGGAATTTATCAATGAAACTTCGAACGATGGTGGCATCTGTCGTTTCGGTCCCATGGATGTCGAGAGATGTCACGGTGGCGCTGAGTTGGGCAGAAATGAACGGGTAGAGGAGAGGATCATTTTGAGATGTAAGGTCAGAAAGGGTGAGACTTCGCAGTCGGAGGAGTTGAAGTCCATCAGAAAGGCTTTGCTCCAGTGTCTCAAGACAGGATGAATGCAATCGTATGCACCTCAACCTCGGGTGGGAAAGGGTTTGTCGACTTCCTGCGTCTGGAGCCTCATATATCTGTGCATCTTTGACGTCTAACTCTTCGAGATTCGGGAGGGAGGTGAGGAGTGGGATGAATGGAACCGTTGGCTGTCGCCCAGAGATGATAAGGTGGTTGACGGAACGACTTGGGGCCTCAAAGGTGATACTGACACTAAATGCAGTGATGGTCTTCGTGCGAGAGAGAAGGGAAGATGGTATTTCTCTCGTGAGTGAGCCGTTTCTGGAGGGTTGGCTCATCCATAAATGAAGAGGAGAGCAAGTGGTCGGAGGCCATTGGTTCCAAACGTCCAGAAGATTCAATCGATCTAGTGGAATAGCGGTGATATCGATATCATTAGGGATCGATGCTTGGTGCGGGATAGTTAACTCGATGGCGAGGTTCCCGCAGAGTCGAAGAGAATTGCGAAAGTGATCAACGCCGGCTGTGACTGTGCGACCATATCCGTAGCGATCATATCTGGTGGATTGAACTGGTGCTCGGAGGCACCTCCAGAGGCGAGGACATTGTAATGCGACGCTGCGCCAAGACCGGCACACCGAAGCAACGCTAGTAGCAGCTTTTGGTGGATCTGGAAGTATTGAGGGATCGTCAAGCCACCCTTGGGTCTCTTTGTTAATGCAGACCTGAAAAATCTCTTCTAACATCTCCGCGGGTAGTCGACGGATGGGATGAAGGAGCCCTTGACGCTTCTTTTTAATGGTATCCTCCACTGTCGAAATCACGGTGGACGCAGACGAGACGGCGTCAAACATATAGGCTTCCAAATCGACGGTACTCTCCAACTGTTCATCGACAGAGTTAACACGATCTCCGATACATCGCAGTTGCCTTTCGAGTGTTGCCTGAAGGAGGGCAGCGTACAAGATTATAGCCTTCACCCCTTTCATAAAGTCTCTAGTGGAGGGGAAAACTGCAGATAATGCTGAGACATCCGCTTCTTGAGAGGCTATTTCTTTCTCCAGCTTCCTGAGTAGCGGCCCATTACTAGAGGCCATTTGCGAAGCGACGTCTTGTATGGCTTTCGTCGACTGAAGTGTGCGCTGCAAAAGAGACGATTTACTGAGGAGTCGCCACCGTGCTTCCTTTCTTTCTTTCTCCAGCTTCTGAATAGAAACCAAGATTGCCTCCTCTTGGGCAATCAGCTCGTTCAAGGTTGTGACCTCGGTATTGTTGGGAAGACGATTCGGTCGTTTTATCAATGACATGGTTACCTTTGTCCACTCCCCAGAGGCGGACCAGGGTGCAAATAGGAAGGGCGACTTGCAGAAGAGGTTCTTGAGCGTTCCTCTGAGTACACGCCTTTAAAAGCCACCAGGAAGCCCACGTGCCTATCGATCGTCAGGCTCCGCACGGAAGGCGCATGTCAAGCATTCGAGAGCCATCAGATAGAGAATCGGTCCAAGGAGCCTTTCTTGATTGCCATGCTCCCTTGCTCCCACGCGCCAATTAAGCTGTTTCTGAGCAACGCTGATTCATCGGATGCGAAATGCCTTACTTAAATGGATTATATGAGGGCTAATGCATCTTCAAAGGTCGGACACACAGTATCAAAGTGGTGGTACCGCTCGCACAAGTGTTGAATGCTGCTCCGAATTTCGCGTTCTGGCCACCTTGCCTGCCTCACTATGAAGATTTCGACCGTTGGGAGAGTCTTGCGTATGCGACGGGACGCCATGGGATAAAATAGAGAGTGAAGAGCGACGGTATAGAATGTGGATGGGTTGGATTGGAATCCTAGGTCGCCTTGCTTACGATGCTTCACCTCTTTCTAAATTTCAGATACAGGCTATGTGAACGTATATCGAGCCCTGTTAGAATTGTTCCTCCATCACATGTATTCTTTGCCTGAGAAATACCAATAAGTGCATGTTTGTGCAGTTGACTACGGCTCACCTTTCAAAATCGTCCATGAACGGAAGCAGTACCTAACGAGACGAGAGACACCCTAAAAGAACTGATTAAAGACCTAATACGAAAAAGCTGGAATGCAACACGCTTTATGGAAGGCAAACGAAGGCTGGCTCGGCAAAACGCTATCAAAACCCTCTGGGCGGATGGACGTTTCACCGATTTCGGCCCTAAGGCGGGTCCGTCCGTCGATCTCACATAAAAAGGGATGTAGCCGGATACCACCGGCAAAGGGGGTTTTTAGTGGGTAAATCAGGCGGCAGGTTGTCCAACGGGTGAATCGACCCACCGGCACGCCGCACTGGAGTCCCACACACGGCGCCGATGAACCGGCGTTACGGTGCATAAAGCATTTCCCTCCTTTCCCCCAACCAAAAAAAAAAAAAAAGTATCTGGAGACACAAGCGACGAGGTTCGTCTCTTCACTAGTCGAGCCCGCATGCAGTAGTGGCGCAAGGCATTTAACGTACGAAGAGTAGTTTTACAGGCACTTGGTGTCAATTTGCGGCCGTGTAAAGGAACTGAGAGATATGGCGGAGCCTGAGCAATGTGCGCTGTGTTCCGAATCAAGCCTCCTGGCAAAAATTGCGACTTGACCCTGGAAATGCAAAGATCTTGAGTATATATCATTTCAGCTAGTTTCTAAATCACGTCTTCCTGAGCAGGATCAAGCGAGGCACAGGAAGCTGCTACGATGACCGCTATTGACCACTGACGTCAATGTATGATTCGAACTCAATATGAAACAGTTTACCCATCAATTTCAGAGGTTACTTGTGTATTATTGGGCAACGAGGCGGTCATTATTCTTTGAGTCTGTTCACCTATACCCATTTTCCGTAGGTGAGACACAGAGCCACCCAAGAGCCACCACGCTCGTTAAATAGTGTGTTTGTCTCTCCGCGAAAAGACCGACTTTTAGCCGACTAGAACCTTTCTGGATAACCATTCGACCATCCATGCGGCGGCATTCGTACAACGTACATATACCAATCTCACGGGTACCGCGCGAGATGGAAGTCCGACCTGCTCACAGGCACTTGGCCGAAAATCACGTTTGTCGACCGTATTCTCGGAGGGAACGAGCTTAGCGCTGCGGAGATTGGCGGGTATGTGAATAGCATTCAGTAGCTATTCATTGGAGTTTGAGGTCAAGATTTCAAATTTGCTACTGCAAGACAAATACTGCGACTCGCTATAGCTATATTATGATCTTTATGCTATGTGGCAGCTAGTGCTTTTTCTGCGAGCTGCGAGGGAGGTTGGCCATCAGTGAGCAGAAAGTATACCTTCTATTATACGTCCCCCGCATGGAATCCATACTCTAAATTGAACTTCCGCAGATTGACGTCTCCCCGGCTCAAACCCAATGGCGAAGGCATCTGTGCGCATGTACACAAGGACGCGACGAACACCCTCACGTCACGGGGGAAGGATATCCACGTCCAGGGTATAACCTTTGCTCGGTACTCGAACCTTCGGTCCTTCGCCAACCTCGCCTGGCAGGCAGGACGGAAGAGGTCGCTGGTCCTACTGTACTAGGATTCGAGAAGAAGACAACTTGCATCGTGGTTCGTTCCGGAGGAGGGAATTTCAGTAGACGTGACACAAATCCGACAAGCATTAATAAAAAACGAAGAGCGGAAGGACGCCTCGGCGCTGCAGACGACGGAACCTTAGGCAATGCTAAATTTCTACGCACCTACACGGACGTAAATGGCTGTCCGTCCGGGAATCCACCTTAGCCGTGCGCTGAGCGGGCAACCACGAAATGAGGGCCAAAACAGGGTCCTGCATGTGGCTATACGTGCTACAGTGGAAGCTTCCTCTATAGTGCATATGAAGGACTAGATGTGGGGGATCGTCCCAACACCCCTTTACGCACACTGGGAAGCTCTCTTCGACAAGGAAGACGACACGAGTACGCTCTATGTACCTATGTGCCCAATAAGTCACTGGTGTTCGTTTGGGCATGATGTGTTGATGTGGCGGTGGCTGAGTGCAATGCGGGATGTTATGGGGCCGTGGCATCGTGGAAGTTCCAAGGGGAGTTCCAAGGGGATCACTTAATTTCGTGATACGAATCGCCAGAAGGAAGGGCGAGGGATGTTTGCGGTGTTGGTGCGCAGACAACTTTCGATCCAGTCTTGATTTGGACAATGGGCAACGGGCGTTTCTGTAGCTATGCTTTCTTTTGCTTTTCGCACAAATTGGTTGGATCATTCCAAGGCCCATAAAGTACATTGATTAACAGTAACACAGGTAAGTAAGTACAGAAGAAGCGAGAAGGACAAAAGAAAACATAATATATATCGAGGCACAATGGTCACACAGGGAGTCGATCAGTCATTTAATTCATGATAACTCGAGAGGGCGAACGAAAGAACCCGACTCTCGCTGGCGTGAAGGTGGAGTGAAGCTGGTTCGTCAAACGGAGACTTGCGATTTGCTGATATCGAACCAGCTCTCACCCAGCACCTGACTCCGGCTGATCAGTTCAGCCGCTGCCCGGGAAGAGCCAGCGTCGATCGACGTGATGGGCGTTTGAAGTGGATGATCATCAGAACCGGCACAGAAGTCGGCAAAGCGCCGGGGTGTGGCATATGCTCTGAGATCCTCTGCACGCCCGCCAAACAGCTGTACGAGCATCTGAGAGAACTTGACAATATTCTCTAGCAGGTCCTTCGTCAGCGGCTGCTGATCCTCCCGCACGACCAGGACGGTCCCAACACCTTGGCACCACTCGGCTGGCGCATACCCGGTAGCCGGATCGACGTGTAACGCAGTGGCGGCCTCATTGTCGAAGTGGGCGTTGCGCGGGAGCTCGAGCGCGGGTATGGCTGACAATCGGCGGGTGAGCAGTGGGACACCGAGGAGTACAGACAGCGCCAAGGGTTTCGTGACAAAGATGGCGTCTACTTGAGGGACTGTGGCGAGTGCCATAGTGCTCGAGACGATTCGTTTAGACGCCAACGAGGCGGGTGACGAGGCCGGGGAGAGCGAGGGCTGGAACTGGTCCCCCACGCAGAAGAGGTAGACGCCAGTAATTGGACGGCCTGGTGATACTGAGCGTTTTGCTGTTGGTAGAGTTGAGGTAGAGGCTGTGAACGAGGCGTCCGAGTCTGAGTCCGAGTACGCTGCCCATGGCGAGTAATTCTTCGGCCAGCGAATGCGTTGCATGATGTGCTAGTGCTATCATGAAGGTAATCAGTTCTGCAATCTAATGGACTGGCATACCATCGGAGACTTACGTGCAGAGAGAGGCGGCGGGAGATCAAGGATAAGGGGACCAAGCTTACGGTGGCCGCTGGGTTCTTATACTGTCGACACGGACGGGCCGGGTCACATGAAGTGACGGGTATGAATCTGTGTGTTGATGGGCGACTGACTTGTCTCCAGCCTTTTGTCCTGCCAAACACGGGATGGCATTGCCGGACCCACCAATAATTCCAACCGCTAATTCCAAACCGCTAGCAGGGCCGTCCCGACCTCCGGCAGAGTTGATATGTGGCTGGTAGTTTTCCGCTTGGGCGACCAATCGCCCTCGGTCGCTCTCACCCTCGCCTTTCGCTGTCCGTGACCGACGGTGACGGCCCATTGGCCGGCTCATGTCGTGGGTGATTGCAGGCTCGTGCACCTCCTGTTTCGTAGTCCCCTATTATACCACTAGCTCTATCTGCCTCGGAGGCTGTTCCATTTATTTCGGAAAGCGTGCTTGCGGGATAGCGGCTGAATCCGGGGCTAGAAGCCCACTAGTCTTGCCTGCGTGCTGGCCAACGTCACAAGTGCGATATCTACACGGTATCGAGCTCATGATCCCGGATGTGCAGGAAATGTGGTTGGGTTCAAGATGTGGGTGCCTTTACAATATCGTACGATCCCGGGCGACGGCCTCCTCATCCCGTCCCTTGACTCGCCCCTACGATCACCGATCACTTACACCATTGCCACGTGAGGAAAGCCTGTTAGTTAAACGGTTAACGCCATGCCATGCGACCCGGCAATCCACCCCCAAAATTTTATTCCAGTCCGCTTGACCCGAACTTAACGCCTGTAGAGCTAGGGTTAGACATTAATATTACTTTCCCGTTACTTTCCCGACCTTGAACAGCCCCCCATCCGGTACCTACGCTTGGGAGAATGCCGCAGCACGCCGTCGGGTTTCCCGTCGGTTGTCGAAAGTGAGCTAATACCTCGGTCTTGGGCGCTTCAGAGGCCAGAAGCCTGGTCTAGGATTCTAGCGCCCACTGGGCGACTCGATGAGTCTACCTTCTAATTCAATCTAAGGAGTCTGCTCTAGCTTCTCATCTTCACACCTATGGAGTGTGCGGCGCATATAGATCCCAGACCTCCTCTGCAGCCTCTAGATTCGTCCAGTTGCAACGGATCATGGAAATTCGCAACGGATAGGGGCTCTTACCGATACACTGCTCTAACCCACCAGAAAGAACTGCACACGAAGAACTTGAAGTACATACCTTTAGTCCAGCATTCTAACCCCTCACAATTCGTTCACGTTTAGCAGGAACGAAAGCTAGGGCGTAAGTCAATATAGGCTACCAGTTAAATACTTTAGACTAATCCTTTCAAAACATATAATGGCTGCTGAAACTCAGGTTAGTCTTCGAGAAACTTAAACAGTGAGATCTCGGATGAGCACTTCAAGCTTCTTCTCCGGTGCCAATGACCGGCAAGCCAGTGCTTCCAAATACAATTGTTCTACTCCCTGGCTCCAGCACGACCTGCAATGCGTGAGTCAGAGTCTTTGTTTTCCGAACAAATGGCGAATGCGACTCCCGCACCCGATATTTATTCTTTCTCTTCTTGTTGATCTATTATGACTCCTGATGCTCTACTGTGCCTCCATACGCCTGGATGTCTTCCGAATAGGCAGGCCTACAAAATCATCTCTTCTACCCCGTGTGTACAAATCTGACTTAATCTAACCGGAATATACGTATAGCAGGAGCGATCAGTTTGGTCCCAGCGCCTCAGCGTCCCCAACGTCCCGACAAGGTGCTTTGCTGCCCACACACGAGGTGACTTGTTCACCAGGCTATACCTAGATACAGTACCTCATGCCTTGATGATTGGTCCCATACTACCATTGTATCTCCCACAGATCTCGACAGAAATCCTGTTGGGTTTCGTCTTCCGTAGGATCCGTTCGTGCTTGCTTCGTTGGGTTTCCTATCAGCCAATATTTATGTATCTAAGCTCCTTCCCGAGCTACCAATAAATCCATCAAAGGGGATTTGGTACGGCAACTTTTCTCGCCTCGAATAGGGCCTCTGATGTAACTGTTAGGAAACGGATTGCGCCAAGCCGACTCAGTGAGACACGGCGCAACTGGCACACGGTCGTCGAGTCTCGGAAAGCTTCGGGAATACGTAGGGAATACGTAGTGTACGTACAAGTACCGGACTACTGGGAACTCAGCGTCTCAGTGGTTTGACCACCATTGAGCGGATGCTTCGACTAAATGTACTTGTAGTGACTTCTACAAAGGTATTGGATATATAGTGGGTTGCCCTCCATTGAGCTGACTTCTACAAAGTCGCTTCTTGTTATGAACCCCTCACACCACACACTTTGGTTTGTTCGTATGAGCCATTCTCGTTCTTAACCAGAAACCTGAGCAAGTCTATGAGCTGGTTTGATAAACAGTCATAACATTGTGTCATTCTCCTTATAACTATGCACTATTCACAAGCACCCTTCACACCACGATATGTTAGCTCTGGGCGAATTACCATGTCTACGCTCTTCTGGGTACATGTCCTGATAATCAAACGAATGTTTCACAGAACCATATACACTGAGCTCAAAACTCGCCCACACACTTGGACCTGACCCTTTCTGCTTGATTTTTTTGAAATTATGTCTCAGGCCTCGTTCGTCGGCTCATCACACAGTAGTACGTCGTAGTATGATGCATTGACCGATCGGGCCCTGAGGATTCTCAGTCAGCGCGACTTCGGAACCACTGTACCAAGTGAAACTCCTCAGTGCATTGCGGACCGGTACGGCCCCCCATAGTCCTCATAACTACTAAGAAGCGTACTCTTATTGTCCCTGTATCAATACAGGCGACCCTGCAGTCATTCACCCATTTCTCGCCGATTTGGGTAGGGAACGTAGCCGCCCGTCTCAGGATGGTGGTTCTTCAAACATAGACTTGGGGGCTCTAGCACTCCACCTTGCAATACGATGTGCATCTTGTATGTTTCCTTTTCTCCCCGTTGTTCTTGCAGACGTTCGTTAATTCTGTCCCTCTACGCGATGAATCGCAGGCGAAACCGTCGAACTTCTCCTGTCTCACCGTTCTATCTCCCCTAATTCAGTCCACCCACCCGAGTCAGGAACAACCGCGTTGCACCTTGCTGCGTCGCTTGGCAGAGGCGAAATCGTCACGCTATTACTGGACCAGTCAGAAATAGACGACACATTGCGCGATGCACAGGGCAAGACGTGCAAGGAGCTTGCCCGTAATCGAGAGACTGTGAGACTTATCTCAGGTGTGTGTCCGTCCTCCTCTTGGCAGGTCTCACCGTGACATTGCGTGCAGACTCGCGCTCCCTACTCAATGCGCGCTTCCAATCCATTCTACGGGGGTACATCCAATCGCCGGTGAACGCTCCTGCCCCGCAAGAGCTTCTCGATCTCCTTTCCTCATCCCGAATTAAGAACGTCGACATAAGTCAGCTCGATGTCTCCACTGGAACAACTCTGTTACACGAAGCCGCACGAAGAAAGGACTTGCGGTTGGTCGAACTCGCCATACGGGCTGGCGCGGATGTATTTGTACGCGATCGACGGGGAAAAGGAGTTGCTGAAGGCGCGGGCAAGGACGATCATGTCAAGGTCTTCCTGCGACAGTTTACGAACCAGGATACGACGCTGCTTGAAAGCCCGAGCAGCGGAGTCAATCCATCCGAACCTCCCCACCTGAAGGGCTACTTGACCAAGTATGTGAACGTTGCGAAAGGATACGGTACCAGGTGGTTTGTGCTCAAAGATGGGATGCTTTCGTGTAAGGCATTCTTGTCAACCTGAATATGTTGGATGCTCAGTACGTTTCAGATTACCGACACCAGGAAGACGAAAACGTTGCATGCCGCGGTTCTATCTCTATGAAGACTTCCCAGTTGAAGACGTTCGCGTCGGACAAGCTCCGCTTCGAAATCCACTCTGCACTCAGGAACGGCGACGGCACGACACAGAAGTGGTACATGAAGGCTAACCACCAAGTCGAGGCTACGCGTTGGATACAAGCTCTTCATCGGAGCATCGACTGGCACAAGAAGGACGGCAATGGGAGCGATGCAGATTCATTCGTTTCTGGCAAGCTCGTCCCGTTCGATAATGCGAGCGTGCGGACCTCGATTTCGAGCATTCCGAAGGGCTTCTTTAGAAGCCGTTCGAGCCGTAAAGCGAGTCCTGCACCTTCAATTAGCCATGAGAGTGGGGAGCCTTCGAATAGAAGTGGTAATGTAGGGGAGCACTCGGAAGCGGAGGATCCGCAGTCGGATATGGAGAGTAAAGCCCCTTCAAGTGGATCTGACGAACCTCCTTACCGGGCCGGGTTTGAACTACAGTACAATGCTGCTGTGGCACAAATGGAACTTACTGCGGACCTATTCTCTACTCTTTCCAACTACCCTCCATCCAGCACGAAAGCCGACGAAACGCATACCGCCCTTAAAGACTCGTACACTCAGGTGCAAGCGCTCTTCCGCGACTACGTTAAGATGGTCCAGGAGCGGGAGGCATGGTTCAGCGCGCGCATAGTGAGAGAAAGGGAACGTGCGGGTGTATGGGAGCAGAGTTTGCAGGTTGTCGTCCAAGAAGGCGAAGTGCTCGAGGAGGAGCTGAAGAAGACGCTCCGCGGGAGAATCGAAAACCGCAAGAGTCGGAGGTTCTCGATGATCCCTGATGGTGTTGGCATAGAGGGGTTCGACACGTTTGGAGTACCCACAATCAAGGCGCGCCGCAGAACGATTGCTTCTCCGACTTCAGAGGAGCCGGGACCCAGTGCCCCAACCTCCGTAACTCATTACGGGAGTTCCACCCTCCCAATCCCTATCAGCGCTTCGCCTCCCGCCCAGGCTGATACGGACGAAGAGGAAGACGAAGAGGATGAGTTCTTCGACGCGATCGAGTCGAATACCCTGCCTAACCTCGTCGTGTCTGCCACACTCGCCTCTCCGATCAAGCTTACTTCTACATCCGAACTCTTCCACTGGATTGATTTGTGTCAGCATGAAGGGTACCAGCATCCCCGTGAGCGGTTGGGCATTACAGCGGACGACCGGCCGCCTGTGTCTCTTTGGGCTGTGTTGAAGGGAAGCATTGGAAAGGATTTGACTAAGATTTCATTCCCTGTGTTCTTCAGTACGTCTTACACCGCGATTCACGGACGACACCTGACCGCTTCCTCGCAGATGAACCCACCAGTATGCTTCAGCGGATGGCGGAGGATATGGAGTTTAGCGAGTGCCGTGAGTTTCTATTCTTGATGGTGTGGGGTGTCCGTTGTTTGACGGCCTCATTTCCAGTGGACGCTGCTGCTGCTGAAGCCGATCAGTATAAGCGCATAGCGTTCGTTGCTGCCTTTGCCATGTCAAACTACTCAAGTACAATCGGACGAATTGCCAAGCCGTTTAACCCAATGCTGGTGCGTGCGACGTTGCGTACTGTCCCATAACACTGCGGTCTCATCTCCTAATAGGGGGAAACCTTCGAATACGTTCATCTCGGCAAGCGATACCGGTATTTCTCAGAACAAGTCAGTCACCACCCTCCGATCTCCGCCTGCTGGGCGGATTCTCCGCAGTGGCATTATTACGGCGAAGTCGATGCGCAAAATAAGTTTATGGGCAAGTCGTTTGAGATTCGACCGACTGGCGTTGCGCACGCCGACTTGAAACTGCTGCCTGCTTGGGGACCAAACTACCCACGAGAGGGAGAGGATCCCGACAAGGTCATTGAGCATTACAGTTGGAAGAAGGTCACAACTAGTGTCTCTGGGTTCATCCTCGGTAGCCCAACGATTGATCACTATGGTGAAATGAAGGTGCGTTTATACCGCCTCAGTATTAAGTAGCGTTTTGAACAT